>Ga0114933_10000002_pt1 | contig 391083 bp, 497 predicted proteins | sample 4SBtaG_FD_89691 | JGI IMG/M metagenome (GOLD analysis project Ga0114933, IMG submission 89691) | Deep subsurface microbial communities from Kolumbo volcano to uncover new lineages of life (NeLLi) - 4SBTROV12_W25 metaG | ecosystem: Environmental > Aquatic > Marine > Volcanic | place: Kolumbo...
AGCTTTTACCGACACCCGGGTTGGCACAGAGATTGCACTATGCAAGAGTCATGCCAGGATTCCCGGAGCAAGCCAAAGACCGAGCTTTCGCCCAGTCTCTAAGCCGCCAGCCTCTCAAGAGCTTGCCAGCCTCTCAGCACCTCTACCTCGGTGAAGGTGTCATCTGCCCAGCGTCCCTCGTTACAGTCCGTCAGGAAGCCCTCCCAGGACTGGAGGATACCACACTCGATCCCTTCCTCCATCTGGCAGACGATCGCCTCACAGTTGACGTCCAGATCGAACGCAGCGTGGATCCAATCGTGTTGGGTCGAGACGTCGTAGCTCTCATCCGTCTCGTAACCTCGGGCTGCCGCCCAAGCCTCGGAGATCGCCACCCGCTCAGCGACGGGCGGCAGCTTGAAGGTTACTTCCCGCATCAGTAGGGCGCCCCAGCCTTCTCAGCCTTGAGGGCTGCCATGTTGGCGTCCATGCTGTGCAGCGCGAGCAGGGTCATTCGGGACTCCGTGGTGTACCAGAGCTTTACTGTCCGAGTTTTCTTTTTGTCCGAATGATTAGGGTCGGTAGACCGGAGAAACCATGATATACCATTCCTGCGTTAGATCGTTCCACACCAGATCGGTGACGTACGAGCCGTCAGCGGTGAGCATCTCAGCGCACCAGCGGTGCCCATTCTCCCAGAACTCCTCTGGAACGATGCAGACCTCTCCGGGGTAGTAGAGCACTTCCGGCCGGATCGGGTCAGCCGCGTTGGACGCATGGCCCTTGGGGACCGTAGCACAAGCGGTAAGCTGCGCCAGGATTGACAGGAAGAGCAGGAGGGTAGTGATTGTACGCATGTGTTCTTATTACCTCGTCCATTTTCTTTCTGCTCAATCGTCCAGACCACGCTCAGCGCGGGTCGGAGGCCAGCCGAAACCGACGATCAGAATCAGAATGAAGATGGTAGTCATACGACAGACTTACTTTCTAATCTTTCTTTCTGCCCGTGCGTGTTGGTACGCCTCTTGCATAATGCATAAAGCGTGCCAACTTTCTGGGGCACGACTAAGGGGAGCCGAAAGGCTCCCCGTGGGCGCACGACCCCTCTCTCAGAGGGGCTCGATTTCGTAGACCGCGACGGCTTCCCCGTACTCGATGATATCGCGGAGTAGGCGGCGGTACTCTCGGCGTCCGATATCGAGGACCATCTGCATTTTGCGGTCGGTGACCTCCAACCCAACAGTCTGGCCCATCGCCTGGCACCAGGAGATACTGGCCTTGTGCTGGGAGGTCGCGGTCAGCGCCTCATTGAGCACCAGGGCCTCTTCCGTCAGGATCGGGCGCGACGGAGCGTTGGGCGTCGGGTCGGTCTTGAAGAAGAACCGGCGCAGGACGGGGCTCCAGCCGAACCGCTCCGCGAACAGGAAGTGGTAACAGTCGTGGACCTCGAATCCGTCGCCGAAGATCGGCAAGTCATCTGCGAACTGGATCCAGCTCCTGTCGTGCTCGCGAGTCTCGATGATGGTCCGGTTACCTCGGTGATACCAGCGGACCTCGATGATACGCGCCATGCAGGAAGCTCCATAGGGTGGGTTACACCCTGCACTTACCGTCTCAGTTTTCTTTTTGCTCCAGCGATTGGTCGCCCTTATCTCACGCTGGCATAGCAGGTGCATTATGCAAGTAGCGTGCCAGGTTATTCAACACAAACCAATGGCGGGCTGGCCTTTTACCTGGAACCTATCTTGCACTATGCAAGGACTGTGCCAGGTTTGAAAGGCCACAGCACACCCGGAGAGGAGAACGGAGGAGAGCAGCAGGGTCAGGACTCGCACGATGACTTTCCTATGTAGTATGATGATTGGGCACCCTTTCGTTACCCGTCTAGTTTTCTTTCTGAGCGTAGAGGTTGGACACCAGCACAAGGATCAGGAAGCAACAGTGCTCCCACAACTCCATCCGCTCCCCGATCAGGATGTCCCCCATGCAGAACATGGCAAAGACCATCGCAGATGCCCTATGGGCCTTGTCCAGGGCCCCTCGGGTCGGCGGGTAGCCCCGGAAGGTGCGGAGAAGCAGGATCAGGAACCACAGGCCGATCAAACCCTCCATGGAAGCCGCTCCATAGAGCAGAGCAAGGGAGACGGAGCGCGGGGCCCCGATTCGGGCAAACATTGCCGCCATTTTGTTGTCCCGATTGACCCCATAACCCCCAGTGGTTTCCATCGGCTGAATCCGCCCGATCTCAGCCCCCTCGGCATCGTAGATCACACCAGACGACGCAAAATCGCCTTGGAGGGGCTGATAGGTCCCGTTAAAGACCTTGTCACCAGCATTCAGCAGCCAGAATCCCGCCCAAAAGGCGATCAGGAGGGTAATCCAGCTACGGTGCATTTTACGTCCAGAAAGAGGGTATTAAAGGCTCATTACGACCCTGTTTTTCTTTTTGAGCGAAATGAGGCTCTTATTTGGGGCTATTATCCGCCCTTGGCATAGGCCTTGCATACTGCATAAATCATACCAACTTTGGTCGATAATAGGGTCGAACTGAGGGGATGGGAGGCCCTTATCGTGGCTTATAACCCGGTTAGGGTCAGAAGGTGAACAACGTTTTGTAAATAAAAAAACAATAGTTGTTTTGTTTTGTTCGTTTTGTAACAGTGCAAGTTGTTTTTGTTTTTTACAAATAGTTACTTGACAGCTTGACCCGAGACGCGATTTATACGGCTTATACGGCTCTGGCGCGAGTTGGCGACTGGCGTGGAAGTTGCGCACCGCTGGAGGTATTTTATCTTTTCTGAAAACCCATCCATTGGTTTAAAGCTTATTCATTAACTCCTCAATCTTATCCATTGGATCTAAAGCAGTTCCATACGAAAAAACTTATCCATTGGTTCTTCAGGCACATCCATCAGAAAGCATATCCCTTGGGTCCACATATGCAAAAGAATGAACATTATCTTTACATATCACAATAGACTTATGGACTTGATAAATGAAGAAAACAAAACCATGGTATACCCTATGGTTTTTATATTTCACTTCTTCTTTTTACCCCTCGCCTTTAGCAGGGACCATGACTCAATGAATTGCGCTTTCTCTCGTGGACTCAGACTGTTTAACACCTTATCGGTTTTAACTTGCATCAGATAAGCTTTAGACCCTTTAGTCACATACTCAGTCCACATCCTTACGGGGGACTCTTGATATACTACAAGGGCAAAATCTTTTACCTTATAAACCCTTACTTCTACATCCTGTGCTATTAGGAATTCTAGATCTAGTTCTGGTGCATGTTTTAGGAATGGAATTCTATTATACTTATCAACTACCATATCAAATTCTCTCAGAAATAATATTAGCCGGCTTCGTTCTTAATCAGCAGATCAAGATGGTAAAGCAGCGGCTCCTTTTGTTCATTTGGGAGGGACTCAAACACTTCCTCAAAAGAAACTTGGGTGTGAGGATCCGCTTGCTCCATATTCTTATCTTGAAATATGGCTTCGCGGCGGAACCATCTTGGGCCTTCGGAAGTGGAAAATAACCTATAATTTGGTGAGCCCTTTATGGTCATCAGCCCGGGGATTATGCCTTGATTCATTAAAACATTAACCAATGTGTCCAAATGTCCTGGATATGTCATATCAAACTCGGTTAATGCAAACGTTCTTGTCATGGTTGAATTGTACCTTGGAAGTTATCTTTGGTTCAAGAAAAAGATTAAATTAACTTGCTCCTCTTTGGTGCAACGCTCAAATAGCGTCTTCATCAAGAGTGGCTGATAGATCCTTCCATCGCGTTCCTTTAGCGCACCGGACGCTATCTCTGCTTCCTCAAGAAGGCTTTTATTCCCCTCGGTATCAATAAACATAAGATATTGTCCTTGGGCCGCATGGTTTGCTTTCAGCTCTATGTAAGCTCCCTCCGGTTCCTTTAAAGCATGCCGTCTTCTCTTTGGCGCCATTAAACATTCCGGCCAGTCCATATAATTCGATAACCAAAGATCTTCCATTGCATTAAAGTCGTTTAAATTAACTTTGCTTAATAACTCCGCGCCCATCACCAAGTGCATGTGACTCCAGGCGTTCATCATGGTGGAAGCTCCAACCCCTCTTGGCTTGAAACGGTAATGGTTCCCACCGGATAATTTAGAGATTTTCCTCCTGGGATAGCCCGGATATTTCGTTTCAGCTTTGCCATCTTTTGCTCCCCGGCGTACATCCATCTGATAGCCTTATAAATATAGTACCCTCGACTCCAAACCCGGTCATAAAAACCTTCGAAATTTCTTTCACGATGACAATTATGGTTGTTTAGCCGATATCTAAATTCGGCGTCATAAATTTTAGTGCTTTGTCGTTGATAATCAAGTAGAATATAAAGATAAGTTGATGAGCCATCTAAGTGTCCTGTTTTATATATAAAACTATCAACTGCATTTATTCATGATTATCAATAATTTATAAGATTTATTTATACGTGATACCTGATAAATTTAGATCGTAATTTATACGGTCGTTTGACCCTTCGGATTTATATGACCAAGTCTTGTCCAATATCTATAGCTGAATTACCGGAACCTAACCAGGTTTTTGAGGCTATAGACGGCAATATTGTGGTAGTTTATCGACCTGATTTATTCTACATGATGTCCGCCAGAATGGAACTCGCTCCGGCCTTTAGCTTTCATGAGAAGCCGATTATTGAGGACCAAGAGTCTGACAGGTATTTAATGCATGTTGCTACCGCTGATTTCGTAGAGGGTCGCTTCTATATCTTACTAACGGTTGGCTTTGGTCATATAGAGGTCGTATTAGATGCAACTACTGTTAAGATGCATTTAGAAAAGGAGTTTGTAAGTAACTATGATATTCAAAAATAAAAAACTAACTCCCGAACATTTAATGGTTTATAATCAGATGCCTGAGCGAGCGCAGATGGCAATGAATAATATACGGCCCGGATGGTCGTATCGCGGACCTATACGTAACGGATTGATATCTATCAACTTCTATGAGTGGGAGCAGATCAAGCGTAATGAGTCTAGTGGCCGCTGGGCTTCCAAGCCCAAGTCTCATCTGTCAAAAGAACTTGACTTTATTGATGTTAGTGAAAAGAATAAGCTTGATAATTGGATGTATTGCATTGAATATAATAATGAAATTCATCATCATTTCAATACCGCAGATTCCACAAATACTTATCAGTCCGGAGATATGCAGTTACCAAGGCATGCTATGTTTATCAGTGATAATATCAAACGCTTACTAGAGTTATCCAATGAGAACCTTCTTGCCAGTAGCACTAAGATAATGGATGTTAATCTGATTAGAAATGCCCCAGAAAAGTCTATAACTTTTATTACCGAAGATGATGAGGAGTTCGTTGGCACAGGTTCCACTTTAAATATAGCCGCCATTATGCTCTTTGGTAAGACCTTTAAATACAAGTATATGATGGAGCGTCCTTCTATATCTCAATTCAAATGTGACGATATTTCTTTTGATACTTTAATTAGAGGGCAGAATACTGTTGTTATGAAAGGCATAAAATCTTGGTATGCGCACATTAGAAATATGAATCTTGATAACTATACTGTTTTTATGTCAAGAAAGATATTTCAAGAAATACAGGATGAGATAGGGGATAACTTTAATTATCTTGGATGTTATAGCTTCGAAGAGGGCGAATATCATGCAGTAGAAGAGGATAATGGTCTCGGAATAATCAACGGACTGTTCGATAGCTTTTAATGATGATTATCATCATTAAAAAAGGCCCCGCAGGAGAAATCCCGTGAGGCCTTTGTTCCAGCTTATTTGGCTTATACGTCGAAGTCGATTTCTCCACCAGTATAAGCTATCTCTCCCTGCCACTCAAATGGCCCAAGACTTAATGCGCTGTATTGACCGGCATATTGAGAGATGCCTGGATACTGAGACGGCCAGTCAATGCCGGCGACAATCTCTTCCAGAGACTCTTTGTGCTTGGCCGTTAGACCGGGGTTCTCTTGCTTCCCACCTGATGGCTCCGCAACTACTGAGCCAGGAACAGGCTTAGCATTGGTGTCCAACTTAAAGGCAAACTGATAGTTCTTAGCCTGACCTTCAGTTACTTCGTATGGTAAGCCGAAGCCTTCCGCATTATCATAAAACGGAGACTGCTCGCCAAGCGCTATATATCTCTTATAGAAGTCTTGCTGCTCTCTTGCTGGGTCAGCTGCTGCAACTACAGTTTTTTTTTCAGCCGATTTGAGAAGTTCATCTATAGTGAGCATGGCTTCAGCCACCGGAGAGCTTCCAGGCTCGCCAGAGAGTCCCTCTACACCCCAAGCTGTATATGGCTTAGGCTCCTCTCCTCTCATTTCAGAATAGACGTCTCCACCCAAGTGTAACTGCTGAAGACTTTGTACAATCGGTTCTAATTGAGCCAACTGAGCCTTTTCTTCTGGTCCGCCCCATCCCTCATCGATCATATCCTTAAGAGCCTGAACACCCGCCAAAAGATCTTTAACCTTTTCAGTCGCTTCTGCCTCTAGGTCTCCGCCGCTTTCGCCAGCTAACGGCTCTTCGCCCGGAAGCCCCTCTTCAAGAGGCTCCTCTCCGAATGCTTCTACGGCTGCTTCGTCCATGCTATCAAAAGGCGTCTGTGAGGCTGTATCGTCCCACTCATCTAGCGCCTTCTTAGCTAACCGATCTGCTATATCCGCTTCTTTGGTAAGTCCTGCGGCATCCAGATCGTTAGCCAACTTTAATAATTTAACGTGAATCATTATATCTCCATCACTTTAATCTAGTTAGATTTTTTAGTCGTTTATCTGGATTACGCCAGTCCATTCTGGACAGCCACCATTCAACATAAGCCTCTTTATCGAGACCAAAATCAGCAAAGTAAGCGTGCTCCCACATATCAAGTGCCGCAATAGGGACACTGAAGATTGGAACACCAATTTCGTGCAGGTCAATGACGTCGATGTAAATCATCTTTGTCTTAATGCAATAGTTAACCAGTACCCAACCATTACGAGTAAGCTTAGCTGCTCGGGTCAAATCTTTGGTAAAGTCTTTGGCACTTCTAATATATAAGTCACCAAGGTTACCGCTAAGAAACTTAGCTTTTTCCATTGGCGTTGGTCTGCTATCATAAACATCTTCAAAATACATTTCATGAAGAAAAACTGCGTTCTCTGCATTGGAGGTACCACGTTGTACTTCGCGAAGCTTGCCGTAGGCTGGAGTATCTTTCTCATTAGAAGAAAGCAGAGTTTTCTTCTTTTCTTTGGTCAAAGACTCTAGTGCTTTCTGGTACATCTCTGCTAATTCATGATGAGCATTGACTGTACTTTGTTGTACACCGCTCTTATGCATTTCAACCTTGGCAGTTTTACGCATATATGTATCAAGAATGTCCACCTCGCTGGACATTCCTTGCTCGTCAATACGTGCCAAAGCGTGCAATACTTCTTTAAGATTTTCGCTCATATTTGAACCTCTACTATGTTTATCTTTATTAGTAAAACCAATCAAACCATTTATACTTGACGGAACATCCCTTTGCTGGTTAAAAGCCTGGGACGCGATAGGCTTCCCCCGCCCGTTAAAGGCTCCTGGGGCCCCTCAGCACTCCCGTATAATAAAACTAAGGCCCTCGTACTGGAGCGGGATACAAGTCACAGTCAGCGGACCTTACAGGGCCTGCATATCAATGCCAAATTGATTACTCCTCTTCTTCATTGTAAACCCAGGTCTCTTCGGGCAGGTAGATTGTTTCCGATGGATCTTCATCTTCATCACTTGGTAGGAATTCGGATGGAGTTATCCCCTTCGGATGTCTATTTGAAGGATCAAAGTATACTGGTGTATCACCTCTGTATCCCAGGTTTCCACTGTGAACATCTGTATTATCGGAGATTAACTGAAATATCATTGATCGAACAATATCTGGCAACCAGCCCTTGGGAAGAGAAAGTCTTCTTTCTGCTTCTTTAAATACAGGCATAACTTCACCGTATAGACTTGAGCCAATAAACTCGCCCACTAAGCCGTTAGTAAAAGTTTCTATATCTTTCATATCAGAATCAGGACCTGGTTTATTAGGTGCCCTCTGGAATGCACCACTGACAACAACCTCATTTTGAGAATTTCTTTTGCCACCAAAATATACATTTAGCTTTCCAAAGGCTTTCTTAAATTCTCTCAATAATGACTTAGTTATATTAGACTCTTCTTTGTCTTCTATGTTCAGATATTTAGCCAAGTCTTTTAGCTGGTCATCATAAGATTTAACCATACTTCTGATTGGATTTAATTTCTCGATTACAACCCACGACATATTTCTTAGCTTCTTAACATCATATGGCTTCTTAGCTAATGGCACATCGAATATGCCATAGTCGAAAACCATTAGATTGTACTTGCTTCCCTTCTCTGGATCATGAACAGCTGCCGCCTGTTCTTTGTAATAGTCTAGGTCTTTATCATTAGACATAAGCTTAATCACACGATCATCTTCTGTAGTCCAAGCATCGGCATAGCTACCAGATCCAAGAAAGTTTGTAGGCTTGTATCGTTCTAAGACGTCGGCGTTTCTGTTTAAGAAGTCCTTTACCCAGATCTCTTTACTTTCCCTGCTCTTCTCACCCTTAAACGAAGAAAACATTTCGCCTACTAAATTACCTATCACGGTTTCAGCGGAAAATATCTTACCGTACTCGCCAAACTCTCCCACTCTTTGTGGAAGTAAGTGCTCTAATCCGTATTGCTTGGCAAGCTCGGGAGTTAATATAGTCTCATCATAAGCGAAGTTTTCTCTGGCTCCATAATCTAGGTTTCTTCTGATTGGGCCAAGGGCGCTAGATAGAATAGTTTTAAGTCTATTTAGCTTCGCAGTCTTATCCCAGTCTCTAATTTCTGTATATTCTTCTGGTGCCTCATAAGCTGGAGACGGATTGTATGCATCAAAGAAGACCGGTGTAGTTCCGCGATAGCCCATGTTTTCTGGCTTAGTATCTCGGTGACCTCTAGTTAGAGACTTGAAGTTAGAAATCATAAAATCTTCAATCCATGATTTTTCTAGGCCATAGTGCTCTATGCCAGCGACTCTTAGTCTTTCTACTGAAAAATACTGCTTGCGTCTCGAAGGCCTCTTCATCCATCTTTCGAAATGATGATTAATTCTCTTATCAACTAAGAATTTCGCAATATCTTCGTCAGATGTACTTCTCGGGATCTCGTCAGAGCCAGAAAGTATTTTGCTCATTGCTCTGGCAAAATCTGATACATAGCCAAGAAGATGATCAAGCGTAGGCTTACCTTGATAGGGACTAAATCCAGGCTCTAAGAACTTCCTTGGTGTCTTAAGCTCTTCTGTAACTACCCATCCAAGATCAAAATGCTCTTTCATGTTTTCTTTAATTTCGCGCCCATCTAAGCTTAATGGAAGATCTGGCATCCTAAATGGACCAGAATCATAAACTCTAAGGTCTCTCTTATCTCCAGTCTCAGGGTCAAAGGGCACGTCCTCAAGTCTTTTATATTCTTCCAAGGCTCCGAGCCCACCAAAGATCTTAAAGACTCGTCCATCCTCTAGCTTATAAGCGTGACCATGGGCTCCTGCACCAATGCTTTCTACTGGCATATACTCTGTAAATATGTCTGAATTAATATCTATGAACCTTTCGATAAAGGCTGCCGGGTTAGTATAGTTTTGTGACAGTTTTAACAATGGCTCGGACTGCTCGATTAAATCAAATTGTGGCATTTCACCAAATAAATCATCAGCGTCATTTTGGCCAGGACTAAACGGATCAAAAAATACGGGAGTCTCGTTTCGATATCCGAGATTCTTAGAACCCAGGGTATCTACTCGTCCTTGTAACATAGAGTACAATAAAGCAATAATGTAGTTCTTTACAGTCTTCGAGCCCTCTGGAGAATCGTAGCCTTCCGGCTGGACTTCTTCTAATGGATAGAAGGCAATGAATCCTTGGTAAATTATATCTGCTGCTTTAGCCAGATTATCGGAAGTTATTTCCTTGATAGAGTCTGGATCAAAATTATAAGTGATATAATCATAGATGTTTCGATAGAATTCATCTTCACCAATCCCACCTTGATTCGGTAAGTATTCCGTTAGAGCCCATCCTAAGAAATCCACTCCTTTTTGCTCTGGAAGCTCGAATTTACCAAAGTCATAAATCTGAATGGTAGATTGTGTAGCGGCTCCCTGATAAAGCTTGTCAGTTTCTTCCTGATAGAAGCTCATTAGTTTTGGCTCATTAAAGAGCTTCAAGACCCTGCTGTCATCAGTGAGGTAAGCTTCGCCATCCGCACCACCTCCAAGTCGTTTAACTGGGGTATGGATAGAGAAGATGGCAGAGTTCAGATCTAGAAATTTTCCAACCCATTGTTCTGCGATATTTTCATCCATACCCTGAAGCATACTACCGAATAAGGGCGAATTCTGCACGAGATCAAGTCCAGGCATAATGCCCGAAGATAACTTATATAATGAAACAAGCTCCTCATCAAGGGACTCTTCTGTTAAGAGCTTTCCAAGATTATATAGTTTATTTGCTATCCTCGTCTTCACCTACCTGCTCTCCAGTGTCTTTTGTACCAACGTTCCATAACTATTATCGCATCTTCAATCTCAGACTCTTGCTCTTTTACTTTTTTCATGATAATCAAGACAGATTCGACTTCCTTAATTATTCGCAAGATTTGTTTGCACCGCTCCCTTTTACCCGGTATAGCCATAATGTGCGCCCACCGCGTATCCAGATTGCGCGCATAACGCATTGCGTCTGCTCGGTTTATCGGGTATTTTATCTGATGAAGGTTCTTCATGTTGCTGGTCACCAGTAAGATGTTGCGTGTTCATTTGGGCGCATCCTTTGTAATTAAATAGTACCTATCTTGCTATCAAATATTAATAGTAATTGTTTATTAGGGAGAATATGTATGTCAGAATGGCAAACATCGAAATTAAAATCGCACACAATACGAGATTTAAGTCAAAACGTATATTCGTTTGACGAATTTATTGAATCATTAAAAGAGCACAACGAACAAGGTTATGATACCTTCGTTGGTACCGACTCACAAATTCATAAGGGCCAGATCCACATTGCAACTTGTGTAGCCTTTGTACGTAGAGATAAGCCAGACATAGGCGGAGACAGATCCGGTCAGGTATTCTACATTAAGGAGAAAATCTCGCGTAGAGATTATCCAAATCTACGCATGAGAATGATGCTAGAGGCATACAGGTCTTTAGAGGTTGCAATGGAGATAGAACAATATGTTACTGAAACTCTTAGTGTTCACCTTGATATTGGGCCTAATCCTAGGAAGTCTAAGACCTCCGCATTTAAGGTAGAGCTAACCGGCATGATCAAGGGTCAGGGCTATGAAGTAGCTATCAAGCCTGACGCTTGGTGTGCTTCCGGTGTAGCCGATCGAGTATGTCGTTAGAACTGAAGTAAAATAGGTACTAAAAAAGGGGAAGAGAGTTTAAACTCTCTTCCCCTTTTGCTTTGTCTGATTATTTCTCTTGAGATGTTTCTAATAGCTTTACCAACTCAATATAAGATGGATAGTGTGCCTTCTTAAGAAAGGATGCCAAGTGGCTCAATTTCTCCATCTTCCATGAATCAGGAAGTAGACCATGAAGTTCGCCTGGAGTCTCTGTGTGCTGTAATTGAACAAATTGAATTTTATTATCCGGGTATTGTTCCTGAAGATAAGTAAACTCAAAGTTGTCATCATCGAAATGAAGTTCTGAGCCAATCTCTTGTAGCTTATGTGCCTTGTCATTACCTACAAAAATTAGCTCTTTAAAGTGTTATAGCATACCATTCGCTTGTAGAAATTCGATAACTTCGACACGATTTTCTGGTGAGTCCTTTCTGCTGGTAACCATGTATAATGTAGTGCCAGCTGCAGACAAGCGTGTGATAATATCTTTGATAATCGGAGACATTCTATGTCCAGTTACTTCATAATTAGCCCAGTCTTCTGGCACTCGATAGATGTTAAATTGCAGAGTATCATCGAAATCAAAGCTCGCCATAGCGGGCGGGCTGGCCATAATTGATTCGATTAACTCTGCGCTCATTTTTACTTTCCTGGCGCGAAGCTCATACCGCACCCACAGGATTTAGAGCCTGGAACATTAAACTTAAATCCACCATTAACAATATCGTCTGAAAAATCTATCTCCATTCCATTTAGATAAAGATATGATTTTCTATCAACTACAATTGACTCTTCTGTCTCTTGATCTACGACAACCAGTCTATCTCCTTCTGAAATCTGGCTGGTTATTTCTACTTCATACATAAATCCAGAGCAACCTCCTCCACGTAAGGCAACCTTTAAGTGGCCGTCCGGCATTTGAAGTTGATTTCTGAGGCTAGCGATTTTTGCTAGCGCATTAGCTGTAGCTGTGATCATTATTCTATTCCGTGTAGTCTCTCCGCCACTCTAAGTAAAATTAGGTAGCCTAGAAGATCTTTTGTTATATCCTCACTGTTTATAGCATTATTATTAGATACATGGTCATTTGCCATACGAGATAATTTATCATCAATTCGACATTTTATTTGTTCTACTGGAGACGCTTTTGAAAAGATTCTTTTCGGATTAATTGCCGAGTTTCCATAAGCTTGATTCTTCTCGATTAACAAATCTTTAACACCATCGCATTCTTCCGCAATTAGTGCCTGCACCTCATCTAATGTAAACTTTTTACTCATCCGTTTCCTCCATTATTTCTTTCATCATTTGGCCTTTGTAATTTTCAGAATATAAAACTGAATATACAAAGTTTTTAACTCTTTCATCTCCAATGTCAATTACCTCAGAATTATATATTTCGTCTATATGTAATAAGGAAAGATGCTTGTTTTTCTGAATTATCGGACCGTAAGCCTGAACAGCCTTTGGCGATAGCTTTACCAAGATGTGCTTTACTCTATCATAATCCTTTTCATCTTCATTAAACTCAAAGTCGGGATCATCTGTTTTGAGATCTACCAGGGCCAAGCTCCCATATTCATTGGGAGGGAGTTTGATATAATTGTATATTGTCCTTCCAAGATATTCATCATACTTCATATTAGAGGTTTTTGAAAACCTTGGTATATCAAAGGAGGGCGTCGCCTCTCCTTTGTTTATTGTTAATATGTATTCACCAAATATAAAGTAAATATATGTCAGCTCTGCGCCGAACAGTATAATCAGCTCGTCCATATTTTATCCTTTAGCTATGTATTCTTTTAATGTGCTTACCAACCATTTTCCTAGAGGAATGAAGTCATAATTATCAAGCTCTTCTATCGTAATCCAGGCCATATCAGAACTCTCATTATTAATTTTAGCTTCTCCTTCGGATTTTTTTGTTCCATAAAAGTAAAGAATTTTATCTGACTGCTCAATTTGTCCGAAATAATCAAGCTTATTTTCATTAGCCCATAGGTTAGCTTCTTCTTCTAACTCTCTTGCGGCAGCTTGAAAAGGATATTCGTACTTATCTACTTCTCCACCTGGAAAGTTCCATAGTCCTGGCGCGGTTGTCCAATCAGCTCTTTTTAATATCAGAAATTTATCATTACGTACTGGTATCAGTATCGCCACTTTTCTTTTGGTCATATGCTAACCTCTTTTGCATTGTTTCGTAAAGCTCTGTTATAACAGAGCTTCCTGTCGTGGTGAATAAAAACGGAAAAACGCCGTGAACTAATAGAACAACGGCGGTTGATGCTAATATGAATGAAGTTCTGACGCAACACCATAAATGTTCCAGATATGTTTCTCCGACAGATTCTGGATGTTTATTAAAGTCTTCTTTTATTTTCTTGCAACAGCCTTTCATCCTATGGCTCCTTCTAAGTTTACTACTCCAAGTCTATACAACTTTCTTTTTAAGGTAGGGCTCTTTGTATCTGTATATATTTGATACATAGATCCTACTTCTTCAAACTTATATAGTTTATTAACCAAAGATAAATGCGTTAAAGCAGAGACGCAATCTTGATATCTCGTAGCCAACTCAACATATGGCATTGGCCTTTTTCCAAGCTTAGCTACTTGATAATATGCTGCCGAGCCCATATCTGTATAATATGAATGATTGTTTATGCTATCTGGAAAGTATCCTGAAATAAACAAACTGTAATCTCCAAGCTGCCTTAGTCTTTGCATCCTCTCTATTCTACCAGGTGCTCCTTTTGCTTCTAGATATAAATCTACCAAATAGGTCTTTTCTCCTGCCGCCCATACCGCTTCTGAGGTTATAGAATTGGTCATTAAGTCAACAAGGTAAGATAATGATCTTGGGGCTATTGGCCCTCGCCTGTCTAGAATATGAGACAGTTCTTCTCTAAAAGAAGAAGCTGGTTCTTGCATGGTTACTCCGCAAATTCGGCATTCTCCACAACTAATTCATCATTTTGAAAATGTTCTATCATGTAATTTTGAATCTGAAACAGCGTTGCTCCTAAAGATGAGGGACAGCCTGCGCAGCCCCCGTGAAAAGAAAGTATTACCCTATTCTCTTCAACTCTTGATAGTGACACAAATCCATTATGAATGGCCAAAGAAGGATTGATTTCTTCTTGCAATAATTCATTTACATTTTTGTTATTTAATTCCATATTCTGCTTCCTCTTATAAACCTATTATAGATAGGACTTATTAAGTTCGTCGCTAAATATTTCAAATAAAGAGCGAGACTCTCTGTCTTTTTCGCTCAACCTCAAGTCTTTCATCCAGCTATTGATAATCTCAGTTCCTTCTTCTAAGTTAGAATAAGCCTCTGGCCTAGCCTCGATTTCTATAACGTCCCTGCCATCTTCTAACGTATAAAATGATACATCGCAATCTTCAAAGTGATAGATCCAAGCCTTCTTGGTAACTGTGAATTGGAATTCATAATTTGCTAGCTTTAAGAAATCTACTACATTCTCTTCAGGATTGCCCAAGACGTTGATATCAACTTCTTTTCTGCATGAATTACCATTTATCTTTCTCTTAATGGTTATTTCAGCGTATGGGTTTCCACTTCTTAAAGAGACGCCTTTTCTGTGCCTCAGGAAGCCCTGATGCCCGCTACTGGTGTAATAGTCATCTTCTGATATTACAACCTTTGGAACCAAGGTTTCTTCAGCAAGGTTCTCTACGATCTCATGAAACTGGCGTCTATTGACGTGAGCCCAGAACTTATATTCGATCTCAGTATTTATTTTAGTATTAAACATAATCATCCTTTTATAACATGGAGGCTTGAGGGTGGTGCTTATAACACCTTGGCTCATACATTTCTGAGCCTCCCACCTCAATTTCTCCGGACGCCTTTTCGCCTGCACCTTCGAACTTGAAGGTGAAGTGTGCGTCTTCATAACACTCAGTTACGCCACATATAGAGCTACATTTATAAATCTCTGTGGCATAAGGCATTATGAGTGCAATGTCTGGAAATGGTTCCAGGCTTGATGAGAGATCAAGAGAGGAAACCAAAACAATCTTATCTTGAGCATATAGGCTTAGAATTTCTGAGCCAATATTCTTAATCATGAATGCTTCGTCAATTGCTATGACATCATAAAGTTCAGGATTGAGCTTTCTAATATCAAAAAGATTCTTTACGCTTACAGCTTCCAGGGATATTCCTGTATGTGTACATACGTGTGTCTCTGAGAATCTACCATCTACCTTGGGTTTGAGTAGAAGGATTTTCTTGTTCTTATATCTATATCTATCTAATTCTGCTAAAACGCTTGTTGTCTTTCCCGAGAACATCGGGCCAACATAAAGAGCTAATCTTGCCATTGTTCGTCACCTAACTGAATATCTTCCTCTCGTTCGATATTTATAAAATTCCATCCAGTTTGATAAGCGGCTCTCCCACCGTTACTAAAATAAAGCATGTACTGAATAGTTTGGTCAGATAAAATGGCCGTATCTACGTCTTGAAAAGTTCCGTAATGTGGATAAACTTCTGTGACTCGCTTAATTATTTGTTTTTCTAATTCATTAAGTGTCATTTAATTTCCTGTATATCTTCTCTATATGTTTCTTAAAATCATTCAAACTAGCTGTTTTCTTCATCGAGTTACAAGTAAAGCAGCAAGGTACGATGTTGTCTAATTGATATCCAATAGTGCTATCTATTCTATCTAGACCTATTGTCTTTATTTTATCATCACAATATGTACAATTTGATTGCCAATATTTATAAAACTCTTTATCAGACAAAGACCATTCAATATTTCTTTTTTTTGCTCCTATCTTATAAGTTGCCAATCTTCCTTTTTTTGTATTTTTATATAACTTATTCTTCTTATTAGAACAATCTTTGCATATATTAGATATTCCATCTTTAGAACGAGATTCTTTTATAAAGAATTTAAGTAATTTTTCTATGTTGCACGAAGAGCAGGTTTTAATTATTGTATCAAGCTCCTCTTCTGTTCGATAATTATCTCTATAATCATATTTTCTATCGCGCGCATATCTGGCATCACAAGTTTTACAATAACAACTTAATCCATCTGTTCTTTCCAGTACTTTATAAAAAAATTTTCCAAGTTTTAACTTGTGACATTTCATACATTCTTTTCTTTTTTTAAAAATTTGACTATAATTATGTCCACCGCTTTGAATTATTTTATTAACTCTTTTTTCTTTAATCTTTCTTGTCTGAGCTGATCTACATTTTTTACATACATTCCTATATGAATCAGAGTCTTTTCTAAAAGAAAACTTCTCTATATTTTTATCTGTATTGCACTCTTTGCATATCTTTTTCATTATATAATAATTCTCCGGGCAGTATGGTGCTTTTTACTTTAAATTACCATACTGCCCTACTTCTATTTATTAGTATAACGACACTTGGGAAAGGAACTGCATCCTCGCCAATTTCCAGATCCAAATTTTGACTTTCGTTCGATTAATGTTCCTATCTTACATTTAGGGCAAGAAACTCCAGTGTCTTTGCCTCCCGCTCCTTTCTTCTTCTTAATAATAAAATTATCGTTTTCATCCAAGCTTACGCTATTTTTGCACTTGGGATACTGATCGCATGCAGCGAAACTTCCGAACTTGCCACTTCTCTTTAGCATCTTTCCTTTTTTGCATTTAGAACACTTGATACCCATGTCTTTTGCTGCAGATTTACCTGATGCAATCACCTTACCTTCTACTTCTTTTCCGGTAAAGGTGCATGCAGATCCTTGACATCTGAGGTACGATCCATATTGTCCGTTTTTAGCTTCCAGCATGTTACCGCATACTGGACACGGATGACCTGTTTCGACTTCTACATCAACAGGGTTACCATCGGTATCAAAGTTAACGGTATGACCACATTCCGGCCATTTATCGCAGCCCATAAAGACACCAAGCGATGATATCTTTTTAATCATCTTGGTACCGTCTTTGCAAGCCTTGCAATCTATGTCAGTTTTAAATATTTGATTTTTTGCCTTCTTTGCTACATCTACTTCGCTCATCAACTGTGCAAAGAAAGCAGTCATAGATGGCTTTAAAGCTTTTTTACCAGCAGCTATCTCATCAAGTTCAAGCTCCATCTTCGCTGTAAACGCGGAACTAGTGACGTTACCAAAGAAGTGAGTTAGATAGTCAGATACCATAATTCCAACCTCAGTTGCCTTAATGGTTTGCTTTTGACGCTCTACGTAATTTCGATTAATCAAAGTATCCATAGTGGCAGCATAGGTCGCTGGTCTACCAATTCCTTCCTTCTCCATCTTATCGGTGAAAGTTCCGGGATCGGTATATCGTGGCGGAGCCTTGGTGAAATGCTGAGCCGGATTAAACTTCTTTATCTTAATTAATTGCCCATTTTTTAGGACAGGAAGAGCACTATCTTTCGTAGCAGAACCGTAAATCTTCAAGAAGCCATCGAATCTCTGAATAGAGCCTGATGTTCTGAAGTTATATACGTCTTTCTTACCCTTGACACTAAGTTTGATTGAGGCCTGATCGAAAACGGCTTCCGCCATTTGCGACGCCATAAATCTATTTGAGATTAACTTAAGAAGCTTTCTTTCATCAGTACCTAAACTCGCAGGGGTTGGATCAAAGGTGGGTCTAATTGCTTCGTGAGCATCTTGAGAGCCGCCCTTAGACTTATAAGCCCTGGTCTTAAGTGACAAATACTGCTTACCGTGAGCTTTTTCGATTCTATCTCTGATGTCTATAATCTTTGTCGGATCCGATCTAACGCTGTCAGTACGATGGTATGTAATCAGTCCCTGTGAGAACAAGCTTTGTGCTGTATTCATGACTCTCTTACCAGTCCATCCAAACCTGGTACCTGCGTCTTTTTGCATAGACGCGGTAACGAATGGTGGAGCAGGCTTACGAGTTCTCTTCTTTTTGGTATATGAATCTACAGTTACCTGTTTGACCATATCAGCCAGTATTTCGTCAGCTTTCTTCTTAGTTCTGGGAACATACTTTTTGTCGTTAATTCCATAAAAATCGGCTTGGAATCCTAGTTCTGTTAAAGCTTTGATGGTCCAGTATTCTTCTGGAACAAAGGCTCTAATCTCTCGCTCTCTATCTACGATAAACTTTAAAGCAGCAGATTGTACGCGCCCAGCACTAGTATTCTTAAGGCCCTTGGTCCACATAATAGGGCTAACTTTAAAACCAACCAGCCTATCAGTGATTCGTCTAGCTTGCTGTGCTGCAAAAAGATCATCATTAAACGGAATTGGTTTTTTAATACCAGCTAATACATCCTTCTTAGTAATGGTCTTAAACAAGACACGATGAACATTCTTACCCCTTTTAGGCAGAATTTCTCTTAAATTAAAGGCGATCGCAGATCCTTCTCTGTCTCCATCTGTTGCGATATAAATATCTGTATGATTTTTAGCCGCCAACTTAAGGCCTTTAACTACATCTTTCTTACCCGGACTAACTACATATGTAGTATCCCATGTAGTAAGATCAATACCCATTTTTTTCTTTTCCAAATCCATAATGTGACCCACTGAGGCCATCACTACATAACCGTTACCAAGGATTTTTTTAATCTTTGCACACTTATTTGGTGATTCAACTATTACTAACGCCATAGAGGTTCCTTACAAAAATAGCAGAAGAAGATTTATTCTCCCTCTTCTATATATGATACCGGCGTAGGTATAGCCGGTCTCGAAAATGTATGTACTTTGTTATTCCGGAGCTTCTCCCAGGCTGTCACCCAGCGCGGTAAAAACCTCTCTCAGGATCTTCAATTCTTCTTCCGGTATTTCTATCGAATCCGGCAGACCTGTTGCTCCCTCTAAGTTAATATCATCAAGAGCGCCTACTTCTGCTTTTTTATAAGCGATAATTAAATTGGTTACAAAATCTGCATCCTCGGCCAATCCCGCCCTGTCTAAATTATCTGCAATCTTTACTAATCTTTTAATCATAACTTTAAACTCCAAATAATTATTTTAATACTTCTTGCTTTCCAAAAGCAATGCATTCGAAAAAGTCTAAAGAAGTTAGATCATCCTGTATAGTAACTTCGATCTTATCTGTTGTACCTGGAAATAGAACTACCGGAAAGGTTAATTGATATACTGCCATAAAATAATCAACATTGGCACTTATAGCGCCTACGTCAGAAATAATTGATGTATTGATTCTGACTCCACCCCCGCTTTGTCCTGCGTAATTATAAAAATCGCCCAGAACCGTCATAGGATCAACAAATAAGTTTACAATTTCAGAATTAATAAACTGAAATTTAATTCCATTTGTAAGCGGAGTATTATTAGATGTGGCGGTACCAAACCTTCTACTATCCGCACTAAATATATTTAGATTATTACTATGAATAATAAATCTCATTTCATTATTGGGCCGGTAACAACCTCTGGTTCATCAGGGATCGGGGCGTCAGCTATTTCCGCTAGTAAGGCTATGATCCTATCTAATTGCACACCAACATCAGATGCATTATCTTTTGCGGTCTCAAGTATGACGTCTAAATCTTCAAGCTGATTGTCAACTCCTATTAACTGCCCCTCAATCTTTTCATTTGAAACAGAATAATTAGTAGGTGAGTAATCGATAAATAAGTTACCTCCTATTATTTCATCTGAACCACCAGCAATATGAGTAGAGGCATGTACTTTTGGCATTCTGGTTTTAGAAGTGTCATCTAATGTCGCATCAGAAATAATATCATTAAGTTCAGATAAAGTTGCTAGACCAAGATCTTTAAAATTAAGATTTTCTATTCTAAGCCTTAAACCCTCTAGTTCTTGGTCTAATTTATTTAACTCATCATTAAAGTCATCTAGCCTAGCCCTTACTGTAAAAAAACTACTCGAAGACGGAAGGACTCCTAGTTCTGCTTCTATATTTGCAATAGCTGAACGAAGAGTGTTAACACTAAAAGCATTAATTTCAGTTGACCCATCTACTGCAATGGGCAACTGAGCGTAGCCATCGATCGCGTTAGGATATATACTGAAATCTGACATTTATTCTCCTAAAAAGAGTTAAATAATTAATATGCTTATTCTTCCTCTATTTTAGTCAGAACTTCTTTTCTAGCAGAGGCCGTGGTCATGCTCTCTGTAGAGCCAAATCCGCCGATACCTCTTTCGGTAGTGGGAAGTTCACTTACTACATTAAACTTAGAATCATATCTTTTTCGAAGAATTAGCTGAGTTAGAACAGGCTTCAATCTTAAGACCCCATCAGCCAGAGCTGACATGTTTCTATATCTCTTTCCTTCAAAAGAAATGATGCCATTTGCAAATTGCTGGCTTTTACCAACGCCTTCTCCGGCATAAGCGTGATGAACTCTTATTGCCACCAAAACTTCTCCGCGATAATCTTCGTCAATAATTCCAATAGAATTAGCCAATGACAGACCCTGTTTGGATATACGACTGCACGGTGCAATCTCCCAATAGAATCCTTCTGGTGATGCGACAGATATCCCGGTCTTAAAGAATATCACGTCTCCAACAATTTTATGTACTCCGATAAAGGTTAGGTCATAACCCGTATCAGCGTCATGTGCTCTTGATGGCACTACGGCCTTTTCATCTAACAGCTTAATATCAGTAATCATTTGTTCTCCATAAGTGCCCACTCCATATATTTGGTTAAGGCGTCAGCTCGTTCAATTTCCCACTTTATATCATCAATAGGAATCTTTAATTTTTTTCCAAGTTTATAGCCGCGCTTCCAAGCTTCGGCTTCTTCTAATATTACTAAAACCCTCTCTTCTTTGGTTAAGGCTTTCTCTTCTCGTTTTGATGCCGGAAGCAGCTTTATATTTCCTGGCGCACGATGAATTAAAATATGGCCTGCTTCATGCAAAGCAATATATGTTTTATTTTCTAAATCAAGATTATCTGCTCTAAGTTCTATTATTTTAGATTCAGCACACATACAATTATCATTTCCATCTAAATCTACATAATATCCCTTGTCCTCCGCCCAATCAGATACTATATATAAGCAAGCTTCCCATAGCATAGAGTTATCCTCCTTCATATATCATACCTCGGAGAGCAACAAACTACATTTTGAGGTATAAAAAATTATTATGGCAAGTTGTAGAAAAGTACCGAATCTTCATTATCTCCATTTAAACGTGAGCCGACTAAAAATCCACGATCTGTAGAGTCACTATTTTGTATAATAGTGCGAGCGCGATACTCCTGATAATATCCAGCCTGCCTTAGGTGTCCGGCGTAATTATTTGGAGTGCCTTCCTGAATAAATAATATTGGACAAAACACACTTGAGCCACCATTAGTATTCATACGTGGTGAGCCATTACCACTAGCTAATAAACTATGTTTGTCTACATCATCAAAAGTTGCCGGAACTGACGGTCTAAAGGCACCATGAGATACACTAGTATTGCTGGCACTTGAGCCAAAAAATGTATTGACATTTGAACACGTATCACTGCTTATGAGGGCCGTTCCAGACCATGCGATAGCATAGACGCGTCCTGGCGTACCTTCACCATCAGCATCGTCTGGTGGTGCTATAGATGCACCGCCATAAAACCCCCTAATATCGTCCGGACCTGATTCGTGAAACCAGATGGAAAAAGTTTCTTGGCTTTCTAAAATCCAAAATGAAGCAACTGCATCTGTGGTCGGCAAAAGAACTTTTCCATATTCAGAAAATCTTTGCGCTCCAAACGGATTAGACGCACTATTCCATACATTTGGTAGGACGGTTATATCAGAATCAGGCGACATTCCTACGTATAGGCAGTTTGCTATTTTATTATAAGGAGTTCTTATTTGAGCGGCATCCGGGCCTGTTCCGTCACCAGCGATTAAAAATCTTAATGCTGGCACATTTGAGCCTGACTTAGGACCTATCATAATAAAGTCCGCTCCAGATGATCCTTTGATTTCCCAATAAGTTGAGTTTGCCATTTCAGCATTAATTGCAGCTATAACTCCAGCAATGGTATTCCCAGTCGCCGGTACTACTAATGGCCTCTGAAGAAAAGTTAAGTTTGGTAATGTACTCGCCATAATATACTCCTAATTTATGCTAGTATGAATCCAGGAACTGCATAAGGCGTCAGCTGTTCCGTCAGAATGTCCACCCTATTGAGATGTCTGTAACCTGCGACCGCTAGAACATTGGCACCAGCGGCGGCAGTATCACCCTCCTGCTTTGAAAAAAAAAGATCATTGGTTCCGACCACATCTGAGCCAGGATCGCTGGAGCAAACCCAGATAGCATCTCCGTTATCAGTGCCTCTTGTGGCTACTACACTAGCTCCAGACGCACCTTGAGCTGCCAACATATCATATGGCCTAGTCCAAGCTCCTGACTTAACCTGATAAACTCCATTATCTTTACTGTCGGTTTGCGCAGTTAAAAGAACTCTAAATCCGGCAGTTGCTGTAGTTCCATCTATCGAAGTAGAGGTTCCAGACAAAGTTGCAATATTAACAGTTGCAACCAAATCTACTTTGTTTCGCCCACCTTGATCTAAAAATTCTAGAAAAAAGGCTAGAGACTCTGCTTTTGTTACAGCACCATTACCTCTTCCAATTAGCAAAGAATTATCATCGATCAGACCATGCAGCGATAGTGAACCTCTAATTTCTGCCATAGTGGCATAATCTGTTAAGGTAACAGTAGCACTAGCTGCTATCGGTATACCTAGATCTTCAATGTCGACCTGGCTTGCAAGCTGGTTAATTACCTGTAATGTATTTGGTAGAGCCATTATCTCCTCCACTTATAGTATATCTTACCCATAGTACCTGTTGTGGAATCATCAGTCGAAGCACTGTTTATCCCTACTGATAGAATATCATTAGCATTAAAGTCACTATTGGTGGCAAAAACAGTACTTGTTGCGGCAGTGGTCAGCGTAGTTTCAACTAGTACAGTTCCGCCTTTGAAAACAGTATATCTAATACTGCTAGGAAGAGACGCTGGTGCATCTCTAGTTAATGTAATATGAACAACAGTACCGTCACGTATAGCTACTTCGCCTATAGTTGAGGACATAGCCTTGCCATCTATTCCTCTAAAGAATCCGCCTTTAGCAACTGTATTATTTCTTCCAAATGGGATGGAATATGTGGCTACAGATAGCCACTTACTTTTTGCATTATCATAATACATCTCTTCCATAATAGTGGTGTCAAAGTAAGTATCACCATTTGATGCGGCAGGATATGGAGAAGTAGGTGCTGCAGTTTGCCCACCATAATTTCTTCGTCCTGTCATGGCAAAAGTTCCGCCATTTAGGAAGAAGGATTTGTCATTTGTTGCTAAGTTGGCAGTTATACTGTCACTAAATGTAGATGTACCTGTAACACTGATAGTAGAGTCAAAGGTAGCAGCCGCTGTAGAAGTGAAAGATGTACCAACTGTGGCTCCACCATTAAACGTTGCAAGGCCACCCACTGTTAATGCTCCACTGGCAGTGATATCAACGAATGTAACGGCGCCAAGGATGCTTAATGCTCCAGTAATGGTTGTGGTAGATAAGGTGGAAGCCCCACGTACAATTAGGTCCGACTTTAAAGTGGTCGTACTATCTACTTCAAGCTCCTCTTCTATTCTTAAGTTTTTAACTATAGATGGATTACCTTGAGCAACAATACCTCCCTGTACAATAATATTGTCAGGAAAGGTTGTCTTACCGTTGTTATCAACTATAATATTTGTTCCGGTAACTAGCTTTCCAGATGTATCTGTTGCTTTAATTAAACCATTAGCCATTGGAGATGTTATTTTTTGGACATCTTCTTCGACTGCGTTTAATAAGCTATCTAGCTCATCAAGCCTATCTTTAACGCTGCCAAATTCTCCACGAGGTGTGGTCCCAAGCTCACTTTCTATATTAACAATGGCTGAACGCATGGCATTTATATTGCCCGCGTCGATAGTAGTGACGCCATCGACAATCAATGGCAACTGAGAATATCCATCTATTGCATTGGGATAAAGACTATCCATGTTCTCCTTCCTACTTTCGTTTCTTCAACCTTATTATACTCTTTGTCTGAATTTTAGGCTTACGGCCGCCAGCAACGCGCCTTCTCTTCTTGCCTGACTTGGAGTATTTTGCATTCTTCTTTTTTTTATTGCATCCGCAACCCATAAGACATCCCTTCTTTTCAAATTTAACAGGAATATTAGCAGCTTAATTTCTTTCTGTATTAATAATATAACATATAAAATGTGGGAATACGTTTGTTCTCACTTAATGACCAAGGAGATTAATTTGAAAAGAAAGCTATTTAAGTTTACTGTTTACTTATACGCTTTTGTTCTCGCCATTTTAGTCGCTATCAATATTCCGCTTTCATTCACTGAAGAACCTGTTCACGTCGATATTCCTGTTACTATGGAAGGAACTTATTTAGAATTATCTAATAAGGACGCAGATAATTACTTGAAACCCGTTGTTCTGCTACAATTAACCGTTGATAACGGCTCAGGACCACGACTTTACGGATCTGCAACAGGATTCTCTGTTTCTGGTTCAAAAAAAGATAACGAAAGCTACTTATTAACAAACGACCATTTTTGTTCTGATGCTTTGACGATTGGCATTAGTCCATTTAAAACAGCCTCTATTATATATAACCAAGGAGACGAAAGATCTCCGATTCTTTACAATCCATCTGGTGTTGCATATATTGTTTATACAGATCCTTCTCAAGACTTATGTCTTTTAAAGATTAATGAATATATAAAGCCTGTTATATTTGATAAAAAACAGGTTGAGCCAGTTACACCGGTTAAAATTGTAGGAGCCCCACAGGGTATTTTTCCTGTTATTTTTGATACCTATATTTCTAGCACAATTTTAAGGACCGAACTACCGTTCGAAAATCTTGTTGGAAATGGAAGAGATTTCCTATTTATTTCAGGAAGAGTGGTACCAGGAGGTTCTGGCAGTCCGATCTTCAATGAAGAAGGCAGGGTTGTAGGAATCATTTTCGCATCTCCAATGGCGGCGTATGGTGGCATTGGAATACAAGCAAAAGATATTACTGATTGGCTTGATGAACTAGATTATAATTACAAAGAACGTTAATCATTCGTATCTTCTAATCTAGATTTTATAGTCCTTTTAACGCCTTTGCGTTTATCTATTCTTCGTAGATTCGCAATAGCGTTTTTTGTATATAGCTTATAAAATGCTAAATCTAGTTGCCTTCCATTTAGTAAAGAGTCCATGAGATTACTTGCAAATTCTACCGAGCGCATTGCTTCTACTGTATATTCATCAAGTCTTTCTCCGGCATCTTTCTTTTTTTGTACATCCTGCATTATATCAAAAGCAGACGTCTCCACAATAATTTGATCAGGTATTGACTTATCAATCTTCTTCGACATTATTTAACCTCGTTCGTAAAGAAATTAATTGCGTTATTATGGTATCTAGATGTTCTTTCTTCAAAGTTACAGATATTAAATAACTTTCTTTACCTTGCTTTGTTTTAATACCCATTCGGATGGCATTGCCATCTTTTTCGATAATCATATAACTATCTGAATTAAGTGTTATTTTCATCCGGTCCCGCCCTTCCACATTGCCGCCTCTGCGGCTCTCCTTTTTTGGTGACCAGGAGAAGAAACAAATGCCACTGGTATTAGATTTCCAGCACCAGTTAAATCGCCTGAATTAATTAACTTCAGAAGTTTTGACCTGGAGATTGTTCCAACTCCAGTGTTGTATATTATACTAACTAATGCATTAACTTGATTGGTATTTAATGGCGTTGTCACATTTCTCTTAATAAAGCCGAGAACTTTATCCATGTCTTTAGTCAGATACTGATCGGCCTGTGATTTGGTAATTCTCATTGGACTAGTTTGCCCAACTTTACCGTGCCTATGACCATATCCAATTGCCCACCAACCACCATCATCATATGATTCCAATCGAAGGCCTTCAAATTTCTTAATCATATTAGCGCCCTCCTGATCATAAGCGGCTTCCGCATTAGGATCTGGAACTTCTATTATTTGGCCGATCTGTAATTTAGTCCAATCAAGATCAGGGTTTGCATTCTCAATCATTCTTTGATAAACTGGATTACCACCAGAGATACTCCAGGCCGTATCTCCCGATTTGATTGTATATGTTTTTGCTGTTTTCAAAAAAGAAAAGAGAAGACGGGCCTCTTTATGAAGCCCCTCTTCTCTTAAATATTGGTATAAACCTTCTAGCTTTTTCATTCAGCCCTCACATATAGAGGGTGTAAATTAGTATTTACATCACTTTTGCAGCAAAAGTTGCTAACTTACTCCTTTCTCCCCTAACTAGGGTTATATGCCCAGAGCCTTCAAATTCTTTAAATTTGTCAACTACGACGCCCAAGCCAGATGTTTTTATGTTTAATTTATCAGAATCTATCTGGTCCAAATCTCCAAGTAATACAATCTTTGAGTTATTGCCCATTCTTGTAATTAAAGCTTTGGCTTCTTTCATATTGATATTCTGAGATTCATCAATAATAAAATAAGTATTAGGAAGCGTTCGTCCCCTAATATAAGATAATGCTTCGATTTCAATCTGACCTTTCTCGAACATCAGATTGATATAACCACCGCCATGTTTTCCTAATAGAACTTTAATATTGTCCATCACAGGCTGTAACCAAGGCAACATCTTTTCTTCTTTGGTTCCAGGCAAAAAGCCGATCTCCTTAGAAGTACTTTCTGCGGGACGAGATATGATTATCTTTTCATAAGTACCAGCTTGAAGCTCCTGCAAACCTGCAGCAATAGCAAGCAAAGTATTATGTGTTACAATATAATCATCTGTAATATACAGATGATCTTTGCTGTCGATCATGATGCATTGAGTCTCTTTCTTTGAAAGCTTATCGATTTTATCAATATATTTTCTAAGATTAACAGAACTCGTTGGACGCCACCTATTAGCCTTTCTTGATAATAAAAATGGACAAAATTCTTTAGAAAGTGAAATGGTTACTCTAAAAGACTCTTTACCTATTTTGGTTCTTCCTTTGTATTTATAAGTAGTAAATCTACTATTTACAGTTGCTTTGCCACCTAACGAACGAACAATTTCTGCCAAGTCATTTGCAAGCTTGGCAGATGTACTAGTAAATGTTGATTTTAAACCAGATTTGGTCACTGTGCCGTCTGTATCCATCAAGCCTCTGATTATAGACAATCTATCTCCTACGGATGATAGCTTATAATCCTTTGGAATAAACTTATCTTCAGAACCTAAGCCCTGTAATTTAAGCTCAGATAAAAACTCTTTTAGTGGATTTGCAAAATTATTTCTTTTGTTTCCATCTTTAGTAATCCTATAATCATATTTCGAACCATTTATTTTTGAAATCTTACACCCAATTGACGGTAAGTAATCTGCAAAAAAATCTAAAATTTCATTATCTGCCGATGATAAACATGGTGAACCAGATTTTATATATCCGTCTCCAAGTAAACATCCTAATATATATGGATCAATTTTTAACTCTTTAAAATCAAACTCTATAGGAGATACAATTGGAATTGAGTGATTTCTTTTTCCATTTTTATTTCTCAAGGATTTTGAAATCTCTTCTAAAGATTTAACTTCACCTTTTCTATTATAATCACGATCTCTCTGAGTTCTTGTTAGCCATAAATGTTCTATACATGACTCTGCAGATGTACCATCAGAAAATGTTATCTTATAGACATCCTTTTTTCCCTGCGGAAATACCCCAATAACATTAGCCATAGATCCGTCCGGTGTTAATACTTTACTTCCAAGCTTAATATCGCCCATTTTAACCCAACCATCTGGTGTTAAAATTCTCGAATAAAGAGGCTGCGCTTTTCCGCACCCCGCCATGCCAGTTAAGGTCACCATTGAAATACCGGGATCTAATAGCAATTCTAAAGCAAGAGTTTGCTCTTTATTTCTCGGTCTAATACCCTGAACTTTAAACTTTTTAGTAGAGCCGGCATAATGTAGCTTTCTCCAAATGCCATCTGTCCAGACCCTTGCTAGAGCGCTTTGCTGCCCTGACTTTAAAATTAAGAATTCATTTGAATAGTAGACGTCATCTAGATCAAATTCTTTCGGATCTATTTCTCCTTCTGCATAAAAAGTATCTATAATTGACTCTTCAACCGCTAAGGTATGGACTCCGGTGAACTCACCTTCTTCTCTTTGCGCGATTAAATCTGATATACAGCAACAATCAATCTTAAGCGCATCACACTTAACTCGTAAAGCAATATCCTCACTGACCAAGGTTACATTATCAAATACAGCCTTTGACTGCTTGGCTACTGCAATAATTCTATTATCGACTATATCCTTCATATTTGGCGGAAGGACTGATAAATCTGATGTTGATATAACAAAGATTCTTGAATTATTTTGGGTAATGACACCCTTAAAAATACTTCCAGTCTTTCTTAGCGCATCAAGCCTTCTATTTACCTGCCTCGCTGAGGCGCCAGTGACATCTCTATATGTTTTAAGTTTGTCAAGCTCCTCCAAGACTTCTAGTGGAATATAGATGTCGTGGTCTTGTATGACATCTGTTAGTTCTGGAAACGCTATAAGTGATGAGGTATCAACTACTAAAATAGCCCTTCCTAATGCTGAGCTTTTACTCATGAATGTTATCTCCTAAGGATAGTTTGAATACTTTAACTGGTTACTCCATATCAATTTCTTCTTCTATGAAGGTCCATGCCTCTATTACTATTTCATAGTATTTTTCGCCTGTTTCTTCCTCTGTTTTTAAAATAAAATCCGGGCCGGCCCATTCGCCTACAGTCTCTTCTTCAAGATCTATCCGAAGTGCACTAACGCCCGGATATGTAATGATTTCTATTTTGTACTGCTCTATTAAAAGCTCCACTTGCTCTGGCTGCTCTAGACTAGCTAGCTCACCCATATCTACGCCAAGAGCTGTCAGAAGGTCATTAAGCCACTCGTGCTTGACCTCCTCAACATCTTGCAGATAACCTGTTCGATTGGCGAGCAGTCTAATCTCCATTTAAAACTCTATAGTGCATGTGGCCCCATCACAAAACTTGTCCTCTTTCTCGTGGACGCTAAAGCTTAAATCAATATCTTTTAGATTGCTAGATAGTTTCAAGTATTCTTCTCTAGAAATAGTCTCGTAAGGTGCCAATTTATATCCGTGGTCATTCAATGGTAGGAAACTTATGGACTTTAGTCTGGTCTCATACATAGAAAGTGCTGTAGAAATTTGCTTAGCCTCAGTCTCGTTGAATGTAATTGTGGCAGAAACTTGATTATCAGCCCAGTATCTTTGCATCTGAGCTACTAACTCTAATTGCTCCCACATACTAGCATCATACTTAGACTTAACAAAATTCTCTATGTAAATAGGAAAGTCAACGACCATAGAGTCTGGTTGATAAGGGCATGGGTTTACCTGATGTCCTGCCTCAATACATGCCGGAATAATAGGAGAGTCTTTCTGAATTCTAATTCTTCTAATATAGTATTCGCTATGATCAAAATGAACACCAGGAGAAACACCTGGCAAGAGAGAGACTGTACCACTCGGCTTAACAGATGTCATTTTAATAGAGCGAGGTACGCAAAGCCAGTCGCTATATTTCTTGTCCAATCCTCTAATTCTATCGTATCCACTATCACACCATTCCATATGAGCACGGTACCCAACTTTTGCAATATTATTTTGGATACCAGACTGAGAGCAACCAATTCTTCTATTACGCATCATTACCGCATTAGTACGTGGGTCGTGCGTTGGAAGTAGTGTGACCGTTTTGGCATATAAATATGCGTACTTAAGGGTCGCCAGATAATCCTCAAGGCTTTCGTGATTAACAGGGAAGGTCTCGACTAGACAGCATAACTCAAAGCTCTCTAGCGTTTGCTCAGAACAGTTGTGAACAATAATTCCATTTGCCCCAAATCTATGTACTTCATCAATAGTACAATCATATACCTTTTCAATACCAATATAAGTAACCGACTCTACTTCTGCAACAAATCTTTCTCTATTTAGAGTTCGTCTATAATCATTCATTCTAAGTCGTAATTTATCATTTCTTTCCATTTCATCAAAATTAATCTGTAATAAAAAGTGTGATAAATTATCATTACTAATTACTAATTCATGCATAGCATTACATTCATATAGTTTATATCCACTTTTTCCATCTGGTAGCAACCGCTTTCCAGCTTCGCGCCTATTTCTATAAACTGTTGAATTAACTCCAAAATTAAGTAACATTTTTTGAATAATTAATAAATGCTGCTCGTTTGCTAATCCTATTCTAACCGAAAGTCCCTTGGTTTGAGTGCCCTGAACTGAGCCATCTGCATCAAAAAAGCCACGTAAAAACCCTGCTTGAAATTTAGATGATGTACATAATAAGGTGCTTTCATTTATTATATTTTTTTCATGATCAATTCCATAATCTATTGCTTTTTCCCAAAGTTGCCGACTTTTAATTGAGACCATATCTTTTGAATCTATATTACACCCATTTCTATTAGAGTGATACCTAGGATCTCCCCCCAAGGTCTTTGTTCTTTCTATAGCAAGATTAAGCATATCATTTTTTGTAGATCCCCAATATTGCAAAATTCCTGATTTTTGCTCTTTATGAAAATATCCATCTCCTAGCAAGCCACCCAATAACCATCCTTCATTAAATGAGCCATCGCCTTCCCAGCTAATAAGATTATTTTCATTATATCTTGTGTCATTTAATATCAACTTATCACCAGCATCTAAATCACCAGCTTCTACCCATAATTCATATCGCTTTTTTCTTGTAATTTTTGGAGCAGTTAATATCTTGTGATCTTCGGTTACTTTAATAGAATGTCCTTCTTTTGTTTTAACCAAATATACTGGCTTTGTTCCTGTTTCAAAAACACCGGTTTTACAGTTATATTTTTTTCCATTGACTATAGCTATAAATGGTTTATCAAGCATTTCATCTGCTCTAACAGGTCCTTCTTCTGTAAAAATTAAGGTATCTCCGGTAATACATGGGTTGGCACCCTCTGCTCTCCTATCTTTCCAGTTAGGTGGCTCCATCATACGACCGTAAGCTCTAGCGTTATGAAGCCACATAAATCCAGGCTCGCCATTTACTTTGATCATATCAGCAAACTTAGAATAATCTATCCCAATTTCTGCAAAAATAGAATTATTAGAGGCCCAACGACGATCTTCTAAGGCTTCTTTGTTAAGTTTTAAAGATCTAAACTCTTTATCTTCGGGAGATCCGAACATAATTTCGGCAATTCTGCGCACATTACCTGCAACAACACATTTGCCGACATAATTAAAGATGTCCACAATTTGTGTTGAATTAATCTCATAAGGTGTGAACTCTTGTATCTCAATAGAAAAAGATAAAGGCTCTGGGCGTTCTGTTTCTGACATAACTGTAGTAGGTGTAATTTTAGTATCGTTTGGTACCAAAACAGAGATTATATTCTCATGCAAATTTCTTAATGGGCCGGCACCAGACGCAGTTCCACCGAATCCTCTAATTGGGGCTCCGTATGGTCTAATTTTAGAATAATTAAAAACTGGAATAGAGCCTCTTCCGACAAAGGCATCCAATAGAACTCTAACAGATTCTACCCAGCCTTCTCTTGTGTCAGGGATTACCCATTCCGCCTGTGCCATTTTCGGTGTTTTAATAGTAACAAGGCCGGCACCTTTTACATCTCCACCGACACCAACTCCAAGCATTGACATATCCATAAGAAACGTAAATGGTGAGGCAAAGTCTGATGAAATATCCTTAGTACTTGTGAAAGCGCAATTATTTAAAGCAGCACTTCCCATTTTCCATATTTGAGGAACCCCCATCATCCAAAGTCCGCGTCCTGGTGGAAGAAATTTAAACTCCCACATTCTAGTAAACATTTCTTGAGCACTTCTTTGTGATTTATGAGCATTCCAAGGCAGCCTTAGTCTTTCACAGTGTGACCTCTGAATATTATAAACACCTTCAACAACTCTTTGGCAAGTTTGCCAAAATTCTTCGGTTCTCCCGGACTCTTCATCAATTACTCTAGCGTAAGTTCGCTTATAAGTAACATATCCGAGCGGGCCCCACTTCGGTTGCTGGTCTATAAAGTTCGACATGAACTTGGTAGACAGCTTAAACGGGTTCGCTGGAAAAGACAGCATCATTAGCCTCCATATAATCTTTTACTTTTTGTATTGATCTCTTTTTTAGAATACGCACACGCTCGACAGACACGTTCAGCTCTTGGCTTATTGAGGTTAGAGTGTGCTCTTCGAGTAAAGACATGTATAATATTTTTTGTTCTCTATTCGAAAGCATTTTGCAACTTAAAACCTCTTTTACCAGCACAACATTTTCCTGCCATTTTACATTCAAACCGCTAAGATTAATAGACTTCAGTGGTCTGTATTTTTTCTGAAAGTCTCTACTTGCATTAGCAAAATGCCAGTTGGACCATCGGTAAAAGTCAAAATGTCTATGGCAGTCAAAAGTTTTAATGGAGGTCCAGAGGGCCAAGTTAAATTCCTGCTCCAAATCCTCCACATGAGAAAAACTTCTAAATTTTTTTATTCTACTAATAACAAGTGGACGCAGTTTCAAAAACAGATCTGCCTGCCATTTACTAGAAGTACCGTTAGCGTTGTCTGAGAATATGCTATGAACCTCATGATTACTCAAGAGAGACATTTTATTCCTTATCTTCGCCTTGTCTGTATTGCTCAGTGAACGCGCCATCCTTCCACATTCGGACAGTTAGTGTTTCTTCTGACAATGTAAATGTCGCAACCACATCATCCCGTACAGAGAATGAGGCCGCAGATATATGTCTCGTGCCGCTTCCTTCCGGTATTTCTAAGGATGGCTCTTCAACGGTTAGATATATTCCAGTGCCAAGAATTTGGCCATTATGATTAATTACAATGGCACCGTCATCTCCGCTTTCAAAAATCTTATCCACCTCTTGATCAAATTGTCCAAAAGCAACATTCATATACTTTTGAATTAGATTCTTGCCAAGCTGGCGCATACCAGGTACGGCGTGATCATGATATCTATCAAAGGCTCCTAGGACCACTAAAACCCCGATGCGCTTTCCTTTCTTTTGCAAATTATCAGCTAGAGAGCACATCAAGGAATATATTTTCTTTTCCGATCGCTCTCTTGCCATGTTAAATTGATATGAGTAATCTACGTGTGGTTCTTTACGAACTGTTACATTTGTTTCAGCAGATTCAGCCATGATATCTCCAATTACTTTTTAAAGGTTACGTTATACTTTTCGTCCTCTTCATCATCTTGTATGCTGAGACCAAGCTCATCATAAGTATAATGAATTGTCTCACCTTCATTATCGACAGTTTCTAGGTTTATAATCCCTGGCCAGATATCATGTATATACTCTAATACATTTTCAACGTGCTTAGGATCTAACGTACCAATTTGTCCACTCTTGTGCTCTAGCTCGATGCCCATAGCGGAGGCCTTACTTATTGCGATAATGGGGGCACGGTAGTTGTAAATACCCCTTGCTATATATTCTACCACGTCCTCTACATCCGTACTTTTAATTTGTATGATTTTCTCTTTTGCTCGGTTGTAACCCTGCTTATAGACGAACATCTTAAGCTTGTCGACAATGGCCTGTGTCAGATAATTTCTCAAGAAGGAAATATCGTCTTCATCTTCTACTATCTGAAGTATTTTTTGCAGCCCCGTTACGTCTGAGCTGCCTGCTTTATACATTCTATCCCATCGCTCTCTAACGTCATTTAAGATGGTGAAGCCCAAAAAGTATGGATTTATATTAAGCTTATTGCTACCTGGTTGAACAACACGTTCATGAATCTTGACAAACTCAAGATACTCGTGTGGAGATAATTCATCATCAGAAAGCAGATACATTAATTCTGCATGAATGAAGCTGGCAAAACCTTCATTCACAATCTTAGTGCAGTACTGAGGATAGAAGTAAAAGGACTCTTCTCTGATGATCTCAAATATATCTCTTTCCCATGGTTCTAAATTGGCATAATTGGCGAAGAACCAAAGAAGGTCCTCTTCTGGTCGCGGAGGAAACTGGTCATTCTCAACCACCTGCTTAAAAGAAGGCTCCTTGTCAAGCCCGAACATATCGTCAAACTCGTTCTCTTTTCTTTTTTTCCAGACTTTCTTTCGACCCTCATATGGCTTTCTATGTATATCTCTCTTCCAGTTAATATTTTTGTCCATAGCAAATGCTGTGTCCATAATTCTTTCAACTGTATCAAGACCATACTTTGTAATATATTCCTCTACTCTGGCTGCTCGCTCTGCTGCATGATAGACCATCTTGCGATCTGTTTTCTTAAACAAATAGTTGTTCTTAAAGAAGTGCACGTGCCCTATGACGTGAGCAATAACCATTGTATTTGCGATGTTACTGTTAGATTCGAGCAAGAATGCATAGGAAGGGTCATTGTTGAGCACAAGCTCATAAACCTTAGACATGCCCATCTCACCCTGAGTCTTCTGATACTCATAACTTTGACCATAAGACCAGTGACGAGCCCTAGTGGGAAGACCATAGCTCATAATTTCTAGCATTACTTCTTCCGGTACAACTTCCCACATAATCGGGAAGAAATCTAACCCAAGATCCTTCTCGGCCGTTTCTTCGAACATTTTGGTTCGTCTGGCTAAAACTTCATTCATCATCTAGCTCCTCATCAAATAGGTCAAGGAAGTCCTTGGTTGACATATTTCTTGTCTCATCTAAAAATGTATCAAAATCTGCACCGCCACGTATCTTGGTACCACTATATATAATCCTATCTAAAGATTTTGGTACTGGTACGCCATTAGAGTTGGGACTTAATGACGTGTATTGCATCTTCTTATTAAAGACATCCATGTGGTAGATCAATTCATTACGAATATAATCTGGGCACTCATCAAAAACCTCTTCAAATGGTATAGTGACATATCTTATCGACGCTCTTGCACTATTTCTCAAAGCTTTTCTGCCAACAGCGGTAGATTTATCTACCTTATGAGGCCCAGGCGCCCTTCCAACGACCTTTTTCTTCCATATAGCTCCATCTCTTCTGATGGTTACAATGAAACCTGTATGCTTTAAGGTGAATTCTCCTCTTTCCAGAGAGATTGGAGTTAATAGCCCTGTTTTAAAAGCCTTTTTAACTGCCTCAGACATCATGACTTTACTTTTCTTCTTCGCTTCCTAACAACTCGTTTCTTTTTATTAGAAACATCATCTATATTGAAGAACTTTTTAAGAGCGTCAAAAACATCATCACGTTCTTGAAGTCTAAGTGTAACATACCTAGTTCTGGTGATGCCTTTATCTAAGATATCTGATAGTCTATCATGATTATTAAACCATGCACTTTCTCGTTCTACATTTGGAATTATCTCTCCGTATCCTATTGCCCTACACATAGGAAGAAGTCTTTTGACATATTCTAGGCAAATATTATTATCATTTCCCCAGTTATCACCATCACTGAACTCAATTAAATAGTTATTCCATCTATCTGGCGGATGATGTGATGACATATGTTCATAAGCAAGCTTAAAGGCTGAGCTGCACTGAGTTCCCCCCGAAGAGTTAATGGAGAAGAACCTTTGCTCGGTTTCAATCCAGGCCTTAGAATCATGGGCTATAAAGACTATATCTATTTTTTTGTATCGTCTTCTTAAGAATTGAACCATCCAAAAGAAAAAGCTTTTTGCGATGTGCGTCTTCTCTTCACCCATAGATCCTGAACGATCCATTAGAAGATAAACAGCGGCATTAGAATGGTATTCTTTAGTAACGTCCCACTCTCTGTACCTAAAGTCATCTTGGTGAAACTCACCTACTTTGGCATCGCCTTTAGCGGCGTTTCTAATCAGGTTCTGTATTAGAGTTCTTTTGATATCAAGATTTGGCATAATGCCTTTTTTCTCAATAGAGGAAAACTCTTCTAATTCTGACTCAATCTGGGTCGCACCTTTTGGCTCCATCCACGGTAAATCTAATTCTTCCAGGAGAATATCGACCACTTCGTTGATTGACACTTCTGCATCGTAATACTTTTCCCCATCTTCATTACCGGCGCCTTGGCCCTTACCTTGTTGACTCGGACCTTTGCCTATCTTATATTTATCGCCCTTTTTGCCATCAAGACCTTGTCCAACCTCCTGGTTGTCTTTAATTCTGCCATATTTAAACCTATATCTGTCAAGATACTTTACCGGTACTTTAATTTTCTTATCGCCATCGGATCGTATGACATCATATTCTGTGATCAGGTCTTTACCATTTTTACGAATAGCGCGCTTAACCAGCTCTTTATGTCGAGCTGAGTCTCGCTTACCTCGTCTTTTCAACTTCCATATATCAGAAAGGCTATCATACTTTGGCATTATTAGTTCCGTGCCATTAGAGAGCTAACGTAACGTAGAAGCTGGTTGGCGCTTGCCGCTGTGTATCCATGCTTTTCGCATAAGACTTCTACTACTCCATTAACTCTTTTTAGCTCATTAGCATCAGGGTTTCTAGAACTTACGGTCAATCTAATTACATCCTGTCTCTCATCAAAAAGCTGCTTCTCTAAAGCCTCACGGAGATGTGGGTGATCTTGGTAGCGATATTCGCCATGATTTTTGAGGGAGCGAAGCATTTTTCTATAGATCTCTTGGCGGAAAGAGGTTTTGCCATTTTCAGATATCTGAATCTTCTCCTCAACGGAGCGCATTAGTCTCTCATCTGGCTCAGCAGGATTGCCCCACTCATCTTCTAGCTCAGTTCCATCTAGGAAAGCCTCCACTTGCTCTAGGTAATTCTTCAGAAGATTGCCGATTTCCTGTTCGAAGTTAACAAAGAAAGCCTTCTGAACGTCGTTACGGGCCATCTTGTTGTACTCTTCAATAATTAGAACCAATAAGGCCTCCAGCCTTTCAGTTTCAGCTCTGTCAATCTTGGGATTAGATTCAAACCCGTCCCTCAATGATCTTACGATATCGATTGGAGTAACGAAGGTCTTGCCGTTAGCCAGTTCGGATGAGATACGATTGATTACATATCTCGGTGAAATACCTGACATTCCTTCGCTAGCGAATTCGCCCTTGAACTTACCGCTCTCTGAAACAGTAAAGCCTTCTACTTCCTCACCGTTGTAAAGCCTCATTTTGTTCAGTAGGGTTAGTCCTTGATTTGAAGATGTCTTTAGGCGAGATAGAACCGCCAACATTGCGGCACACTTTAGGGTATGCGGTGCAAGATGCCTCTCTCCAAAGTTTGCCTGCGAGATTAGCTTCTCATAAATCTTGACCTCTTCGTCAACCTGAAGATTATATGGAACTCTTACCACGATTGTTCTGTCATGAAGCGCTTCCATTTCATCTTTTGCCAAGAATCGGTTATATTCTGTCTCATTAGTGTGAGCTAAAATGAACTCGTCTGCATAAATTAATGGAAATCTTCCAGTCTTAATGTTCTTTTCTTGTGCTAAGGTTAGAAGAACATACAAGAACTTCTGATCAACCTTTAGCATCTCTACGAACTCCATCATTCCTCGGTTGGCTACATTTAACTCTCCGTCAAATCTGTAGGCTCTAGGGTCTGATTCTGCTCCATAAGTCCCAATAGTACTCAGATCTAATGAGCCAACTAATTCGGAGATATCTTGGCTCTTCTTATCTGATGGTACAAAGGTTCCGATGCAAGCTCGGTCTAATTCTGAAATAAAGACTCTGCGCACTGGCATAGAGAGGAAGTCACCGTCATATTTCTCTTTCAGGTGCAATGCCATGAGCGGGCTCAATTGGCCTTGTATATTTACGCCGTATCGGTCTTTGAAAGTTTGTCGTAACTCGACTGGGATGGCCGTTAACGGATCTTCGTACATTGGTGAATCTTCTAAGGCGTAAAGTGCGCCGGCGTCTGTTTTGGAGTAGGCCTCCAATCCTCTTTTTAGCAAAATAGCCAACTGTGATTTACCCGATGATGTTGGTCCGTAAAGTAGTAATATTCTTCGGCCAACTTCACTCCCAGCCGCGGCAGCTCTAAGATAAGACATAATATGTTCAATTGGAACATCAATACCAAACAAATCTTCTTCAAAGAAATTATAGCTGGTTATATTACCATCATCATCTTTTTCAACACCATGAGATTCAATCATCTCTAAAACTCTCTGGTGTGCGTTTTTATGAAGGCCTGGATTTTCAGTAATTAACTGAACATAATCCTTTAAAGTTCCTTCCCATGCTGTTACGTCGTTATGTTCGACGTGACTTTGCAATAATTCAAATAGTTCAGTCTCAGCCATTCTATCTCCGATATTTGTATGGATTTGGCGTATCGCCATATATAGAGTCTATAGTGTTTTGGTTGCCAGCCTTTATTTTGTCTACAGTTTTTCTAACGCCTTCTTTGATTTCGTCGATTATCTCGGAAGAATCTTTGTCGACTTTATTGGAAATACTGCCTAGCTTATGAAATAGTACCCCGTTCTCGCACTGCGAACACTCTTTTTTTTCTTTCTTCTTTTTCACGAACTCAGATATGGTCATGTTCTGAGTGCCTATAAAATCACATTCTGAGCATCCAAAAGTATATTTAGGCATCGTCTTCTTCGTCCACAAAGATCATATCCGTACCCTCAACTTTTAGATTGCCAGATAGTGATAAATCCCTAAGTAATTGCTTTTTAAACTTTGGATCAGTAATTAAAATTGTTACCTCTAAATCCTTAGTATCAGGACGAAAAGATAAATTTTTAATTTTCCCAATAACTTTCTTCTTCATTAAAAGCCTTCTCCAATGCTGCGATTATATCTTTGTGTTTTAGTCCAACTAAATACATTAAGTTATCGACTTCGTTCTTTGTTATCCTATTATACCCAATTATTTTTGTTCTTGGTATGGAAATTCTTCCGATCAATTCAGTAATAAGCTCGGGTTGATCAAATTTAAACAGAGGCAATACCTCAACGTGACTTTTCTTATTGGACAAAACGATTGCGATGAACTTAGTATCTTCAAGTTCGATGCTGACAAATTCGTGTTTATCAAACGTCATTTTCATCACCAATTTCTTCTGCCCAGTCATCAGGCACACTCAAAATTCTGGATTTTGTAAAGTCTTTAAGCAAAGAGAGCTTGCCCTTTTTGCCGTCCCTATTTTTAACAACATGGACCGCCATATCCTCCCTAAGGTGCTCTTCATCTCGTTTTTCGATTAGCAAAACAATGTTGGCATTATCACCAATCATCTTAGAACGAGCCAAATCCTCCAGATCGTTGCCAGGGTCTTTTGCGTTCTTATTTCTTGCCTTCCTCTGTGATGCAGTAATTACTGGAACATCTTTTGCTCTCGCAAACTCAGCCATATTTTCAGCAATATACCCTAGATCCAGCCAGTCAGAATTATTTATGCTGTTTGGCTTCATAATTCCAAGATAGTCTATGCACACTAGGTCTGGCTTGAATTCTGCTATAATAGTATCATACCTGGCCTCTATATCTGTCATCTTTGAGCCACGAGGCATGTCACAGATGTATAGGGTCTTATCGTATTTACTCTGAAAGGTAAGCGTGCTTCTCCATCTTTCTTTCTCTTGAGCAGTAAGCATTCCTCTAACAAGATGCTTATGTTCCATTCCAGATATGCAAGCGTCTATTCTCTGCTCGGTCTGTGCTTTGGACATCTCTAAAGTGAAGTAAAGAATATTGGCGCCATCCTTTTTGACTGGGGCGCCATGCAGAGGGTTGTTAGTTCCCAGCCAAGCATTTATTCCTATATTTAGCATCAGCATTGACTTACCAGATGACGATGGTCCTGCAATAATCATTAGCTCTTGCTTTTTGATACCCCAAATATATTCGTCAACTTCGCGATAGCCTGTCAAGACACCAGAGACTTCTCCCGGATTTGCCTCAACATACTTATAAGCTTCCAGCCTATCTTTTGCGGAATCTGCGAAGTTTCCTTCTGCAAATACTGCGCTTCTTTTCATTCTTTCAATTTTGGCACCGATTCTCAAAACTTCAGTTTCAAAATCTTCAGCGTCAAATTCGTCTTCATCGACTGAAACAGATTCTGCCAAAGCTCTAGCTAAGAACGCTTGGTATCTTTTTTTGATTTCATCGACGTGAAATCCGACCTCTGCCTCTACACACGTAGATTCTCTAATGACTCCTATAAGTTCAATGTGATCAATATCATCTAATAAACTTTCTTCCATTAATTCGAAAGTAGGAGGAGACCTGTATCTTTTAAAATAATCTCTTACGGTCCTAGCAATGGGCTTATAATTTGGCAACATTGCTTCGATCAATAAATTAGTATCGATCATTCTTGAGACTTGATTGAACTCAATCGGACCCTTCATCATATAATTGATGACCTTTCTTTCTCTCAAGGACATTTACTTTCTCCAGTTACATATGTGTACGGTTTATTTTTTATCCATAATCTCTGCCCGGCATCATAAATTTTTACCAGTCCCAACTCCTTAGCGTGCTCCTTTTGAGATATTTTTCTAATATCCATGTTTGCTCTACAGTGTAGCCTATTATATGTTTTATTTAAATCTGTCCACTTCCATCCTAATATATCATGAGAATGAATAAATCCAATTTGTTTCAAGAAGTTTCCAGTTCCGTATCTTAAATCAACCCAATAGTGTATTTCATTTATAGATTCCAAAGAACCCTCTAAATGTTTCAATAATTTAGAAAAACCGCCCATAACAATGTGATTATTTTTTGAGACCGTTCTTTCTATTTTTAAAATATTATTTGAGACTTTATAAGAAATCATCATAATTAACTTATCATTAATTTTAAGACCAATATGCCTCGCCTTAATCCTACCCATTAAATGATTTTCTGTTAGAAATTGATCTGCATCTTTTTGATTTATAGTGCAAATATTAGTTTTTCTTCCGTGTATTTTTTTTGACTTAAATAACTGGTTGTTTATCATTGATTCTAAAATATCAAGTTTGTAATTTACTTCATCTTCTCTAAACTGTAATATTTTAAGACCAAGATCTTCATATGCTTTTCTCATATGAAAATGATAATATTTGTCATCTTTTACTAACTCTGAATGCCAATATAGCCCATCAACATTTATTGCGAGTTTATTATTTAATTTAAAATCAGGTTTGTATCTAAGATTTGGATACCTCTCTAAATCAAAATATTTATTATGCAACTCTATAGATAACTTGTTTTTTAAAATATTTTCAATATTTGTAATACCTGGCTCATAAGTCTTTAAAAAATTAACAAACTCTTCTTTTGTATGATTCTTATGTGAATATATCCATCTATATACTATAATGTTTGTAATATTATATTCTTGCGCCCATTCATATGCAGTTTTTCCATACAATATTGTATTTTTTCTGTCCTCTCTTTCTTTATAGGCCTTGCTTCTGAAATAACTTTTATGTCCATATTTATTTAATATAGTCTTATTTTTTTTATCTATAACTTCTTTTGTAGAATTAAAGTGCACTCCGCCATATTTTAAATTAGATATTTCAGCAATTCTCGATATTCTTGCTTCTTTTTCATCAGCTTGACTTCTTACAATATTCCATTTCGATAATTTTTCGAATATCAAAGATCTATTTACGCCATATTCTTCCGCTATTTTAATAGGTAATTTCTTTAAAACTACGTATTCTTTATAAAGCTGCTTTTTTGTAATTTTAGATTTAGACGAACGCTTTTTATACTTAGTCAGCATAAACCTATCTTTATATCTAGACAATGTTGTTTTGCTATATCCAAACTCATCAGATATTTGCTTTATAGTTTTATTTTTTATTATATACTGTTCAAATAACCAATCTTTATTTTTGTATTTTTCTAAAGTCTTTTCCTGCGACATATAGCACCTTCATATATTTTGAGAATAATGACTCAGTAGTTCTAGAGAAGTCACCAGATAAAACTTTCGTAATATCTGGTGTATTAGAACAAATTATTGTAGGCATTCCATTTTGAAATCTATGTCTTAAAATAGACTCCATTGTTTGTCCAAATAAAGTTTCCGACCTCTCTGATGGAAATACCCATCGGGAATCATATTCATCAATACATATAAAATCAATATTAGTAATTTCTTCAAAAAAATTCTTATGGTCATTTGATATGCTTAATCTTATTACTTCGTCCATATTGTAATAATGTCCAGAAAAGCCACTCACGAGCGCTTTTTTAAGCATACAAGATGCGGCGTAAGTTTTTCCAGTACCAAGGTTTCCTACAAATGCAAAGGACTCTCCTCGTTCGTAAACTCCTTCTATATCTCGGATCTGGTCAACAACAAAGTTTCCAAAGTTTTTATCTCCTTGAAAGTCTTTAAACGCAAGCATCCAATAGTCGACAGGTATGCCCGCCGTTGCGTACGCAGAAACTCTGCTTACTTTTCCGTGACACTTTCCGCACCCAGCGCCAGAGCAAGGACACTTTTCCTTGATCTTTTTCTTTATGAATTCAAGTTTATTCTTCGGAATCAACACTCACCTCTATTTTTCCTGCGGGAGCGGCAAAAGAGACTGCAAACTCATCTACTGCATCACCTACGGAATCTCCATCCAATAAGTCTGCCGGAAGGATGCTGCCGTATTGATTGTCAGTACCAATGTCATTTGACTCTGTTGGCTCATAATCGCCGCGCTTCACACTAACTCCAGAAGCCAATCTGCTTCTAGGAAAATGGTACGAGGGCGAGTCTTCGGTATCTCGTTGGGCTTCTGAATCTCTTACTGAAGGATCTATTCGAATCATAGAAATTTTAGATTTCAGGACTATGAACACCGAGTTGTCCTTAGTGATTAGTCCCATTCTATCCTGCCTATCTAACTCTACTTTTCCATGAGCACTCCAGCCACCATCCGTATATACGGTGATAGTTTTTCCTTCTAAGTTTTTGATATCATTCATATTAATTTAAGCTCCTGCGCTTTCGCAATTAATTTAGTTTCCGGAGCCGAGGCATCGAGTTTATACATTTCTATATATTTAGATATCATACCGAGATCGTTAATTCTTTCCAACTGGTGGCTATCTAGAACTTCTGGTATCTCGGTTTTGACCCACTCTAGAAGAGTCTCGATACCTGCTTTTTCATCGCTCTTTTTCTTATGTAGATCATACATAACTTCAAACTCGTTGAGCATATTGTGATTTAGAAAAATTCCAGTACCAGTTACGGTCTTGTTTCCATATCTAAACTTATAATCAAACATCCAGTTGACATAGTTATATATCTTCTGATTTACAACATGCCTTACTTCTTTCTTTCTGTCTGAATTAAGATTCTTGTAATCATCTGGTGCAAATAACTTAAATAATTTTGCAAAATCTTTACTTTCCTTGGTTAAGGCCGGATTGCTCTTCCAGCTTGCAGGAATAAAATTGACACCTGATCTTTTCTTGTACTTGTGAAAGAAATAAGCCATCAAAGTGAGGTGGTTCCACCTGGACTTTTCTTGTGAGATCCAGTACTCTATTTGTTGGTAAAATTCATTTCTTGTCATGATTTCTCTCTTATACTATTATACTGTAGTATAATGATAGGTTCCAATAGGAGTTATATATGTTTGGACAACTTGATGCCCTATATTCTATATTGATAATCGAAGGCTTATATTCTGAAGCTTTAGATCTTTTATGCTTAGTCAAGGAAGCAGGAAGTTCAAAGATAATAAGTGATTATGAAGAAGGCGAAAGTATGGGGCGTAGTGGAGAAGGTCGTCAAAGTATGTCTCCGGAAAAAAGAGAGTTTCTTTGGGACCTAATAGAAGCTATTTTAACACATCTTGGAAAATCTCTCGATACAGTTAATGGTACTGACTTTGTTCCTTCTGGCCTTAAAGCTACTAGATATACTGCCATAGCAATAGACTTACTTCGTAACCCTGATATTAAAGCAGTCGCTGATCAATATAATTTTAATATGAATATAAAAATCATGTACATAATGAAGGCTATTAGTTTTATTGCAATGGACATTGTTAAAAAAATGTATTTGAAAAATCCATCTATACCGCTTAAAGAGGCCAAAGAGAGACTTGCAGAGCGCGGATTTTTATACAGCACAATTACAGCTGTTCGTTTTCTTAAACTCGCGCCCGATTATCAAAATATATATTTGGTAGAACGTGACTTTGAAGATGCTTCAGAATCATTCTTACTTAGATATGCAGAGAAGCTTGCTGAGCAAGACCCAGAAGCTCCCGTAACAGCAAAAGAATAATTGATAGCTTTATTACTGAATTTCCAGAGCAACCAATAGATCCTGCAAATGCAATTCGTGCAGCAATTGTATATAAAAATAAGGCGAGTCAAAACTATGAGCCAATGATTTTATCGATTATTATGGAATCTCTAATTGGCGGCGATGGAAAAATAACTGCCGACAAACTAATGGAGCAATTTTATAAAAAGTATCCTAATGCCATTAAGAGACCAAAGACCTGGTTCAATGCATTTTTATCCGATCTTAAAAAACATTTTAAAACCTTTATTGCCGATATTATTATGCAGTTAATAGAAGAGGGCGTTTCAACTACCTCTATATCTTTATATTTATCTACCGCTTTAAACTATAATATTACACAAGCAAATGTTAGTCAAATATCTAAAAAGTTACTATCTGGTACGCCTCTTCATAAAAAGCCTCCAAAAACTGAGTTGCAAGATACAGTTAATTTTGAAAAAAGAAGAACCATGGAAGATGTGGATGCAAAACGAAATATTCTAAATCAAAGATTAAATAACTTATACAATAATATGATTAATGAATATCAATCACCAACTACAAACCAGCCTAAAGACTTTGTTGAGATCTGGATAAAACGATATCAATATTACATTAATGAAGCAATAACTAATGTTGGATTACTTCCAGAACAAGCTGATGATTTGGTTTTAGAAATCATTGACAAAATTCGTGCTAAATTGCAAGCTATTGAATCGGCTCATAGCCAATCTCAGGATGTTTAAGCTCTGCATTTCATCTTACCTCACATTATATCAGTCCAAGCTTCTTGATTAATTTCTGAGCGTCTTTTGAAACTTTTGCGTGTACTTTTGCCGGATCAAGAAACGGACCCTTAGAGCCCTCTCTGATGCGTATAACGTCCATCGCTAAAACATAAAATATATAATCAGTTCCAAGCAATTTATACCTGCCTTTCCACTTTGGAGCCGCTCCATATCCGGCAGTTACATCTTTTAACCTAGTAAATAACTTCGAATCATTAATTGCTCTTTGAGCAATGGATACTGAAGGCTTTCTTTGTCTGCGTCTCGCACCTGCGCCAAAAATACTCATTTCTCGTTCCTCTTGATTTTGAAACCAGGCTCTGATGAATATATTCTGTATCTAGCCTGACTATGTTCTCTTAGATATTTACAGTTATCATAGAAGTCTACAACTGCTGCATTGATCTTTCCTTCATTACGTCTGATAACTCTTCCAATTCTTTGAAGAGCCCTGGCCGTCGACTTACCGGAGCCGGCCAAAATAAGAGCGTCTAACTCAGGTATGTCAATGCCTTGGTCAAAAATACGAGAAGCAATCATGACATCTAAATCCCCGTCTCTCATCTGGCGGATAGCCTTCATGCGGTCCGCTGTGGAATTCATACCGTTGAGACTATTGACCTTCAAATTGGGATCCAAAAAATCTTGAATCACTTTTCCGTGGTCAACCTTCGTCACCAGAATCAAAACCTTTCTTCCGGCATCTGACATTTTTTTAGCAACTTCTGCAATTTTGAAATTTCTATAATCATTGTTAACAATAAAGTTATTGTATACTTCTGGATAAGTTTTGCCAACGCCCCTGATTGTTGGAATGTTTATAAATGTAATGTACGGCCTTACTAACCAGTTGGTGTCTATTAGTTCGGTCGCAGTAATGTCACAAAATTTTGGCCCGCTAACAGCTTCTATCAGAATGTCGTCGCCATTTTCTCGCCACGGCGTACCCGAAAGCAAGAACCTATGTCTAGCGGAAGCTGACTCTTTATGAAGAAACTGCACTGTCTCGGCCGCTGCATATTGGCATTCATCAAGAAAGAAAAGCTCTGCAGATCGGACAAGGTCTTTGACCGCCTCTCTCTTTTGCATATTCTTTGTAAGTGCCTTGCCCTTCGTACTATCTGAATCTAAGAGCTTAACTTTCTTGTTGAATGCCGAAGCAGCAGACCATATGGTTACAATGTTAATCCCATCCACTATGTCACATTGTCCATCGCCTACGATTCCACACTTTACGCCAAGTGATTCTTCTATGGTTGACTTCATTTGATACAGTAATTCTTTTCCAATAACATAAACCACTGTTTTGACATTGTAATGTCCGGCGATCATCGCAATGACCAGAGATTTACCAGAATTATGTGTTACTGTAAAGTCGTCTAATAAATATCTATTATCTCCATCTACTTGGAATCCAAAATACTCTTGAACCCCGGCTTCCTCATAGGAAAAGTCGGTCCTTAGTACGCTCTTCTTCTGAAGTCGCTTCTTAGCACGCTTTCTTGCTAGTTTTGTTGGAATAATACTGCAGTCTCCAGATATGCTAACTCTAAAATATGTTCCAGTAAATCCAGTCGTTCTAATGCTCTTTTCGCATTTTTTTATATAAGCGGCTAGGCCGATACTTCTGGATAAGAAGCATACATCTTCAGCTAATTTTTTTGATTTTGATATATAATCAAATCCACCGTGCGACAAAGATCCATCTGAATCTAATAATCCTGCCAATATAGCGAGCCTATCTATTTTAGAGGCTGTTTTGTATTTTGCCGGAATATACTTATTTTTAGAGCCTAACCCAAGAAGTTTTAAATCTCGTAACTCATTTCTAAGTTTATTTTTATACTTACCACTTCCTTTAAAATAGTAAGTTATCCCGTTCTTTCTTATTTCTAAATTATATTTTTTTGCTATAGTGTGTATATAATTTGATATAACCTCATCTGCTGTCGTTATTCCAACCTGACCTTTTAAGCTTCCATCACCAAGCAAAAGACCTAAAAAATATGGATCGGTAGCCAACTCTTCCCTTGCTTTAAAATCAATTGGTACCCTGAATAATTTATGAATATGCTTAAATGTCTTACTTTTATTCTCCCAATCAGAAAACTTTATATCTATTACATCGCCATTAAACTTATTATTTATAGTTTTGTTTGTTCTTTGTAACGACAAAACATGTTCTTGGTTTATAATAAAACTATCGCCCTTTACAGGGTTTATTTTAACCATTCTGTCAGTTCCGGCACAAAGCTTTAGAACCATTCTAGGGGCACTATCCGGTCCCATTAGGCGATCACCAACCATGATATTTTCTACGGCTTTAATAGAGCCGTCATACATTAAAATCCCTTGGCCTTTAGCATGGCACCCGGTAGCTGCACGTAGGATTCCGCTTTCGGCTTTGATTGCCGCTTCCACAGCAGATATCTGATAGTCTCTCGGAATAAAAACACTGCTTGGGTCAATAGCTATCGAGCTTCCATATTGTAAAGGATCACGCTGATCCACTATCTTATATTTGTACTTATTAACTTTTAGGATGTTCTCAACCACATGAAGCATACCGATTGGGAATACACCATTTCTCTTGTTAAAGAGGCGGTATCTTCCGTCCCATCCAGTATGCTTTTTCATGAACTGATAACTCTGCACCATATAACTAAGGTGCTTGTCAAGCTCACGCAGGACCTTCCCATCAGACAGGCCTGTTAGCTGACACTTTGAGTTATTTACATAAATAGTGAGCATGCGTTCTCCATACCTAGATTTTACTCTAGGCACGAAGAAATGCTTGAATTTATATGTAAATCATTGAGATTTTCGTTTCGCCCGTCTCTTGATATCCCTTAGTTCTCTCTCGGTATCAACATAATATTCCCTAGTACCAAGTAACTTATCGATCCAGTCAAAACGTACTCCCCAATTCGATTCTTGGTTTGGCGCCATGTGATGAGCATAATGCCAAGGAAAATTGCGCCTTCCCCATTCTGGAAATTTATGGCAAAAAGTATGTGCCACAAAATAATGAACAGAGCATGCAAACAAGGCAAGAAATGCCCACGGTGCCAATAACAACAATGGCGTGTGCAGCAAAATTAACATTGTCAAAACTGCAATTTCTTTTCCGGAACCATTTTTAAGTGTAAAGTTTGTTAATCTTTCATAGGCCGGATCTCTAAAGTCATTGGTTCTCGTATTTCTATGGTGATCGTGGTAATGAAAAGAAAGAACGCTTCGTTTGTTCTTTCCTAATCCATGAAGAATATATTTATGTAAAAACCATTCTAATCCAATGCTATATATAAACGCTAGAACTATCTGTGCTATAATGAATGCCACCACTTTCTGAACCTCCTTCTTTTAAAACGCAAAAAGTCCAACCACCAAACAGGTGATTAGACTTTAAGTATTGGCATCGTGAATTTTCATTCCGATTATCTTCTTCTCCTTCTCTTATCAATTATAGACTTTCTAGCTCCGCCCTGTAGACGATTAAATCCAGACTTCTTTTTCTTGATCTTTTGGTGGACTTTGTCTGCCATACTGGCAACCTTATCTTCCTCAAGGTCTAGCGTCATTTGTGAAGCCCTTGCCTTATCCTTGCCAGCAGCCACAGAATCTTGTGCTCTGCTTTCTTTGCGAAGATTTTCAATTCGATCCTGTGGTAGGCCGAGACCCGCGAACCACGTATAAATACGAATCTTATCTTCTGTCATATCAGGATCAGAGTAGATACCCTGAAAGACGTTTGCCCCATTTGTTTCTTGCGAAATCATATGGAAACAATAGTCTATATTGACCGCAGGAAGTTCGTTTAATGCCTCCTCTGGCCCAACAATTATTACTCCGCCGGTACGTGTCTGAGTAAGATTGAATCCTTCTGCTAACATATTCCCGCTTAAACTTTCAATTACTGCTTCAGCTAAAGCTGTTTCTTCTAAGTAATCAGCTACTTCAATCATTCCGTATACAGAGCAGTCACCGCATGAAATTATTTTACCAAAATCAGATGGGTCCAACGATGTGTGACGTGATGCTTGAGCAGTTTTAGTATTGAATAGATGCAGTGGCTCTACAATTGCTGCGTTAGCAGTAGTCCAAAACTGAGCCTGTCCTAATCCTCCGTAGATATTTTCAATTCTTGCATTATCTACGACGACAAGTGAAGAAATCATATTATCGGTTGTCTGGCGAGCAAGCCTCGCTAGCGTTTCGATTGCATTCTTTTTAGATTGCGCATCCTCTGTCGCCTTCGGAAGAACATAAATAACTCCCACCGGCATTCCTAATTCAAATAACATTGGAATCATTGTGCTAACAGAGCTAGAGCCTGTTCCGCCTCCGCCAGACATGGCCAAGAAAATCATATCATTTCCATCGGCTATTCCGTCTACGAAGTCTCTCACAATATTTTCGCTTGCTTCAAATATTTCTCGTCCAAGATCTAGATCCTTACCTGTTCCGCCTAAACTTCCTTCCAAAAGAAGCTTTTGCGACGGTAGGACGTCAATAAACTTTAAGTCCTGAGCTGACGTATTAATTACGCCCGCATCATAACCACATCTATGAAACTCTTCTGCGATCCTTGATCCGGCTTGGCCTACACCAACAATGCCTAAATTAATGCTAACTTCTTGGCTGGCAACTACGTCCATCATTGGTTCCTCCTTTGCTGCGCTAGGTTCATCAGTTCCTTCTTTTTTTGCTTTAAGTTTTGCTAAGATATCTGGATTCATACCAGTACTCTCCTTTTCTTCGCTTGCGAAAGCTGCAAATAGATCCTGGTTATCTCGTGATACCTTGTCTTGTGATTTATTGCTTTCAATACGTTCTTTGGTTATTTTTACTTCTGACATTTTATATCTCCATATGCACGCTTAATTTGCTCATAGATTTTTGATGTACTTAAGACGGCTAACGGAACCAGCCTTTGGTCTTTACGTGTCGATTCTACGGAACACAAATATTGGGTGCCACACTTATTCATTGGTTGTAAATTAGTTGTTATAATCAAACAGTTGCAAGCCTGAGCCTCATAAAGACTCAAGCCCAATCCCTCTCGGGATGAGGGTGCTAAAACGCAATGACTTTCTTTATACAAATCAGCAATGGCACTACGATCTAATACCCCATCTATAGTATGAATATTATCATGTTTTTCAATTATTCTCTGACTTTTTAAATTTTTAATTACACCAGATATTGTAAGTGTGGCGTCCGGATTATCTCTTTTTAGAAATCTATCGAATGCTTGGATCACCAAATCAGTATTTTTTGTTGAATATTCTGGATTTAAGCTGGCGGCATGGAAATACCTCACCGGGCCATCTTCCTTTTCTACCGGGGCGAATAAATCTCGGTCAACCAAATCCCACTCGACTCTTTGTGTGGCCTTATAATCTGAAAAATAATTGTGACATTGCTCGGTAAGACACCATATCTGATCAAACATGATATAAGAATTTCCCTTTAATAAGTTAGGGCTAACCCACTCAATCATAGGAACGTCAATCATGTGTACATGATGCTTTCTTTTAACTTTATATATCCATTGAGATTTTTCCATTAAAGTTTCGAAAGAAATAATTGTATCAGAGTCATATTTAATAATAGCATTAGAAACCTGATTCTCTACTGTCTTTCTTTCGTCAAACCAATGAACAATTTCGCCATCTAATAGAGTCTCGTCGTTTGGCTTTAAATAATTACGATAAAAAATACTTCCGTCTAATAAGTACTTAGACTTTGGAATATATATTACAGTGTGTCCTTGGCTCTTTAAAAGGTCTCCAAGTGACTTTGCTAAATAAAATAATCCAGACTCATGTAAGTATGTTTTAATCAATATCGGTTTCGATGTTTCCAACTTTGGCAGCATTCATTCTCTCCAATGATTCTTCTTTCACAATATCTAAAGATCCGCGATGTTTGGCTTGTAACTCAGCTCTATTGGTTAGGGAATTTCCGTCCTTAACAACTGAGTACTGGTATAATACGCGATGGATATACTTTATTTTATATCGCTCCGAACATCTTAACCACAGCTTATAATCCTCTCCAATCCACAGATCTTCATCAAATCCGTTAAGCTCCTCAAAGACATAGCGCCTCATAGTCACGCTACCCGAGGCAACGTAATTTTGCCTCATTAGAGAGTCCCACGTTATATTAAGTGGGTGACGATAAAATGGGTGACACAATTTTGCTCTATCTACAAGTCTTCGATAATTTCCGCAGGTCATTCCGATTTCCGGATCTCTTTTGAATTCTGCAACACTCATATCTAGCTTGTGCGGCTCCCATATATCGTCATGATCTAAGAAGCTAATTAGCTCCCCGTTTCCAAACCTGGCCCCGTAATTTCTAGCTGCTGCAGGGCCTCTATTCTTGTCCAGTCTTACATACAAAGTTTTGCGATATTTTCTGACCAAAGGCTCAAAATCTTCTGTAGAACCATCGTCAACCACAATTACATTGAAATTTTTATAGGTTTGGGCCATACAACTATTTAGGGCTTCACGCAAATATGGGCCTGGATTGTGTACGGGTATGATAACATCAACCTTCATCTTTATTTTTCCGTGAGAATTATAGCGTTATACCAAGCATATTATTGTCAACAATAACAGATAATCTATATATCCTTTCTGAGCGAGATATTTTTGCCTTTTTCTTTTTGATTTTAATTTTTTGCTTGAATTTTGGTGTAGTTAAATCTATACTACTGCGCGGAGACCAATCTGTTCGGCCTTGATATTTATATTCATATACAAAATCTCGTGGATCGCATCTGAGACTTTTTTTCTTAAATCTGTCTGGATCCAACTTGGTAAATCTCTTTCCACAGAGCACATATTTTGCTCTAAGTTTCGATTCTACGTGGGTCGCCCAAGCCGCATACATGTCGTCCATAGAATACCCAATGTGATATTCTGCGCCTCGTCCATATAAAGATGCCTCAACATTATCTAAAATATATCCATGATCTGATTGTACATAATGAAAATAACTTTGAGAGGCTATTTTCCAGCCAACTTCGGTATTGATCTCTAAGATTAACACTCCAGCTAGCGGATTCACATAAGAATCGATAGCCGCATTTTTGCCGACACCATTAATATGCTGGCAACAACTTGTTTCTAGACCAATACTGAAGTGCAATGAATCATAAGTTCTAAGGGTTCTAAATCTAAATTTCTGTCCAATGGGCGCCCAATCAATCTTGTGAATATCTGGCGATTTAATTTCTGTTTCTTCGTTATACTCAGAATACTCTCCAAACTCCTGAACACTCTTGAGGTCTGATAGGGCCGTTTCAATGAACCGCTTGTTTTCTTCAAAGTCTGGTTGCCCTGGCACTAACTTTGGTGGATTATTGCACAAAGTTATTAGCTTCTTAACTCTAGCGCCAAAACCTCTCTTAATATATCCCTGTTCTACCATAATTTTAGCCACAGGATATATTGTTTCCATTATTTTTCTATATCCACCAAGCCTCTTTAGTTGAGCACATGCTTCAAAGTATCGTCCGACCAAGTGAATCTTTCCCCAGTTTTTAAAGTTCTGGCTCTTGAGCATATTTGCAAAGAAAGACTTTGGAAGACCTTCACCGCGATTATGGACAAAAGCGGCCATTCTAATAGCGGCACTTATCTTCTTTTTAAAGTTTCCCGGCACGCTTATTAGCGTATCTGGGAAATAAGTTTTAACCTCTTCGTACCCTATATTTCCTTCTGCGGCTCTCCAAGTTTGGTCCAAAACATTTCCCATTTCGATAAAATTATTATAGCTTGTAATACCAAGTACTTTGGCAGTTACTAATTTTGCATAGAACATCGGAGGCATATCTCTAGGTTTTTTAGAGACCTCCCTATAAAACTCACTAACATCATCAATTGGATAAAGCTCGGTCATATCTGAAATTTTAGACGGATACTCCATTTCTTTTGCCTTACCTTTTATCATTTCTTTGGCCCATACACTTATAGGGATGCCTTCGAGCCACGGCTTACCTTCGAGCGCTTTAAACTTTTTGAGGATTGTTCTTGGACCTACCGCTTTAAAAATCTGCCCTCTTTTTTTAGCTAATAACCTGTAGTTAACTTCTGCATGCATGAGTCTAAGCTCTTGGGCCAGATTTGGCAACGAATTTTTAATAAATGTTAGTTCTTTATTAAATCGAATGTTTCGTTCTATTTCTTGTCTAACTTTACCTAATATCTCATTAGTTCTTCGTTTTTTATCTTCTTCTCCGAAGGCGTACTCTAACTCTTTGTCTATAACGGCTTGAATGCTTTCATCAGGATATTGCTCAGGTAGTAATTCAAGTTCCGATGTTGTCTTAATAAGCCCTTCTAAATCTTCGCCTCTAAAAGGCTGTCTTGAGAAATAATCTTTATTAAAAATACTAGTCCCTCTATTTTCATTTCTTTTATTTATAATATTGACTAAGGAGCTTTTTATATTTTTATGGATCTTTTCTAAATGTCTCGGCTTATCATATCTTCTTACATTTCTAAATCCAGATGCCATCCATCTATCAAAATCTTTTATCTCATTATTGAATCTGTTATAGCGAGTTTCTTCTTCTTCATTTATATTTCCATCTAAAAAGTCAGAAATTAACCTTTCTTTAGAAAAATAATTGTGACTGACTAAATTTGTAACACTGGAATATCTCTCTTCTAGTGCAGTAACCTGATTCATTTCTTCTTTGGAATCTCTATATGGAAGTTCTCTAACTGAGGCAAAGACCATTTTCTTTTTTAAAACAGTAATTAATCTTGGTTTTAAAAACTTCTTCTTACTCAGAATATGCGTGGTGATATCTGCGATGTCTCTGCTTTTTATAGTTATATATCCTCTTTTGATTAACTTTTCTAATTCAATATTGAAATTATCATCTAAAGAACTTAATGATCCGGTAATTGTATCTACAATTTTTTCTCCAAGAATTTGTGAGCTAGTAGACATCATATCGCCCGAAAGAGTTTTATCTTTAAACAAGAATTTTGGATAATTAAGTGCTGATATATACAAAATTCTATTTTCTGGATCAAACTTAGTCCAATTAGATACTAGTGACTTTGCAACTTCAGGAGATATGTTAGACCCCCTTAGGTCCTCTACACTATATCCCGTTGCTTCTCTGATAACTTCATCTATTATAATTTTTGAAGCTTGATCTCTAGCAGGTTGAAGAATTCTCTTAGTAACATCACTAACCACACTATTAAATATATCAGATATTAAATATGCAAAGTTTTCAATAATGGAGATCTGAGTATGTTTGCCATGTAAAATAGATATCAGATTAAATTTCTTTAAATTTTCTTCGTCTGATCTTCTGTAACTATCAGTTTTATAAAATCCTGACTGATTATGATAATAAGAATAACCTGTTGCTATATCCTTTTCTTTTTCAATTTCACTGGCAAATAAAAGATATTTTTCATGTATTTCATCTTGCATATGCTTTATCACGCTATTTGCTATACGCGCTCTAGCTCCGCTTTTACTTTTCAGTACTTTGTTAAGTTTCTTTTTAAATCCCTTTAGAAATCTCTGGCCTCTCTTGACCGATGCTAACGTTCTATCTAAAGAATCGTCATAACTGTCCAAGTTATTATATTTTCTTGAAAACCAATAAGATATAGTAGATTTTTGTGAAATAGAGTAGCTATACACATTAACTGCGACTTCATTTTTAAAGCTCGGAGCCTCTTCCAGATATTCTTTCATAAGCGCTGGATTATCAAACCAACCTTCCTCTAGATTGTCAAAAAATCCTTTAAGGCCCAGTCTGCTCCAGTCGTCCCCTCGGCCTGTTGAAGCGCCAAAGATAGATATGCCAACAGAATCTATAACAATCTTGTATATTTGGTGGTAAAGTCTATTAGATAAATCTTCGACCATTTCATCATAGCCTTTAAAGTTCATGCTTTCTGGTGGCAGTGGCTCAGATGCTGCTTGTGAAATCTTAATATCATCTAGAATGGTAATTATTTGCGTTCTTTTTTGTGATATAGAGAGGTACTTAGAGTAAAGCTCTCCAACCATCTTCCTATATTCTTCTCTATCAATATTATAATCGACTTGAATATTTTCTGGCTTTAATTTCTGGCGATATCGATAATTACCTTCTTCAACGTAATCATATCCGGGAATATTCATCTTTTCGTAATTACTTGGATTACGCCCTTTCTCTGCAATAAATTCCTCTAGTTTCTCACGATATAGTTTTCTTTTTTCGGTCCATTCATCCTCCAAGGCAGCTCTTTCTTCTTCTAACCGTCTAGGATCTGGAAGTATACGAATCTCGGGCGGCATATCGGGAATTGAAGTCTGTGCCTGCTCCAAGTTATATGAGGGAATTTGTGCTTTTAACTCTGGATATCTATCTCTATATTCTTTTATTGTAACCAAGAATTCTGTATGATCAGCAGGAATTGACATAACTTCTTGCGCCAACTCTTCTTTACTTCTATCTGGGTGACTTCTCATTAAAACCTGAAGAAGCCTATTCCTCATTTTTCTCTGATCTTCCGGAATATAAACTTCTTGACTAGTAGGCCGAGGGCCTGCCTCACTCATTTCCGGCACGACCTCTGGCCGACCTTCTTCCGTTTCTTCACGCACTTCTTCAAACAACTGAAGCTGCTCTTGAGCAAGCTTAAGAAGATAATTATATTCTGAATAAAAACCATTAGTTTTTAGATATTCTGCAAGTCTGCGAATATCGGTCATATTAACTCCAGCATTTTAAGAAGATTCTATTTTAGTCAAGTAAATTAGTAGCTGTAAGAGATATAATTACTCTAAATATTGACATACTCTTTAACCCATAATCTTTGGCCTGCATCGTAAATTTTACACCAACCAAGTTCTTCTGCGTGTTCTTGTTGAGATAGGGATCTATTGTCCATATTTGCTCGACACTGAAGTCTATTATAGGTATGTCGTAAGTTCGTCCATTTCCACCCAAGAGTTTCTTTTGATTCTATAAATCCCATTTTTTTTAAAAAATTACCAGTTCCGTATCGTAAATCAACCCAATAATGGACAGATGAGAACTCATTATGTTTCTTCAGAAAACAGAATAATTTAGAGGCCCCGCCTACTACTACTGCACCACATTTTGATGATAATCTGTCTATTTTGCATATTGAATTTTTAATCTTGTATGACAGTATCATTACCAATTGATTTTTATATTTAAGTCCAATATGTTTAGATTTAATATCACCCTTAATATGAGTTTCTTTCAAGAACTTTGAAGCTTCTTTTTGAGATAAAATAATAGGCTTTGTTTTTCTGGCAAAAATTCTATGTGATTTTCCTAGATTATTTAAAACCATGGATCTAACTATTGGCATTTTATATAGGACCTCATCCTCTCTAAATTGAAAAATTCTAAGACCTTGTTTTTCATATTCCCGTCTCATTTTAAAATGATAGCGCCTATCCGGTTGTTTTAGCTCTGAATGCCAATATAGCCCATCAACATTTACTGCTAACCCACCTTCAAACTTAAAATCTGGCCGATAACGAAGTCCTGGGAAATTCTTTAGATCATAAAAATTATTATATCGTGATACAGAAAATTCATCAGCAAAAATTCTCTCTATGTTGGTTATATTATTGTTGTAATCTGAAGCTATTATCTCAAGATCTTTCAAAGATGTTTCGATATTAATTCGTCTAATGAGATAATCATATGGCACCACAAAAGCTTCTGCTAGCTCTTTAACTGTTTTTCCATCTATAGAAATAGATGTTTGATTTTTAACTCTTGATGCGATTCGTTTTTTGCAGACAATATCAAGTTCTGATGGATTCTGAACTCCGTATCTAGATACCATTGTTTCCTTAAATTTAGCAGCACCTATTTCGCTTTGCATAATGTGTCTCACACCATATTTGTTTTCTATTTTATTATAAATCTTTTTTGATGTTATATGGCTTCCGAAGCCTATACCCCCATATTTATGCTCCAATGATTTGGCCACCTTCTCTGCTATCTTGGCATTTTTCATTGGATTCTCAATACCATATTTTTTAAGATTAGCTTCCTTTGTTTTCTGTCGTATATCGTCATTTAATAGACAACACTCGTGTCCATATTTTTTTAAATTAGTTTCTCTAATTTTTTCTTTTGTAGAATCTAAGGAGAAGGGGTTTTTTACGCCGTATCTGTCTAAATTAGTTTTCTCAAAATTATTGATTCTAGAGGCTTGTGCTTTATCTTTGTCTTTTTTTATATTAAGCCTTTTTATGGCCCTATAAATCGTAGCCTTAGGAATATCAAGTTCTTTAGATAACTCTGATAAACTTTTGTTATTTTTAATATAATGTAACTTCAAAAAATCTTCAGTAAGGATGGGGTATTTTTTGCTCATTTAAAATTTCCATATAATTATTTATAATTACTGATGGAGAAAAATTATCTTCCATGTATTTTATCGCACCATTAGATAGATGATTATACAGTCTATCATCAGTCATTATTTCATTTATTGCTTGGACATATGAGTCTACATCATAACTGGTTATAATTCCTGTTTTATAGTTTTCTCCATGCAAGTAAATTTTTGGATGCGAAACACTCGGCACACCGCTCTGCCATGCTTCTGCCATAGCTAAGCCCATAGTTTCACTAAGAGACGTAACTATTAATAGTTTTGATCTTTTAGCATCTTCAATATGCTCAAAGTAATTATATGGCCTAGGGTATCCGATATATTTAAACTCATACTTGCCCTTTAATCTCTGTTCTATTTTTTTAGCAAAATGTATATTCTTAACAAACTGCTTGCTATTGCCTTTCCATAAAATAGATCCATCAGTCTCTTCTAACGGGCGCCACAAGTCTGGGTCAGGCCCAACTTGATACACGGATATATCCTTTAGATTGATCTTGTGTTCCTTAGCAATCCTAAAAGACAGTCGCTCGTTGACCGCTAGAATTTTGTCGTATCCAATCTTCTTTAGAAAGAAACGTTCCTTTTCTAATTCAACTGTATCTAATACGTTTGGACCAATAATTATTTTCTTATTTAAGCTATTAGCAAAATTAATCGCCCTTGGTATGCCGTGAGACATTCCGCTCCAAACATGTAAAATATCTGAACTAAGAATGGCTCTAGATAATGCTTTTGAGTTGCTAATTGATAAGGCCGGAGCCCATTTGTCTCCTGTTGGCTTTAATATTGTAAAAATGTTAACCTTTATTTCTGGATATATTTTGTTTAAAAACTTTACAAAATTAACCAGACACATTCCCGGCCCATTAACAAAACGCCCGGCATATCCGTAGTTAAAGGCCAGAATGGTTATTTCCATTTAAACTCCTAGTCCTCTGCGTTAGTCTCCTCTATGACTTCTGCTTCGGCATCTTCGTCAGCTTGTGACTGATAAGGATCGACGCCCTTATCAGTATCTGACACTAAATCATCAATTCCATATCTCATTAACTTCTTAACCTTAGCCAGTTTCTTAGTAAAACCACCAAGCGGTCTTTTAAACACTTTTGTTTCGCCATTCTTTTTGAATGCCATTTTATCTCCACCTATATTTAGGTTGCTTCATCTAGATTATAGATGATTTGCCACTTTAATCTATCAGAAACTTCTTCGCTCTTTAATATTTCTTCAACTCCGCCGCTAACGCCAAGCTCTTGACATATCTCTGCAACCACTTCTGGCGGTATATCTGCCATCTGTCTACCTAGAGAGTCTATCTGTCCTTTAAGATTGCCTATTATTTTAACAGCATTTTGAACAGTCGCCTTTTGTAGATCTTTTTTAGTGATCCCGGGGTCCAATTCGGTCGGAATAGTGTATGGCACAGACTCTAAAGTCTTCTCCATGCCCCAAACATTTCGCTTGATAATATTTCTTTTATCTGAGCGATTTATTCGGTCCCTTCTATTCTGTTCTATTTGGTCCTTAGTTAGCTTCAAGCAGCCTCCTCATACCATCCTCAAATGATATATTCGGATTATACCCAATTGCTTTTAATTTTGAGATACTTGCCTGAGATCTCATAACGTCACCCGGTCTTTTATCTGCGTATATGGCCGGCGGTGCACCAGATAATTTATGAACTTTATTTATAGTTATCCTATCTTCGCACCCTACATTGAACGCCTCACCATCAAACCTACCTTGATGTATTGCCACCAAAATGTTCGCTTGGACCACGTTGTCTACGTAACAAAAGTCTCTGTATTGTTCACCGTTCCCATATATCGTTGGCCTTCTGTCGGTCTTGGCACAATTTATAAATGCCGGAATAACCGCAGCATATGGGGAGTCGTGTCTCTGTCTCGGCCCAAAGACATTAAAGTATCTTAGGGACACCGTATCTAATCCGTAAATCTTAGAGTATAGCTTGCAGTATTGCTCTCCCATAGTCTTGTGCATAGCGTAAGGAGATTTCGGATTACAGTCCTTGCTCTCTGGCGTTGGTTGAACTAGTGTACCACCATAGATAGATGATGAGGATGAGAATACCACCCTCTTTACTCCATTCTGCCGAGCAGCCTCTAAGATGTTAATAGTGCCTGTAACGTTTACATCATGTGTGCCTACCGGATTCTCTATTGACTTAGGAACTCCCGGGTGAGCAGCTAAGTGAAAGACAATGTCCGGCTTCTCCATTGAGAATATTTGATACATCCTCGGTAAGTTTTCGATACTAACTTTTAAAACATTGATGTCGAAATAATTCAGATTTGATTCCAAGCCTGTGGATAAGTTGTCGACAACTACGACTTCATGCCCTTTATCCACAAGTTTATCCACAAGGTGGCTGCCAATAAAGCCCGCTCCGCCCGTAACTAACGCTTTCATCAATAGTCCTTGTTGATAAGTACATCTAAATTGTAAGTTAAAATATTTCTAATGTCTTCATTTTCAGAAGTCAGTAGATCTTCTAAAGCATTGTTACCATAACAATTCTCATACTCTTTAACTTTGTTTAGAAGAATAAAGACCAGAAAGTCTTCAATTTTAAATTGATACTTAAAATCCTTTTTCATTTTCATTGCAATAAACTCTTTGATTTCTACTTCTATATTGTGCTCTATAGACGTCTGATCATAAACTGGACTAATGGCTGTATTCATATTTACAGAAAATTGATCTGAGAAAAGATTTGGATTTAATATATCATTACATCCTATTAAACTCTCATATATATCTGCACTTTTTATTTCATCACTTATTTTTATTCCATTGCTCATCTGACCCTCTCATTTTAATTTGCTCACTAACGCATGCTTCCAATACTTCATGTGGAGAATTGCACCCTTCCATGTATCGTAACAAAGCCTTGGTATCCTTTGGGAAACATGCGCCACCGTAACTTAGCAGTCCATCATGCCCAGGCACAAGTGTGTGCATTGGATTAATCCAGTTGTTTTGAAGCATGGCAGATCTTACTTTATCATATTCTGCGTGCGGAGTGGCCTCACACAATGCATATAGCTCATTAAAGAATTGCACCTTTATGGCATAAAAGGCATTACAGGATAACTTCATTAATTCTGACTCTTCATAGGAAGGCGTGCTATACTTAGTATTGCTTCTCTTTAAAGTGAAGTGCTTAGTATATAACGACATTAATTCCTTAACATCACCATATGAACCGTCATCTTGATTTGGATGTCCAATAACAATATGCTTTTGTGTCTCGAAATCTTCTTTAGCTGTCCTTGCAGTTAAGAATTCCGGATTATGTACAATCCTAAGACCATAAGTATCTCTTAGCATTCTACAGGTTCCAGGTAGCACTGTGCTCTTGATAACTACTACACCACGATAATTCTCTATAGACAAGAAGGAGCATACCTCATGTAAAGCGTGTAGGCTGAAGCCTTCAGATTTGTTATATAAGGTGGGAAGACATAGGAATGTTATATCAGTATCTAACAATACCCTTGGATTAATGTATGACATTTTATATTTGTCATAGACTCTAATATCTTCTTTTACACTTGAGAAGTAATCAGCAATCGCTCCCCCAACATATCCATATCCTGCTACACCTATCATAAGTTACCTCAGTAATTCTTTTTTAAAGAATATCTCTTCCATTCTCCAGTCATGTTTTGAGATCAAAAATGTGTTTTTAATCTTTTCGACCTGACCAGTTCTGGGATTAACTAAGTTGTTTTCATTGTAATAATGAACCTGATTACCACCAAGATCTTTTCTTCTATTTTCTCTACAAAAGGAAAATCCGTATATTCTACTTGGGTCTAGCTTGCCATGTATACTCTTTAAAATAAATAGAGTTAATAGGCCGGTGCTGGGACAATGACCTAAAATCTTTGTTAACTCTAGTTCATACTTAATAGGAAAACAATCAAAATTAATGTTTTGCTCTCTAAAGTATTTTCTAGATTTTTCATTACGATCTTTCTTGGCTCTAATAACCACCATATCAAGGCTATCTAATATTTTCTTTTTTTGCTCAAAAGTATAAACCAGATGGTCATTAGTTCCGCGTATCCAGACATTAGTCTTTCTTCCATAATCGCGTCTAAATTTTTTATTTAACGAAAAATCATTAAATCTTATTATTAGATCATGACTATCTATTTTGTGCCCATGACGTTGACCAATTTCGCACGGGCTATTTCCCACGATACAATAATCTTTACGTTTTGAGAATAATTTCTCTATATTTGACATCCGCGGCCCCCACAAGTATTTTGTACTGCAGACTATAATCATGCTCATTTCAAATACTTAATTTTTTGGGACGGCCTCTATTCTAAGCTCTCCCTTTTTTGTAGTCTCTATCCGAACGATATTGAAATATTCAGTGATAGCTCTAGTCCACCAATCTAAGTCTTTTACTGTGATATGAGAATTTCTACCATTCGGAAGAATCTTCCTAGAAAGCCTGGTGGATATTGTAAAGTATGCTGCCATATTAGTTAGATAAGCAATATACTCTAAAGTCGTTTTAACTTTGTCCTCTTCGATATGCTCCATTACATCCATACAAACTACAAGATCTGCTCTGGATGGAAGACTTGAAAATGATTTAATACACGGATCAAAGTTGGATATCTTTAAATTCAATGGCTCATCTAAAATAAAGTCAGCTATTTCAAAGGCAATAGAGAGGGTCGCCTTTCCGCATCCATAATCTAATAGGCTTTCTACATTATATCTGTCTATAATATCATGAACTGCTTTGAAATGCTTATAAGAGTGCCTGCCGTACGCCAGCCGGTTTATATGAAGGTCTTTATTTAACTGTCGTAACTCATCTGATACTAAAATACCAAGTTCTAGTTTCTGGCCATTTATTATCACTCTATCTCCGCAAGATCATTTTCATACATCTCTTTTAATAAGTCTTCACAACTATATGAAGGCTCCCAGCCAAGAACTTTCCTCGCCTTTGTCGCGTCACCCTTTAGAAAGTTAACCTCTGATGGCCTCATAAATCTTTCATCAACCCTGTAAACATCTTCGACCTTTAATCCGGCCAGATCCTCGCAGACGTACTTGAACATTTCCCCAATGGACAGTGGGTTTCCTGTGGCAATTACATAATCATCCGGGACTTCTTGCTGTAACATCATCCATTGGGCCTCAACATAGTCCTTTGCGTGCCCTTCGTCACGGAAGGCTTCAAGGTTGCCCATTCTAACATGCTCCGCTAGACCACTTTTAACTGCCGCAATACCTTTGGTAATTTTTCTTGTTGCAAAGTCATGACCACGTCTTGGAGAGCTATGATTAAATAAGATGCCATTTGATGCATGTAATCCATACGCTTCTCTATAGTTAACTACAGCATAAAATGCCGCAGCCTTTGCTATGGCATATGGTGAACGAGGATGGAATCGGCTGTCTTCATTCAATCCCGCCTCTGGACAGTTAATACCACCAAATAACTCAGAGGTGCTAGCTTGATAGAACTTTGTGTGCGGTGACAACTGCTTAATCAAATCAAGCTGCATAATTACTGCCTCACCATCAACTCGGAAGGTTGTGATAGGCTCTTTGAATGATTGACCAACGTGAGACATTGCGGCCAGATTGTAATATTCATCAGGCTGCCATTCGATCAGCAGCTTTCCAATAAAAGATGAATCTGTTATATCGGAATAAAGCAGCTTAAAATTTTCATGCTTCAATATCTTCTCTAGATTCTCTAGTCCATTGTTAACAGACTTTCGCCTGGTTATTCCTATAACCGTGTATCCCTTCTTTAATAAAAATTCCGATAGGTATGAGCCATCCTGCCCTGCGCATCCGGTCACAATAGCCGTAAGGCTTTTACTTCTTTCCATTAATAATCTCCAATAATAACTTTTTCCAAATCTCTCTATTAAAATTTGTTTTAGCATGGCAACTTCTACATAAAGTAATTAAATTAAGAACATTGTTATTAAACTTATCATAATCTATATGATGTACATCATATCCATTGTTTTTACATATTGCACAAGAAAAATTATCTCTTTTTCGAACTGAAGTTCTTAAGTTATCGTTCCACTCTTTTGGTCTTTCTAAAAATGAAACTCCACCTTTCCAAGAGCCGTTTTTATCTCCCGAAACTTTATCACCATTTTGATACATTGGATTGTTTGAGCCAGAGACATCTGTATGATTTTCAGATATAAGCTTTTTTGATTCAAAAGAATGAGATTTTCCATAAAAGCTATTTTTTGTCCCAGATTGAGCCTCTGATAATTTAGCTTTTATTAAAGAGGCCTTATATTCTCCATGTTTTTTTACATAAGATCCCTTGTTTGATTCTGATAAAATCTTTTTTGTTTCTTCCGAATGCTTTTTCCCATAAAACGGATTATTTTCTCCACTTACTTTTTTAGATAACGCCTCTTTAAATTCGTCCGTTCTTTTTCTTCCAGTATTTGTAAATTTTGAAGCACAGCTTCTGCTGCAAAAACGCCTAACTCTCAATCTTGCAGTATCTCGTACTTCAAAATTTAATCCACATTCTTCACAGATTTTTACAATATATTTTTTTATAAGTCGATTACTCATAATTATCCTTAATGACATTTATATCTGGTATCACTATATTAAGATATTACCAGTTATGATGACCACTAAGTATTTTCTTTTATAGACATTTTCTTCTTTCTCTTCTCAATTTTTGATGCTTGAGAGCTTTTCCTGATTGCCTTAAATAATCTTTTGTGATTTTTTACCAAGAAATCAAATGCATGACCAGACTCTATTTCTGTAATTTCAAATTGGCAATAAGCAAGATGATACAATAAAGGCTCTCTATCTGGATAGATAGGATACTCTATATATCTATAGTCATGAACGGCTATACCTTGCGCAGGGCTTATTTTTTCTGTAAATATAGGCACACCCTCGATGATCGCCTCTATTGAAGTCGCACTAGCCGGGGCTACACATGCCCAAGCACCCTTTAAATCAACTTGAATTGGTCTATCAATAGAGCTGCTTAGGACTTCCGCATTAGATATGCCCTTTACGGCTCTGTAGATTGGCCTTATATCCGTTCCTCCTGGCTTTGGTCTTACTCTGATTGGTCTATCAGTATTCGCTCTGATAATTTTCATAGTATTCTTTAGCCAGTTTGGCTTCATTCCCATTGCTCCAGAAAAAAATCCAGTTGGAGGGCAGACTAGGACGTACTCACCTTCGGTTTTCCACGGCTTAAGCTTTATATTGAATTTCTCAAAGCGATCTGCCGGTCTTCTCTCTATCTTGGTTGGATGAATCCCATTGGCTACTATTCTAAAGCTTGGAGGATTTCCAGAATGAACACCCTTCCATCTATAACCTCTATCAAAATATGCATGGTCTACATAAAGTAAATCACCAGCACCATCTTGTAAGCATGGCTTAACAATCTTGTGAATAGTATCTTTACCAAAAGCTACAGATAGCCCTGGATATATCTGGTCTACATCTTGAGACGCATATAAATGCCCATACCCTCTGGATGTATCAACTAGTTTAAGCATGACATATCGCGGGAATAATTTATGCCTATCCATATAAAAGTTGATATTAAAACGAGACTCGTCCCTATCGCTAGTTTCTTTTGCTACTTTAGCGACCCTCTCTATCCAGCCCGGCTCTAATCTCCATTTCATATTATGCAGGACCCATTATAAAGTCTTTTCCGGCCCTCTCTAAAACTTTGTAACCGAAGGTTTTAATGATATACTTTTTTGTTTCATTATTTATTCTGCCCTCTAACTCTAGTTCAACTATCATGATTGGCTGGCATCTTTTGATTGTCTCTGTAGCACCTTTAATAACTGCATCTTCAAAACCTTGTACATCTATTTTGATAAGATCTACATTTTTAAGCTTGAAGCTGTCAAGCGTTCTTACCGCTGTACCAGTTCCTTTGGTTGCGTATGTATTTCCACTATTTCCAGCTTCAATATTTAAAAATACCTCGCCCTCTTCGCTTCCTAGGGCGATATTGTGACATATAAGGTCTGGGCAGTTTTTGATGAAGCATTCATAACTCTCGGCTGACGGCTCGAATGCCACCACTCTTTCAAAATGCTCAGACATCGCCTTGGAGTAAAACCCAACATGTCCTCCAATATCTACGGACGTGTTTCTGCCCGATAAATATTTTAGAACCTTTACGTAGGTATGGTATTGATATCTATCCGTATCTCTTGGAAAATGGTCGTCATCTTTTGGAAGTGCCATCTCACTTGGCCTGCGCTTACTTGCTATCATAAAGACTCTTTCGCTATTATTTAGAAAGGTATCTATTCTCCAGCGATGCTGAAAGTGTCGCGCAAAGACGCGCTCATTTTTTAAAAACCTGCTGCTTGGCACCTTGGAGTCTATAAGAATAGTATCAGCAACCTTTGGAAGATTTTCGATGATCTTTCTTATATCCACATCCCTGTTTCTTTCTAAGAATTTAGAAACAATAACTAGGTCAAAAGAGTGAGCGTCCAGACTTAGAGCCTCAGATGGTGACACGAACCTAACAGAAGCTGTCGGGAAAAATTTACGTAGATGCATCATAAGATCACCAGTTTTATTTCCATAAACTCCGATTGTCTCAAACCCGTAACCACGTAAAGAGCGTTTAATTTGTTTCAAATTATGCATCTAATATTCTCCAAATCTTTGGTGACTTCATTTCATGAACAGTAAATTGTCCATAGGATAAGTGTCTCATCCACATTTCCCTATTTGGATAAACAGGGTCATTTATTTTTGACAGACGCTTTAAGCCCATTGGCCTAGAAGCATTAGGCCCAAGTGTAAATACCGGAATGCCGTGCATTACCGCCTCAATGCCGGCTACGCTATTATATGTTACCATAGCAAAAACATCATTGTCAAAATCATCCTGGATTATGTTTTCAGTCAGTCTAAGGGTTCTAACTCTAGGTTTCAACCTTACTCTGATCTCTTTATCAGTATTTTTCTTGAGCCTTTTGACGATTTTTTTTGTCCATACTTCAGCATCAATATTAAAATAGTGAGCGGACTTTAAGGATGGGGGACAGATTAAAATTGTTCCGCCTTTCTTCTTCCACGGAAGAAGAATCTTATTCCAGTCAACGCCTTGGTGCTTATATATAGTCTTTTGTGCCAGTTTATATCTATCATTGGGACGTGGTATAATCTTGTCAAATTGCACATCATTTTTAACAATTCTATGGAATAGCTTTCCTGTAGTAAGAATCGGCTTACCCTTTGGATCTGTATAATACTTACTAAGATTCCCAAAGTAACCGGTCTCTACATAATAATAGTCGATACCGTATTCCAAAGCTAAATGCATAACTCTTCTGTCACGAAGCCCTCTAACTAAAATCTTAGAGCCTCTATATTTTTCAATATTATTCATGAAGTCTTTTTTGACCATGATTTCTGCATCACAAGACTTGGCAAACTCACTAAGAATGCTGTCTCCTGGCCTAAAATAAAACGATCTATTCTTCATATCATTTTTCATTTACAATCCCCAGGCGTTTATGAAGCCCCTTATCGTGTCGGAAGTATTCGGCTAGCATGCCTCTTTCTATTACATGTGATTGGCTTCTGCGCTTATTCGAATAATTCGATACTAGATCATTACCCGTTATACCTTCTCTCTCTTTCATTTCAAGAACTACATTGCCAAACATGCCGCCGTCGTCCCACATCATGTATCTTCTAAAGACTTTATTTTTATACTTATCGATCCAGCAATTCAGAACTCGTCGACCTGTTCTGTCCGTCCGAAAGCCTATAAAACCAGACTCCACTCCGAGGCCCTTCTTGGGCCTCTCACTTCCCCAGTGATAGAAAAATGCCTTTCCGCCAAAAGCTTTATCCATGAGCCTTGGTGTTAGGTTTTTAGTTACTTTGGCATCCGCATCTAAAAAAACTATGGCATCATATTGATTTCCATAGTGACTCATTGCATAATCTAAAGTTACAATTTTTCTAAACCATCCTGCCGCTCTAAAGTTCCACGGCAAAAAAGCTTGAGGCACCTTCTTCCTGTCAGCTCTTCCTCCCATTTCTGGCGGAATAACATCAGAGTTTTCTTTTAGCCACTTGACCAGAAATGGATTTCTGGTCATATTGTATGCTTTAATTCTGTGTATATGTTTCTCTCGAATTTTTCGAGACTCCATATATGCTGGCTTCATTGCATTATATTTAAAACCTTCATAACACAATAGGAGATCGCCCTCAGATTCGCTCTTGAAAAAAGAGTTGATCATATCTTTCGCGGACGCTTTCCAGATACGATGGTTGAAGGTGGTTACATATAATACATTCATAAATACCTCTTTATATTTATATACTTGCATAGTAATATAGTGACAAATGAAAAGTTAGAGATGGGGTTTTCGAAATGAAAGTTGGTATATTTTTGGCGACTACTAGTGGTAAGGCAAAGCAAGATATTATGCGAAGTTTTGCCGCTGGTGTCAAAGCCTCTGGTGACCTTGCCAAAATATTTGATAAGCGAGAATATCGCAAGTGTGATTTAGCTTTAATATTTGGATTTTATAATGACCAAAACATGGGAGCAATACAGTCCTTTAGAAAAAAAGTTTATGAAACCCACGAAAGTCGTGGAAGAAAATGTTTGTTTGTCGATGCAGATTTTTTGAGATTTGCAGGAAAAATTAGAGCCGAAGCTCCAGATGATCCAACTCAGCACCTTAGAATCTCTCACGGTTCCATCTTTCCAAGTCGCGCTAATTACTTCAATGAGTTTTCCGACAATAGACGATGGAAAGAATTAAGAAGAAGAAAGCATATAGTTGTAAAAGATTACCGAACCGATGGGGATCATATCCTAATGTTACTCAATAGCAGTAGCAAATATGGCAGAGGCTGGTCTGCTCGCGGAACAGATAGTATGTACTGGCTGCAGAAAAGTTTATCCGAAATTCGTCAGTACACAGATCGTCCTATTCGAGTTAGATTTCATCCTAATGAAAAGAAGGATTTAAGAGAGTCTAGACCAGTCGAGGCCTTACAGAAAATGTATGGAAATATTACCTTTTCTGGTGGCGTTGTCGGATCTAATAAAGCGATACTTCCACCCAGAACTTTGATAGAGGATTGTGATAACGCATGGGCCGCCGTAGTCCATACGACCTCTGCTTCCGTTATACCAATAATAAATGGGATTCCTGTCTTTACAAGTAGTCGAGACTGTATTGCTTTTCCTATCGCAACACATCGTTTATCAAAAATAGAGAAGCCGAGCCTGCCAAAACGAGAGCAATGGTTTTATGATCTATCCTATAGTCTATGGAACGTAGAAGAATTGAGGGATGGAGTTGCGTGGAAAAGAATTAAAAGCAGAATAAACTCTAGCGGAGACTATTCTAAAGCAAAAGCTAAAAAGCTTGGGATTATTTGATATTCTGATTTACAAAGACCCATCCGTTTCTATTTAAGAATGAATCATTTATCTTTTTAACAATCACATCGTCACCTTTAAAGATATAATTAAATCCGCCGAGACCTTTCTTCACTCTCATAGTCGAGTTCGCTCTGACTCCCTGTGTTAATATTCCAGACACTTTAAAGTTATTTTCTGAAAAGATGCTATTCCAATAATTAAAGTGTCTTTCATTAACATGATGGTATCCGCCCTGCCCTGGTCTTGCGTGCGTCACCACTAGATACTTGCAAGCCGAAAACGTTGCCATGAAGTTGCCTATATATTTCTCTTCGACATGTTCCAGAAACTCAACTGACCATCCTATATCAAAGTATCCCGATCTTGGTAAACTTGGTATATTTTTGGCCCTAAGCGGCCCAACAGCGTAGTCATGTATATGCACTTCAGGCTTATCTCTGAAGGTTGGGTCTCCATCCACACCCTGAACTATGAGTCCTAATTTCTTGGCCATTTCAATTTGCCCACCCGGACCACAGCCTATGTCCAAAAAGGTCTTGGCTCCGACTTCATTCTTTAGGTACTCTAGTGCCCCGTAGTCACTCCATGTTTTATTGTTATGTCCACCTAGATGTTCAGCTCGTCCCATTTAAATGCTCCCAGAACAGCCCTTGGCTGAGTTCTTCTAATGTCCACTGCTTGTATGCTAGATCGTAAAGCCATTGCGTTCTATCTGGCGTAATAGGGTCATTAATTTTTGTTAAGTCTGTGTTTGCTATAGGATACGCCATTGAGCCTATATCGCAAGCAAACACAGGAATTCCTTGTATTGCCGCCTCTACGGCTGTATTTGAATTAAATACCACAACAGCTTTAGCTCTTTTTAAATCCATTGCAAGCGAGTTCTGAGACCATTCTAGCCACTTTGGTGTAGCAACCTCATACCACTCCTTTCTTCTTCTAAAAGAGGGGTGTGGTCTAAATACAAGCTTCCTATGCGTATTTTCAGACACTGTCTTAATAGTGTTGCTAAGCCAGTCCATATAGCCCTGCACGGATGCTGGACGCTTTTTATATCCAGTGTTCAAATGCTGAACATTGCTATCCCACGGCACTTGTCCGCAGATTAAAATATTCTTTCCTTTGACCTTCCAATCTCGCACATCAACATCCAGTTTTTCAAATCTATCTTTAGGACAATTTTTAACGACAAAGTCTGCACGACCATTAATTCCATTCCATCCAACAGAGTGATAAATACTTCTATTTATAAAGCCTCTTTCGAAGGTCAAAACTTTGTGCCCTAGCGAGTTTTGCGTATCATACATTTCTTTTCTGAAGCTTCCTACTTTAGACATTCTTTTGTGAAATCCGTATAGTGCGGCAATTTCTGATGGACGATATTCATCCTCATATAATACCTGATAATCTTCACCAACAGCATCTAACCCGGCTATTCCGGCCTCTAAAGTCGCTCTGACAATTCTATTTGTTCCTCTTCTAATATAGACGATGATTTTGGTTTCCATTTTTAAATCCCTAAGTACTTTGACGGTCAAAAAATTCTCTCAAATAGGTCTTCTGAATCTTTCTAAACTCTTTTCTTTTCTTGCTTCGTCCTTTGCCAGCCCAAATTTTACTTTCTGCGCTGTAGTTCCAGTCAATGTATTTTTTAGATAGATTAAAAAAGACTATATCCTCTCTAAGCTTAAAATATTCATAAGTCTTATTAAGAGCCTTCTGATCTGAGTACCAATTTAAAATATTTTCCTCTCTGATTCTTTTACAGTATTCATCCAAGAATTCTAAAGTAACCGGCCTGTTATTTAAGAAGATTATTCCGCTCAAAATATTTCCTATATCTCTCTCTTTTGGTCTGAAATGAAACATAATATGACATTTATCTTGCAGATCGAATGCACCATCTATATTATCTATTAGAACGGAATCTGCATCTATATATACCAGATTATCGAGCTTATCTACAGTCAATAACTCTCGTATGACCTCTCCTCTAATATTTGCACTATAACAGATTACCTCACTTTTTCCCGCCCACTTAACCGGGTCTGTGCTGAGGCTCCAGTCGTTCCTCTCTCTTACCACTACCGGCATATTTCCTACTTGCAAGGTTATCTCGTCTATAAATTCTTTTGAAGCATTAATTAAATACAAATATATATTGACATCGGCTTGATGCTTTAAAAGTGAAGCTATAAGCGCCCTTCCGTAATTACCATAAGACTCTGTAATTATAATTAAAATATTCTTCACAGCACTTCCGCTAAATGCCTCCAGGCACGTCCTCGACTAATCTCCTTCAAAGTCCATTGCGAATAGGCCATGCCGGCCGTCCACTTCTTTAAATTCGGATATGCTGGATAATTAATGCTTCGAATATTATGAACTGATGCAGAGTATGCTATACTTTTATTGCTAATCATGAATACTGGGACACCAGCAACTAAAGAATCTACGGCTATTTCGGAGCCGTAAGTTACGACGGCATAAGCATTTTCTAAGTCTTTTGTAAGACTGTGATATGACCATCTCATATTATGCGGAATTGTATCTTTAAATAATTCTTTATCAGAAAAGCCTGGGGCTGGCCTGAATACTATCTCCATTCTAGTATTCTTTTTTAGAATACGTATAGTTGCTTTAAGCCAAGATAAATAATTATTTATGGCCACATTTTGATCTTCTATATTTTCGTGAAGATCTGTCATATTATAATCCCATGGAATATCACCACATAATAAAATATATTTTCCACTTTTACACCATGGTTCTAGTCTTACATTTAATTGTATACGCCTATCTCCAGCTGGTTTTCTAATATTAAAATTATCTACTCCGTTTGGGTTATACCAACCAGCAGAATGATAAGAATTATTTTTATGAAAGCCTTTATCAAAGATAAGTGTTTTTCCATTATAAAGCTGTTGAGAGTCGCAAATAAATTTCTTTGATCTTCCTGCCTTGGTTGTTATATTTGGATGACCATATATAACGGCTATTTTAGATGGGCGATATTCTGACTCGCTCGCTATTGCGACCTCTTGTCCGTGCCTTTCTATACCACTTTTTGCCGCATTTAAAACATCTATTGATGATGCCGTTCTTTTGCGTTTTGCCACAGCAGTACTTTCGTGATACACGATTATTTTAGATGTTAATAATTTGTTTTTCTCTGGGCTGATAAATAACATATCGAATGCGTTTCGATAACTTTCTTGAGCGATTACAAAAGGACCCTTTTTCTTGCTTCTGCCTTTGCCAACCCATAAGCATGACTTATGGCTGTACTTCCAGTCTATATATGTTTTACTTATATTTCCATAACTTTCTGGATAGTTATGATATAAATAAGATAGAGACATTTGATCTGCAAACCAAGTTAATATTCCATTGTCATTAACTTTGTCATTATATAAGTTTACAAAATCTCTTGCTTCTTGATTATTAACATAAAACATTATGCCGCTTAAAACCTTGATTAGACCATCTTTAGGCCTAGCGTGAAATGACACATTGTACTTTTTATATCTTTCAAATAGGCCTTCTATGCTTTTTGTTATTATAGAATCTGCGTCTATATACAATAAAGAGTCAATATCTTCTGTCTCAAGCAGCTCTTTGATTATGCTAACTCGAACATTCGCACTAAAGGCCATAAGCTCGCTATATATCAAGCCACCAGCTCTTTTATCTAGTTCGTCACTTAACTCTGGACGATCTATGTTTCTGATGTTAATGGGGTATCCAGAAGTTTTATATTTCAACTCTTCTGTAACATCTTTAGGTGTGTTAATAAGATATAAATATATATTAAGTCCCTTTTCATGAATGAAAAAAGAAGCTAATAATGCCTTAGTGTAGTCTAAATAAGATTCTGATGAAACAATTAGAATGTTTTTTTTTATCTCACTCTCCATAGCCAAACTCACGCAGTCTGAGCCATTCATCACCGTACTTCCAGTCTATTCCTCGTTTTGGTTCCCATATATCAAACCAAGGACCACCATTAGTGAAGTGAACGTTCTTAGCTTCTAAGCTTTCGGGAGAATGGCCTGGTAACCAATTCCACTCCTCTGGCAATTCACCTATATCTTTATCCTCTAGCCACTTCAGATTATGTAACCAAGTTCCTGGCTTAGTGCTAACATCAGCCGCTGTTAAATTGTGATGAGCCTGATGGCCGCAATTCCAGAGCATAACACTGGACCAGTTTTTTCTACTATAAAATGTTTGTGGGCATCCGTAGAGCTTGACAGCAACTTTGCCACCATCCTCAAACTGATGCTTAACACACTGTAAAGCTGGCGCGTCTGCAGTAGCGTAGCGATCAAATATCTCACACGGGTCGCTGCGAAAATACATATCGTTATCCATAAACAAAGCAAACCCTTCGTGCTGGTTTAAAAAAGGAACTAAAAATCTTGAAAAACTGAACTCTGTCGAATACGGCTTACCATCGAACCTGTCTACCATATGGTCTACTTTATTTTGCCCCCATACAGTGGATTCTACATGCGGAACCCTAAAATATAATCCACTTCTTCTTAAGCTTGTCTGATTTAAGGTCACAATATTAAGCGGCCTAGAGGCGTGTCTTAGGATTGAGTCTGTTAAAACTTCAGAGGCATGATGATCTCTTGGGTCATAACCGATGTATATTGTATCTAGCTTTCTAACTTCTTTATCATTCTGATTAATGACTTTTCTCATCAGCAATTCTCCTTACTATAGACTCTATAATTTCGAGTGTTTGCGCGGGATCACGAGTTTTATATGCAAAGCCCGTAGGTTTAATAGCGTCATATAAAGCAGCATCATTACCAAATTCTTCGCATCTATCACCTACGAACCATATTTTTTCATAGTCATCGAAATGCTTTAGAACATATGTTTTATCCCAGCCTGACGGATAAATATCAAACGAGGTATTTCCACCTAGTACCGCCGTTACTCTGCTATCTATCCTTTTAAGCCTTCTATTTAACCTTCCCAAAAAACGAACTCTAAGGCCGGTCTCTTGATCTAATTCTCTAAACTGTTCTCGTTGATCTGTATTAGCATTTCTACCGATCGGGCACCAATTTATCATTGAGCCTCTAAGCTCTAAAAAATTACCCGTTAAGGGGATTAAAAGCCCTTTCTCTTTGACAAGACATTTTTGTAAGTCAAAAATAATGGCCATTATTCCGGCCATTACTTCAGCACCTAAATGCTCTTCCATATTATTGAAATAAATCTCTTCATAGTCGTCGATCTTATCTTTATGCTTATAAACCTTTGTGCCATTACATGGTAAAATTATAATTCTATTTAAAAGCATATCTTCAAATACTTGCGGCATTTGCTCTTGCAAGTAATTATAATCGCTTCCTGAAACTACTCCCACTTCTGCGACCCAAAGCAACTCCATTAATGCTTTAGCTATTTCATCTCCCATTTGGCCGCGCGCAGGTGTTAATGTGCCGTCCATGTCGAACAGCACCAGATGATCGGACATCTTAACTCCTAGATTTAGCAACCAGTTCACTACTGCTCTGAACCTTTCCACCGCCAACATTCCACAACATGTAGATGCCAAGTTCATTACAGACCTTTACTTCTGGTACGTTATCAGATTTTCTGTCGCCACCATTGGCAAAGAAATCTGGACATAGTCTTCTTAGTGCTTCACAAACTGAACCATCCGAGTCATCCACATGGCTCACATGCACTACGCCTCTTATCGCAGATAATATTTCTGCTCTCTCCTCAAAAGACATAAATACATAACCTTTCTTTCTCATTAGCCACTCATCACTGTTGGCCACAACAATAACTTCCTTGCCACCCTTAGCGGCATCTAAAATCATTTGAACGTGGCCAACGTGTATTGGGTCAAATCCACCGGAAACAACTACCGAACTCTGTTCGTACCCGTCATAAGTCTTTTTGGTTTCCCAACTTCCATCATCATTTAACGGCATCATCATCTCCTCTGGCTACTTGCCCTAAGTATCCACCATGATGTCTCTTAGCGTACTCCTCTTTCGTAAATTTTTTCTTTTCCATCACGACCATAGCTAGTACGTCGCCAATAACTAACATCACTGTTGTTGAGCATGTTGGGGCCATGCCTAGTGGGCATACCTCCGGGTATCCTCCGGTTTCAATCACTACATCAGATTGTACTGCCAGCGGCGCATCTTTATTAGCAGTGACTGTGATTAGCTTTAAATCACACAGTTGCTTTGCCAAATAAGTAGACTCAATAATCTCTCGTGTCTTGCCAGAGTTAGAAAAAGCAATCATTAGATCGCCCTCTGCTACCATTCCAAGATCACCATGTTGAGCTTCGCACGGATGAAGATAAAAGGCAGGCGTCCCTGTTGACGCGAAAGTAGCGGACACTTTTCTAGCTATTAGCCCCGCCTTCCCCATTCCTATAAAGACAAGCTTGCCTTTACACTTTAGTATCTCCTCTACTGCTTCATCAATTCCGGTCAAAGGAATGGCTTTAATTGCATTAACCTCTTCCTTCAGCACCTCTTTAGCTGTTCTTCGCATCTATCATACCTCGCATTATTGCTCTTGCTTTATCTAAGTCTTTCTGTGTGTCAACTGAAAATTTCTCAGAATCATTACAGTTGGTTGTTCTTATAGTAATCTTATTAAATAGCCAAGTAAGCTGCTCTAATTTTTCAGTTTCTTCTAGATATGACATTGGTAAATTTTTAATGATATCTAAAGTAGGACGTGTAAAGCCATATGTGCCTACATGTTGGGCATACGGATTATATAGTACCCGATCTCGGCAATGCGGTATTGGACTTCTGCTAAAATATATTGCATCATTATTCTTATCTAGAACTACTTTAGCTATAGTATCATCGTTTATAGCGTTTTCTGATAGCTCTGTTACAAGAGTAGTGACGGCTATTTCTTTTGGGTCTAAAGATCGCAAGAAGTCTACTGAATCTTGTACAATTTTTAATGATATTAGAGGCTGGTCTCCTTGGATGTTCAAAAAGTAATCATATCCTGGGTATAATTCCGCCACTTCTGCGACCCGTAAAGTGCCGGATATATGATCATGACTTGTCATTACTACAGTTCCACCAAATCCCTCTACTGCTTTAAAAATTCTGATATCATCGGTTGCAACCATAGTCGTTGGCAGAATTTTAATTACTCGCTCATAAACCCATTGTATCATAGGCCTGCCACAAATATCCGCCAGAGGCTTCCCTGGCAGCCTGCTAGAATCATATCTAGCAGGAATTACTCCAAGCACATTTGCTGACATATTACTCATCTTCTTCACACATCCAAAATGGGTTCATTCTAAATAGCCCGGTCATTGCGTCTCTGACAGTTCCGTCCTTCGCAATACCTCTGGCATGGAAGCCCCTTGTGTTAACAATAACCAAAGAATTCCCATCAATAGCCTCTGCGGTTATGGAATTTCTATAGCCCATTGCCTTGATTTCTTTAGCAGAAGCTCTAAAAGACCCCTCTCTAGTTCCCTTGTTTGATGATTTATATGCATCAATAATTAATTTCTGAGACCACGCCAATCTTCCTGGAATACTTCTATGAGATCCTTTAACGTATCTTGTTGGTCCTTGCTCTAAAGTCATTGGGGCTAAATAAAACCAAAATTTAATAGTTGGATGGAAAGTATCTTCGTGTATTTGCTTTTGTATATCATTATCTCTATGAACTAAGCGCTCTACTCGCTTGTCATGGAATACGAAGTCGTCTCGTCCATTGGCCATTCTAACTAGATCAATTAACTCTGGATTATTAAAGAAGCTGAAAAGCTCTTCGTGATGTTTATTTAATCGCAAATATGAGTGCTTCCAGTTATCAAATCTATCCCTTGGTTGCTCCGCTATTAATCTATAAAATTTCTTTCTAATTCTCTTAAGCTCTTTGCCTTTAATAAAGTCAGGAATTATAACCATCCCATCTTCATAAAAGGACCTGATGTAATCATTATGTAGATTGTATGTCATCTCTCGATCATATATAGCTTCCGCCAGGACTACTCTGAAAATATAGAGCCCCTTTCTATTAAGCTCTTCATCTTTTAAAACTGGAAAGCGTCGAAATTTTTTCTCCTTACTGAAAATCACACTTCTCTCCGCTTCCGGCAGTGAATATATAATATCTAGTATTCCAGAGAAATCTTTTTCTCCAAATACTGAGCAAACCTCCTCTTCGTCATATTCATATTCACTAAGAACTCTTTCTATATATTCTCTCCTCATAAAACCTCACAAAATTTCTATATTTTTATTACATTCAGACAGCCACCACGCCACTTCTGTAAAGGTGCTCATATACGTACCTAATATAGTCTTGCCCTTTGCCAATAAGTATAGGTCAATAATGTCATCTTCAATAGTTCTATCTTCTGAGTTGGAGTAGACTATTATTCTATCTCCAAAAACTTCTTCTAGTCGCCTTATATGACTTAATGAATCTGAGGCCACAAAGAATGTAACGCTCGAATCAAACTGCTTCATTCTTGAAATAAATTTATTGATATCAAAGTTTTTTCTTCTTGAGCTTCCGGCTATATCATACCACGTTCTCATATGTACTGAGATGGTCTCTTTATCAAAGCGCCGCTTATAGAATTTGATTATCTTTCTTTGATATCTTCTTTTTAATTTTATTTGTTTAAAAATATCAATATAGACATCTTGAACTGATTTCGGTATCCTGTTGTATTCTAGATCAATATTTCTTCCGCTCTTATTTCCTTTTTTATCTGAGAACTTTGAAAATCCGACTGGCAAATCATCATCATCCATAATAGCCAGCCTCCATGAGTCATAAAATTTAGATCTCTTCGGAAACGGCTCTGTAACCTCAATGTCATTTTCAAAAAAGTCTGAAAATCTACTTTCTGGCCTATGAGGTGTTCTGCCGTTCTTGTCAATATAGATATTGATGATTGGTCTCCAAAAAATACCATGACTTTTCGGCTCCAATCTCATACATGAAGCTAGGGCCTTTAATCTGTTCGCAATACCTGCATCTTCTGACGCTATTATCATTTTACACCTGAAAAATTTTATAACTTGAGATATCTTTATACTTGTATGAACCACCACAGTCCTCGTTAACCTCTGGTAACGAATCCAAAAGAACGATGCCTCGTGCGGCCTGCTCTGGCGGCATATACATGTTCCAACCGAGGACTGTTAGCTCTTCCATACTATCATGCGGTATTCTTTCGTCTCTTCCTTCGTATCTGGCTTGTTTGAACCACTTCACAGCATCAGCATCATCGGTCAAAATCATCCCGCCCTTTGTTATTGGTAGAATTTTCTTAATATGAAAAGATAGGCATTGATATGTGCCTGGGATGTACATTCCTTTAGTAAACCTTGTTGCCGAATCAATAATTGGATATGGGTTTAGTTGATATAAGCCCCACCATTCTAAATCTGTAAACTTTGGCTTGCAGCCGGTATGAATGATTACCCCTGGAACAGAAACGTATGTCTTACCCGGCACCTCTATTTCTCCAGATGCACCAAGATATTTCATTGATAAAAATAGGGCGTTAGTGCAACTATCGACTGATACTGCATATTTGCTTCCGGCATATGCCGCTACTTTCTGTTCAAAGATATCAACTATATCCCAAGGATCATTAACTTCATAGCCTTCTTTGAGCAAAATTTCTTTTGCTACTTCTAAATCAGAATACATTATAACTTCTCCGAAAACATATGACCTTCAATCGTGGTAAATTCTAATATATCGAGTGGAAATACTTTAGGATCCAAATCCTTAAAGAGTGTATTTTTGAAGCCCATACTTTTCATATAATCCTCTGATTTAAATTTTGCTCTATTGAAATTATTTCTGCTCAACATGACGCCGCCCTTGATCATATTTCTAGCTGCCCACTTTTGTACATGTATTTTTAAGTCAGGAGTTGTTGGAAAACTTCCCATATCGTTGTGACAAAACGCAATAGGAAGGTCGTCTTCATCACTCAGTAGGTTACAGTCTTTTGTAATTACTCGGTCGTGCTCCATTGGATTAAATAAGTCGTATCCTATGCACCTTTCTCTTCCATACATTTCGCATAAAAGGTCTAATGACACGCATCTATTGCTTCCAAGCAAAACTATATACCCGGCATCTGGTATTTCCAATTTCGAGACCAGCCTGTCTATTATCTTATAACCGTAATATTCTTTGCCATAATTACCTACTACGGCATGCTCCTCTGGAGAATCAAACCAATACTTATATTCTTTATTCATTTAAATCTCCTAATAAACTGTAATATTCTCCGATTATAAATCTATTTTTCTTTGTAGCTGTAACGGCCGAATATGTTGGGTCATATTTACTTAATGGTAAGATTCTAAAATCGAAACTAATTCTAGTTGCCCCTGTTTCATTAACTTTATTTCCATGATTACATTTATTTCCATCAAAGATTAGGCAGTCACCATACTTCATATTAACAGGGCCGAAATCACCAAGACCAGGTGCGCTTTCTACCCACACTGTATTGGTATCAAACGCATTTGTTATTGGTATAATAAAATTGATTTCTCCATCTGGATGTAAATGAAGCGCGTCACTATCATGATGCCAAGTTGAAACAGCCTTGTTATTTGGGAATTGTATTCTATAAGATGGGAACGATTGATATAGAAAGGACTTCTCTGCTGATAAATTAATTATTACTTCTGATACAAACCTTTCATAAGCTTCTCTAATCTCGTTCCATCCGGAATTTAATTTCTCATAGAACTTATTATGTAGAATAGAGTGCGTATCATGTCCAATGCCTTTTACGCCATTCTCCTCCGTGAGCTGAGTATGCAATGTAGATAAGTCTGAAACTTGATACAAATCAAGAAGAAGTTCTTGAAACTTGTAAATGTTTGTATCGTATTTTATTATCCTCATCTTTCTTCCTATATTTGAAACTCGTGATTCGTTTCTTTTATAAATTCTTTTATTGTATGAAAAGCTAAATCATCAGGGTCTGTAAAGTGCTTTACTTTCTCATAATTCATATGAGCATATCTAAGCATTTTATTGTATTTTGCTGGAGATAGTTTTAACAGAATATCTTTGAGCTCATCTATTGTATCAAATATTAAGACTCCTCCTATATCGAAGAAATCTCCTATACTTGGACATCCTTTGTAAATTGGAATAGTTCCTGTTGCAAAACAATCGAATATTTTCTCAGTCATATTGTAATCTATAAATCCATTCTCAACCACAAGAGAAAACATATACGGATTAATAGTCGGACCTTTTTCTGGCAAATACGGGCCTACTCCAGAGCCATAATAATCAACAAAATCAATACTTGGTTCTTTTATAAGCGCATTGTATATAATCCGTCTCTCTTTATGCCCCGGAGCATATTTTTTATTCGAAAACATATAAGATACAAGCTTATTTTTATCATGCATAGCTATATTTGAATAGCCAAGGGCAGGGCATGAAGGCATAAAAAATCTAGTATTCTTTGGAAATTTTTCAAGCAGCTCTCTATCGTGTGTTAGGATTAAATCGAAACGATGATGTATTCTTTCTATCTCTTCATGCACATGATTAATTAGATACTTAGGCTCTCCTAGCATGGCGACTCTAAATCCGGCCCCATATCCGTCGATCATCTTATTGTTTATATATTTATCAGTATGGACGGTTATTCCGTCCCAATCCGTCTTGAAAAAAAGATACTGTACATACTTCGGTTTTCTTATTTCCTTCCCGCCACTATAGCACTCTGACTCAACAATGCTCGCACCTTTGAATCCAGTGTCTATCATATTTATAACATATCTATCTTTGGTACAATACCTTTTGGTCCATTGCTTTAAAGACCTTAGTTGAACTCGATCCACTATACGCCCCTAACATTTGGATAGCTTTCTTTAAACCACTTACATGTTTCGGCCAGACCTTCACTTAGTTTAGTATATTTAAAGTCAGGATATAACTCCAAGAACTTCGTATTATTAGACGGCTTTCTGTGTTGACCTTTCGGCATAGAAATATCCCATTTGATTTTTCCATCAAATTCCATCTCCTTCATAATATATCCGGCCACCTCTTTGATGCTGTATTCTTTGGTAAATCCAATGTTTACTGGATTTGAGTCTTCGTAATTATCTAGCAACCATAGCAGGGACCTTGCCGTGTCTTTAGCATAGGTAAATTCTCTGAGTGGCGTTCCATCGCCCCAAAGGATTATCTCGTCCCTTCCTTCTAATTTTGCCTCATGAATCTTTCTAATCATAGATGGGATTACGTGACTACATACTTTGTCAAAATTATCATTAGCGCCATATAAGTTATTCGGTATTGCAACTGTAAAGTTACACCCCCATTCTTTTCTATATGCTAAAGACTGAATATGCAGCATTCTTTTCGCATAGGCATATCCAAAGTTTGACTCATGTGGAGGTCCCTCATGAACACTAGTTTCTGTTAAAGGATACGATGCAGCATCCGGATAAATACAGGTGCTCAGAAGTGACAAAACCTTCTCTACTTTTGTTATTCTAGCTGCTTCCAAAAGATTTGTGTTCATCAAAATGTTATCTCGAAAGAAGGTTCCGACATAATCCATGTTGCCTTTAACGCCACCAACTCTAGCTGCTAAGTGAATTATTCTTTCGACTTGATTTTCTTCAATCATGGCTACACATTGCTCGAAGCTTGTTAGGTCATAGTCAGATGACCCTACCCTTAAAACATCATAATCACCAAAAGCGTATCCCACCATTCCTGTTCCGCCAGTAATAAGAGTTGTCATTTTATTCTCCCAAGGTAACTTGGTTTATGATTTCAGACACCATAAATACATCCGCATCAGTTAATGCGTGATGATTTGGAATATAAAATCCATAATCATTTATCAAGTCACAGTTTTTAAGTTCGTTAATTCCGTATTTTTTAATCCAAAATGGACTTCTACCTATTGAACCAGCAATTAATGGCCTTACTTCTATATTATTGCTTCTTAAGGCAGAAACAATTTTATTTCTCTTTTTAGAGACAACCGGATATGCAAAATTAGATACAAAATCACCTGGACGCTCTAACGTCGATAAAAGATTTCCTTTTATTAATCTATTATAAACATAAAAATTACGCCTTCTTTGTGATTTATATTCAAAAATTTTATCTAGCTGTCTAAGCCCAAGAAAAGCCTGAAGATCTGTTGGTCTCAGATTAAATCCTGGGTAATAAAAAGTATATAGGCAGTCAAAATCATTAATGCCCCATTCTCCCCTTAGCCTCTGCTGAGTCTCAGTTGATAAATTTCTATCCCATCCATGACTTCTTAGGGAGACCAATATTTCATACAGCTCTTCATCATCCGTAGAGATCATCCCGCCTTCAATTGTGCTTATGTGATGGCCATAAAATAATGAGAAAATTGACACCTTTCCGTACGTTCCCAACTGTACTCCCTGATACTCTGCACCAGTACTCTCTGCCACATCTTCTATCAGGACAACATCATACTCTTTACAAAGCGCCTGGATCTTTTCCATTTCCGGTACAAGACCTAATACAGAAACCAATATCATTCCTGCCGGCTCATGCTCTATAAATAATTGCTCAAGATGCTCTAAATCTACAGATAGATCTGATAAATTGCAATCACATAATATCGGCTCTAATCCTATTTGCATACAACTACTGACATCCGTAACCCATCCAAGACCAGGTACAACTATCTTTTTATTTTTAAAGTATCCGCCCTCTAGTAGTCCATATAAGCTAAGAAGTATAGCAGAAGAGCCTGAGTTTACAAATACACTATGCTTTACACCTAGTAGTTCAGACCACTTGGCCTCAAACTCTTCAGTTAACTTATGCATAGTCAAACGAGGAACGGGATCTTGCAATAGCCATGCAGCAAGAGCGTTCGTATCTTCTCGGCTTATTGTATCGCTTGCAAGTTTAATCATTCAAACTCCTTTAAATCCATTTAAAAACATAGTCAAACTCTACGTTTCCAACACATGTTGCGCCCAAATTCTCCAGAAATTTTCCAGAAGCAAAAGGCTCTTGCTTTATTTTACGCGCCCTTAACTTTTCTTCTGGCAATTGTTCTATCACAATTACTGGCTTACTTATTTTAATAGTTTTTATTGCTCCATGTAATACGTCAAGCTCATATCCATCTACATCGATTTTTATATAATCAACATTTCTAAGCTTAAAATGATCTAGTGGCAGAATCGGCATTCTTCCCTCTAAAATATCTCCACTGTACTTGATTGTTTTGGTAATAGAGTTACCTTGCATTGAGCCTATAAAACCATAATGTGCGCCTAAGCCACATGGATATATTGTCACATTCGAAGTATCTACATTTTTTGCCAATAATGGCAGCCACTTCCATCTTGGTTCAAATGCAAAGACATGATCAAATTCTTGTCCAAGGTGTCTGCACCACTCTCCAAATCTGGCTCCAATGTCCAGCGCTATTCCTCTGCCTTCACAATGATCCAGACTAAGCTGCCTTTGCTTTATTTGACCGGGACCCCTACAGACGTCTGCCTTAATATTCGTCTTTTTAAGATAGGCCGATTGCTTGTAAAGATCTTGCTTGGTGATGATCTGATCTCTCATATAAGTATAAGATCCGAGATCTTCTATCGTATAGGGATTCACATTAAACATTATTGTAATTGACCTCTTATCTTGAGAGCTTGTACCAAGATACCTTCTAGTCTATCAAGCTGCAATTGTGTTGCTGAATCACTGCCTGCTGAAGCCGGATCTGGATGTGTTTCGATAAACAATCCATCAACTCCAACTGCTACTGCCGCATTAACCATTGTGCCTATCATAGTCGGATCACCACCAGTTACGCCATGCGTCTGATTAGGCATCTGAAGGCAATGAGTGCAATCCATAATTACTGGAGCAAACTTTTGCATCCTTGGGATAGAAGTAAAGTCTACGATTAAATTGCTATACCCAAATGTCGTTCCTCGTTCAGTCAAGAAGACTTGTTCATTTCCAGTAGAACGTACCTTTTCTGCTGCAAATCCCATCATTTCTGGAGAGACAAATTGACCCTTCTTTACGTTGACCGGAAGGCCCGTCTCTCCTGCCGCAATTAACAGGGCGGTCTGCCTACATAGAAAGGCCGGGATTTGAAGGTGGGTCACGTACGGAGCTACTAGGGCTGCTTCATGACTCTCGTGTATGTCTGTGATTACAGGCACATCATATGTATCACGAATTTCTTTCAAAATGCCCAGCGCCTCTTGTTGATCGATTCCCGTAAATGAAGTTAGTCGCGTACGATTCGCCTTCGCCCATGATGCCTTAAAGATATAATCTATCCCAAGCCTATCCGTCATCTCCTTAACTGCCTCAACAACTTGAAACGGTGTTTTTCTGTTTTCAATTGCGCAAGGTCCGGCCATCAATATTAACTTCTTCATTTGTCTCTCCTGGCAAGTAATGCCTCAATTATTATTAGGTCATCTGGCACATCAACTTGAAAGCTTTCGGATGGGTACATTTCATAAACCCCTACTTTTCCAGATACGCGAACTTTATTTTTAAGCAATAGCTCTTTGGATGTAATATAGAATGCGCCATTTTCTTGGCAGCTTAAAGAAACTATTACATCTTGTCGTCTCGGCCTGTTATCTAGGGTCCATCCGTCCGGAGCCCATCCGTCCTCACTTATTTCCCATTGCGCAGGCCAATGCATTTTTGTGCCAGAGAATATAGAGTCTAACTTTGCATCTTTTAAAACTCTGAGTCCTTCGTTAATATCTTTTGAACGTAAAAGCGGAGATGTAGGTTGTATAAAAACTAGCTTATCAAAATCTATATTCTCTGCAAAATGAAGTAATGCACTTTCTGATGTAGACGTATCTTTTGCTAATTTTGGTGGCCTCATCAATACCATGGCCCCCCATGCTTCTGCCACCATAGCTATCTCTTCATCATCAGTACTTACCCAAGTTTCATCTACGTTTGACATAATTGCCGCTTCAATAGTGTAAGCTAACATGGGCTTGCCTCTAAGCTTCATTATATTTTTTCCAGGGATGCCTTTGCTCCCTCCTCTTGCCAAAATTACTGCTACAGTTTTCATACACCACCTCTAAATTTAATTCGTTGCTCTATCTCTACGTCTAAGATTTCTTTATCTTTATATCTCAAGGCCTGCTCCATTCCTTTGACGTCGCGAACCAACTTTCGTAGGCCATCAGGCTCTAGAGATGCCGCATGATCTGTACCTTTCCACGTTCTATCCATAGTAAAGTGCCTTTCTATATATTCCGCTCCGAGAGCAACAGCCCCCATATCCATTGCGATTCCAAGATGATGACCAGAGAACCCAACGCCCTTTACTGTCTTACCCCAAATGTCTTTTAGCCTCTTAATTTCTAGCAGGCATAAGTCGCCATGAGATACTGGGTATCCAGAGGTGCAACTGTAAATAACCAAATCCTTGGCCCTGTCTTCATCTACAAATAATTTTAGCAGGGTCTTCTCTTCCGCCTTTGTTGTCATTCCAAGAGACAAATGAATCTCTCCTTCGTAATTTTCAATAAGCCAGCTTATCATGTCATACTTATTATTCATTGGCGATGGAATTTTAATCTTTTTAGGCTTTAGTGAGGCAATCTCCTGCGCAGAGGTCATATCCCATACTGAACAAGAATATTCAATATTGTGCTTCTCGCAGTAGGCCAGAAGCTCCTTATGGTCTTCAAGGCTTAGCTCTAAGAAATCTCTATGTGCGCCGTATGACGGACCATACGAATTCCACGGAGAAGGGTGTGGAGCGTGATATTCTTCATCTGTAAGCAGCTCCTTGACTGTTCTCTTTTGAAGCTTAACTACGTTTACTCCGGCATAATATTTTGCTTGATAAATAAGCTTCTTGGCTATTTCAAGTTGACCTTTATGGTTACAACCTATTTCTGCTATAACTTGAACCATTAGTCCTCCATTTTCTCAATACGCTTAAGAAGATCGTCTTCTCGTCCATCTGTCCAATGAAATCCACGATCGTCTACAAATAGATGTACAGATATCTTGTTTAAAACAAGGCCATGATATTTCGCTCCTGCTTCTTCCAACACTTCAGTCGTGTACTTAAAGTGCTTAAAATGTCTCGCAGAGAAGAAGTAAATCTCATGCCCCTCGTCATAAAGCTTATTAACTAGCTCAATCATATGAGGCTTTGGAAAGGAATCTCTATAGTCATTGGCAGGATTACCTTGGGTAAATACAGTGTCATCTAAATCAAATGCTATCTTCATGAGTTGCCCCTAATGTGAGCCAGTATAGCTTTACTAGCTGTAGTTTTTTCAGTGTACCTTTTGAGATTCTGACCTAAAAATCTATGATATGTAGGATCTTCTTTTAAGTACCTCTCAAGGCTTTGTACCTTACCTTTAAATATAAATATATCCTCACGGTATCGGTGAGAATAAACTTTTGCTGCGGCACTAAAATGATTGCCGTAAGTGCCGACAATTTTTTTGTCAAGGAGCGCTGGAAGTAACATGGCTGAGGACGGTAGGGTAAATAAAAAGATTTCAGATTTTGCGGCTATCTCCGCCTCGCTCCATGAATTAACTAAGGTATATTCTCCAAGTTTATGTTTTTTAAAAGCCTTTCGTATTAATTTTGGAGATCGCGAATGCTCTCTTAAATAGACCTTTACTCCGGTTTTGTCTGCCAAATCTTTAGATAATATTGCAGTCATTTCTGCAACCTTTTCATCTTCCATTCTATGGCTAGTATCAAAAATAACTATATTCTTCTCAGGCTTGTGAATATTTACCTGCTCTAACATGTCTTCTATTCTTGGAGAACCAATGGCTGTCATCTTTTCTCCGCATCCAACTTTAGACATTATAGAGAGAGTTTCCTTACCGTATGCAAAAAAGGCTTTGGCGCCCATTAGGTTTGCCCTGTATAAATGGCTTTTCTTTCCGTTTGACTCAGTATATCTAAACATCGGCGGCGCATGATCCACGATATAGAATGGAATTTTTTTATTTACCGCATGTTGGGCTGCCAGTCTATCTCCGTACCACCAAGGCTGCACTAGGATAACCGCATCAGGTTTTAATTTGTTAGTCAGGAAATCTCGCATCGGCGTATCTGACAGACTCGTGTAGGGTGACTCTTTGAATTTTTTTGGATTATCCGTCATTTCATAAGAAAAGGAGCCGTACACTTCGTCGCCAGACTCCATAGCCTCTCTAACTAATGGTCTTAAATTATCTGCATAATAATCATATGGAGAGCTATAAAACAGTAATTTCATATATATCTCCTAATTAATCCAGTGAATTCTTTTGCCCTTCTATCATGATTATGCTTTGCCATGACATACTTATGTGCTGTATGTATCTTATCTCTTAGTAAATCCGGATTTCTGACGTGATAATATATCTCTCGATGCATACGCTTTAAATCACCACGATCCTTGCTGTATGGAATAAAGGTCCCCTCTGGCAAGATTTCTGAGCCATTGGTTGGGACTCCTACCAACATTGAATAGCTAGCCGGTATTTGAAAGTATTTTGCCGTCATGAAGTTGCAAGTTCCGCCACAAGCTAATCCGAACTGATTGGCCGTATAAAACCTTACAAATTTTTCTCCGGTTAATATCTCCCTTCTAAATTTTCTTCTATTTGTAATCTTGGAAACTTGAAGCATCTTTCTTTTTTCCAGAAAATCCATCGCCGCAATACGATGCGCATACAACTCCTTAGATGAGTTATGAGCTGCACCAAGAAATCCAACCTTAAAGTTCTTAGCCTTAACATCCTTTATTATGTTATTTTTATACAGCTTGCGATCTATAGAGAACGGCAGCCAATGGCCATCTATTTCTAATGGATTCTCTAATGCAATTTTGTGTCTGAAAAATGCTGCGGTATATCCCAAATCTTTAAACCAGTCTGCTTGACTCTGCCTAAATCCGGAGCGGCAATAATCTGTTGTTACATGAAACTTCGGAATGCTAGTTTTTGATAAAAAATCCTCGACCCACTGATATCTATGTACATTATCTAAGCCTATTTCGTAACTAGAGCCATTGCAGTTATATGTCAATATAATATCTGGCTTCATTCTGGACGCTATATGGTCAAGTTCCTTCGTAACTGCCGCCCTATTTGGATTTGTTGACTTCGGAAGATATTTATGCATATATCTGCCATAGCCCATAATGCGATGTATATTGTTCTTGTGCATATGAGATATAAAATCTATATGCAAATCGGCATTATGTCCGTAATCCCTGTTGTCAATATACAGTATCTTCATAAGTATTTTCTTATTAGATTAAAACAGTTTTCTTTATATAACTTCTGACTAAGAAGCCTGGTATCTCTATTCCCATATCTCAATATATAGTTACCTCTATCACAACGAATAGTTCCTTTAAATAAATTTAAGTGCTCTTTTATACTTTTTAAAAAGTTATTAGAATTTGAATATATTGAAATATTTTTATATTTTCCATTAGAATAGAGAGAGCCGTCACCTTCATAAAAACCTTTTATGAAGTAGTCTATATATTGATCCTCAATGTTTGGAAAAATTAAATTATTAGACTTAGGAGAATGTATATTAAAATCTCTGACAATTTCTGAACATATTTTTTTATTTGACAAGACCCATTTGGCATATTTATCGTTCACTATATAAATTTTTGAAATTGGATACATTTTCTTAAAATATTCTAATACTTCTATATCATTTTTAGATATTTTAATTTCAATCTTTTGATTTGTAATATATCCATCCGCAAATATCCATCCTAAAAGATAAAAGAATTTATAGTCTCTTTTACGCAAAAAATTACGTTTGCTTAACCCAAGTCTTTTAAGCTTTGCGCTTATAGCCCCAGAAGTATATGGAAGATATTTCGACATTTCATTGGAGGACATTTCTAAGTAGTTATCTTTCAAAAAAGATTCGTCGCTTTCTGTCCATTTTTTATTCTGCCTCTTCAGACATCCGCATGATTTAGTTATATTTTGAACCAAACTACTTGATGCAATAATTTTTGTATTTCCACATTCACATTTACATATCCAGGTAAATCGCCCATTATTATCTATACTACCTGCTTTAATAATCGTTAATTTTCCTATTTTTTTATTCGTCAGGTCTTTCATCATCCTCTCTTTATAATAATGAAAATATATTATTCCACTTGCTTGTGAAGTCTCTAATGTGAAAATGTTTTATAGCGGCCTCTCTTCCATTTGCCGACATCTCTATTCTTAAATCATCATTTTTAAGTAACAATTTTATATACTTTGTTAATTCTTTTGGGTCATTTGATAAATATCCGCTCTTTTTATGTTTAATATATCTTCTTATATCAAAATTATTAGTAGAAACTATTGGACACCCGCTCATCATTGCTTCCGCCCTACTACGTGGCATCGCAGAATTTGTTGTCGGATTAAAAAACAAACTATATTGACTGTGATAATTGACAAGGTCCTCGAAGGTATCTGCGTCTCCAATACTCATTTTAAGCCCTGGGTTTCCATGACCTAATACATCACATATGCTGCCAGTCTTGTCATTCACCTTGTTCCACAAGTCCCAGCCTAAAAATCTGGCCCTCTTCTCAAAAACATTCAGGATGCACAACACACGTCCATTCTTCTCTACGCCTTTCATTGGCTTAAACTCTTTTGGATCAAATCCGTGCACTATATAATGATGTTTCATCTTACGATGATAGTGTCCCTTATATTTATTCATAACATCGAGAGAATTCCAGACCATATGTTTTACTTGTGGAATTACACCATATGGACTCGTTGTCTGCCCCACCGCTATCGGTATCGCTCCATTTTTAACAAACGGCATATACCTTTGTGGATTTAATGGTGAGCGAACAATCACTACGTCGTACTTTAGCTCGTGAGCCCTTCTCTCATCTATTAGCAGGACATTGTCATTTAGCGGCCTGTGCGCCTTATTCCAATTCGGCTTAACTGAATTAAGTCCAGTAAGGTGAAACTCATGCCCTGTTTTAAAAAACTCATACTGATGGCCTTGATGGCAGTAGTAATCAAGAACTCTTAATTTCATTTCAATCTCCTAATTGCAAATTCCTTATTTATAATGTTTTTGACCGCTTCTGTTGTCATTTTATTGGCTATATTCTTAGCTCTAACGATTTTTTCAGAGTAACTCTCTGGATTGGTGTATATTCTTCTCATCTGAACTGATAACGATCGAATACTGGGGTATGCCCAACTTTGATAGTTGTTATATAAAACAGACCAATCCATCCCAGCAACAGGACCGAGCTTGTGCTCAATTATATTTGCGCTATTCTCATCCAAGTGTTCTGTAATTCCACCGTACTTTGTTACTATTAGATGATTTCCAGATAGCATTGCATCATGGATTGGAACACCCCAACCTTCTCCGTGATGAGGTGAGACATAGCAGTCACAAGTATTGTGTAAAGCCTGGATATAATATTCATCTATAACATCTCGGCACATATATATTCTAGGGTAATACTTCAGGTTCAGCCTTCGTTTTACCTCAAGTATATCTCTTTTAATCTTATCTTTGGTGTAATTACCAACACCAAGCGAGTTAACTTTCAGAATTAGAATAACATTGTCATTTTCATTAAAGGTCTTGTAATAGGCATGCAACAACTCCTTAAACCCTTTTCTTTCATGCCATTGGAATACTGAGTAAAATTTAAAAACATCATCAGATATTCTATGTGTTTTTGAGAAATCTGATGGAAAAAATAGCCTATCCTCATTGTCCCAGTAATCTATCGGAGTTGGGACTATTTTAATTGGACCCTTAAATTTTGCTTTGCGACATGCATCCTCAACTAATTTGCACGGTAACCATAACTCATCCACTTGATTAATCATGCGCTCCCAACTTATTGGAAGCCTATCAGCCTCCCAATAAAAGTACCCTATCTTATATGCCTGACTACGATGCTTACTCCACGGTGGTCCATGCAAATAGAAGTCTACATTTGTCTGCCCAGTATAGTCATTCAGAGTCATAAAAAAGTCGTAATTCTTCTCTTCTGCTTTCTGACCAAAATGAAATTTGGTCGGTATGTCAGAGTTTGAAAATGCCCTTGCAAATCCCTTCACGGCATTACCATATCCAGAGGTTCCGCCAAGTGGGCCAAAAAGTCTAATTTTATTCATCAGATATATTCTCCCGGAAACTTGACAAGTCCCTCACTCTTTGATATTTCAATATAAAAATTATCCATGCATAAAATGGATTCATAAAATAATTTTGAATTGTCTTCAATATTATGATTTAATTCTATATACTCTCGTGCGTTTTCTATGAGGTCTTTATTGTCAACTATCCTTCGTATAATCTTTGAATCTTTTTTTGGATTCATAGTTAAAAACCTTCCATTATAACCATCTTTTAGTATATCAGGTATGGCCCCTACTTTAGATGCACATACCGGAGTACCAGAGGACATAGCTTCTAATATCGATATTGGCGTACCTTCCATTTTTGATGGTAAAACAAAGACGTCAAAAACATTATAAAACTTTTCCACTTCTGGCTTAAATCCCATCATACGAACATTTTCTGTCTTCTGACTATTTATAGCTTTGGAACGCGGGCCATCACCTACAATGAGAAATACCGCATCCGGCATAGTCTTGGCTAACTCCAAAATGTATTCATGATTCTTTTCTGGAGATAGCCTCGCAACAGTTCCAACTATTATAGAGTCGTGGGGCAGGCCGAGCATGGTCTTTATGTTCTTTTTATTTCTTACATTAAAGCGCTCCAAGTCTACGCCTACTGGAACGACTGTTCTGGCGTCACCACGTATACCATCTATATTTTTAGCTAAGCTATCAGCTATAGTGATTATATGCTCTACATAGTCTCGTCTTGGTAGTTTAGACACAGCGTCTGGCCAGCTAAAATCGCTGTGGTATATTTCCACTAACTTTGCCGAAAGCTCTCCATCCTTCTTCATATTAGATAATATCTTATAGACTGATGCACTATTGTAGTAAACCACATAATTAAAGTTTTCCGCCTTAAGCATTCCCATCAGATGTGCCGAACTTTTAACATCTTTATGATTAACCGCCCCATCAATCTTAAACTTGACAGGGTTAGGCTTCATATAGATCATAGTTATGTTCATCGACTTGTTTTGTATTCGATTCACTATTTCTTGCAAGTAGATCTCACCACCGCCATATATTCCGTATGGCACTACGAATGCAATCTTCTTTTTGGAGACCTTTTTGAGTTCGTCAGGATATATAACCTTTCCTTTCTTTCTCTTGTACTTTGGAACGGTTTTGGGCTGAGATGCCTCTTTCTTTTCTGATTTCTTGTCTATCATAAGTCGCGCTATTTCCACACTTCCAAATGTGGTGCCGGAACGTGACAGTATAAGGCTCGCACTACCCGACTTTTTGACTCTGAACGGAAAGGCATATTCTGACCAAGATGATGTAGAAAAGGTAATTCTCTTATTTATATAGTTGACCGAGTCTCCGTCTTCCACTCTGAAATCCATAACGCCATTACCACTTCTTTTTTTGCCTATTATTTTGATATTGTATTCGCCAGGAGATAACAAAAGCTTATGCTCGAAATTTGCAGATTTTAGGACTACAAGATTCGTTCCGTCAATCTTGACGCCGCGCCCATTCCAGTTCTTTGCCCTAGCTGAGTCGAAAATTATCATAACAATCCTAAAATCTGATTAGCGGCATTTTCCCAAGTAAACCTTCTTAACGTTTCTTGCCTTCCTAACTCAAACTTATTCATTAAGGTTTGGTGGTTGTTAAATGCCAGCAACATTGCCTCAGCTAAATCATCTTTATGCGGCATAAATGTTGTTGCGCCAGGTGTCGGTCTCCAATATTGGTAGTGCCCCGGCGCCTCAACCTCTTTTACATCATACAAGATCGAATTTTCATTATTTAGAAAATCTAGTTGACCAGTACACTTTGGCGAAATAACCAGCATATTAGCCGCTAGACCTTCCAGCAGTGGTAGGCCAAATCCTTCCGATGATGCTGCACTAACTAGGCAATTACATGAGTTATATAATGGGACCATGCTTGGAAACTTTGTTTGTATAATCTCTACCTGAGGAAGTCGTTTACCTTTATTCTTATAATATCCCTGAACTGTCAGAAACTGTTTCATGATATCAACTTCAAAACTAAACCTCTTTCTACTTTTAGGAGGGTTTAAATCTGTCTTTATTACGAGACATACGTCATCGTCCTGATCAAAAGCCGTGTAATATGCCTCAAGTACGACATTCATATTCTTTCTATAATGAGGAATTGATACATTAAGAAATCTGAAGCTCTTTTTGTTTCCAAGGTTAACAGTGCTCTTGTTATCAAAATCTTCTGGATGAATACCGTGCGGGACTACTACGCATTTATCTGGGTTTACACCGCTATTAACAAAAACCTCTTTTGAGAAATTACTTGATGGTAAAGCCACATCCAAATGATCAAACTTCTTTGCCCACTCTGGCGGCATTAAACTAGTCTCATAATTATAAATTGCCATTTTCATTCGAGACTTCTTAGCGAATCTTGCCGGGAAGTTACGTGGCAATGTATAACATATGTCAAGATCCGGACTATGATAATCCCTCTCTTTATGAGGATCCCAGGATGGCGGAACATTATTATAGTTATTGGTAGTCGTTATATAGCAGTCATGCTCTTGTTTTATAAATTCACCAAGAAGGGCCCGCATTGTGACAGCCCATGAATGGTGAGTACCTATTATCCCCCTGCTTCTGATTTTGAGCTTACTCATCTAGTTTCTCCAGCAAATCATTGTACTTTCTTCGTCTTAAGCTTTGGCAGCTCCTACATATATTATCATGTCCATCTATAGATGCGCTTCTTTTATTGAAGTCATCTATATCACGAATATTCTCACAGAAATAGCATCGTTTCTCATCTCTAGAGATATAGACTTTTGCATCCGTTATCTCTTTGTCACGCTGCTGCCTATATTCACGCTTCTCTTCACGATGATCTTCATAATATGTCTTTGATGCCTGAATTCTTGCACTTTTGTGCTTTTCGTAACTTTCGCGATTACGCTTTCTGGAGCAATATTTACATATTCGGCTTAAGCCGCTTTTTCGAGATTTATCTTTAGTAAACTCGTCTGGCGCCCTAAACTCATCACACTCTGGGCAAATTTTAGTATCTAGATGCATATTATTATGTTACTGTATGAAAAAATGAAATTTAGTTAAAAATGAAGTTAACAGCAGGAAACTTTTTTCGAGTGAGTATAGTATATGCCCAATTAATTCGACAAAACTCTCGCGCGCGAATAGTTGTAGTATATACCCCTATGGAGATTCATGGAGGAGTATATACGCTAACAGGGAAGTCCTTTGATCCGCTGCTCCATAGTATAGAGCTATAGTGTACTGGGCCAAGCATTGTCGATCAAGAATTTGTATGATCTTTTTCTAGTCGGTCTAAATAATCCTTTAACTCTTCTGTGCCGGTGACGAGTGCTTCGTCTCGTTGTGCTTCAAGTTCAGCCCATGAAGTACCCATTTTTGCATCAAAGTCAATCATCCACTGGTCGATTTCATTTATAAATTCTTCTGTGGTTTGATTTGGATCACGCGTAGGTGATCCATTGTTCTTCTTTATTTTAATTGGTCTGGTCATTTTATTCCCTGTGTATTGTTTTATGGCAGTCTTGGCATAGGGTTATTCCGTTCCAAAGTTTAAGCGCCAGCTCAGGGTGCTTCGCTTTCTCTCGAATATGATGCGCTTCAATATTTTCTATTGCATCACATTCGATGCATTTATTATTGTCTCTTTTCTTAACGGCATTTGCCCATTTGTATAAGTCCCATCCGGACAGTTGAGCCTTTTCTCTAAACTTCTTTTTAGATAGTCGAGATGGATACGGGTTACGCTTTTGATAGTCGATAGAACGCTGAATTTCTTTTTCGCGATTATTGTTATATACACAAGGGGAGGCAAAATTTACTAGGGAAGTGCGAACTGGCAGGGAAACGGTCCTTGAACAAATGTTCCTGTTGCTGTTGTTCCAGCTATGAAGAAGCACTCGTCATCCTCATCAAGCACCTCTTCGTCAGCACATGTGCCAAGACCTATTCTGTTTAGATCGTTGATCGGTATGTACAGATCGTCGTTGATAAAGCCTGCCTTCTTGAGGTAAACTCCAAAGCTTATGACGGTTCTTGATTCCTCGATAGAAGAATCGTAAAGAATGTTTCTTGTATTAAATGTGGCGATACCAGTTTCGTTATCTATTGAGACACCTACTTTAAAGATCACACCAGTGGTGGTATCTTCATATCCAATAACCAAAGTTACATTTGGATCGATCTCGAATTCAGCGTCAGCTGTTATATCAGGTTCAATAGTGAACCCTTTAAGAAACCCAGGAAGATGTCCGGTATTAGCTAGCATAGCTATAACAGTTGAAGTTACATCGATTGAAATCTCGCCGCCATCAACTATGGTGCCGGGTGAGAATGGTATAATCTGTGACACATCTTGAACAATAGGATAGTCGAAATATTTACTCAGGTTATCTGCGTCTACAATATCAAGTGGTAGCACATTATATGTACTAGATATAGTGTCGCTTGTTTTTGAAGTTAAAATTAGATCGGCAGATACTACGCTAGTTTTGCTAGTTAGGTTAACAGGGAATGTGTATGTCGCCCTTCGAATTTCTCTGGTATCCTTATCTCTTCCGATGATAACGTTAGTAGGTTCATCATCAGATATGTAATCGTATCGAACTACAGCCTCATGAAGCTTCGAGAAGAAAGACAGAGCCTCGGTAGGGCTTCCGGTTTGCATAATCTCAAAGCTAGTTGATACGGTTCCCTCACCTGGCTGAACATCTGGGTTGGTTCCAATACGAACATACTGACCAAAGGGACTTTCTGTTTCGGATATAGTACCTGGAACAACATAGTGTGCGGTTATAACATCATTTAGTCTTCTAAATCTAAATAACACTTCGTCACCAACGGCATCGGGTGCATCAATAGTATGTTCAAAAGTAGAGATCGTTGTCGCAAGAGTATTCTTAATATCTCCAAAGAAGAACAGTGATGTTTTTCCATCATTTTTGACAACCCATCCCATCTTATATATCGCAGATGAGCCATCAGTATTAGTGACGGTTATTGTCATAAAAGAGGATACCTCTCCGGCCGCCATACTTGAATCAGGCCAGGTAGATCTTGAAGCTGTCCAGTCAAGAACGAAGTCTCCAGTGAAATCATCAGCGGCCGACTCTATATTAAGTCTTCCGAATCTATCTCCAGAATCACCAGTAGTTGTGAGTTCAAAGTTTGCCGGAGTATTGGATCCGGCTGCATTTGTAATATCAGTTATAGTGGTATTGTTAGATGGGTCTGCAGACCAGTCTTCAAAGGAATCGTAACTATAATCTGTAAACAGTTCTGTGACAAGCTGCTCATCAGTAATTGTTAAGGTAGCATCAGCATATCCGTCTGTTGCGTAGCCATCGACTAATGCATCAACGTGCAAACTGGCAATAGCATGGGAGATCTTAACCTTTCCATTTGCAATATCTGTGTCATCACCGCTATCATTGCATCCAACATAAGTACCGTCGGAGTATTTCATCGCCGGGAATCCAGACTCAGTCTTGCAAGCGCTGATATCTGATGCTTTAATAAAGTTTGTATATAGGTTTACAGAGCAGTCACTTATTGTGCCAGGAGGAAGTGGGATATCTACTTTGGTAAATTCTATATCACCATGATATGGAACTCCAGGCTCAGATAGTATGCTTCCACCGATGTACATGTCATCCGGTACATATGTTTGGTTCTTATATATAGGCGTGCAATCTGGTGTAGGCAGACATTCATCTTCGTCGCAAAGACAATCTTCCTCTTCTTCCTCTAAAAAGCTGACGCCAACGAATCTTCTTAGGTCGCAAACCTCTAGGAACCTTGCCTCAAATGGCGCTTCAATAAATGAAATTTCATAGTTGGTGGAAGCGAATGGAACATCTGTTAATTCATTATTATCTGCAAAGGTATTAACTTCAGTTGCACTTACAACCGTAACATTAAATCCTGTATCTCCAGAAAAAGATGCTGCATCTCCTGCGCTATCATTAACTTCGACGGTAACTGTGATATTATCATCAGCAATTTGCTTAGAAGTTATAGTATAGACTCCTGCATCAGAAGAGCTTGACTCTATCTCTACAGTATCACCAATCCTCATAGAGAGTCCCAAGTTATCGGTTGTTACTTCAAATGTAATTTCGTTAGTATCGGCAGTGGTTAAACCAGAGTCTGCAGCGTCTGTAAATATAGTTGGATTATCGCTTGAGGATAATATATTTTCAAGTCTCAGTGTTAAGAACTGTATTTCTTCGGCTACAGTAAAATTAAAGTAACCATCTATTGCGTCTTCCAAAAGCTCAATATCAAACCCGTCTACTGTCTCATTCAGATCAAGATCTGATAGAATGAAGTCTGCTAAGTCTAAGTCGCCAGTCAGAATTTCTCTTTCTGTCTTTTCAGAGTTAATAGTATGACCAACCACATCAAGCAAAAGCCCCATATCAGCTTCTGTAACTTCTCCATCTCTTCCAAGATCTCCAGCTCTTACTGTATCACACTCTACCTTGGCTATGCGATAACTTGCTGTACACTGACAATCTGTATCAGGAACTATAATTCTTCCAACAAGGTTCTCTTGGATCAGTTCCGAGGACGGGCTGCTAATAACAACTCTGTCTGGCAAAACCATTCCTGGCTTTGAAAAACTGCCGGTGATGCTCTGTGCATCTCTAACATTCTTATCGATAATCTTTGCTAGTAGAAGCGGAGTCGTATCTTCGAGCAATTCTGTCAGCCCATCTGCATCTACGATCGAGATAGCACCAGTGTCCTTGATCCTTGTGAATACATAATTTCCGGTTCTCGGATGAACGTTTGGAGTTACAAACTCTTCAATATGAGATAGAACAACATAATTTTTTGCGTCCGCAGACACGTCGGCTAGAGCTGTATTTCTATGGTATTTTGATATCTCTGCTCCGCCAACATAGTCCTCTGTCTTTTCTAAAGTAACAGCAAATCCATCATCAGAATAAGCTGTACCATTAACTACCTCAATGCCATCAGAGTGCACTACATACCATAATGAATGCTCAGAGTCATCAACATATCTTTGCGTATTTGGATCAAACTCAGTAAACTTGCTTTCTTGCTTTGCAAATTTCTCTAATGTAGTAAGAGGCACACCTTCTTCGTTCTTTTTAATAACCTTATCAAAGCCCTTTTCCATTAAGACTTTACCCGTTCTATTGTCACCTCGGCGACTTACTAAAAAGGCGTAGTACTTATCAGGCTCTACTGAAGGGTCTATATTTGGATCTGCTAGCAGCGTGCCAGAGAAGTTGAAGCTAACAACTCTCGGAGTATCGTCCAGAACATATCCCAGGTCTTCCAAGTCAGACTGATTAAAAGACATCTCTATAATTGGAGATCCCTCTGGATCGAAATCTATTAGATCGTCTGGAACTGCATCGGTAGGGCACTTTGGTTCTAAAGCTAGTTCATGCAGGGCAATAACTAAGTCACCAGACCAGTCAAATTCTTCATCTGCATTTGCCGTATCATCTTCTTCTACAGATAGAAGAATATCTATTCTCTGTATATTATTAGAATGAGATAAGAACTTCTGGCCATAAGATATGGTGGTGTCTGCATCAACATCGAAGGCAATTTGCCCGTTACCCACCAATTCTATATACATATCTGATATACTAATCGCAGAACCAAGAGCGTCCTCTATTTCCTCTTCGATATCTTTGTCAATATCTGAAGTAACAAAGTCTCTTAGGCTAATATTTGGAGATTCTACCTGGCTTGACATCAATGGATATGGATATACTCTAAGTGGCTCTGCCTTCTTGACAATCATATATCCGCTATTTAAGGCAATTAAATCTTCACTTTCTACGGAGGCATCAAGCTCGGTCCTGCCGGTTCCTCCAGAGAAATTATTAAACATGATGGCTACAACTTCTCTATAATAATACTTGGTAAGCCTCTGTCCGTTCTGTTTGAACTCTATGACTTCGCCAACCAACTGGCCCTTGGCATCGATTCCGTCAAAAGCCCAGCCAATAAGAAGGACTCTAACTGATTTTCTTCCGATCACATCTGCGTCAACTAATTCTAATACTAATCTTTCACCTCTGACACTATCAGTAGGCTGCCTGTCAAAGAATATGCCTTTTCCGTCATATTCTCCGCCCTCTATATCTTCTTTAGATTCGTTCTCGTCGTCGTCATCTATAACATATTTACCAGGGAACCTTGTATCTAAAAGAATCTCCTCTTCGAACGGGTTACTGTTTACCACACCACTACCATGATAATCAATAACTAAATCTGACAAGACAGAAGTTTTATGAATCTGCTCGGTATCTAAATCTGATTCCGTAACTCTCTGCCCGTCAAAGAAGTTTACTCTTTTCGGGATCTGGCGTTCTCGTCTTGCCATTAAATTAACTCCTAAGTACTGCGGTCCTCGTAAAAAACCATATAATTAATAGAGGTCTATGTATCTAAAAATCTATTATACTTTCTTTCTAGATATAGTTCTGCATCATTATATATCCACTTACCAAACTTTATAGTGTCTTTTTTGCTCATTCTAAAGTGATAGCAATTATTATAATTATATACACAACCACCAGATACTTCAGATTCACTTCTTATAACATTAATAAGTTCATTTAAAAAAGCTTCAGATGCGGACAAGATAGTACTATGGTATGACTTACTTGCCTTATGAAAATAAATTGTTCCATCACCATCAAAAAAGCCTCTTATATAGTGACTTAAAAACCTATTAGGAATGTTAGGAAACTTCATATTAAATGTTTTTCTCGGCCTAATGCCAAGATCAGATATCTCCCTATGAAGGTTCTTGTTAACAATAGAAAATGTAACAGTTGGACTCCGTCCCTCATAGTTATAATAATAAATAGAGCCGAATCCTAGTTTTTGCTTTAAAGACTCAAGTAATAATTTATCTTTTTGATGCAAAGTTATAGTCACATTATATCTTTTTGATGATAAATTACCATCAGCAGATAATAATCCTAAGAAGTAATAAAACTCTTTATTTTCATTTATTCTAATATCAATAAATTTACTTAAGCCGAGATATCTAACTTTTTTATTTATAGAACCAAGACTTCGTCCTAGACTTTTGGCTATTTCTTTAGCAGTTTTATACTTGTAAAAATCTTTAAGATACTTCGTTTCTTCATCTGACCATTTTTTCATCTTAACATTCCGATTTTACAAATTTAACTAACGCATTAGAATGTGCCGGTTTAAGTCTGTCTACTAAGTCAATAATTAAGTCCTCTACTTCTCCGTCATTTTTACCCACAACCTTGTCAAAATTGTCAATTATTAGTATATCAAAATCAAATATACCATTTTTAGGATCGATTATAGTTGCAAATTTATCCAGCTTTTCTCCATCGGCATCGAAATCTAAAATAAATGATGTCGCATCGTCCTCCACAACGGGGAAGATGGTGTCGGTATTACTCGAATAATTAGTATCTACGAAGTTTCCTAATGAGTCTCTGGTTGTATTTCTCATTATTCTACTGAATCTCATATTGTCTAATCGTGATCGCGCAGTGTTATCTCCGTATACATCAGAGCCTATTGATATGATTCTAAACTCAGAACCTAAATCAATTCTATAATCCTTTGATTTTGCTTGACCTGAATTTTGAATGTACTGACCATAAATATATCCTGTACCATAAATTAGACCAGTACCGTATCTGATTATACCACCTTCAACTCCGTCTACAAATATTCTCATAGTATCACTAGACTTGGTGCCAGTTTTATAAACGCACATTACTCTGTGCCAAGTATTCTTCTTCCAGTTGACATCAGAAGTTACCACATTGTCTACTCCATCAGCAGTTATGCCAAAGACAATTTGGCTATATTCATTCTTAAATATGGAGACTCTATCACCAGAGGAATCTAGTGGAATATATGTAACTACTACATCTATAACTTGGCCAGGAAGAGCATCAGATAGATGAATAGTTTTGCCATCGGCAGATAGCTTGCTTCCGATCGAGAAGTCTTTATCGACCCCTGTGCCGCCCTCAAGTCTACCACTTATCTCACGCCTTGAAATCTCATCAAAAAGTATAGAATTGATTTCACTATCGCTATACATAGATTCAAATCTTGCAGCGGCGGTTAGCAGTTTAACGCTTACAACTTCGCTGGCCGGATTAGGCAATTCAATTATAGTAGAAGACTCAGACTTTATTCTTTCTCTTTTAATATCAGCAATGTCAACGTAATACCTTCTATCCTGGTCTATCTTTGTATCCAGAACAGGGCTCACCCAAAACTCTATAGTTCCCTCTGATGCTCTGAAATGTGCCAAGTCATTATCAAATAGAAGCCCAGAACCAGATTTGAAATATCCAGATTTTCCAAATGAATCATTGACACTCTCACTACCAATTTGAGTTTCGCTAAAGTTGTTATAATAAAAGGCTTTATTCATGATTGGACCATCACCAGCATAAAGAGCTTCATAATAAGTTTTCTCAGCCATATCCTGATCAAATCCCATGTGAATCATGGCCGATACAAATTCATCTGAACTACCAATTAAAGTAAGAAGCTCTTCGCGTTGACTTACTGTTAATTTAAACTTCACATTGTTATCTTCATCTAGATATTCTTTTGTTCTTAACTTTCTATTCTGTTGCTCTATTGGGTTATTAAAATGTATCAAAGCAAGGGTTTGCTCATCAGCACAGAATGGATTAGTAGTATTAAAATCCTTAGTTATGCTTCTAGTTCCAGCGGTCTCAGTTTCATAACTTCTAGTGTCACTTGAAAGTTCAGATATGATTCTAAACTCATCTATCACACCATCCCAACTATGCTCTCCATGGTTGTCAGAACCAATATATAATCTACTTCCAATCTGCGGAACAGAGACTCTTAAGTATGATGGATAATCTATACGATACTTACCCTGATGTAATTCAAATGGGAATAAGCCATTTGAACCCTGGGTTGTTATAGTGTATGTTCCGTTTTGATAATCAAAAATCTCTGCATAGTCGCCACTATTATCGGATACAGTTATTGGGTTTACTTCCTCTATAGATACAACTCCAAGCTCGAAGTAATCTGGGTCAGCTATGATAACAGAGCCTTCTATTCTATCAACATCTGTAAAGAACAGTTCACCAGAAAAATATCCATTTCTAGATATAATAAATGTTTCTTCATCAGCGTTATCTGTTGTCTCTCCATAAACTGTTATCAGATTTTGGCCGCCAGTTACATACCCATCAGTATATCCGTCAGTATCACAGAAGACAATATTATCTGAATCAAACCAAAGATTAAGAAGCCTTCCAAGGTCCTGCTTATTAACTCTTCCAGGATTAGAAGAGACGTTGTTTGTTTCCTTATCTAAAGATATGCTGAACGTTGCTAGATAATTTCCATCAGCCCTAAGCTCTGTACCGCCTATATCAATAACCGTACGATCCATTATAATCCTGGTTAACTTAACATCTGCTAGAGACAATGGTTCGGTACCATAAACTCTGGCCACGCTTTTACCACTATGAGGTGAGTCGTCTGTCAAATATGATGACGCAGATAGATCTAGGATCTGCTTGCAGCGCTGCAAGTTTAGTCCGAAAGTTTCTAGATGAATGTCTATATCGCTCAACAAGACGGTGGCAACTGTATCACAATTTCCATCTTCACCGACAAATTCAACAACACGAGTATCTAGATTTGCTCTGAATTGAGGCTTCTCTATATTGGTACCACTAATGATATCAATCTCACCATCAGACACTTCATATAGAATGCCTCCAAGCTCTTCGATTGAACTATCGGACAAGGTTCTGTATATTGTAAACTTAGAATTTCTAAGATCAGTTAATACAGGTGATAATAGCCCAGCAGTTGGAGGAAATTTAAACTCAATATCTGATGCAGAAACAGAAAATGTTATAGTTTCAAAACTACTTCCAGAGCCAAGAATTGCGGCCCCACCTACCACGCTTTTAATTATATATTCTCCATTGATCAAATTAGAACCAATGGTACTTCCGGTAATCAGAATACTTCTTCCGACCATGTCATCCGTAAATGTTAGTTTACTAGATGAGAAGCTGGTACCGCCCGCAGAAACTGTTCCTTCTGTATATGTATCACAAAACTCTATGTCATCTACTAGGAAGTTATGTAGAGTTTCTTTACTTACATCAGAGAACTTTGCATTTACTTTTAATGGCACTGTTCCACCAAACTTGTAAATATTTGGAGCCTCAATTCCGTCAACAAATAGATGCATCTCATCTTGCTCGTCGATAGAATTCAACTTCCAACTAGCAGCAATGTGATGAAGTTCGCCAGCAACCCAGTGCTTAATATTGGTACCTAGATTATACATACCAACTTCTTGACCAAGAGAAAGTGATTCATCATATATTCTGAAGTTCAAGAACCCTTTTCCGTCTTTGAAAATAGATATTCTTCCATGATGGTCATCCATAGCAGAGTCTATAAAGTATTTTGCCGAATCTGCTGACATCAAAATTTCATCTACGCCAACAACTGGGACTATATAACCATCACTACTTCCGTATGCATCGAAATATCCGTCCAAACTATCAATATTAAATTCAAATCTAATGTTTGAATCAGTATTTACAAAGATATCTGTACTTTCTAATTGATCAGTTCCATCAAAGTTATTTCCAGAATATTCAATTAAATCAACATCTATTATATTTGATTCATTTGCAGCATTAAATTCTGCAACAGATAGAATGTCACCGTCAAGTACATGTACCGCAAGTTTTGGATCCTCCATGCTTTCTGGAGTATCAAATTCTGATATTGACACCTGGCTTAACAATAGTTCATCAACATAGAGTTGAAAAATCTGGGTAGATTCTGTAATCACTACTTTGTATTCGTGATATGCATTATCATTCCAATCATAAGAAATATAATCCACAATCATTCCAAGTGAATTGTCATAAATGATAACCAATGGTTCTGCAGTAGATGTAACACCAAGTACGATTTTAATATCGGCATATGTATTAGCTATATGTATTGGAACAATGCCTGTGATAACACCGGATACTGCTCCAGAGAAAGTACCAACCCCGCTATCTTGTATGTCCGTATCAACCTGTGCTACCCTCATAGAATTAATAAATTCTATATTTCCACCGCCACATGGAATCCTTGTGTAAAGAAAATTTCCATTTTCATCTTTACATTCATCTGGATCTGCTGAAGACATACGATAAATACCATCACTGACTGTAGTTAAGAAATCACCAACCTTAATCCATGGCTCATAGAAGGTCTCACGACCACCTAGAATAACGTTGATCAAATCAGAATCTACTTCCTCAAGGTTGACCCACCCTATGTTTTCAAGAAGCTCTTCGCTGCAATATCTGAAGGATGCACTGCATTCTCCAGCATCTGTACAGCCGTCAATCTCATCTCTAGAGGCTCTAACTACAGAAGAAAATGCACCATCAGTGTCAATCTCGCCAGAGAATTTATGATCTACCTCGAAGGTAGTAAAGATTGAAGTATATGTTCCATCATCATGAAAGACCACACCGTCTGGTATGTCGAGACCCCTAGTAGATCTTGCTCTAAAGATCCATTGGCCTGCTATATCAGATAGTGGAGACACGCATAGTTCGTCATATCCGATAAAGATTCCATCGTCTGTATCAATATTTTTAGGCAGCCCAATAGATGTTTTAGGAGAATCTTCTCGGTTGATTGTGAATGGAGATGTAGTTGGGTTGTATCCATCACGTCCAATATACACATCTGATAAACTATAGCGATTTTCAACAGTGATTCTGTTTCTAAATATCTGTACCTCGGCATATAGATTGTTCACAGGCACAGATAGAATTCCTCCAAATGGCTGCGTAACAAGCTTCATAGTTGTCAATGGAAGAGTTACTGCATCTTCAAGATCGCTATAAAAGAACTTGAATATTGCTCCATCTATTCTAATATCAACAATATTATCTTTCAATATCTTGACTAGTTTTATATTCTTATATTCACTCCAATTAATCATGCTATATTCTAAATTAGAAAATGCTCTTAAGGAGGATGAGTTACTGGTGCTTGAGACTCTGAATGCCTTTGCATATATATTTAGTAATCCGCTTGGCAAGTTTGCGTTAATCGCATCACGACCCTGCTGAGACATATGCTGACCATTAATTGGGAACCTTTCTACCAGGACTTTCCTTGCACTGCTTGGAATTACATCATTAACAATGTCTCCATTGTCTAGTTCAAAGCCTATAACCTGCCAGTGCGTACCAGTTGTATCAATAACAACTAGCGATTCCGGAACAAAGTCAATTAAAGTTAGCTTGTCTGTATGTGTTTTAAAATCAATAGAGACGCCAAGATCAATTTCTATTATTTCACTATTGAATTTTTCTAATAGAGCGACGTTGTCTGTTATAGAGCAGCTGCACGACCTTAGATAATGTGGCCTGTCATACTGGGGAAGATTTGTAGAACTAATATCATATTCGCTTGTGTTGAAAGAGGTACCCTCAAACAACTCTTTTAAGACCAGCTCTCCACCGATAAGTTTTGTTCCATCTAGCATTCCAAATTTAGTGAATGTATAGGAAGATTCAAGTTCATAAGTCTCAACCTGAGAGTGATGTCTAATTGCCGCATAAGGCAATTTAATTCTAACCTCATGAATTGAATCTGTTGCTTCATTATAGTGATTAATCTGGTTGACCAAAGCGAAGTACCCTTGTGCCAGTCCGGTCGCAACGCTATCATCAGATCTATAATTAAAGAATCTAAATCCAAGACCAGTATCATCTATCCCGCCTTGCAGATCGTCCGCCTCTGGAATGTCCCATCCGGATGCAAAAAGCTTATCCTTAGGGTCTGTGAAAAACTTCTGCTTTCCGAGATTATCAATTGAGAAAGTTAAGTCTGCGTCGTTGTCAATTCCGGACCAGTTTGGTCGAACCCATCCCTCAACCGTACCTTCTTCCAGGGCAAGGCTTGATATTGCTGGTATGTCAACGGTGGTATCTTCTTGAAATAGAAGGCCATCTTCGAACTTTCCGTCTTGGAATTCTAAATCTCCAGAGAATTGTGGCTTATCAATATGCAGATGATCTCTTCCGAGAATCCAGTTACCAAATATCATCTCGTCGATGGCCGGATTTATTTTAGTAAATGATTTAACCAAGTCTTCAAAGGCGGGGATTGTTGGTCCTTTCGGAAATGCCTGTAAAGTTCCGGAGATGGCATCACGATATAGTTCCCTGTCTATGTTAAGAGGGAAGGTTCCAAAGAATGGAATGTCTGTAAGAGATCCGAAATTGGCTCTTAGGGCTTCACGCCCAGCACCGTACCTGTAAGAAACATAGTAGCTATCACCTTCTAGTCGGGCGTCGCTAATGCTCCAGTCTATCTGATTGTCACCGTACTCATAGGATATTGACAGCTTGTCTTTGACGTAATTATAATCTACATATACAAAGCCGTATCTAAAGTCAATGGCCAGGGCCTCTCCTACATCTGGAATTAATGTTGTTAGATAAATAACCCTAAGGACGTCTCCAGAGTTAATAGGGGCATCAGATGGGATGGTGATAGTCAGCACGCCACCAGATATATCAACCGTTGGCTTAACCACTATGGCCGTACCTTCTCCTGAAGAATCCAGCTCCGGCAGATCTGCATTAGAGTTATTTATTGCTGGTGATACCAAAGTAAGTGTAGATAGGGTTGTATCTGCTGCGGTAATTTCAAATCTGTTGCCATCAGAATCTAGCAGGAAGTCTCCTGACGCATCTATATCATCAAGATCGTCTGTTGAAATAAAGGCTGTTGCTGCCCCAGATCCTGCAGATTCGGCTGCAACAACTTTAATGCCGGAGAACTTAGTAATATTCAATTTATCATCAAACAAGTCTAGTTCAGTTTTTACTTCGACCACTTTATGCAGAGAGGAGACATTGCTATCGTATATAGTTATAACAAAATCACCGTCACTATTTGCATAAGCACGTCTTTCTTTTATAGTCTTTAAGTCTATTACATTTTTCTCGAATGTAACAATGGAATTGTCATATAGATTCTTACCGCCATCTGCTGCTATCTTTAGAAGATCGGATGCAGATGATTCGGCAACTCTATTTTCAATATCGTTACGATCAAGACCAGTTCCGGTCAAGTCAGTTACTTTGTTAATTGATAAAATAGACTGAACATCATGTGGCACTACTATAGTGTAGTCTTCTAATACTTCATAAATAGTTTGGAACTCACCATCTAAATCAGCAGCCTCAACATCTTCTTCCCAGATAGCAGTAGACTGTTCTATATCCAGGATCTTAATTATCTCTGTGTCATTACTTAGAAGATCATAAATTATTCTAGCATCTTCCAGAAGGTCAGGACTGTTAGATTTCTTGGCTGCACCGGCCGCATCAAGAACATTACCATTGCGAGCCTTAACTCCAAAATAATTATAAGATGTATTTCCAATTGTAATATTCTGGGTATTAGATGTTGCTAAATAAACAATTCCATTCTCATAATCAATAGCATAGTCACCAATTTTACGTAGTCTAGATAGATTTTCATAGAAATCTGTAGTCTTATCAATAGTTAAAGCCTTACTTATTCCACCATCTGTAGTGTCATCAATACCTCCAGTTGAAGATACAGGAGAGAAGTATTTTTCATCCAAGAAGAGCGTCTTCTCTGAAAAACTAATAGAAGAATTAACCAAGCTTCCAAGTGCGTCGAGATTATTATTCATAATCCCTTCTTGATCAAGGTAAATCTGATAAGTATTTAATCCGATAATTACGGTAGAGCCCGAGGATGGAGGAGTGGCCGCTGAATTCATAGCAAAAGATGTAATTAGATTATTGCTATCTGGGTCTCCAAAGAATTTGATTTGAGTATCCTCAATAACCACATCATCATTTGTTGTTGTGCCTCTTACAAAATAGCTATCTGAAGTAAATGTAATTAGCTCTGCAGGTATGCCTGGTGTAAACTGAGTAGAATTAATGGACGCAGTAGAAGTAATCTCCACAGTAAAGGCCGGAGATACAAATGCTCCAATGACTTCAAGCTCCTCATTAATTACACGTTCAAATCTTGCGACTTCAGAATTTACTTCGATTATCTCTGGCGATCTATTTCCGGAAAAGAAAATTTCTGTATCTGAATGATAAAGCGGATTATAAATTTCTCCAGTAGTTTGATTCAAAATTCTGAAGACGTCTGTTACGGGAGCATTTTGCGGAAGTACGCTGAATGAACCGGATAGATTATTTTCAACTTGCTCGTTTATAACCTCTATATGGGAAGAGACCTTGTAGTCTGTACCCTCTGCAAAAACTTTGTCATAATTGATTTCTATTTCAGCTTCTTCACTTATGATGCTTCGATCAGGATGGCCAACAAGATCCTGGCCATCTATAGAATAGTCCACATCCTGAGAGAATTCTTTGCGATAGTTATAATCCATTACATAATTGTTGCGGGCAGTACCCTCACCAATCTCTACGCCAAGAACGAATACCTCTCCGGTCTCATAATTAACAGAGTACTCTCCAGACAATAATGGCATCCTAGAAGATCCGAATAGAACTTCCGTTGCAAACTCTGGAGGTGTTTCATCGGACTTTTCAGTTAACTTAAAAGTAACTCCACCTTTAGAACTGAACACATCATTGCTGCTATCTACAACTGGCGCATTATCCAAAAAGAAGCTAACCGCATTTGAAGGCACAGGCTCGTTTACTACACTCTTTATTTTAGATACAGAAACCGAGTTTTCCAAAATATATCTGCCGAGATCTTTATACAGGTAAGAAACCTTAATAGTATCTAGAGAACCAGGTCTACTGATATTTCCAAATTCAGATAGGAGCACCTGGTTACTTTTCAACTTACTGAAAGAAAAGGCGTTTAGTTGATCATACCTATTGCTAAGTATTGTATACTTATGTTTATCAAGATCATATTCATCACCAAGGTTTCCATCACAATCCTCTATTTCTCCATTTCGTATATGAAGAACAGATAGAATTCGAATTACATTATTCTTAGCTAGGCTTAAAAGATACCCATCAAAACTATTTCCTTCTGAGTCTGGAGAAATCTCCTCCTCTTTGACCAGTGCCTGCTGAAGAGCAACTGGAAAGAACGGCATGGCCTGAAGATTCTCAAAATCATTATCAGAAGTATACTCTAGTTTATCATACTTAGATAGAGATGTGGACGGATCTTCAGAAATTCTTGTAACTTCGTATGCATTTTCATTTGCCATACGGTCACTTGCGCCAGGACCACGAACTCGTACTTCGTCTTCGACCTCTATAGAGATATAGTTATTGCTCAAATTCCTACTTATCGCAATTTGCGCCTTTAGCATTTCATCTGCTTGTACAGAGATAATCTCTCTCAGGGTTGTGTTCTCTACGTCAAATAATTGCGGTACATTGTCAAGCAGCCTATCTCGAATAGGGTTTACTTTGTCTATACCAACGAAGAATAGTTCGCGTGAAATAGAGTCATCAAGCAGCCTTTCGCCCTTTTCGGAAGCAAAAATTATATCTGTCGTGTCAAGAAATTTAAGTAGGTAATAGTTGCCAGAGACATGTGGGCGTGTTTTGACTAAAGCTACCTTTCCATCAAGGGTGACTCCAGTAACTTCAAGATCAGATACAGCCCCGCCCAGTGATTCAACTTCAAAATTCTCTTTTGAAATCTTCTCAGAAAGGCTATCGCTGAATGTGATCTTTAGTTCTGTAGTTGATGGAATGGAAAAAGCAATTGGTCTTAAAGCCATTATGTAATCCTAAAGTCTCTCCTGGTTACCACTTCAAATGAGACGCTATTAGCAGTGATGGTCTGATTGTCTAGCGCCGTTATGAAGGATTTTCTACCAGTCTGGTCTGCTTCGTTAAAGAGAGATACGTTTACAGAGTCTACGCCCGTGATCGATGTCGCAACTGATATAATGTCTGAATAATCTACTGTACTTCCTAATGCTGAAGTATTCATAAGGTTTACTACCGCGTTCTCAACATTTTCTCTAATCGTGTCTGATGCACTTTCGGCATCTTCATTAATTAGTAGTTCACCAGCAACGTCAACAGGTAGTTCAAACGCTTCTTTAACTAAAACATCAGCAGTAATTGATCTAACATCTTCTAATCCTGATGTTACATCAATTATTAGTCTATTTAGATTATACCTAATTGTTAACCTTTCTCCTTCTTTTGGCGCTGTAAAATTATAATCGCTAGAATAAGTTCCGCCGTTTTCTGGCTGCTGCTTAATATCAACTGAAACAGAACCGACCAGAGAACCAATAGAGTTTCTAAATCCAGAAGATGCAGAGATTGTTTCTATACGTCCAAACACTTTATCTGTATATACTGTTCCATCTCCACTGAAATAAAGATCTTCAAAGTCTCCATTATTAAATAATAAGAGAGATATCTTAAGCTGCTCTCCACTAGATGGACTTATATCAGAATTATCGTCAGTAGAAACTAGAGTAAACTCAGAGTTAGAAAGGCTGGCATCTAGATATGCTGAACGAGGATCGTATACATTAGTGGCTAGAGAGTATCCGGAAACATCGTATACCTCTCCAGTGTCTATAACTTCAACTCTATCAACTCTCGCTATACCGAGTCCAGCAGTGACCTCAGATACATCAAAATGTTTTTTTAATTCAGATTTAAGATCTACTGTTGAGCCGCTCAAAGCAGTGCCGGCAAAGACTGTAAACTCTTTTCGTGTTAAAGTTTCGCCAGTCACTTTTATTTTTCCGTCGGTAGTTGAGCCTGTGACGTTCACAGCGAGTCTTCCAATACCAAATCTAGATAGACCATTTATAACGTTACTAGAATCAAATGTATAAAAGATTGGCTGGTTGCTACTATCAATCAAGGAAAGACTTGAGTCAACTATAATATTTGATGTTGCTAATCCTGATGCAGGGAGATCTGAAAGAGATTGGGATGGAAGAATCGTAGTTATATTTGCAATGTAATCAATATAGATATCATCTTCTGTTAAGAATAGATCATCTACAGTTTCGAGAACCTCCCCTCCTTCCAGGATGTCTGATGATGGCATAATAATTATATTGTTTGAGAATGAACCATCGGAATCATCAATGTTATACAGCTCCACTTTATTATAAAGTACGGTATAAGTATCTCCGCTCACACCAGAACTATCAGATGGGAAAAAGATAGTTTTGCCACTAAAAGTTCCATCTGCTGCATTTGTATTATAAACTTCAACGCCAGTTTCGCTAATAATAGACTCTACATTTAGTATATTATCATCTTCATCAGAAATTATAACCCCAACTGTAGTTGTGTCTAACGTTAGCTCAATAGTCTCAGCTTCAACTTCTACGGAGGTAGCTGAAAAGATTGAGATAACCCTGGAAATATCGTATTCCGTAGTTACTTTAAATTCTATTTCATCATCAGTCTTTTCCATAAGACCAATCTCTCGTGTAATACCGTTACCAACACCCCAGTCTATTGAATCAGTGACGTCTTCATCCAAGAAGATAGACGGACTTGCTTCTCCATTATAGTCAACATACCTGTCATATACAAGTCGCCAAACATAATCTATGCTCAAAATATCAGCAGAAGTAGGAAGCGTTTTTCCGGATATTTCAATTTGGCCAGTGTCATTAAGGCCAGTGTCCTCATCGAGATTTTGATCTTCAATGGTATATACTTCGCCAGTCGTACTATTTGTAACGCTCGTTACGGAAATAATTGGTTTATGTGATAATTGAATTATACTTCTATCAACTGATGAGACTGTTGAGTTTTCTCCAGTTACTTGTATATCCTCATAAACATCATCGAGATCATCAATATCAGAGAATCTTAAAGCGTCGATACTATTGGTATCCTGCTTTATAATGGTTTCACCAATAACATCTTTAGTGTTCGAGATAAAGATAATTTCATCAAATCCAAATGGGCTTCCACCGGTTTCTACATTCTCATCTTTAACCAGTTTATAATTACCCGTAGTTACACCATCATCATCTGTAGATGATTCCGCTAATATTCCTGAGGCGCTACCAATTACAGAGACTATAGAATCAATTGGCTGCAAAGGAACGGCCCCGGCCTTGAAAGCCTCAACTCGTCTTTCTTCTGATGTTAGAGAGTCATCAAGTCCTTGTAGTCCTGGGGTTACATTATTACGTTCATCAGTAGCATCACCAATTCCAGATAAATCTGTGAAAATTGAAGACTCTACAACCTCTTCCAGTTTTGATCCAAGAATATATAAGTCTACTTTTCCGCCGGTACCAGAATTTAAAATTCTAAATGAGCCATCATTAACTTCTATAGTTTCGGTTCCGTCTCTTTCCATCAGAGTATTGCCAGGCTCTACAACCAAGACGTCTAGCACGCCGTCAATGGCTAGTGCAGCGTTTCTGTAGCCTGCAGCAGTACCTGTGTTGGCGCCGCTAAAGACGGCAAAAATTCTGCTTCTAAAGGCATTATCACTTTCTGTATTGGAGCCGCCATTAAAAGCTCTAATATTGGTAACCTTGGCAGAGTCATCTAGATTCGAACTTATAATTTGAAACGTAGAAATATTCCCAGAGGTGCCAGATCTGGTCGCCTCAACAGGAACTTCTATAGCATAAGAATCATTAATACCCGCAAGGTTTAGTGATTTTTTAAGCCTATTGGCCGTAGCAGAATGCTTATTCTTCTCAACGGCAGACAGTAGAAAGTTTCCAATTGTTTTAAATGTTGTACCATTACGAGCAGTCACAACTGTTCCGCTCGGAATAGAAGTATCTGCAGTCAAGTCATCAATAGTGAAAGCAATAATTCCGGACGCTGGGACGCCAGACTTACGAACAATTCCGAAGTTACGAGCCCATCGATCTAAGTCGCGTCCAACAGCTTTCTCTGGAGATTGTTTTTCTGAAACAAGCATCAGGGATTTATGAAGCCTCTCAATTTGCTCAGCTTGAATGTCTATAAACAAATCTCTAGCCACAGTGCCAGGCTTGGTATCTAGGTTTGGCTGAGTCAATCTTAGCCTGTCAGTCATAGAGTTGACGATTTCACTATATGATCTAAATAAAGCCACATTAACTCCTTAAGAAATTCTAACAGTCACGTTCTCTGTGATGTTATCCAGCTTCTCTGTTAAAACAGATATAAATATATTATACAACCTTGGGTCTATCTGGTCCCTCTCAACAGATACTCCAACCACATTTAAAATAACTTCCGATGGAGATAGGAACTGCCTTCTAGCTTGTGATCTTTGAAGAGACATAATCTTTCTAACCGCTTGTTCTGCAGACGATGACATGTCAAGCTCCATCATCTCTGCGTCCAAAACAGAACCTATCTGTAAGGCACCTGTCTGGCTTCCATAAGATGGATGATATTTATTCTCACCCAATTCGGTTAACATTATTTTTATGATATCTTGCTTCAATTTGCTATTGCCAATTACAATATCAACACTTCCATCTTTACTTATAGAAATGTCACCTTTGACAATTTTAAGATCAAAAGACATAGATACCCCTCATTATAGTATACTGTTTCTCGTAAGTATCCTATGAAAATAATAGAAAGAAAGGGCATTAAGTATCAAGTATCTGATCGTCACTATCAAATGCTTTTTGAAACTCCTGATAACCAGCTAGTACCAAACTAGTAAACTCGTTAACTGAATCAACCATATCACTCTTCGTAACTACTGAAGCTGGCAGATCAGCATATTCATTGTTCAGAAGATTTTCATAATCCTCTGAAGATAATAATCCTATCAGGCCCTCTTCTGACATGGTAAATAGAGCTAAGCAGAATACTGCTACATCAATAGTTCCCACGCCCATTGCCACGCCAAGATCCCTGTTAATGCCCTTAACAGGATCTGAGCCAGGCCCATCCATCTGTTGCTCTAGAGTCTCGGCCTTTTCAGCAATCTCTCTCTGTATCCTCTTACGAGGGATATCTACAATACCAAGAAGGCTGCTCATTAAATGTGCATCATGAATCGAAGAGTTCCTTTGACTTTGAATTTGAAGATCTAGGACTTCACTATTATCTCCAACGAGAGACATGATTGCGTCCTCTATCACAAGTTGATTTTCTAATAATTTAAGGCTTCGACAAACATCATCATCTTCTGCGCACGGCTCATTTTTACTCGACACATTTTCATTAGCACCATCGTCTCGTTCAACAATGGGATTCAGCCCCTCTACCTCCTGAGGTCCTACATTTTTTGGTATCAATCTAACCTTCTCAGAGACTTCGATAAAGTCATCAATATCATCTTGAAGTCTCTTTCCTAGACCGCCAATTGCTGCACGCAGCCTCAAGATAAATAGCGATTCTAACATACCATATGAATTAGAATTGACAGGGGCAGCTTCATCTTCGCCAAAATCTACACCAACTTCAATGCCGCCCGTTTCTTCCGGAACTTCAAAGAAGCTATCAGTACCAGATAAACGGTCTAGTCTAATTCTAATTACACTCTCCAACAATGTGGGATGTATCTTCGAGCTATTAACTACACGCCCACCAACTAGAGAAAATGGAGCTGCTACAATCTTTTCAGTTTCACTAATGCAATCAGAGACTCTACTATCTTGTATGGCTGGTAATAGAAGATAAGAGAACTTAAAGATGTCATCTCCAAGTTCAGTAATTCTGGCCTCTATCTTTTGAGCTTCTTCATCACCAGTAGATAGGTCTCCAGATATTACACCACTTAAAGATAAATCTAAAGCCTCGGACCCTTCTTCTATAATGCTTATATACTCTGGAGTTAAATTATTTATATTATAGATAGAGTTATTTATAATAACATCTCTTTTGTCTCTTGTTTTATTTCGTTGATCAAGAATAGCTTCTTCAACTACTGAGAATTTCTGATCATACTGTGGCTCTCCGCTCTCATTTATATAGATTAGATCTGCAGCAGATGCTAATCGAGTGTTGGAAGAGGATGGCATACCTAGCATCCTCATAAATGCATTCTCATATGACTCTTGTTCGGAGACTTGATCTGCTATAGATGATTCAAAAGTTCCAGTTTCATTTCTGAAGAAATCAATCGGTAAATAGCTGGAGCGCACTCTTTTTATACTTAAAGCTATATCAGAGAAGTTTTCAACTACTACATTAGTATCCTTAGTTTCATTTCTATATGCAGTTATTAAAGAATCTAAGCTAAGAAATCGAAATGGGCCATTTCCAGACAAGGCTGCGCCCTCTCCGAACGCATCATTAAGAGCCTGCTGAGCATTATTTATAGCATTAGCTAGCTGTGTTTCTCCAGCTGTATTAATATCATCAGCCATTTTTAGTTCTCCAATTTAGTTCCGAAGGCTTGTGGATCGGTGTGGGCAACTGTACCTGGGTCATCTCCGCTACCTAGCTTAACAGTGCTCTTCTTGATAAAGAAGACAGAAATGATTCTATCGACCTTAGTAAGCGCGCCAAGTGACGGAGAACTTTCCGTTTCTTCTGTTCCAACATCCTCAATACAATCTACTTCCGAATCAGAAGATCCATCAGTTCCTTCTAGTCCAGCAAAGGTCACCGCTTGAATAGTTCTATCACAAACTTTAGCTCTTAATCTAACTTCTCCTACTGAGTTGGCCGTCACAAATGCTATATAGTCATCCCCGTCTTGCTCAAAGAAGGTTCCGTTTTCATTTTCAATAATTTCAGCATCGCCTGTATCATCAGATACAATCTCTAAGATTATTCTCTCAGTAAAATCTCCGCCTAGTGGAAGGTCTGATGAATCTCGTGGAGTCACAATGATGGTGGCCTTTTCTCCAAGACCTAGGATCGCACTATCTCCATCACCTTCTGCATACTCGTTTGATCCAGTTATGTCTCTCGGATCTTCCTCAAAGCCAAGCTCCTCTAATTCATCTGAATCTACCTCAACTACAACAAACTCATCAAGAGGAGTATCGTCATCGTCTTCTGCTACCTTAAATGATGTATTCAAAGTATTAAGTGCGAATCTACACATTTTATCCACACCATCATTTAAACATTCTTCCATAGTAGCTACGGCCGTATCAAACAATGATGAGTCTATTAGGTCGGGGATTTCTCCAGCATTTAATGATGCCCTCATTGTGTCTGCAAATCCGCGTACTGTATTTTGGAACTCCTCAAGACAGTCCTGGGTTTCCTCAACAATATCTATAATCTCTTCCGTATTATCTTCTTCTAGCAGGAAGCTATTCATGGAGGCGTTGTAACATGCCTGTTGTATTTCTTCGTGGCATTCTCTCATATCTAAGAAGTAAAGCTGAGGGAAGTCATAAACTCTTATCTCTACATCGTCTTCATTGATATCACCATCATCAGGATCTATATCCAAAGGCTGAGACTCTTTGGAGAACTTAAGCTTAGGTGCCGAAATATTATTAATCATTAAGGCCCTTATCTTAGATACTTTATCATCACTATCAAACTCTATGCCACCCTTCTCTATAAAGTAAACATTAAACTCTTCATCTAAGATAACCATCTTTGGAATTTCATCAAATGTTCTTAGCTTAGATTCCATACCAACTACTTCCACGTCTCCTGTTTCGTCATTGACTTCATATATTGGCACCTCCAGTCTTAGCTCGAGAGGCTTAACGGTTCCAAAGTCTCCATCTTTTGTGATGAATGTTGAGCCATCTATTGGACTTACGAAGTTACCTTTGCCTGATGCTATCTCAATATTTCCACTTCCATCTTCATCCATTAATGATAACGGAGAATCAGCAGATTGATCTGGATCGATAATTTTACTTGGTATGAAGAAAGTAATCGGATCATATTTTTCACTGAATAAGAACTCAACGGCATTTGGAGTCTTAAAGGCCTTTCTTGACTTAGTAAATGAAATACCGAACTGAGCTAAGAAGCCAAGATCAACATCATTAGTAGCCCTTAAAGTGTCCTCATTAAGTTTCATAGACTCAATGTATCCACCTGGAGATTCTTCGTCGTCACTATTTTCTGCGCTTATAAATTGAGCAACAATCTGTCCTGAAACTGGTTGGGTTATAGTAGAGCCACCAGAAGCTGCCGCTGTCTCAATCGAGTCTTTGGTGTATGCCTGTCCAACTGGAATCATAGCACCGGCAGTAAAGGCGTTGCCATCATCCACCGCCTTGCCAGAAATAATACCTGCCAACAATGTTCCGTCAAGTCCACAAGCAGCCTCTGCCTCTCCCGGGGTTACTTGACATGGGAATCTAAATACTAGTTGCAAAAGCTGCAAGAAAATAGCCAGGATCGCAATCACCGGCGCTAGTATATCTAGATCGACATTTAGATCAAACAAGTACTCGGAGAGAACCTCCTCCAAGGCCTTTAGTGAGGCCCAATCCTTGTTTTCTAATGCGGCCTTCATGGCAGGAACAATCGCATTAATAGCCAGGATGATTCCAAGAATCTTGTTAATGATACATTCTAGCAGGTTGAGTAAGTGAAGTATTAACTTCAAGTACATAACAGGGACAGATATCTGTGGTATCAATAAGACTAAATCAAAGACGCATTCAAACAACCTAATCATCGCCTTAGCTGTTTTAATCGGATTTAATAGTGCACAAAGAACATCAATAATACAGAAGATAACCTGAATAGGGATCATCAATACTTGGAATCCATTAAGTGCTAGTTTAAGATCGGCCATCAAATGCCAAGAAAGATCACAGAAGCTGTTTATAAGTTCCAGTGGAACCATTGATGTGTCCAATTCTACACTCAAAAACTTCAATGGGAATCTGGCTAGAATATCTTTAAGGTCTTGTACATCAGGAATTTTACCATTAAACTTTCCAAACAGACGCTCTTTCATCTTCTCTTCAATATCTATTACGAAGCTACTTCCAAGAATCTTCTTGGCCTTCAGCCTATCTGAATTTGTGCCAGATGCACAGAGAACCAGGCAGTCGTCAGTTGGAATAAACCCAGATAAAGTTGATGGAATTGTTGCCTGTACATCATACGTAGCAGTCTTACTTGCAACCTTAACTGGTGCAACAGCTTTGACTACAGAAGAACCAAGTTTAATTGAGAAGTTTTTCTTTACATTTTCAACTCTAAAGAATATAGTATCTCCGGCGTTTGCTGCAATCTGGTCTGGAAGAGTTGGCGGCTCAAGTCCTGCCATGCTTGTCGCTATTCCAACAATTCTAGGTATGTTAAAACCTAGTGATACAGGATTAACTATGCCCGCTCTACCAAATACCAAGGCCTTGGTGGCGCTAGCAATGTCACCACCCTTGGCAACGTCTGTAATATATTCACCACTTGCATATATAGAGCCACTGGGAAGACTTAGATCAAGTCTTGATATTTCAATGACATCTGACTCAGTTGAGTTCGCAATGATCTTGGTATTGGAAAAACTTGATGAGCCCACAGTTCTGAGAGTTAGATTAAAATCGCCCTGCTTAGATATGATTGATGCAGGATTATATAGAGTATAGTTTGCAGTATCACTAGGATCAACAACTATAGCTCCAGACCCTGCAACTTTAAAGAGGCTGTTTAAAACTTCGGCACCACTAGTCTCATTAACAATCGAACTAGTTTCGCCAGGTATCTCAGTAGAAAGGGTTAACTCTTGAGTCTTACTGTCTATATCAAAAGAATCAGATGTTACTTCTCCGGTTACAGTTCCGTATGCTATACCAGAATCGTAAGTAACATTATATCTTTTATCATTTCTTTCGACTTTAAAGTCTAAAAAGCCTTCGTCATTGCTGTTTACATTTCTAAAGACAGCGGTTACTTCTTTTCCGTTTTCTCGCACCTCTATTGGAGCGTGAAGCTTACTCTTAATACTCTTGTCTCCGAGAAAGAAATCGTGTCTCTTTCTCATAAATGGCATATCAGATCCTGCAAAGACTACTGCCAGTTTTGGTATAGTTTTAAAGACACTTATGTTTCCAGGGTCGGGCTTTTTACCGAATATATCTATCAGGTCCGTATCGCTTGCACCAATCTCTGCCATAGATATAACTTTACCACCAGGCACCTCTGCGATAACCTGAGTAATAGATGCCGGATTTATAAAAGTCGGAGGAGAGCTTTTGTCAGGATCTGTTGAGGTGTTCCCGCCAAGAGTAAGGATGTTGTGTTGTGTTGAATCTAGAGTCAGTTCTGTTGCAGAACCAGCTATATCTTTAATAGTGCTATTTGTAAATAGAATATGCGCTTCTTTTACTTCAGTCAGTCTTGAAAAATTATATCCCTTGTAGCCCTTCCCTGGAAAACGAATGGCGGCCTTTCGCTTTGTCAACTTATAAAAATCTTCAACCGGTGATTCACTAAATTCAAACTCAACGCCCGCTGCCACTATAAGATCTCCGAAGGTTCTTATGTCGAATTCAAACTCTTTCATGATTTCTTCGTCATCTTTGCCTAACGCTAGATAAGCAAAGAGAGGATAATTTCCTGAAAACAGTTTGGACTTTGATCTTATTTTTATTTCAGCATTTAAACCGTCACTCAATAATGGAATTCCGTCCGGATTCTCAGAGAAAGACGCGGAACTAAATTCTGTATCAGATTCAAATTCGATGATCAGATCTGGATGAGGCGGAGCCAAAGCAGGTGTTCCAATGTATATTGGAAGCTTGTTACTCTTACCGCCCGAAACGTTCAAAACTTGAAGATCATACGTAGCTTCAAACTCTGCAGACAAATCGCTATAAGCATCGGGGCCGAGTTTGAATTGTATAATAGAGGAAGATGCTGAGATTTCAAAGTCCTCATAGTCTACTGAATTCACACTCACAACATTGCCACTTCCAGAAGTAAAAATGAGTTCAAAGACTCCATTTAAATCTTCGCCACCAATTCGAATTGAATCTTCTGCGGTGATAATACTACTACCCGCAAAACCATTAGGTGAGATTGACTCAATTGATGGCGATGGTGCTCCAAGGACTATATTTGATCCAGGGACTCTAGCGATCTGAGTACCATTTCCGACATACAGAGCGAAGTCTGTGCTGCCTGCATCTGCACTTTGCTTTATCTTAGCCATATCACCTGCGGTGAAAGTTATAATTGTACCGTCGCTACTAGGCGTACCTTTAACCCAAGACTCTGGAACATCCTCATAAAACCTTGGACGAGTCTGAGCGAATAATTCTCTGGCCATAGTCATTTTTGGGTTGCCGTACTTACGATTATTTCGCCTATTGGATTTATCTTTAGTACGATTTGCCAAAAGTATCTCTGGCCTATTCTGCTCTCCGTATATAGATGCCAAATCTGTTTCTGAATCTAACGAGATCTTGCCATACTTACCATCAAAACCGTCGATTGCTAAAATCGCTTCGTTTTCAGTTAGATGATTAGAAAGTGTGGCGGCATCAAAATCTTCTATACTTTCATAGTTAAATACACCGAAAGGAGAATTGGAATTCAGTTTACTTGATACAGGTTTCGTTAGCATCGGAATAGTAGTTAGCTCTATACCATTATTAAATACCTTAACCCCTCTAACACTAGGCTTTGACTTGGCAACTATTAAGGATAGATATGCAGAACTAATATCAGACTCAGTATCTAATTCAATCTCTATAGTCCCTGTAACTGGAAATACTGCATCGTATCCTGCCACTGTTGCTGCTGGTGGAGTAGATATATCAGAAACAGTAATTCTTGTTAAAGTAGCACCATTCAAAATTTCAAAATATAGGGAGCGTTCTTCGTCTTCACTATAGAGATCAGAATCAAATCCAGCAGAGTCCCTTCCGGTTAGATCAGGTACCTTGAGGTACGCCGTATCGTCAACTATCGTATAATATCCGCCGACGGAAGGCTTGCCCCTCTTTTTAACAATCTCATTTTCGCTAATATTATAAAACGGTAGGAGGTCTATAGCGGCACTAATTGCCAGATCATCACTACTTAGATCTGCAAAATCTCCAAACTTCAAGCCCGAGGCTCCAAAGATTGGTGCATCAGAAGTACCAAATGCATCAGAGTTTTCTAAGTTAAAAAAGTGTAGACCAATCGCCTCTAAAACCTCAACAGGTATAAACTTTAATTGACAGATCTTATTCACAGCTGCATTGGCAGTATTAGATTTCAGCGAACTATCATCACCAATAAAGGTTGAGATAAATACTTCCGGGAAATCATCAAGAGATGCGTGCTTACCGACATCAAAGATTATAGAATTCACTAAAATTCTAGCCTGAGTTAGACCTTCTATATTTGAATCAAAAGAGCTTGAGCTAAGTTCGTCAGCTAGCTTTGTTAGTAGAGCTATAGCTTGATCGTCTACTGTAGTAGGAAGAGAAGAGAAGTCTATAGTAACAACGGCGCCACCAGCTATAGGAAGTGTTGCTCCGGAGCCAACTGGAAACACAACGCTATATGATTCAGAAGCAGAATTACTACCTACCTCTTCATCACAATTTATTTGAACCTCTTCACCGCATTGTTCGGGCAGTTGAGGGGTAATACTTCCGTCTAAAACACCCATTTACCTTCCTTCTGACTTAAGAGTTTTCATCCTTCCGGACGCATCTACCATCTTGACATCTTGGCCTTTTAATATTACATCTGATCCAGCGCTCTCTATTAGTATTTTATCTTGATTCCTAATAACCATCGGCAAGCCTGGCTTCATTCCTGCAATTACTATACCGTTTTCACTAAGAGAAATCATGATGTCTGAAGCCCCAAGTGGATTAGAACCTGACTCAGTATTGTCACTATCTTCAGAATTAAACTCTGAATTAACAAATTGTTTATCTGTTATATTAACTCTTAATTCAAATCGACCAATGTTCATTACTTTGTCTTCCGGATTTGGTCCGCTACCAGAATACGATCCTCCTATGTTTAATAGAACATCTCCGTCCGTTTGGGTCACCATGCTTCTGCCGGCCTTATCAGCACCAAACCATGAGATTACGCTGCCCTCTGTATCCATCATTAGGCTTTTGCCATCAACATCATCTCTACCGATAGAACTATAGATAGCTCCACCAAAGTTGAGATTTGCGCTGACGCCGCCTACAGATATTAATTCTTTACCACTAGCGTCTGTGGTTGTTGCTGAAAACCCGGTACCTTCTTGCTCCAGTTTAAAAGAATTAGAGCATGGTGTAATCTTCTTGTCATAATACACACCACTAACCAGCACATCACCACCGGTATATATCGCTGATGTTGCTGGAGCAACAGCAACAACTGACATAAAAATTGGAAATGGATCGTCTGACCCTCCGAGCAATGTGCCGACCGATTGGTCTTCATCCTCTTCATAGAATGCTTCTGGATATAAAATTTCAAATGGTTTACCAGATGCATTGCCACCGGGAAGTCCATTGTCATCAACAAATAGCGCTGGAATATTTACAAGGTCAACTGTATTAGCTATAAGCCTTTCTGCTGCAGAATACATGTTGTGATACTTTGTTGGGTTTATTCTTACAATCTGCTTAATACTTCCATCGTCCGTTCCGGATGGAAAATAAGGATTGTCATCTGTATTACTGAATCTAATTCCAGTACTTCTACTTTCTATACCCTGAGATAGGGCGTTCGGCAAAACAATCTCACCAAGATCGTCTCTAAGCATTACAGGTATAGGCTCTTCTTCGCTAGGCAGAGCATAAGATACTGTTGGAAAGCCGCCACCAAAACTTGCTTTTGACGCAAAAGGATAGTTGCCTGTACTGGACGACCTTGGCACATTTACTTTAAGCACGCCCTCTTTGTCAATATCAAATACAAAGTTCGATCCAAAACTATTACTCTCTGTACTAGAGCTGGCAGTGGATAACTGAAAGTGATAACCTATACCTCGTCTGCTGATACGTTTTGCATTTTCAATTTTCTTCGCAGTAAGAGCTAAAGGTATTTTATTTCCAGGTCTTCCATAAGAAAGCTGATTATAATTAAGATCTAATATTTTTCCTGTAACACTTACAACGTTACCGCCGATAATTTCAATTAATTCTCCTGGTGATATATCAAGAGTATTCCCTCGTTCAAAAAATTTACTATCCAATCCCGTTGCTGAATATGGGCCTGCTAAACCTGAATTCTTTTTGCTTTCGAAGTCGAATCCAGAAAAATTAGAGTCTACGGAAAATTCTGTAATAACAGTTCGGTGCTCCGCCAGCGCCATATTCCTCTTCTTTCTTCCATAATTTCGGCGGAACACCTTAGTTCCAGAGAAAAAGCCAAGCTCTACTGCCCTCTTGTGGTATTCAACATCGGAACGAATTGGAGCTTCACCAACGTCTTTAGTTGGAAAAACATTGCTCTGAACTGCAGTAGTACGAAGAACTGCACCAGAGATTCCTTTTCCAGAATTAGAATATATAGTCTGGTCTTCTGCCACCAGATAATGCGCCATCTTAAGTCTATTGCCCTTAAAAAAGCTACCATGATTGCTAATCGTTGAGACGTGAATATCTCCGGTTTCAAACATGGAGACACCATTGCCTCGACCACCTCTTATAACAATGCGCCCATTTTGCATCTTAGGATAAGGAAGAGTTCCGCCAGGAATGTTTTTCATTCTTCCTGCGCCTCTAAAGTTATCACCTATTCGTCTCTTGCTAGGTATGGTTCCAACAATTACTGTATATTCCGGACCAGATCCAGACGTATCTGCTGCAATAACTCGTGAACCACGTTCGAGACCATGAAAGATACCAGCGTTTCCGCTTCCCGCATGATATGGCAACGGTACATCTGGAATCATATCTTCCAGCCCAAATGATAACGGGCTTAAAGTACAGGTACCATTTTCGTAGTCGACCTTCTCGACGATGGCTTCATAAATAAATTCTGAAAATGGTGTACGTAATTGACTCATTTATCACCTTTAATTGCCTAGACCGCTAGCACTAATTTCTCCGCCGCCGATGGCAATCCCACCTTCTCCAGGATCTTCTTCAAGCCCTCTAGTTAAATCAATTATACCAACTTCTACAACTTTAAAAAGCTTGGTAAAATCATCTCTAAAGTCTAACCAAGTTTTTTGTTTTGGTCCGCCTTTTGGATATGCCGGAGAATCGACCGACGCTAAGATTTCTTTATCCAAACACTTTATTTCAAATTCAGCCGAGCCTTCTAGTATGGACACCTGCTGCACAATGGCGTCAGCGGGCACAGGAGCTGCCTGGAGGCCGTTTGGCAATACCAGGCTGGTGAGGCCCTTCTCGGAGCCTGTATCCAGCCCTAGCAGGTTGGAGGCCGACAAATCGATACTATCGGATAGGCCGGTCGTTTCAAATTGCGTAATCATCTGAGGGTTCTGCAACAACTCCTTTATTATGTTCATATTATTTTCGACTTCTGAACGGTGTATGTCATCTCTCTGCTTAACAAAGCCACGTATTAATACCTTCTTATTACCAAGCAACAAAGTATTTAGCTCAATCATCATATTTGCAAAGCGAACCATATTGTCTTGATGATCCAAGAGGACATCTATATTGTCTGTAGTAATCTCTTTATTATTCGGGAATAGAATAGCGCAATCTGGACGCAGCTCTCTGTATTTATCGTCTCCATCTGAATTTCTATACGTTGTAATCTGTCTATCAAATGGGTCCTTTGTTAGTTGCTGACCTATAACATCCAATGGGCTTGGCAGATACACACCTGGAGGATGACCATTGTTTAAAGTTAACTGTGTAGTAAAGCTTTGGCCGGCAAAATCAAAAGAGTGATTGACTGAAGTTACATAATACAGGAGGCCTTTTCCTCGAACAAAGACTACGTCTCCAGGTTCATAATACTCATTACCAACTACGGTTATACTGGCTTGTTGAATCTTTGTTCTCTGTATTTGAAGTTCCATTATGGCAAACGGTCTAGACTGAAGATCTGCATTGCTTGCAAACGGAAGATCAATCTTACTTGGTTTATAGCCATACTGTCTCCACATATCAAAGTCTGTTGCACCGGCCCAATAATATGTATTTTCAAAACTCTGCTGAAGATTTTCTAGTAGCGGAGCATTACCAACTACATCAACTCTAGTAAATTCTGGAGGCATTTCATTAAATGTGCAGGTTATAATATCATGGTCTTCAATAACAAAGCGCCTTCCTGAGCCAGGACCTTTAAGATTCTTAGAGTCATCGGAAACTAAGTGGTCTAAGAGATTGCCTTTAGTGGAGTCACCTGTAATAATATCCTTTGCGGTTGATATGGTGTTACTTGCATTTGTCAAGAATTCTTCAGCGCCAGCCAGTGGGCCTGTAGCTTCTGTATCTTCTGCTGTAAATTCACCAGACAATGCAGACTCCAAGTCTTCTAGCTCTTGCTGCTTTTCTTCATTCCTAACGAGAAGCTCTACTAGTTTATCTCTTTCAGATATGGTTGAGGACATCTTTGCTAAATAATAATTAACCTTGCCAACCGCCCTGGTCTGATCGCTCAAATTAAAGATAAAGTCCGCATCTTCAAAGGTAGAGTTGGCTGCCAAGTCGGCGCCCGGATCACCACCATTCAGCTTTCTAAACTGACTTCTAATGGCATTAACATTGCTTGGATTCGCAACCTTTTTGGCGGGAGCACCACCGCGATTTCCTACTGTATTCAAAACATTGTTAAATACATTCGCACTACTTTCTTGGAACACTGCATCGAAAACTCCAAGCAGGGTGGAGGTGTCACCATTCGTAATATCACCCTCATCTCCCAATGAAAAGTCTACAGATAATCCATCTCCAAGTGTCTGATCATCAAGTGTTTGGATATCTCCAATCGAAAAGTCAAACCCCTTTAGTTGTGCTACACCAAGGGCAGTACCACCACCTTCAAGGTCGTCTTGCGATACGCCAAAGAAGGCTAAAGAATCAGGGCCAGAAAGAAGAAGGTTCGGGATTAATGTCTTATCAGGATACTTACCTAGCAGCAATGCTATAATAACTATTCTCATATTTAGCATATGAATTTCTCTTCTAAGCGACTCTGTTCTATTTCCGAATAGATCCTTTAGGAACGCAGGAACAACGCCGTCTTCCTCTATTTGATACAGTCTTTCTAAAATAGATTTAGGAGTTTTATTCCACTGTGGAGGACGAAACTCAAGATGTCCTTGGGGATTGCAGAAAAATTCCATATTCATAAACTTGGCAGCAGCTTCACACTTCTCATAAACACTGGCATATACACCTTGAAATACTTTGTAACTAGAGTCACGGAGCTTGAATAGGTACGGCCTGATGTCAGTATTCTCATCATATTGATCAGAGACTATAAAGAGATTCATATCCCTATTCAATCTTGCATCTTCCAGTCTTCTTTGTGCCCCAACTAAAACCAAGGCTCTGGTCGTTTGGTGATCTGCTGTAAAGTTGCCACTTAAAGATAGAGTTCTATTGTTGCCAAAGAGATTAAAATTATCAAGAAGAAGGCTTGAGGAGTCAAGTGATACATCTGCATATGGTTTTACCTGCGCCTTAATACTTCTATTGATATCGTTAATTTCTGCCTGGACAGACCTTGCCAGGGCGCCTTCTGCGCCACCTGTTATAGAAACTCTATTTGGATTAGAAGGATTAACTAAATCTTTCTTAATCTTTTTTAGTTGAATCTTTCTATTTCTTAAGGCTTCGATACTTGCATTAGCATTGCTACGCATAATATAACCACTAGTACCGGCCTCTAAAGATTGAGAACTCATAGTTATCATTCTATATGGACGGAAATTTCCTAAGTATCTATTTTGTCGCCTAGTGATATCAAGAACAGAAGTTACTGCATTTGTCGGGTCTAGTGATCCAGCAGAATTTCCGGTGTAACCGTTAGCGAAATAAGCCTGCTCAATAAAGCCTTCTACATTGTATGGCTGACCAACAATTAAGATACTTAGGATATTGGCAATATCTAAGTTGTTAAGAACACCAAGGGCATTGCTATCAGTAGAGGTTACGGGATAACCATACGCTTGCCTGTGCCTCTTGGATGAAACACTTTCTTCATTTAATGGATCATCAATAGTCGCAAGATTTGCAATGGCGGTTATAATTCCAGTTTTCCATCTGTAAATAAACCCACTGGGATGTTGCAAAACTCTGGCGCCCTGCAAAGAGCCTCCGTCATTATACTGCCCCTGAAGCAAGTTTGTCTCTGTAGCAACCTGACCATTTAATAGTCCGGCATCATATTTTAATAGACCACTCTGTAGAAGTGCTTTGTTTTCATCCAGAAGCTCAGGGCCTCCAGCGGACAGAACCCTTCCAGAGTCGTCTGTTTTAATTTCATATGGAGTTAGTGGATCTTCAAGAACGCCTTGCGGATCGCTCATGGCAGGTTCAATCATAAACCTGGCCCACTGTAGCCATCCCATGTTATCAATGCAATTAGCCTTTAAGGTCCACTTGCCACCTGAGAAGCTCTCATTAACGTCAGTTACAAAGCCACCAAATACGTGCGCCATACTGAATGAGTTATCTGCGTTCCTTCTTAATTTAGTATAAGTGTCAAGATCGATCCTTTGATTTGTATAAAGGATTCTTTCTGCTTCTAAGATGCTTGAGTCGATGGTGAGATAGTCTTCTTCAAAAGACGGACCTTCTTCATTTCTATAATCATTAACACTTTTGTTTCCGCGTATATAAAAATGGACACCGTCTCCAGGATTTATAATAGCCTTGCCAAGATAAAAAATACGTAGCCTATCTCGTATATATCCTATGTTCAAACTTCCGTCCAAGGAGCCTAATCCGAGCTGTTCTAGTCCAGCAGAAACAAGACTTGAGGCATCAAGAAGCGGGGCGTCAGGATCTCCGCCAGTCAAATTTCTGAGCAATCCTATGGTTCCATTCAAAGCTTCGTCTATTGCTAACTCAATTTCATCATCTGTAATAGTTAGAATACGATATGGGTCTTCCATTACAATTGAAGCTGGACTTGGGTTAGTCTGAATATCTGTAGTTGTGCTAAAGGATGTAAACGCACATAAATCTATAACGCCTGTTCCAGGACCTGTAGTATAATTATCTGTACTTTCAGGATCGACCATCCAGGTTGTTAGACTTATATCTGATGAAAAAGCATTCCTTTTGACAATCTTAAGAACATCCCCTTTGTAAGCGTCATAAGCCAGATCAGATAGGGTATTGCTGATCGCCGAAGTGATTAAGCTCAAACCGGACTCTGCGCTAAGATCGGTTCCTTCTGCCTCAAGAAATTGAGCGTTATTAAGAAGGTCCACAAACAATCCGAGATTAACCTGATGAGTTGATTTGAAATCACTTTCAAATTTTGTTAAGCTTTCATAGGTTCTGATCTGCGCACACTTGTATGCAAACAAAGCCTTGGTCGCTCTTAGCAGCATCCTCTCTGTCTTGTCCATAAAACGTAAATCATTATTGGCTTTAAAGGTAGAAAACGCCTTCTTCTTAATTAAGATAGAAGCTTCAGGTGATACTGTTACTATATTTCTAGTATTTGGAGTATGTGCCTTAAGTTTATTTTCACCGAGGTTAAGAGATATACCTTCCCCAAACAATGTATTTTCTGCATTTCCACCAACAAATAATGGATAGCGTCCAGAAAGTACATTCGTAAGAATGTTATGAATACTCTTACCAACAATATAATTATATGACATTAAAAATTACCTCGTCTATTTACCCCAACATTATTTGGATCTATTTCTCCGGCTATATCATTAAATAAAGACGTCATTCTATCACTTATAATTCTATTCTGAGTATCTCCATACTCGGCGTTCGTAGCAAATGATAATTCGTCAGTAACAGCACCAGCGGTTGGAATTGAAGCAGTTCTTGGTGTTCCATCTATAGTGGTTGGACTTCTATGCCACGGCATAAAATTCTGTCTCTTCCCCATAATACGTGTTATCATGAAAGTAAAAGAGTAATTAAATAGACCTGGAGAATCTGCACTCTCTCTTGCACTAAAGTCTTTAAAAAACCCCCTGTACTTTACACCTTGAAAGAATATATCTACTGATATAGCAAAGGCTCCAAGTGATGGTACCAGTCCAATCTTAGAAGAATCATCAGAAATTCCCAAAAAAGCATCGGTCACCTCTTCTATTGCAGATCTAGTTCCCTCGACAATATCAGTAGCTGCGCCACCGGCGAATGTATCAATAGCCTCCAGTAGTCCTGCCGCAGTAGTGGCACTCGAAGAATTTTCTATAGCAGTATTGGTATCATCACCAAATCTATTAGCTCGACTAAGGAGAACTCGTCTCATAGTAAGCTGTTCAGATCTATAGATATCTCTTAGAATATTTATAGCCTCTATACCGCCCGAGCCTGTGGTTCCTTCTACAGACATAACGGGAAGTTCCTCTCCCCAATACTGAACAATATATCCGCCCTTAGCTAGTGTGTGACTTACTAGCTTGCTTTCTTTTATATCAATACTTTGAGGATTGATATAAATCTGCAAGGGATCTCGATCGGCTCCAGTGTCTGAGAATAAAGATTTAAGATTTGTGGGTAATAAAAACCACATTGTGTGTCGTGACATTATATTCTCCTAGGGACCGCTGCCTACTGTTCCCGCCATACCAGTTACTGATTTAAGCAACGGCTTTAATCCTTCCACTGCCCTGACAATCTCCCCAAGTCCTGCGGCCAATTCTGAGAAGCTAGGTATTAGTGCGGATGGATCAACAGCGGCTTTCTTGCCGGCGCCAGCTTCGGTGGCATCAGGAAGATCTGTCTTGCCAAGCAAGGCTTCGTTTATATTTCCAAAAGCAGGGATGCTGTTAATCAGTCCTTCTAGCTGGCCGGTAGACACCATAGTTCCTTCTGTTATACCAAGCGCACTAAGCGAATCAGACATCTCTTTATTTAGACCAGAAAAATCCAATACCTCTCCAGCTTTTTTAAGTATAGATTCTCCGACTATATCTATCTCGGCCTTACCAGCATGCATGGCCAAAAATTGCAAAGAGGATGTTTGCGCATGAAGCTGCGCAACAGCCGCATCAACCTTGGCACTCATAGCATCTTGAAAACTTAAGGTGGTATTTCTAACGCTGACACCATCTTGAATATCCTTTGTAAGCTTAGCCACCATATCAGCATCACCAGCTTTAGTGGCATCTTCTAGCTGAGCCAGCATCTCCAAGGTTCTTGCACTAGATTTCGAATCTATCTTGAATAAATCCTGAAGAATTAACATCTGCTTGTACGAAGTTTCTGCGAGCGCCTTATTTTCAGAGCCCTCCGTTACTGTAACGATTCGGCCGCCACCTAGCGCCGCAACTGTATCCTTCATAGCTCCGACCAATTCAGCTCCAACCTGCCCTTGTCCGCCCTCTTTGAGTAGAGCAGCCTGCATATCAATTGTAGCAGATACTGCACCGCCACCAACGCCATAAGATAAATCTCCAAACTGTGAAGTCAGATACGCAAGAGCAGGATCTTGTGTGATCCCAATCAAAGATTTGCTTAAATCTTCAGTTAGTTTTTTAGCGTTTTCTGCACCAAGACCTATCTCCTGTAGAGACTTAGCATAACCCCTTAGAACCGGTTCGCCAAAGCTCGCTTGGACACCAAGAGATCTAAAGGATCTTGACATTCCCTGCAATGTACTTGTTACATCATCAAGGGCTACACCTGTATCACCAGACACGTCACGAAAAGATGAAAGCTGTTCCATGGCCTGCTGGGTACTTAGCCCCTGACCATAAATCGCATCACCAAGCAACTTGGTATATTCTGCCATTTCTAAGTTAAGGGCGCTAGCTTGCAGAATGCCGGCGGCATATGCGGTCATCGAACCATCAGAGGTTGTTATAGTTTGGGTTAAATCATCCAGACTAAGCCTTGCTGCTTTAGCTGCGGCAAACATAGCCTGAACTTCTGCCTGCCTAATAAAACCAAATTCATAAGTAGACAAAGTTTCTGCCAAGCTAAGAATCATATTCTTATAATCCCAAGCCGCCTTAAGCCCGCCGCCGAATCCTGCAGATACTTCGTAAAGCTGCTTAACTGTTTCTCGTGTAATGCCGGTCATACCATCCATTACACCTGCGGCTTCTCCGATTGCACCGACAAAAGCTCCAGCTACTTGTCCTACGTTCTTAAATACTCCACCGAGAACTCCAAATATTTTACTAAAGTTTCCAAGAATAGGAGCCTTCTCAACCAATAGAGAGATAGATTTCGCTGCTGCCTCACCTGCTTTACCTACCAACTCCATAGACTCACTTAGAGCCTTCATTGAATTGCCACCAGTTAATACAGACTTATTAATGCCCTCTATGGCGTTACCAACGTTTTCAATAGCAGATGTCGCCGAACTCGCAGAGCCGCCGATGGCGTCAAGAATTGCCTTTACTGCACTATCTGATGCTGACGGAGTAGCCATTTAAGTTATACCTCATTAATTAACGACGCCAGATCAGTCGGCAAGCGCATTTTACGTCGCTTAACAATATCTTTCATTACTTCATCGCTACTCTTACCCGGTCTATTAGTATCTGGATTTTTCATCGAGTTAATTTTCTGAATAGCCTCAACATATTTATTGGCCTTATACTCTTCTTCCACAACCTGCCTATTGAATTCATGATCAGATGCGAAGGCGTGAGCTTCTGCTGCTTTACGAGATGTCTGAATCTTACCAACTGCTTCTGGGTTCCAGAAGGAAGCTAGATATTCTGTAAATTCTCTTTCTGATTCAAATGAGTCTATGTCATCTTGAATCAACATAGCGTTATACCAATGCCATTGCTCTTTGCTGATAAGACTAAGTTCAGGATCATCAACAAATCTTCCGAGAGCCTTACATAGTTTCCAGCGGAGTCTATGGCTTGACTCCTGCATTATTTTTTTAGATCGTCTTCCAATTTATCGACCTTGAAGATGCCTTTGGATTCGTCAAATAGAGCTTCGTATTCGTCAAATAATCTTTCTATCAGGGAATCTTGCCAGCTCGTGATAAACTCGAACTCATCTTCATATCCTGCCGACTGTGCTGCGACAGCAACTGGCGCATCATTGATAGTATCTAGCGACATCCACAGGGTATAGGGCTTGGCATATATTAGGCGCTTTTCTGCTGGTAAGAGCATAATTTGGGATAGTAACTCTCGCTGCTCTGCCCCCGTTAAGGTATGCATCGAGAATACAAATCCTGAGATCTCTACAGTCTTATTCATCTTTCCAAGAAAAACTAAGTCTTTAAAGTTTGCAAGCCGTGGAGCACTTTCCGCCGCGTCCTTTTCTTCAGCCTCAATACGCTCTTCTTCTAACTTGGAGAATACGTCATCAGCTCCAGATAAAACTTCCTGAGCTTTGTCGACCTGAGCTTTACTCAAACCTTTGTTATTTCTTCTACTTTTGCGAGACTTGGGCGAGCCAACGCCATCGTGACCCATCTGTACATCTTTACGTGCTGGCATAATTACTCCTCAATAGCTATGATTTTCATAGCTTACACTTTGATTCTACCGTACCGAAACAAAAATGCCGCCATAATTATGGCGGCATTATGTATAAGTTTATTTATTTTCTTTAGAATGCAGCAGAGATAAGCCCAGGGAAGTCTAAGGCACCTCTTCTTGTTCCCGAATCAGCCTGTCCTTCAACATCGTCAAACTGTGTACCAGATAGCTGACGACCACCGCCGGCACCTTGACTTAGTACAACTGCGTCTCCGCCTCTAATGGTTGATACAAATTCAACGTCAACACCACAGTCTTCTGTGATGATGTAGTCGTCAGAGCTATATGATCGTCCGACCTTGTTGAACCAGCAATTGTGGTATGTAGTGATAATAGCATCATCACCACTACCAGTAAACTGATCGATTACTACAATATCGAATGGAATTCTCTGCGCCTGTAGGTTTCTGAAACTTTTTGAGAAAGCCTCAGTAATACTCAGGCCATCGAATGCTACTCTGTTGACAGTAAGGGTAATGTTAGTAGGGCTCTGAGGAACGATTTCTATTGTTCCGTCTGTACCAACTTCTGCAATTCTTTTATTTGTTCTGCTTTGATCTTCTCCAAAAGACTGTACCGCACCGACTGGCTCGTTATTTACCATGATTATAATCTGGGTAGATAACGCAGTCCTTGTGGTACTGTCTAGAATTGATCCTGTTGCTGGATATGTTGGCATTTTTTAATTAACTCCTAGATTATCCGAAAGATGATACGCCTACTTCAATGTCAATGAAGACGTAGTTTATTGGGTAAGCAGGCTGGAATCTTACAAACACATTCCATTGTCTTGGGTCGACCTTGTCTCTTTCTACTCTTACATTACTAAAATTAGTAATTAGTCCTTGAGAAAGTAACGCGGACATAAGTGCGATTACTCTAGAGGTTAATACCGCTTGAGTATTTTCATCTTCGACCGTACCGATGAATGGCTTCATTCCAGCTCTAAGAGCCTTCTTTGCAGCATCTCGGATGAACATAACTGAAATTTCTTCGTCCTCTACGAATCCAGACTGACTAGTAGTTCTTCCGGCAAGAACTCGGCCTCCACCAATTACCGGCTGCAGAACAGTTGCTCCAACATTTCCAAGAGAATTAAGGGTTATTTGCTTCAGCCTCTTATCTCTTAAGATTGAGAATCCCTGAAGAACCTTGTTAGTAAGTGGAAGTGCAACATTCTGATGACCAGAGAACCATCCGCCGGCACAAGCCGCTAGGTAGAATCCGTCAATGAATACATTCGTTCCATTAATATTTCTTACAATTTGGTCAGGCCAGAAGTACATTGAACGCTTACTTGTGAAGTTATCGCTTAGTTTAAAGTTAACAAGGTCCTCGACATTGCCATCCAAAACTTCTTCTGGATCATCGCCCTGAATTCCTTCAAGAACTCCAATGTCTTCGACAGCAACTTCTTCTGTTCCAATCAGCGCTGCTGGAGTAACACCCTGCTGAGCGCCGAAGAAAGCATAGCGCTCCTTCTGAATAGCGATGGTACTCATATTTTCAGCGTGTGTCACAGCCGCTCTAAAGATACCGCTTCTGTTCTGAAGAGGCAGAGGAACTACAATTTCGCAGTCCGCAGCCTCAAGCGCCTCATAGGCGTTGAACCAATTAGTATCGAAGAAGTCTGCGTCTAGCTGATCGATATAAGAAATCTTGATACCGTCACCTTCTTGTAAAGTTCCGTTATCAACCAAGTCTTTATGTAGAAGTAGTGCAGCTCTTACATCTGTAGTGTTAGATTCGTCTTTAACAAAATATTGTACATCAAATCCATTACCAGTCATTGCGGTTAAGGATCCGTCGTTAGACACTACCACTACTGTACTATCGTCAGTTACTGAAGAGATTACCAATTCAACACCAGGAGTTGTAGACCCGAAGAGTTGAGTACTAATGTCATTATCTGTAGTAGAAATAGTTCCAGAAGAATTTTCTAGACTTTGAACAACGATAATCCTACCTACGTCATCTGCATCAAAGTCAACTTCTGCAGTAGTGAAGGTACTGTCGGTAGCATTTAGCTCGCCGTTAAAACCTTGTCCTGTAATTTCGAAGTTAGTATTGATAATGGTGTAGGAGAATGATGTGTCGCTACTTGATATAAAAGCAGTTTGGCCAACAGCGTTCTCATACTGAGAGTTGTAGAAAGCTGTCTTGTTAGGGAAGATTTGAGTCTCTACCTCGTCTCTAACTACAAAGATATTAACTTGTGTATCTCCATCAGGCTTCGCTGCCTTAAGTCCTTCTCTTGGAATAGGAATGATGAACAATAGATCATCAACTTCGCAATCATCAGCATTTCCACCGCAAGCTGTAAACCCGCCATCACCGTTGCTATCTACTTCTTCTAGTAGAGTTACAGTGGTTCTTGCAGAAATTGGGGGCTTAGCCTGTAGTGCAAGAACGCCCGGGGCGCCATTCTCAAAGACTAACTGAGAGCCTAGAGATAGAGTATTTGTTAAGCTTGGAGCACCATGCTTATCAAAAAGAGATGCTGCAGAGGTAAAGAACTCTGGATCGTCAATATCAATTAAGTCGATATATCTGATCTTAAGCTCGTCGCCTACATCAAGAACTCTAGACTTAACATCTATGAAGAACTTGTCTCCAACTTCAAATGGCACTGCGCCCTCTTGAATTCCGAAAAGTAGGATTCCGTTACTCTCTAATAGATGCCAGGTAAGTCCAATTTCGGCTAGGCCGTCACTGTTATCATCCTGCAATCCTGCTGGGAAAGCTACTGTAGCGTCACCAAGCTTCTGAACTCTCAACCTTCTGGTCGAAGTTACCGCTGTAATTTCGTATTTACCAGTGCTATCTCCGCTGCAAATCATCAAGACCTTACCAACGTCTCCTCCGGTGAAGCTACCTTCTCCGGATGGGGCGCCAGTTAGACCATTGTGACTGACAGTTGGGTCATCGATGAATAAATCAGTTGCTCTAATGTCCCATGAGAAGTCATCAGCACCAGCGTCAAGGCTGTCACTTATTAAGGTAATGGTTGTTTTTGTAGTGTCTGAATCGTATGCAAGCTCTGTAATTTCAATGCCAACATAACCGTCTACACATAAGAAGTCACCAGGTACAACCTGTCCTTGATCGACCAAGTCTCCGTCAATTGAGAATTGATCAGTTGTATCTTTTGTAGAGTCTCCAACCTTACGAACTGCATTTCCTACTCCGAAATCTGCATCAGAAGCTACAATAAAGCCGTCTGTACACTCATCATCGTTACCGGAAACTGCTCCATTGGAGCTTGTTAGATAAGCGCTATGAAAGATAATTGGCTGATTTGCTGCATCGCGAACCTGTCCAGATGATGATCCGGTCAAGGTAAACGTAGCTTTGCCAGGAACAGGATCTCCATTGGAATCTCTAATGACACCAATGCATCTCACAGTCCATCTTTCTGCTGGTGCGGAATCGTCAATCACAGATATGGTATCAAAGAGGCCGCATGTAGTGTCAATGATTGTTCCTGTACCAACGTTCAAAGAACTGGCAGAGTACTTCTTTCCGTCTTGATCTCCGACACTTGCGCCCTGAAGCTCTAAGCATCCTGTGGTTGTATCTAATCGATAATCGAACTGACCATCAAAGCTATTTGCATCGATGTTGTCTTCTGTACCAAATAGTAAGTTCTCGTTAACGTAAACTTCCGTACGTCCGCTTACGATTGATGTAGCCTTTGTATCAAAGAAGCGTCCGCCAGCAACATCTGTAGGGCTGCAGTCATCGTCACCATCTGCGCCACCACCTACAGCGGATGCGATTAAAGTGCGCTCCTTAAGACCCTCACCAATCACACAGACAATACGGGTACCGCCAGGAATAGACACACCCTGAGAGATAACTCTATCTCTTGCGAATACTCCTGGCTGAACGTAGCCTGAAATTCCTGGGATATTAGCCATTGATGTTCCTCCAAAGTATAAATAAACTCATTTCATTCTCTTATATTAGTAGTTTAAGATATATCAGCAATTTCCAAAATATCATCGTATTTTAATGCTATAGCAGTAGACGTAGAACCGAAATTTGGTATAGGGGTTAAAACAGAATCAAAGTAGAAAAGCATTTTCTCAATTACATTATCAATAGGTATTTCGACTCTCCACTCGGAATAAGTCGAAATACTTATTGTCTGGTTGTATACATAGTCATTAGCATATGCCTCGGCATTTTCGCCACCAATTGATAGGCTTTGAATAAACAATCCATTGGCTCGCAGTTCATTCCATGCTACATATTGAAGCATCATGGTGACTGTGTCGACTAACTCTTCCAGCTCAGACTGGCTTTCAGAGTAGATATTAATTTCAAAATTCATGCTCCACGCACCAGCATAAACACGATGAGAGGGAGTTAGTGTCTCTGATATTAAACCAAAGGAACTCTCCTCCACATCTTTTCTATATTTGTATGTAGCATTTTGATTAAAAGATATCGGCTTATATTGTCCGCCGGCATTTTTAATCACGATGGCTGGATAGAACTTAACTTCATATCTGAATATATCACTGATTAAGATCTTTGTAGTTTCTTCTGAATCTATTTCTATTCCAGTAAGGTCTCTAGTTTTAGGAAAACCATATTCGTCCATTCTATATGTAAAGATATTGTCACGAGCGAAATGTTTTCTAAGTGTGTCAATTAAAAGATTTTTTGGCTGAACGATACAAACTTGCTGAATGATCGCATTATCATCATAAAAGTTAGAATAAACTCTATGGTCACCATTAAATCCTGTTCCAGGGGTCGCTTGGCTATCAATAGGCATTATAATAATCCATTATTTTTATGTTCTATAATATGACATTCATGACATAAAGTAATTCCATTATCAAGATTAAACATAAGATCTCTGTGCTTAGGCTTTGATAGAATATAATGCGCATGTAGCTCATTCCTTAAATGAGTAACGTTACACTTTTGACAAATATAGTTATCTCGCTCCCTCACTTCTTTAGACCACTTTGATAATTTATAAGAATTCTTATAAACAGGATTAGATATACCACAATCTTTACATATCTTTTCCATACTTGCGCCCGGTAGATTTTGTACATCTATTCCCATAGTTTAGTTACCTCATGTGTAAAGGCAGATATATGCTCTCCTCTACTTCTTTTGCCTGGTTACAAAAGTGTTTTATATTAGTAATATATCGATCAAGTTCCGCTCTATCTTTAAAAGCCTCTTTATTAATAACTACTGTCTTTCTAATTACAAGTTCTGCAACAATTTCATCAGAAGATACACCGGCCTCTTTACCGGCAATTATTTCAATACAATGATTATCAGACAAAACCTTAGTATCTTTTAAATTAAGTTCTTTACATATATATTCTGAAATATTATTAATCGTTTTATCAAACTCAGAAGTTCTTTCATCTTTTTCTTGGTGTATTTTAACAGCTAACATCATGTCACCTCATATTCTTTTGTTCTTTCATTCAATTCAACCGTGCGGTTAATTGGTTTAAACTTTCTATTACCAAAATGGTGATTATACTCAACCCCGTATTTACCTGGAGGGAGTCTTACGCTCCAGTGTCCATCGTTATTGGAAACCTTTTCTTTAATAACTTCACCAGTTTCATTATAAACAGTAATATTAACACCTTTTATTGGTGAATTGTTTTTACTAAAAATATATCCAAATAATTTAATATCACCAATAACTAACCCTTTATTTCGTGCAGGCACCAGAGATGGCCCTGGAGCAGATGCCGATGGTGTCTTTGCTACTGCTGCCGCTGATGGTCTGGTGCTAACCCCTCCCTCTATTTTTTTTGACAACTTAGAAACTTTATTATTCAGATTTTTAATATTACTATCAATCACAACTAAATACTTTTCAATAGTTTCAAGTCTTTCTGAGATAGCGAAGATTTCATCTATCGCTGACTTTGCTTTCTCTTCTGACATATTTACTCCTAACTTAGACTAACAGCATTGCTATTCTCAATGACTCCTTCCATTGTCGGGGCTGTTGGGAATTCTATAATTTCGAATCCATCTTCAAGTTCCGCCGGAGACATATTGGTGGCTATATTATTGGACACCACAACGTTTCTAAATGTGCCGCTGGCAGAGTTAGAAAAAATAATCCCTCCGAATTCCAGACCCATTCTGTCGAGCCTGCACCCCGTTACAATCAAGTTACCCATAGTTATGCTACTAGTGGGAGTAAAATCGTTCTCATCTGTTTGTCCTACAGCTATTGCGTATTCACCTATTAAATCACTATCAGCCCCAGTTCCGAACTGTATGTCCTCTGGCCCCAAAAAGTTAACGTTCTGAACTCTAAAGGTCGCGACCTGACTAGCAGACTCGCCTGATTTAATAAGTGGATGAGTAATCGATATCACACAGCCAACCGCCTCTAAATCTTCTGAAGACTCATAAGTGAAATTTTCAAAAGTGACTCCATTGAAAATTCTGTCTGAGCCTGTTTCAGATGTTTTACCAACCAAGAAGAGCGCATCACCAAAGTCTACATTGCCAGATACGGGAGGAGTACCCTCTGCAAATGCCCCAGAACGCTTCAGGACAGTGTCAGGACCTGCTCCACAAATCTTAACATCAAAGTCTACTATAATGGTGCTGGATATTTCAAAATCCCCCTGTTCAATATATACTATGGGAGTTCCTTGGTTTGGATACATTTCAGTAAATTTACCAGCATATGCAATTGCTGAACTTATGCTGGTAAAGTGTCCGAAGTTTTGAGTTTTTGAGACAACAATCTTTCCAGACTTTAGATCTATCCGATCAATGAAATGTCTTAAGTCAACTATTGTTGATTCTGAGGCGTCTATAAATCCTAAGTATGCCAACTCTTGATCTGCAAATGGCGCAATTTGATCGGTATAACCATCGGTATAACCGTCAGGATTTGTAATTTGGTTACCTGTTGCGATGCATCCGAAGGCATCTACAGCCAAGTAAAAGTCCGAACCAGAGTTGATTCGGAAGGCAGAAAATCCAGATATCTCATATCTAATGCCATTAACATATGCTACACCTGCATCGATATCGACTTCCTGATAATAAATGATATCACCAGATCCATCTGTTTCACCACTATCTATTAAGTTTACATTTGAAAGACCCAGACCTCTAACAATTCCGTGAGATCTAAGCTCGTTTCTGGGACCCTGGATATATTTCTCTAGCAATGATTCGCTAACTATAGTTTCATCAACAGTTCCGCTACTTCTTTTATCAATAACCGATGGAACTCCAACACCAGTATAAGCTCCGAGAACTCTACCAAGTGACGTTGAGAAAGTGCCTCTGCATACTCTATAGTTGTTTAAAGCAATCTCGTCAAAGCCGTATAGATCTACTGTCTGTGCCACAGCGGGAAGACCGGTACTGTGAACCGAAAGAGTCACATAAGATAGCCCATCATTAGCGAGAAGCCTATAGACACCAGACTGCCCGACGTAGATAGAGGCACCGTCAGCTAGGTTTGGATCTGTTAGAGATGCAAATCCAAGTGTATCTACATTGACCGTTGCCTTCTCCCCGTCTACTACAAACCCTCTTGATACGTCAATAATTGCAGCTTGGAATCCGCCGCTAGAGACTGTTCCATCAATCTCCATTCTCTTATAATATTGAACATCTTTTTCTTCAGTTATAAAAACATCAATCAGGATAGAGCCATCAACTGAAACAATCTCTGTAAAGTCAAGTTCTTCAATTGGAGCGGAGCATCTTATGATATATATTATGCCAGTATCCGCTGGGAGCGCCCCAACAAGGCTGAGGGTAGAGCTATCAAGCGTGACTATGCTTCCGCTGACATCAGAGACGCGATATGTTCCATCATCATCTGATTCTTCCGAACCAGTGATAACCAGAAGGTCCCCGATTCTTACGCCTTTTTCTGTAAAAGTGCCTGAGAACAAAGAGATAGTATTTGTTTCTGATATAATTTCTACATCAGCTGATGAAAATTCTAATACGCCACCAAAGGTGTCTAGGATTAGTCCGTTAATATGATATGAGTTTCCGGCCTCTCCTTCTTTGGTTATATCTAAAACTAAGTCAAGTCCAAGTTCTGAGGCGCCATCATCAGAGGAGCCCTCTTTGACTTCCAAAGTTCTATTTACTACATCTCCTCCAATATTTGGAAGAATGTGCGTTAATGCCATTTCATAACAATTATTTGATCTAATTTTATAGGCTAAGAAATTCAGATTTTGGTCGACTGCTTGTTCGTTAATCTTATTGACAATAGATTCAATAGACTGGGTAGTCGCATTTGAATCAAAGGTTTCAATCGTTACTACTGTTCCGCCGTCAATTGAGATATCAAAAGTATCTGTGCCGTCTACAATTTTAGAAGGTTGAATTCCAGTGGTTATAACTGTGGCTGCATCCGGATTTGCCACGATAATATCCGGTGTGTTGGTCTTATCAAAACGTGGCCTTGGCGTAGCATTCAATCCGTTAGCGTTATAGGTTACATAAATGTTCTTCGAAATAGAAGCAGTTAGTCCAGTTGTAGACTCACCTAAAGGTGCGCCAAATACTACAACTGTAACAAGATCAGAGCCACTATAGATTAATTCAGCAATCTGATAACTCTTGTTATCATTATCAGTATCAGATCCGGCAAGAATTAAATAGTCAAAATTTGAGATAGGGTCTAGCGGCGTCTGAGCATTTTCAAAAGAGAATCTAGTCCTAGAGCCTTCTTTGGCATATGTAACAGTCGCAGCCTCAATTAATACGCTTCCAGTACCGTTATCTTCGTAGTCGTCTACTATAGAGCCCGTGCGTATTCTTCCATTCGATGCAATATTAAGGGTGGTATTTCTAAGACCGACACTTCCAATGTTCGCAAGATCCTCAATAGCACCCTGCACGTCATCTTGAAAGATTACGTCCTCTACCTCTTCAGTATCAAAATAAATTTGGTCAGCGGAATGAGAATTATTTCCAGATAAAACATTGCCACTGAAATTAATATGGCCATTAACAATATCCTCTATTACGTTCTGTAAGTTATCATCAGAACCTAGTGAATTAAACGACGTAGAACTCTCATCTAGATCTGCCTCAAGAACTGTTATAGCAACAGCATTATGTCGATCTATAGCGTCAGGATGTACGTGAGCAGAGATAGTAGCATTCAAAACTACAATTTGTGCAGCGAGTACATCAAGCTCTCCGCTTACAATTGATATTTCATCTTGCAGAACCTGGGTAGGAAAATTTAGCCTTAGCTTTTTTTCCGCAATTGCAGCTACATTAGATACATCTGTATCAGTAATTGGTCCAGCTAAAACATTGGCCTTCGCCAAAGCCTCTTTCCTAATATTGCCTGTATCATCTAGAGAGGAGTTTAATCTTGTAGATACAGTATTACCAGCGACACCTTGCGGATTAATACCGAGAGTCTTCTCAATATTTAGAATGGCAGACCTTAGGCTGTTAATAACCTCTGAGCCAATTTCAGTTATATTGTCACGAACTGGTGGCAGCTCCTTCGAGGTATCTAACGATGTTGGATATTTAGACTTCGCCATTAATCGAATCCTCCAATTCCTTCTACAGTTGTTGTTTCAACCACATAAGATATATACGCAACATGCTCTTTAAAAGAAGATACGGCCTGGCGATTAAATTTAATATAAAAATATTTATAATCAGAACCAGATATAGATAAGCCAGATAAATCAACTACATTAAATCCAAGCGCACCATTAGGGTGTATACCGATAGTCATTGGATTTGCAGAAGAGCTGGCTTCAGAAGATTGCGTGAGATCTAAATCTTCTGAAAATATTTCATAATCGTGATTTCCAAACTCACCAGATCCAGCTATTATTTCTGAATAAAAATGGATCGCCAGTTGAGTCAGCGTTTGTCCGTTTAAAATATCAGGAAGGCGCATCTGAACAAAGTCAGTAGTGTTAGTTCCATCCAGCAGAATAGTCTTGACCTCTCTACTTCCGTTATTAAATGTACTAAAGGCTGATCCAGGTGTCGGCTCGCCCATAGCCACGTCAGGCAGCTGATCGACGTGCGCGTATTTGATAGCATTCCTAGCAGTATTATACTTATAAAGATCTGCCTTTATAAAGTCAGTCGACTCAACAAATCCGCCAATATACTGATTACTTTCTGTTCTAGCACTAATACCATCTATACTTTGAACTAATGTTGGCGCAGTTGCAGAATCTGAAACCTCATGATTGTCTGCAATATAGTTACCATAAACTTCTATATTGGATCCATCATTAGCATCATCAAAGCTCACAACATTATTATGTAATAAATAACCAGTGTCATTAGAGTAAAGTACATTATTACTAAATCTAAAATTTTGAATTCTACTAGCTGTTGTGAATATGACATATGAATCTATAAACTTACAATTATCAATAACGATGTTACCTTTATTTGTGGTTTTATCATCAAGTTCAGTAATCGACACACCTCTTCTGCCAATCAGATCATCAAGATTGACAGTGGTAAATGCCGCATCAAAATCGAAAGTAACATTTTTAATCTCTACTCCAAAGGTAAATGGCGTTCCAGTATCGTCTTCGACATTTAAATCGACACAAGATACCCTACAATTATCCATTCTAAAATCTGAAAGCTTAATAAATCCAGAACTAAAAGTACTATTTGGTGCAGTTATTGTTGCAAATTTATCACCAGGTATAAATATAATCCCTCTAAATGAAGCAACTTGATCGGAAAAAGTATATTCTGTTCTTATCTTCAGAATAGTTCCATCGCCTTCTCCAGTGATTGTGACCGGAAAATCGATAAGAAGCCCTTGATCATATACTGCCGTATAAAGACTGTCATATATTACATCCGGGTCCGCGACAAAATCAGTCTCCCACTCATCATAGGTCCTGGTAGATTCATCCTTTTTAACGGTAACTTCGTGTGTACCAGACTTCAGATGAATAGTTGGTGTGCCAGCCAACGGGAACATATCAGAAAATCTTTCTGCATATTTAAGAGCCTGCGTTACACTGTCGAAGTGTGCAAGTCTATAGTCTGGAGATACTGTAATAGAATTTAACAGAGTTAGATCTAAATCGCTAATAAACAATCTAAGATCGTAAACTCGAACAGTAGTTTGATCGTATTCAACTGTAGCTAAAATCACAGAATCATCATCAGCAAATGGATTATCACAAGTACTTGCCTCTGCCGGTTCAGCTAAAATCTCACCTTCGGAGTTGATTGCAACATAAAACTTATCTACTGTGGCCGATTCTATATCCGTTTCAATTGTAACAGTAGATGGTATTTCAAACCTTCTTCCACGAACATAGCAAGTTCCTGATCCAACAGTTATGCTATACAACCCATCGTTGATTACAGGGGAGGTAACCTGTAGTCCATATGTTACACCATCACTCCTAAGTTCATTGATCGGCCTTTCCGTACCTTTATGTATAGCATCCGTTCTTAGATCATCCCATCCAACAGACCCTCTCTGAACAGGAGAAAATACCCTTGGGTTGTCTGGATCGACGCCACCAACTATTCTACCTCTATAATTTCCAAACGGTACTCGTCCAAGCATCAAAACGGAATCTTCATTAATGCCGTCAAAGGCATATACTGTGGTAGTTATGGTTCCATTGGCAACAATTTTAGATAGCAGAGTTGCCGCATTTGGAATATAAACTCTCAACCTTCTATTGTCTGTACCTGATTCAATCCATATATATGAGTCGCTTCCGATGGCCCTCTGTTTAGTTCCGCCATCTAGAGAAATATTAACTATACTGTTAATATCTTCTATAGTTAAAGTTAGCGTCTCATCCTTGGCAAACGGCCCTTCGTAATCTGAAATAGAGATAAGAGCATCAATGCCAGAAATTTCTACACCATATTCGAGCCTCTTATTCGAAAACAAGTTTTGATTCTCATCTATAAAAACTTCCATCATTGTTGCGCCGATCGAGCCGGCGACAGCATCAAAGACAGTATCGTCCAGGTTTATAATATTTTCATAGATTTCAAATACCGCATCATCACCTGGCGAACCAGCGAATCCGCTCGGTATTTGATCGGTATCGATCACAAGTGACGTAGAGGTCACATCTGAAATTACAAAGCTTCCATCATCTGTACCTTCTTCCGCACCAGATATGGTAATTAGATCACCATTCTTAATACCAGCTTTCAAAAAATCGACTGATGCACTTCCTATAGTGATTGATGTTGTTCCCGCAAAATATGATAGACCAGTAGTATTTAATTTTTCTCTTAGACCAGAGAGTGGCAACCCTTTTATAAAATAAAGTGAACCAACTTCTGCAGAGATATCCAAGTCTTTAAGATGAGACAGCCCCGCTGTTGTAAGTGCACCATCGCTACCTTCTCCGATCATCAGGGTCCTCTGATTATCAGTAGTGTCTGGTAAATTATGAACAATAGCGAACTCAACTCCGCCATCACGAAGCTCTAATCTGTAAGCCAAGAACTTAAAATTGCCTTCAACCGCCTGCTCATTGATTTTCTTTACAATGGAATCAACAGATTGTGTCGTAGAACTTGCATCATAGAGATCTAATGTGGTTGTAGAGCTACCATCAACCGATAAGGTAATGAATCTATTTGTACTGGTAATTTCAGACGGCTTAACGCCACTAGAGACTATGGCGCATGAATCCGGATTAGCAACCTGCATAGATGTAGCAGAAGTTAAGGTAGCCTTTTCTCTAATGCCAAGAAGCATGCCTGGTGCATTTTGCGGCCTCTGTGGGTTTTTAGCAACCGTGAATAAAGTTGTAGATACATTAGAGCCATGTAAAAGTCCGTAGACTTCTACGCTCTCTACGTCTTCTTCGTCATCAGACAGATTTATAATTGCAATGTAATATGTTCCTACATAAAGTTCATCAGTATCTGCAGTATCTTTTATAATTAAAAGGTCGCCTTTTTTCGGAGTAAAAGATTCTATTTCTATAGGGTCATTGAAGGTAACCTTGGTTAGACCATCTGACTCACCATCACTTGCTGAAAAAGACGCACCAACATCTTCTGCGAAAATTAATCCAATCTCGTCATTTGTAGCATCTTTTAGAGATCCATTCCTCAAATATCCATTGGAATGATGTCTGTCTTGATGAAGAATTGTTTGTGTACTGGTCAAAAGAGCTGTTTCTTCTATTGCTTCTTGTACGTCATCAGAACTTAATAGACCACTTACTTCAGCGTCATTAAAGTATATTTGATTAGCGAGATGAGAATTATTTGAAGAACTTATGTCCGCACCCGTATAGTTAATATGTCTATCATGGATGTCTTCAAATGCCTGCTGTACATCTGTTGCCTCAATGTCTAGGATACCCTCATCAGATCCTATAGCAGTTGTAGGGTCTGCTGAGATTGCGGTGGCAGCATGCCTGTTGATAGCCGAACTGTTTGTGTGAGCGGATAATAGAGCAGAAACATTCTTAATCTGTTCTCCCAGAATATCTAACTCGCCACTGACAATTGATATCTCATCCTGTAAGACTTGTGTTGGAAAAGTAAGTCTTAGTTTGCTCTCAGCAATGGCTGCTACGCTGGATACGTCTGTATTGGTAATTGGCCCAGAAAGTACATTGGCCAAGGCAAGAGCCTCTTTTCTAATTTTTCCATTACCATCCAACGCGGCATTTAGTCTGTTTGCCACGGTATTGCCAGATGCGCCCTGAGGGTTAATTCCAAGGGCTCGTTCAATATTGAAAAGAGCAGAGCGTATGCTGTTAATAGCCTCTGATCCGATCTCTAAAATATCATCTCTAACCGCAGGAACTTCCTTAGATGTATCCAGTTTGCTTGGATAATTAGATTTTGCCATCTTAGTTGGTCTCCATACTATCGCCTATCTTATCTCCCAGATAAATAGCGCCTCCAGTTACTGCTACTCCCAAAACAAACCATCCAACATTTTCGAGAGTATTAAACTTTTCTCGTCTTTCAAGCTTATCAACCCTATCTTGATAAAGTTCTCCAAGCTCTTGCCATTCGCCTAACTGAGCGTCCTTGACAACCAAAAGGTCTTCCAGGGTGGCAATCTCTCTTTCTTGTATCTCGGTAAGCTGCTTGAAAGCCTCTGCCTTTCTTTCTATAACCTCTAATGTCTCTATCCTAACTCTTAATGCATCCGCTTCTTCTACCGTAAAGACTACAGATTCCTCTTCGATAACGTCACCTGGATGCATTATTTCAGAGGCATGTGCAACTGGAGCAAGTATCAAAGATATTGCAATAAGCATCGCAAAGAAAATTTGAGTTATTTTATGTAACATTCTCCACCTCTACAACGTCCATCTCAACTTCAGGAAATTCAAACTTATCAGAATTAATCATAGATTCAAGCTGGAATACGTCTATAGGTATTGTCTGATCTAGTGATTGTGCAGAAGTGGCACGAGCATCTTGATCATCAGAATACTTTAATATTGTACTCGCAATCCTTTTATTTATACTTGGAAACTCTGAAGAAGCCTTTATTAGATTTACTAGGTTATATTCCATTAAAATCCTCGTGAATCAAAAAAGGAGTCAAGCTCTTCCACTGACATCTCGCGACCTATCTCAACCTCTTGAGCCTCAATTACATCAATCTTTCTAAGAATTGCCCCTTTTTGTTCCCGCAAAACTTCTAACTTTTTCTCCCTTGCCTTAGCATCTTTTTCTAAATGTGCTAGTTCAGATTCGTGAGTTACACGGGCTAATTCAAATTTAAGCTTATCCTTAGCTAAGAACTTACGTTTTGCTGTCATGAATAATAACATGCCTATAAACATTCCAATTAAGCCAACAGCAATCTTGAATTTTATATTTAACTTTTTAAACCATTCCATTATCTTTCTCCAGTTGGCTCAAAATCATCTGGCACATCTACGGAGCCATCACCTTGTTGAACGATAATAGTTGTATTTCCGGTCTCAGGTGGTGGGTCCGTTTCGTCGGTAGAATAAGCGGCCGTTGTCCAACGTCTACCAACGTAAGCTGATAATGTTGGCGCTAAGAATGCCGCCATAGTACCTGAGTCCATCGCAACAAAAGTAAAGCTAACTCCAGCTACAGTAAGTGTTCCTAAAGTTGCCAGAATAACATTAAATACCACGACTGCAAATGCAATCAAGGCAATAGTCAACATTGCATCAGGCCTTCCTTTTGTATTCTTAATCCACATTTTTTATTCTCCATTATATTGTCCAACCAAATGTATAGACTATATCAGTTTTGTCAAGTCTTTTAAGCTCGATTCTTTGCCTTGTAAAGTGTCTAAAGACTATCTTCTCTCTACTGACTTTTAGCACTTCATAAATATATTCCTGATCGTCTGTAAAATCAAATCTAACAATTAAGTCTCTATCTTTAATTGCCGGGATTGGCACAGTCCAAGCTGATGGTTCAAAATCTTGCTCCAAATGCTCTGCAGCACCTAGCTTTAAGTCTTCAACTGCATCTGCAAAGGAAATAATAACTCGCTTATCCTCTCGTCTGAGATTTGAATATTGACTATATCCACCAACATATCCTGTGCCAAAGCACTCCTTACAGCTTTTAACCTTTGGATGCATTCTCCTTGAACCCATGCAGCTACAGATTTGGCCATCCCAAATTCTTCTAAGTAGAACAATAGGTTCACCAACCTGGTCCAGAAGCACCTCTTCTCTGCCAATAAGCCTATCCCAAAGATTAAATCCTCTAAACCCATTATACTCACCACCAAGATAAGTTCCACAGTCATCTACGCCATTTAATGTATGTTGAGGAAGCGGCCTGTGATATCCACAAAAATCATAGCCCTGAAAGAACTTCTGATCATTATCACCATAGTCTGTAACAACTAGTCCGGTATTATCGACTTCACGCTGAAGATCATATCCGTCATGGAAAGTTGGCGTAGCCATAATAATAACAGTATTTTGATCTCTGCAGTTAGTAAAAAACTTTACTTCGTCTCCAACGACATAGACACCAGCGGTAGTGCCTAATAAACCTCTGCCACCAGAAGGCACTAAGAACGAAGAGTTCTCTTCTGAAACTGAGTTATATCCTATAATCTCTGTTCCAATTATCAGGTTTCCTTTGGCTCCAAATCCATCTACTGAATCAACATAGATAACCGAATCTGTATCAAAAATTGATTGTGATACTGCTGTTGCAGACGGGAACTCCCAAAATCCATCAGAAATCTCCACCATCCCGGTAAAGTCTAATGCATCCTTATGGGTCTCCATAGCTCTTGCCGCAAAAGACAAAGTTAGGCCTGGGGTTAAGCCGGTAATAGTAGCCGATAGTATATCTGCTCTGGCTATATAAGACGGCTCAGAATCAAAAATATCAAGCCTCTTCTCGTTCATATAAATCAAAACATAGACATCGCTCTTATACGCTCTTTTGGCTGGTACGTTCCATTCCAAAAGAAGGGAGTCACCAGAGCCGCAACTTGAAACTTTTTGCATTCCCTGAAAGAATCCAACGAATCCTGTTTGTGGAAAAACTTCGGGAAGTGTAGCGACCCTCTGCTTAACAGTAAAGGGGATCTCGCCAGTAGCTTTGCCGCCATTCTCATCGGAAACGGCCCAGTTGATTTTATAATCACCATTCTTAAGAGGCTCATCCGGATCGATCTTGACTACTACGGTATCGCTGTCTTCAAAGATTCCTGATTCAGCTCCGTTAGGGCTGCTTTCGAATGCTCCATTAACAACATAATCTAGGCCGCCTATGCTAATTTGAATTGAACTTAAGTCAATATCATCCAGCAAGTCCTCAAACTCTAATGTAATTAATTGGGGATTTACAATGACGCCGTTCGCTACAGGATTTGACTCAACTAGTACCGGCTCTTCTAAGATAGCTCTATAGACATAAGTACGATTAAAATATCCACCGTCCATATCTTGAACTTGGATTTTTATAAATACTTGGGTACCCTTTGGAAAGTCTGACTCTGGATCGATTACAACATTGAAATTTTCGCCATCCTGATTTATCTCAGAGTTAAGGCCGTCAAAGCCGGTTTTAAAGTCTACTCCAACCACCGCCCGGTTGCCACGCACCTCCACAATAAGCGTAGATATATCTATGCCCGTGCCGTCGTCCAGTATGGTAAACTCTATATCGGCATCAAGTGCGACTTGTTTTTCGCCCTCTGATGGTGATAATCCTGATATTGAAAACATGCGTGTATCTCCACTAAAAATGAATTCTATTAATAGAGAAGTCTATAGCTTAGTTTCTTAACAGCTCATCAATTTTTTCTTTTTTGTCGCCATCACTGACCTCATGATACTCGACAAGTTCGACAACGTATTTGTGGGCAGACTCCTCACCCTCGACTTCCTTCTGATATTCTATTTGATTTTGAAATGCTTCAAGTTCGTCATCTCTATCTAAGTAATCATCATCTGCATATGGATCCTCTTCTATGTGCTCACGATTCATATGTTGCAAAGCATGGGTTAATTCATGAACTGCATATCTCATTATAACTTCAAATGATTCAGATAGAAGATTTTCATTTAAATAAATTTTAGAGTCTATCGTCTTGGCAGAAACGTCAAGTTCTGAAAACTCAATAGAGATTCCATCAAGGATTTCTATCGGATATCCTAATTCTTCAAATAGACTGTGAACAACAGGCAGAGATGCAAGCTCTCTTTTAACCTGCGCTAGCAATCTTGCTTTGTCTTTTAGTTCCACTTCTTCTTTTGATGTTATTATGATCATCTTTTGTGATTGCCTCTTTTGTCTCATCAAGTGACTTTATTAAGTTACTTACATTATACTGTAATATGGCTTGTAGTTCCAAGCATTCGGCGACAAGTTCTTTTAAGTTCTTATCGCGGCCTTCATCATTATCACGAAGACCTAAGGTCTGCTGAAAGGATTCTATCATTGTTCAATCTCCACTGGTCTAATAGTTGATCTAATTTTTTCAAGAGCAATGGTTAGATCAATCAGAGTTTTATTATAATTTGTTAAAATTTCTTTTAACTCATCTACACGTCCTTCATTTAGTTTAGAAAGTTCTTTACTATGCTCCACCAATATAATTGCATCACGCTGCATTGTATCAGCCAATTCTTTGATGCCTTCATACAAAGAGCGCTTGACATACCATATTGGAGCACCATCCTGATCCTTAACATTATGCCAATCCCAAAGATCTTTAACTAACTCACCAATATGTTGCATAGAATTATGCATCATGTCGGCAGTCTTTTCGTGCTCAATATGACTTGTGTGCCCGTTCGATATATTATTTTCAATAGTTATAACCCTATCAGATACGGCTTCTAAATCTTTAGAGAGCGCATCAATTTTTTCAATGAGTATATCAACAGATTTTTGATCAGGTTTTTTATCCGCCTTTTTAGACAGATCTTTTCCCTTTCCAGTCCACCATATATACACTAACGACAATAGAAACAAAAGGCCGAAGATGCCTCCCTTTTCTAAAAGGAAGGCTATAATTAAGTCCATATTATATAACCCTCCTCGCCCTCAAGTGCCTAAGCCTAGTGAAGGCCGGCGCACCAGAAGTAAGATTCGTATAAGTACCATAGCCACGCGGACCAGGACGAATGCTATTCTTCATAAACTTTAGTCTTTCGCGATAAGAGGTAAGCCAATTATTGTAATTTGCCTGAAGAAAGTCGCCAAGCCGAGGAGGCTGATAACTAATTCCACCATCTGATATAGTGAAGTCTCTTCCTTTTTCTACTAGAGCCTGAGAGGCCATAGCGTAAATCATAGCGCCCTCTACTACGGCAGATGAGAATAGAGTCTTGATAATCTCATCAGCGAAGGTGTATGCTGTAAAGAATGGTATCATATTAAATTCTGACAAAGCCATGCATAGAAAGCACACTAAGACTTCATCATCGAAAACATTACATTGTTCAGTTAATATCTCACCATATCCATCTGTAACAAAAGCACCAAACTCATCACGAACAGGCTTAACACCTGTTGAACTAAGTCTTGACTTCAATAACTTAAGTAATAAGTTTAGAGTGGCAAGTTCTTCTTGAGTAAAATCAAAGACAACGTCATCACCAAGTGTGACCTGGCCGGGACCAGTATCTGCGGTCAGCACATCATCCGGACTTACTACCACGAAAGAGAAAGTGGCGTCAAATGGGGCCGTCTCTATTTCGGCCTCCCAGGTGTCCGCCCACTCGCCTTCTTCTGCAAATGACCCTACGGTATAGGAGTATTTGTAAAGGCCGGTGCTAACCCTGCTAACACCGGTAGAAGTGGACGCAACAAAGACGGAGCCGTTTGGATCAGCAATTTCAATCGCAGGTGTGCTATCGGCATCTACTTCGTTGCCATCAGCATCATAAAACTGAATTTGGAGGACAAGTTCTTGTCCTTTTACTGCTGAGTCTCTGTCGTTTGCCATTGACTACTCTCCCTACTTTGTATAAAGAAGCTTCTTTATTAATCTAACTTGACTATCAAATTTAGAAAATTCTGAGTTTATATACTCCAAAGATAAAGATGCGGCTACAGCATCGGGGTCGCTCAAAATAAATTCAAATTTGCCACCCGGAAGCTTAACTGCTTTCTTTATATCAAGACCTCTCATCGACAAAAATGCAGCAAGAGAAAGATCAGATGTAACATAACAATTATCCATAGTTGACTCACTTATCGATAATTAATTAATAGATTACTTTTTACGATGAGCGGCACACAAAGTGCCCTTTTTCGGAGCTTGACGTTTACATCGCTGACCATTAGTCTTTACAAATAAACATCTTTTAAACTCAGGAGGCGCCTTAACCTCTTCATAATCTTCCATTACAACCGGATTAAACTTTGGTTCAGACTCTTCCTCCATCACTATAAATCCATGAGATTCGTCCTTTTTCTCTGTAATGTTTGTAACATCACCTGAGGTAGTAGTACCATAAATTGCGGCGCGCCTCTCCTGCTCGTTGGAGGCCTCTAACTCATCTAAATCTTTTTGAAACTCAAAGAAGCTTTCATACGCCACATCATATTCATCTGCATCATCTGGAACATGGTGCTCTCCACGTCGTCCAATATCATGAGGAGATGGGGCTTTACGAATTGGCGTACCTTTAATTAGATGACTTCTTTTCTTCAGCTTGCTCTTTAGCATCATCTTCCTCCTCAAAATACCTTGACAGAATCTCTTCTAAGGCGTCATGGATCTCATCCTCTAAATCCTCTGCCTCTTCTTTGTCTAGCTCTAGATCGAATGGCAGGTTTACCCTTGCGCCGACTTCATTATCCTTTATGAAGATATTAAAATGAGGGTCCGGAGTTTTGCACTCAGTATCTTCGTCATTAGTAGTGTGAAGAACTTCCTTCATCTGTTCGGCCATGTCATGAACCCTGTCAGATGCGTCGGGAAGCTCTAAAAGTTTAAGAGCAATCGCGAGTTTGGTAAGGTCACTAAAGAGAGAAGACTTCTTTTTCTTCTTCTTCTTCTTCTTTTTATCTTTCCACTTGACCTTCTTTTCCCACTTCTTAACTTTCTTTTTTGTTTCCTCTTTGTCAGTGGAAACGTGAGATTCTTCTAGATTTTTGTTTTGGTTCAATACGCCCCATGCCTTTGCATAAGCTCTCGCATCGCTTTCGCCAGCATCCTTAGCGCCCTCAAAGACAGCCATAAATTGGCGGTACTCTTTGGCGCCAGCACCTGGATGACGCTTCTTGACTTTCTTTTTAATATCAGCAGGAACTGATTTTTTCTTTGCCGTAATCAGCATCTTAAAACTCCATTAAAAAAGCCGCAGATCTAATGGGATCTGCAGCTTTAAGACTTTCCCATCTAATTAGGAGCGTCAATATTAATATAGTTTAATCACATATGCGCGCGCGCGGCTCTAACTACATTATCTAGTTCAATTTTTTTCCATTTATTCCTCGCATTCACACCTGACGCAATCACAGCAGCTAGTAACACAAACGCACTCTCTGCAGATTGCACATAGCTCGCAACATTCACATTTATTTTCCATAATAACCTCCTATAAAGTAGCTAATTATTAGTTGGTTATATTCATCTTCGATATGCCTTTTGGATTCATAACGCCTATGCCAATTTTTTCAGTTACAGACCATGAAAGTCCCGTCCTTGGTAATAAAGCAGGAAAAGAATCAAAGTTATATACGCACCATTCCTTTAAAACATCTGGAAGATCATCAAATATCTCCTCCAGAGGGCATGGTGTTGATGTGGCAATAAGCTTTCCATTACGAATACTTTTCTGCTGTTTAATTTTATAACAATTAACTTTATAATCATATATTCCATAGTATACGAATTCAAATTCGCCATTAGAAAATTTACCACTACTAACTTCTTTAAAGCCAGCAGCTTTCAATATTCTTTCAAATTCATTACAGTCTTCCATTAGGCAAACCTCAATCTTTCGTATTCTGCTTTCTCTGTGGCATTAGCACGTTTTGCCTCAGCAGCATTAACAAGTCTTTTACGTTCTCTAGCAAGGTCCTGCATGTTAAATAATGTTGTATCTCTTATTTCATATACAGTTAATTGGTCATATGCGTGTTCGTTATAACTCTCAGGTAAGTGTCCGGCATATTTGCTATCCCAATACATTTCCTCATAATCGTCATCATTATAGTCAAGATCGTTAACAAATAAAAGTTCTTTTTTAATTCTTGCAACAAGCTCCTCCATCGAATCAGCATATTCTGTCCAGGTTTTTACTCCGCAGCCAATAGTGTAATCACATCCGCTGCCTTGCTCGGCTATAACTAAAAAGGTCTTCATAATCTTATCTCTCCTTTACTTGTAGATACAAACATATCTAGATTACATAATACAAATATCGCCTGATCTCTTCCAAGTTCCATTAGAAAATCATCAAGCTCAGTCTCTCCTATATCCTTAGGGTCAAGTCTACGTCGTTTATAAACCAATAGTTTATACCCATCGCTTACCATTTTTGGAACAAATCGCCACTTAAACTTATCTTTTCCAAGCTCTCGAAACAGCTCATCTTTAAAGCCTTGGCATTCAAATAAGGTCATTAAATGGCTCCATATCATTATGGTCAAACATATCTAAATTATTAATCAAAATATCTTTAATCGAAACTGATAAATAATCATCATTTAACATAGCTTCCAATAACATCTTGGTACTATTTGGGCTAGACCAGCATATTATTTGAACCTTGCTACCTATTTGCCCCATAAACATTTTTCGTCTAGCCAGGTAATCGTCTAATCCAAGCTTATTCATTTCTGATATTATTTTCATCAAAATAACTCCGCATTATAAATAATAAAGTCTTGCAACTCTATGGGTAAATCATCAATAATCTGGTCAGTGCTTTGATAAATATAGTTACTATCTTTTGGATTCCATCTTGAAAATACGATTGTTTCATCTCTGTGCATAGAGACGCGCAACTCTTTTTTAAGCTCTGAGTCAGATACATCCAAACGAAAATCTTCAAAGTACTGAAGAGATTTAAAACCGCTTGATATAACTAAGGACCTAAATCTTGCAAATTTATCAAACGGCAGTTTATAGCCATTAGAAATAATTAGATTAAGACTAACATAGTCGAGTCTAAAACCTAAGTCTATAGTGCACAAGGAATTATTTAATCCTCTAATTTTCTTCATAAATCTCGCGCTCTAATACATCGTTAATTAAAAGCTCAAGAGGACGCCTTATATACTCAGGCGGCTGTATTCTGGGCGATTGATCGCTAGCCCGTATAAATTGGGTCTTACGCATAGAATCTAAACGACATTGCTTAGAGCAGTATGCTAGAGAGCACTCAGTCTTTTTTATATATATAAATGCTTTGCAGCAATGGGTACACATGGTTTTATGGGTTTTCATATAAACAGCTCCATATTGTGAATCATATAATTTTGAAACCTTTTTGGTATTCCAGGAAATTCCAGAATCTTTTCAGCAGAGATCGGATTAAATACATCCGAAATTAAAGACACAAAAATAATCTTTTTTTTGCCATCGACTCTCGCCATTGATATAAAATTTAGACTCAGCCATTCCGAAAATTCTTCTTCAATATTCATATAAATAACCCTATATTATGAATGATGAGATCTTGAACATCAGGCGGAAACTCATTCATATGTTCTGACACCTTTCTTAACTCATAATTAAGATAACCATCTATATTATTAGGATCTCTAATTTTATCTATTGATTCGTATACATATAATTTTTCCATACGAACAGAATAAACGATGCGCATTCTTAAGCCATCATTAAAAAATGCATGATTATGTCGATAGGTCTTTTGTACAAATCCTATCGAATTTAATATTCTTATTATAGACGGAGGCACGGCATTTCCATAATTCATATAAATAACTCCGCATTATAAATCACAAACTCTTGGACCTCTTCTGGCAAAAAAGCAAATAGGTCTCCGACGCTTTTACCCGGATAAGATTTCACAAATCCGCTACAATCAAGCTTTCCAAATGTAAGCTTAACATGATCGCCGCGCTCACGGAAAGATATTCTAATCTCCTTTTTAAAGGTATAGTCGTATCTGCTTCCAGAACGTGAACTTATTTCAAATCCTGAGCACATCATGACGCTGTGAAATTCATAAGCGGGAATAGTGGCGAGAATGTATTCTCCCGGGTATCTTCCTTTCATATAAGTAAATCCATATTATGAATCAAAGCATCCTTTACATATTGTGGGAAACGATTGCTTTCAAGGGCCTCTGATATATATCCCAAGTATAAACATATCTATATCCCGCCTCATCATCGCGACGCTCCTGTATATAGGTGCTTATAAAAAAATCGTCTACATCATTGCGACCACTATATATGACCATATTATTTTCTTTTAGATATTCACTTATTTCTGGTATATCGATATAATCTCTGACACTCATAAATTCCGCCTGCCTATCTAGGCTTTTCTATACAGTACCTGCGCGAACGATGGTGTGCAAATCTAGGAATGGAAAGATTTACACAAACAGTTCCAAATTATGGATAATATAATCCTGGATGGTTAACTCAAGATCGTTTAGTTTATCACCTATATCATAAAGAATATACTCCATTCTATCATTGTTCCAGATCCCATAATACCATTTTTTATAAGGATGATTGCTCCAGTAATCACATATAATTTTTTCATCGCCATAACAATAGCATCCCTTTTGTCTGGATACAAAACCGCGCTTCTCTAGAAGATCGAAGAATTCATTATATTCAATCATACAAACAACTCCATATTATATATGATATAATCTTTAACTTCTATAGGAAATTGATTAGAATTTAATACATAAGTTATAGAATGCCACTCAATATGTTTTCCAGGCCTTTTAATCCCAATAGAATATTTACCATCTTCATCTGCAAAGCTGCTAGTTGCCAAACTACAGTCATACTGTCCAATGAAATGACTTATAATTGCATAATAATTATTTGTATTATCATCAGGTATTGACATTTATTGGCCCTTTATTCTAATAAATAGATCCAAGTTATAAATAATAAAGCTGCGCGCAGGATCCGGAAGGTCTTCGCATTCTAAGAGTGCTTCGGCAGACCACCAGACTTTCTCGCAATCATCACTCTAAGTAACGTACTCCCATAAGTCCATATATCCATACACTTCTGTTAACTTTGGTTTATTCATTACCAGTTATCCTTATTGGCGAGCATTTTTTCTAAATGAGACTTGAGAAAGCAGGCATCGTGAGCCATCTTTACTCTATTACATACTTCACAACAAGATACTACATTGTCAAGGCTATAGCCTTTGCTAGAGTCAACTCTGTCCACCCCAAGAGTTTCTATCTTGTCCCCGCAATAATTACAAGGCTTCTGCCAAAAAGTAGAAAACTGTTCGTCAGTTAGATTCCAAGCAAATCCTCTTTTCTTTGCATTAAACTTATATTTAGATAGCTTACCTGCGAGAGTGGCGTTATGTATTTTAGCATAGGCACGCTCCTGCTTTCTGGCTTTTTCTAGATTTTCACTTCGCCACTTATTCTTTGCAACTCTTCTCTTTTCGCGATATACCTCATCATCTTTATATTTTTCCTTGTGCCATTTGGCCTTGCAGGGTTTGCAAACTACTCCAAATCCATCATCCCTTGACTTATCCTTATAAAAGTCATCAACTGATAACGTTAGCTTACAATGCGAGCATCGTTTTTCTATTTTATCTGAAAATATACCACTTGCTGCATTTTTCTTTCTCTTTTTAATACGACAAAGTTTGCACACATTCTCCCTACCATCCGCAAGAAGCTTTGATTTATTAAAGCTATCCATAGGTAATAATTCCGAACAAGCTTTGCAGGTCTTTTCTATTCTATCTATATCATATTTAATTCTTGGAACCGGCACTCTTTTGGCATTTTTTACTTTACTAGTACAGGTTCTGCACCTATTAGAATATCCATCTTTAGTTGCCTTATTTAAACTATATGCCTCATATGGCATAGGATCTTTACAGTAGTTACAAGTCTTCATCCCTCCTCCATACATATATTTTACCATCGTGAAGCATCGAAATCAAAAAAATTTGGATTGGGTGTGAAAATTTTATTTCTTAGTGACGACCCACCCAAGCCAAAGCAGCATCAGAGGCGAAAAAAAATCCCTGTCTCCGAAGAGTCAGGGATTAATTATACGGAATCCTCAATGAGGACTAGGGTTTAGTCAGTGACAAAGCCACTGCCGACACCTCGGGGGTTTACAATCCCAATTCCGATTATTTCGCTGACTACCCAGCCAAGCTTCAACTGCTTAGGCTCGTCAGCAGGCAGTACCTCGATGTCCTGACGGACAGGCATTACACCTACGAACTCTGGATCCGCTACTGCGAAGACCTGCTTGTTAGTAACAACCTTGGAGACGATGATATCAGCACCGAAGATTGAACCATAAAGTCCAGTCTGTAGTAGTTCACGCTGAGTCACAGGATCGACCTGAGACGCACCACCGGCACCAGCAGACTCCCAATTAAGGATGTCAGTGAATTCATTGATGTGCATGAAGTACTTAGCAGTCACGAGGTCCCAACGATCGACCTGACGCTTTAGGTTTAGAAGACCGACCTTAGCCAGTTCATCAGTGGTAGTACCGTTGTCCAATGTCTGCAACTGGTTCTCACCACCTGCGTTGTTGTCACCGGCGAAATCAAGAGCGGCGAATACGTTAGCATCCTCCTGCGCCTGGATTTCCTGACGGGCCTTTTGCTGAGCACGATCGATTACATTGAATCTACGCCTCTTGACTTCAGCAATACGGACGGTTGGGTTTGAAACTACTTCAAACTCTGGGATGGTTACTCTGTCACCGAAGACACGGGACTCAGGCGCGGTACCATTGCTAGATATAACAACAGCTCCTACGTCGATATCACGGTCGTAGACAGGTAGAGCACCTTGTGGAAGTGGATCGACTACGAGAGCCTTTCTACCTACACCTTGGTAATCAAGGTTCCTACGAATAGGATTAGCCATAGCTTGACCGAGGGCAGTCTTACCTTCTTGAGTCATAAGAGCCTGCTTGATCATTTCGTCTCTCTGCTCTTCATTTAATGAAGAACCCTGAGATAGAGCTGAGCTAGAAGGTGCCAATTCTTCAATGATGGAAGCGTATCTAACAATCTGCGCTAGAGCATCTTTTACGTTGCCGGCGTTTAATTCGCCTTGTGTATTAAACATAATTTAGTTACTCCTTTAAGATTACATCTGTAGGCCAGCAAGGTAGAAGGCACCATACTGAGAAGCGGTAGAAGAAGCACCTGCCTGGGTATCAGTAGTAGATACTAGAGAGATGTCGTCAACGCGCCCAATATGTAGGCCAACGGCCTGCCCATTGCTGGTTGATGTGGTGGTTAGTTTTCCATCGTTAGTTGCATCTGCTGCGTCGCCATAAATTGCGTCATTCAAAGAAGCTGCAGTGTATTCAGATTCTGCGGTCCAAGCATCCTTAGTAACTCCGTAAAGTCCTGGCTTGGTCCATAGGGTTGCTTTACCTGATCCTACGATGGTGGAAGGGCCGACAACGACGACACCTGCGGTAGAAGAGTCACCGAATCCGGTTCCCTTACCTGTGGTGGCGCCAATTACGGTACCGAACAAAGTTCCATAGCTCTGAGAGCCATCACCCTGTACTGAAGTACCTTCATCGACTAGGCCGTGGAAAACTGCCACGGCAGAGACACTTCCAAGAATAAGATGAATTTGCGGACCTGGGTCGCCAAAAACGTCAGCAGCATATAAATCTGTATTGACGGTTAGCGCCTGAAGTGTCGCAACCTCACCACCCTTGACTAAGGCTCTATTGTCGTCCTCAAGGTCGAACTGGCCTAATGGCTCAATTCCTGGTTGTAATGGTTTTAACATTTATTATTACTCCTACATTAGACAATTATTTGTCTAGTATATTGTTTATAGTTGTATCTATTAATTCAGAAACTTCAAAAAATCCAGCTTTATCAGCTTGATTTGCAATTTTGGTCAAAGCCATAATCACTTCGAGATTTGCGTGCTTTCCTCTAAAGTTTCCTGTAGGAGCGCTCTTAGCCACACCTTCAGAATGTGATTTCTGCTCTAATGAATTTTCAACAAGCCCGCCATTTCCCATTGCGTCTGCGACAACAATAGCTTCAGGGTGAGCCTCCTGAACCAAGTCAGCACCTTTCTCTCCATGTAATTCATAAAGGTCGCGGTAATCTGCCTTGGATTTGTCCGCTTTCGTATTGTACTGACTCTTAAGTCCAGCAAAATACGATTTGGCATATTGGTCTGAAAGACCAACGATAGCGTCACTTATATACTTATTTGGATATTCGTTTGCCATCTTCACTCCAATGGTCGATCTATTAGTAGATCTCTTAATTAAGTCTGTGTATATTACTAGATTTTCAGCTCGTCTTGAACGACCTCTTCTTCTATAATACTTAACAGCATTTTTCCATCCACTATGACGCCTTCTTCCCTGTTTTGGTATAGCGTGTCTCATGAATTTTCTCAATTGAGAAGGAGTGTGAACGCCTTCTTTATAGAGATACCCAAGCGAATTTAGATAGTCTACTTCCGGCCTACCAGTCTTTCTAATAAATCCGCCCCACTGATTATCTGGATCTACGAAAGCTTTGCCGACAGGATGGTTGAGTAATCTCTTGACCATTCTGAACGCTGTGCTTCTAAACCCTGCCGGGGTATCTGTTATATCTATTGGGACACCATAGACATCTAGAATTGTCCTTTCACCTTCTACGCCTTCGCCGATTCTTGGAGATGCAACAGGTTTAGTTCCTTGCTGTACACCGCCTTCTGTGCCTGCTCCTGCACCGACTCCCTGACCGCCACTAATACTTTCTCCGCCACCCGCATTGATAAGTGCTCGGAATTGCTCTTTTGCAGAACCAAGAGCTGCTAACAGTTCCTGATCCGCCGCAAGAGTATCCTCCCAGTGATTTGCTGCTGACAAATGTTCAGCAATATCATCACTACTTCTCATAAAATTAGTCGTCTCAGTTTTAAGTTCGCTAAGCTGTACCATTGCTTCGTCTTTCTCTTCGTCAGTTGACTCCGAAAGATTGTAAAGTACAGAGGCAGAACGCTGATTATCTCCAAGCTCATCAACCATATGCTGGTTGTGAGTTTCACCAGGACTAGCTGCAACAAACCTTAAAGCCTTATGCTTAGCCGTGGAAGCAATGATAGCCTTATGAAGACGATTAATAGCCTCTTGATATGCGGCTAATTTATCGGCATCTCCCGAGATATAAGCCCAAATATTATCCCAGTTAAAATATACAGCAAGAAGAATAGCTCCAACTGCCGCATATGTTATTCCCTTAATTGCAAGGCCCGCAACAGTGCCCTCACCCATAAGCTTTTGGAGCCATTGAAGATTGCCACGCCTTATTGCCTGTAGCCAGGTTTCTGGTAAGTCGGAAGCCTTAACCGCTTTTTTTCCGGCCTTTCTTCCGGAATCTGCGAACTGCTTACATAGTTTTTTAATTGCCTCTTGATTACCGGCAGATGTCTTTGCCACAGCCTCAATCTGTCCAACAAGCTCTTGCTTAAGCTCTCCCAAGCCAAAACGCATAGAGCCGGCAATCTCTTCGGCTGCCGCTATATTTCTTTCGGCTATGGCTCTAACCTCATCTGTCATAGTAGAGAGTGTGCCTTTTACTTCTCGTACTGAACCTTCTAGTACAACAACAGCTTCTTCTAGAACACCTAATTGCTGACTAGATGTATTTAAATCATCCGCCAGTTTGGTAACTTCTGGAGTTACTGCTCCACCAGAATTAACAATTGCAGTGGTTAAATCTTCAACCGCTGGAGCTTCTGCCTTTAATGTTGCATCAGCAGGGTTCGGCTTCGTAGGCGAAACCTCTGGAGCTTCAGGCTTTGCAGCTGGAGCCTCAGGCTTTACCGGAGGAACCTCCGGAGCATCAGGTTTTACTGTCGGAGCATCTGGTACCTTTACTGGCGGCACATCTGTCCTAGCTGCCGCAGTAGTTAATTCTGCTATACGTGAGTCTAGTCCGGTCGTCACCCCTGGGATGCCATTATTTATACGGATTGCAAGATACTTTTCAACAGCAACTGCCGCTTCTGGAGTTGACTCTGCAAAGTCGATAGACTCTCGCGCCTTTTCTAGTAGCTGCTTAAACTTGCCTAACTCTTCGGATGATCTTTGCAAATAAGCTATATCGTCCCAGCCATCTCCGGCCGCCTCTTTAGTAGCCTTTGCTAAAATTCGAAACTGTTCATCTAAAGACTTTAAGTTAACTTTAAATAGATCTTCAAACATGCTATGAAATTCAGCTGTATTTTTAAGAGTAACCTTTGTAGCTACGGTTGCAAACCCAAGAGCATCATCAATATATTTGGCAAAGTCGCCAAACGCACCAACAGCCATATCAGCCTTGCTGCCCTTCTTTTCGATAAAAGAATGCATTACAGACGAATATATGTCGAATACTTCAGATAAAGATACTGGTTGAATTTTCATTTTAATCTCCGGAGATTTCGGAAATGGTACGTTCTATACGATATGCGAGTTTAATATTTCCTAAATCAGCAGCCGCTTGTGCTGCAGCCTTTAGCTCATCTAATAGAGACTGCTGAGCAGACGCGTGCTCTTCTTCACTAATGCCATCTGCTTCACCATCGTCAGCAAGCTTCGCACTCTGCTCTACAACTGTTTCTATCGCCGCAGCTGCAGGTGTTCCTGCATCTTTAATATCAGTTAACTTCTGAACAGTCTGAGCAGTTTGCGCTTGAACCATGAGTTCCAACTTCTTTGCAGTTTCAAGAATATACTTTTCTAACTCTTGAGCCACAACGCTCTTTTTCCACGCTTGTCTAGTTGTAAGATCCCATTTTGCCATTATATCTCCTTAGCTATAATAACTATATAAATTAGTATGTTTTATTAGAAGCTAAATTGCTTCATATGCACTATCAAATATTTTTGTTCTTCCAAAATCTTTCATTTATTTTCCCTTCTAACTCTTTTAATTACATTTCTGCTAACAGAGAAGCGTTGGGCTAGTGCTTTGCCGCTTAACGTATATGACATAATCAAATCTATTTGTTCTTTAGTAAATTCAATTCTATTGACAAGCTTTACGCCCCTTAAGAGCTGCCGATATCTTAGCCTTTGTTTCTTCAGGAAGAGGGACGCCCTTGTTGTGAGCGATTCTATCAGGAGCGGTGAGTGCGCCATGCTTTCTTAATCTCTGTTCATGCATATCACAATAACGTATTCCATTAACTTTGAATCCATCGGTTCTTTCGCATCCTGGTGCGTTGCAAACTTTGGAGCCATAGTTTTTATCAAATGTTATTTTCCTTTTATCCAGCTCATCTTGAGTTGGCTGGTAACCTTTTTTGTAATTACCAGCATGAAGATTTTCTTTGTGATGTTCTGATATTTTTCTTTTATGTTCTTCAGAAAGTTTTCTGCCTCGATTAGCTTCGTGAGCTTTTTTTATACTTTCAAGAGTATGGTGCTTGTGCCAATCTTCGGACATCTTCTTCTTTGTTTCTTCGGAGTGTTTCCAGCCCCCACGAGTATTCCCGCCGGGCCTTAGATTGTATCCAAACTTTTTATCTTGAGACTTATATTGTCTTATTACCCTTGCCTCTGCTAAGTCGCAATCATTTTTAAAAATATGCTCCTCAAGGATTTCGAAAGTAAAGTTTTTAACTCCATGTTTATTTATCGCATGATGAACATACTGATTGGTCTTTTTATTCTTAGCCAAATATCTATGCCTATACCATCTAGCCATGGGATCTGCACTCTGACCTATGTAGACTTTTTTATTCAGAATATTTGTTATTTTATATATGTAGTATTTTTTGGACATTATTTGCCCTCCAATTTACATTATACGCAATTTCTCCTTTAAAGCCACATAAACTCTAATGTTCCGTTGACAGAACTCGGCGGACCAGTAACATATGCAATTGCCGGATGGTTTTCTGTTGGCTGCTCAGTAGTAAGCTTTCCATCCAATCCAACATATAGGTTGGCATTCAATGGATAGAGCTGAAGAGTATCAAACTGGTCTGTAGCATAGATGCCACGCTGATAATGGACGGTAATTCTACCAGACCCGATGGTTGAGTCATCTCCTGGCTTAGTAGCTATACGATAGGCATAACTAACAACTACTTTAAATGCGTTAAAATCTCCATCGCCATCTGTATCATAATTAAGTGCCGTACCTGCTGGAACCGTAATAATGCCATTTACATCATTAAGCTCTACAGTTATAGTTGAGGTAAAACTATTTCTGTTAATGTGCGGAAATTCAAGAGGGCCCATTTGATCCGTAGAGGTCACTCTAACACCATTTGATTCTGTAATATGCAAAGTATTAACTTCGATAATCACAACTTCATCAATTTGTGATTTAGTAAACGCACTAGTTCTTACATCATCAATAATACCGAGCGGAGCTGTACCATCACTGACACCGGCTATAATGTCATTACCCAAAATCTTAAGCTGCGCAATCATTCCTGATTCGAACTCTGCAGTAGGATCCAGGGGATAACTTGCTGGCAAACCTGTTCCGGTATGTACAACTCTTAACATATGTTTTCCTCCACGGTATTCAGTTTAAAGAGAATAATTAATAAAAAAGGAAGGATATAGAAACATCCTTCCTTTTATCATACTATAGCAAACGGCATTAAGCCTTTTTAATTTTCTCTATAGTCACCAAAACCATATCAGAAGCGATCTGGTTACCTGATTCAGTTAACTCTTTAGCCATTTTTTGAAGTTCAGAAACAACATGGAGTCGATCAGACGCTTCTTTAACGAAGTCATCTTTGATACTCATAGCTGTAGTTTCTACAATATCAGAAGCAAAGCCGTGCCCTTTCACTCTTAAGCTGCCAGCAATCTTACCAAGACCGTTCAGAATATGACCGGCCGTGGCATCGAAATAGTCAGACTCAGATAACTGAGCATCTTCTGCCATAGAAGGATCGCAAGCGCAAGATTCTTGAGCACACTTCTTACAGACAGCTAAAGCCTCCATCGAGTCAATGCTGCCATCAAGTGCCCCACTAATATCGTCCATTGATACTTCTGTAGACATAAGAAAAGATTCAGCACTAGGCTCCACATCAGTGGCTTCTGCTTCTAGATCAGGATTTAAAACAGCTTCTACAGGATCATCAATCGGAGACTCAAAAAGTTCTTGAGACTCCTTGATAATCTTTGCTCGCTCCTCAAGAATTCTTTGATATTCTTGAGCAATACTATCACCATTAAATCTATTACCAAGCATTGGAATCTCCTTTTAGATTAGTTGAATAAGTCAGAAAGACTTTCGACCATAGTTTTTCTAGGAGTATCCTCTGGGGTTTCGTAACCAACGTTTAGCCCACCAAGATCACTGGCTACCTTAACGGTGTCAGGGACTCTGGCGTTTGCTACTGAGCGCTTGAATGCTTCAAATGCCTTTTCGTCAAACTCTAGAACTAAATCTACTTGACTATCAAGAGCTGCTCTGGTAGGAGGTATTAGTTGCTTGCGCTGCATATCCATCGCAAGGTCATAAGCCCTTCTCATCCTTAGCTTAATCTGCTCTCTTTCGTCTTCAGCTTTCTTCTCCATGAACTTCTGGCCAAGGGCCGCTCTTGGGGAAGGAACCTGTTCGGTTACAAAGGCAGCGTCTTGGACGCCATCGTTAGGAACGACATCATTCGCGTCGTTTGCGTCTGACTCCTCTCCTTCGTCTCCTTCGTGATGCTTATCTTCATGCTCATCAACTTCTTCTTCAGCTGCTTCCTCTGCCTTCTCTTCTACGTCTGCTTCGTCTACTGCATTATTTACAGCACCGTCATCAGCCGCTTGACCGGTAGGCTCTTTCTGAGCTACAACTTCTGCATCATCAGCAGCGTTTAGTAGTCCATCATCAGCGCACTGTCCGGTAGGAGTCTTCTCTGCCACTTCTCTCGGAGTACCAGTTGGAGCCTTATCGCCAGGAACTGCCTGTACTTGTCCACCAGTTGGCGCTGCTTTCGCTACACCCTCTGCTGCACCTGCACCGTCATCAGCTGCATTGTCATCAACTTCGCTATCATCATCGCCTTCGCTAGCCTCACCGTCATCAGCGGCCATTTCTGCAGCAGCAGGAGCGGCTTCTTGAGCAAGCTTCTTACGAGCCTCCTCTACCATAGCTGCCCTTCGAGCCTTTCTCATCTCTAGTGCCTTGGCATATAGTTCTGAATCAGTTGCTTCAGTTGCGGATGCGGTGCTCTGTTCAGGAACTTCCTCTACATACTCAGAAGTCTTAACTAAAGACTTAGCCATTACGCTGGCCATTCTTAGTAAGGTACGTGCCTCACCAGATAGCTGGGCTGAATCACTTAGAGCGTCAGCAGCGAGACCCTTTAGTTCTGCCATTTTCTTAGCAGGAATCTTCTTTCTGTGCTCGAATGCTTCAGAGATCAAGGCTAGTTCATCAGCAGATTCACTAGACTCGGCCATAACGACCTTCATATCTCTTAGAAGTCTCTTAGATAGAGCTACTTGTTCTGCATCGCCTTCACCAGGAGTAACGTTGATTTCTACATCACCGCCACCACCAAGTTCGTCTACGGCAGTTCTAAGTGCAGATACGGCTTCTTCCATATCTACTAGCGCACTGTCTACTCTTGACTTCGGATCGCCTTCTTCTTCTGCGAGTGGCTCTTCATCAAGTGGAGCCTCTTCGCCCAACGGAGCTTCCTCACCAAGTGGGGCCTCTTCGCCGAGAGCCTCTGGAGCTGCTACATCGCCAAGATCGCCAAGCGGAGATTCTTGAGCTACGCGAGTTAGCTTAGCAGCAATTGCCGGCAAACCTTCTTCACGAATAGCTGCGACAACAGCCTTACCGTATTCACGGCTGCTTAGGAATTCCCAATTTTCTTCTAGCTTAGGACCATAGATGTCCTTAGCAGTTGTTGCCAAGACGAGGTGGCCATCAGCATATACTTCGAAGCAAGAAGCCGCTTTATTAACGGCACCGTTAAGGGCCCTAACCTGCTTGAACTTAGTGCTTAGCTTAGCTCTCTTTTGCTGTTCTTTTATCTGCATATCGCCAGGGAAAGTTCCAGTGTCTCCACCCATTGACTTATCCTGGTGCATGTGCTTATCGTCCATCCAGTACTTCTTGTAGTCTTCAGACTTAAAAGTAGATGGCTCAACAGGCTCAGCGGAACCTTCGCCTGCCGCACCACCGTAGAAGTAGGCTCTCCTCTCCATACGACGTTGTGCAAGCTCAGCTCTCTTTTGCTGCTCTTTTACCTGCATATCTCCTGGGAAGGTACCAGAGTCTCCACCCATTGACTTGTCCTGATGCATGTGCTTGTCATCCATCCAGTATTTCTTGTAATCTTCTGAGGTAAAAGTACTTGGCTCGACAGGCTCAGCGGAACCTTCTCCTGATGCACCACCGTAGAAGTAAGCAATACGACGTCTCAATTCCGCACGCTTTCTTAGATTTGATTCACTCATTATTTCTCCCATAATGTTTTTAATTGATTTGTCTCTATCTAGACTGGAAAAAGCATAAGATTCTGGTCCTACACCATCCGTATCGAACGTATCAGTAAGTTCACCACTGTCACTAGAAACTAATCCTGTGGACTCGCCTCCAGTTCCTCTAACACCTTCACTATCATATGTTTCAAGAGAAGGTGCTCCTTCAGCAGATTGACCGCTTGTAAATACCTCTCCTTCAGCTGTACTCATTTCATTCTCATACGCTTTACCAAAACTAGTATATAGCGTTTGAATATCTCTATCTGTTGCGCCGGCGTCCCTTAGCTGGGACAGAGCCTTTGCAAACTGAACCTCTTTAGCTGCTTCCGGACTAAGGGCTGCATCTTGAGCGTTCTTTATAAATCCCTTCTTTTCTAGATAGCCGCCAATTAATGACGCCCTCTTATCGATCGTGCAACCTTGCGGCCCACATGCGACCTTTAATAGCTGGTCCAACTCTTCAGCATTCTTTAACGTTAGATTCGATACGAACTCGTTATAATCAGAAATGCCGTGGCTGACCAGTTCCGCCTTGTGATCGCCAATAGACGCCAAGCACTGAAGTAATCTAGCCCCAGGTTCTGCAGGCTGAACTACGAGGCTATACTCAATTGGCTGTAAGCCAATGTTGATTTCGCCATATGCAGAACGTGCTGTTACACACTTGCAATACTGAGTTGGAGTGCTGGCTCTGTTTCCGCAGTCACTACAAATAGAAGTAGAAACCGCAGTTCCCATAGAACCATATCGAACAACCCCCGTCTCAACCTTTCTAGCTAAGTTAGGGTAATTTACTTTATCTAATGCGCAAAGACCTACCGCCTGCTTGTGCTTCTCATCGTAATAAACGTCAAGAATAATACCCCTGATTCCGTCAACAGATTCAGATTTGTGGTCTACACAAAGTGGCATTCCAATCCAATCTCGGGCGGCCTTCTTTAGTTCTGATTCCGGGAAGATGTCGCCATTGTTATTCTTGTGAGGTTGAACATTACCGTGCCACTTAAATTGGTCATCAAAATAACCCCAAGCACGGTCACTGCCAACCTTCCTCAAATTACCTTCGTCATCAACCAGGGAAGCTTCAGCTGCTCTTAAAAATATGATTGTAAAATATAAAAAATCGTCTGATTTAGGAGCCAGAACTTGTGAGGTTCTAGCAAACTTTCCAAGCCTTTTCAAAATAACAGGAGACGCGGTAACCGTATCAGCATCGACTTCTTGCACCACATTGCTATTGGAATATCCAAATTTTTTAATATCTAGTCCAGGCATATGAAAATTCCTTGTTAATCACCATTTCTTTAATTATTAGTTATTTGATATTTTTGTGTAAATTATTCAGATAGAACAATCATACCCAAAATGTTAGAATTAATGTATTCTTTTGCTCTTTCTAGAGAGGAAACAAGGTCCTCTACCGCGCTCTCATAACCGTCTGTTAGTCCCGAAAACTCTATAAAAAAGTCCGGAGATTTAATTTTATCTATCATAGCGAAAACTTTTTCCGCAGCATCTGATGATGCCTTAGATGATGATACCAGGCTATCAATAATTTCCAAGGTAGTTGTTATATCCCTTATATCATTCAATATTCTAATAGAGTCCCTTACCTTAATCAGATATGACTTAATCAAAGCAGTATTTCTTTTAACAGACTGATGAAACTGGCCTTTGGAATTAGATATTACCTCATCATTTCCTTGATGCTTTTCGTATTCAATTTTGTTTTTAAGCATCTTCTCAAGAGATTCTTCAGCAATAGTCTGTGCACGTTGCAAAGCCTTTATAGCTTCCTTGCCCTTTCTCTTTACGTCGTCTGGAACAGGAATACCGGCGTTTCTAAGAAGGGAGCTGTCCGCCTTAATAGTGATTTTAGCATTAGGATATTTATCTTTGATACAAGTCAATATATTTATCGCATCCATGTCTGAAGATAAAGATAATATTTCTACTGTATCTAAATCTATCAGCTCTCCATGCTGGTAAGTCATTTTATGCTTTAGCATATCTACCAGATTTCTAGGCGCAGATGCGGATGTACAGAATATTATTTTCTCTTTAGAGTCATAAGCTGTTTTTATAGAACTAAGAAGCTTGCCGACTTCGTTGTTATACGGCATGTCTCCATCTATATGTAGAAATTCAGCAAAGCTGCCCCTAACTAATCTTCCAATAGAATGTTCTTTTCTCGCGTCTACAGATAGACTCTTTGTTACAAATACAGATAACCCATTGATATCAGTCGTCATAAATCCTTGCCAGCTATCATCAACATCAATGCTTCTAGTATAGTTTTTTACTTGCGCCGCTTGTGCGAATAAGCCATCCATATAGAACGCAGTAACGCTCTCAATAGGCTGAGGCGCAAGGTTAATTAAATCGGAAGTAAGGCCTAGACTCTTTCTAGATGCCTTCTTGGATAAAGTTGGAGATATATTAACAACAGGAAAGTTATTCCATTTATATGCCCCATTCTTCTGGAAATCAAAATGAGTTAATATCGCACTCTTAGAAAAGCCGGCCTCTGAAGATGTCTTATTGATATCCTTTATTAAGTGAGAACGTCTTCCTATCTCAATCATATCACCAACATCGATTCCAAGTCGACTTGTTAACCCGCCATATATTTCTAAGACATATTTTATATCTGAGCATCCGAATGTCGCTAAAGATCCTGGCTCGATGTTGCGATAGATTCTTCTTATAACGTTATCCTCGTTTACAAAAAGTATATCAATCGGAAAAGATACAGATCCCATGTGATATAGTACATCCTCCGGCCTTCTATATTTAAAGAGAAGGCCGGCATCTTCACCTAAAGATTTATAAGATTGAAGCCCAATGACTTTATCTTGGTAACTTTCGGCCACACCACATAAAAATACTGCTAATGGAGAATTTGCCCCATTATAAACTGTAATCTGAGCTTTCTTTTTAGTATCTTGATCATCAACCCAACTATAGTCATTACACTCGACGGGGCTTATAATGCCGCCCTCATAGCCCATAATCTCCTGATCTTCTAAAACGGACTTTTCTGGAACTAGTCCATCATACGGTTCTGAGGTATCTTGCTCAATTGACATAGGGCCACCTTCTGGTGTAGTATCTTTGATAGAACCTGGTGCTCCAAGCAATGCAGTTTTCTTCATAATACCTCCTATAGCATCCTTGCGAGTTCGTCTAGAACTTGCGTTATATATGCTGGATTTTTACCATTGAGCGTATTTTTAATCAAACTAATGCTAACACCAATAGACGCCCCACCGGGTGTTTTCTTGCTCGCCATATCCGGCACATTAAGTTCGTTAATCTTTTTCCTTAAATTAGGATAAGCTTTGACCCTAGACTCTAATGACATCTTATAAAGCATGATATCAATAATACTCTTAATTTGCTTAGCCACATATTGCGGATTTTCATAAATGTATTGAGATTCTTTTTTCATTCCGACTCCGACAAATATTGTTCAGCACGAGTTACAATCTTTTTATAGGCAGATTGCTTAGCCTTAGATAAATTAGCGTGCTTACTGTATTCAAGAAGTATAGTTCTGCTAAATATCTTGGTCAATTTCTTTAAAATATCATTAGTATTAACTAAATTAGCATTTGTAATTTTAATCATTAGCTGATTAAAAAGAATCGTGGGATCCTCTTCTGTTGTTTCAGCATATTTTACAAGTAAATAATCGGTAAAGTCAGCAAGAGTCTGATTGTCTTGATCATCAGCTGCATCACCAAGTTCCACCATCAAATTAATTATATCAGAAAAAGACCTTTTATCTTTTTCTTTCGGCTCTTTATAATGGTTCTCCTCGTAATTAGCAGGATCTTGCCCAAACCCTTCGACTCCCATCTCAAGCAAATTCCAGCCATTAGCACCTTCGGCCGCAACGTCATTTTCACGAAATGATATAGGTACATTCTTAACTGGCTTTGGTTCTTCTGGAATAGAAGATCTGTGAGATTCTTTTTTCACTTATTGTCTGCGCCTCGCACATTGGTTATACCATAATCAGATTTGCCAACTTCACTTGCTTTACTTGCGCTTCTGTACTTAGCCGGCTTCTTTTTCTTACCGGATACAATATCCGAAATAGAAAACTTCTCACCATCCTCACCTTCGTAATACGAACTGGTACTTGTAGCTGCAGCAATCTTTTTTAAATCGACAAGTTCTTCGGCTGTGATTGGAAATAACTCACTATATAATTTGGACATACGGGCCCCCTGCTTAGAATCTAAATATTACTATGCCGGAGGGGGAGCTTCTCCTCCGCCACCACCAGCTTCTGGTGATCCTCCAAGATCTAAGCTGCCTTCTGCTCCGCCATCTTCAGCCCCAGGCATTGGAGGCAGCCCTCCCATGTCAAGGCCTCCGCCACCTCCGACGCCAGGTAATCCGCCCATATCTTCGCCACCGGGCTCTTCCATCCCCGGAAGGTCGTCTCCATCTGGTGGCTCTGCAATAGCGCTATCTGCATCAAGATTCCTAAGCTCAGCTAGCCTCATACCGTTCATAGACTGCTCTTCCTTCTGTCGGATGACGTTAGCGATAAGCTCTTCTTTAAGACGCCTGTCTTCTTCTTCCTTACTTAGGCCCAAACTTCTATATAGAGTCTGCAGAGAGACCTTGTTGTCTGATACGAAGTTAGATATGTTCTGGATATAATCATTCATATCGTATAGGTTCATATGGTTGAAGTCTACTTGCGGAATTACGAGTCTTTTTTCGCCATCAACATATTCAAAAAATCCTTGTATTTCGCATATTGGTGCGAAAATCTTTTGCTCAAGCCACTTCTTAATCATATTTCTAAAGATATCGTATCTCTGCCTTAGAACCTCTAAGCCAACAGATGAGCTGGCGTAAGTTACGCCCTCCTGATCCATCAGTGCCTTCGGTGTCATTAGTCCTGTATAGATATTATTATTGATTAATTCTATATCTGAAGCTATATCCAAAACCGATCCAGAGAATCCAACTCTCTCGATTGTAACACCTTCGTGAGTCACAATCTTGAAGTCTTTATCGTACTGAGCCTCTTCTAGAATTATTCTAAATGCGTCAATGTCCGCCTGAGTTGGCCTATAATCGTTAGAGCCTCCAAGCTTAACCAGAGTTAATGGATTAACCATTCCGTCTGCTTGCGCAAATTTAGATTCACGAAGTTTGTCATATAGCATCAAATCTTTATAGATTGATACAATTACAGAGGTTCCTCTAATGTCATAAGGGGAGCTTAAAAGCTTAAGGTGAGAAACGTTAAGTGCATCTAATGGAATATTCTGACCTTTTTTAACAAAGTCCAAAATATACTTAGGCATCCTTCGCCTCATTTGCAAATCAGCAGGAGCATTAGAGTTAACTAATCTTTGCAGAGATGCATCGGGCCTAAGCGAAATAATAGTCTGATCGCCAATCGCCGGCTTCTTGACATGGGTATAGTCCGGATTAAGAACTGTAATTCTTTTCCACATACCAGTCTTTCGATCTAATTCGGCATACGGGAAGGCCTCTCCCATCTTCCAGAACTCAAGCGATACGCCATACACTATGGAGTATAAGTCGATTCTCTCGGCCATCTCAAGAAAGAACTCTTGAACCTGCTTGCTTTTGCAGGTTATGTTTATTTTAGAGATAGGATAAGAGGCGTGCAAGTTGATAGCATTTCTAACAATAGGATGTGTATCATAAAAAATCCTATTCCATGCATTCATCGTGACTCGATCACGAGGTAAGTTTAGATTAGATAATTGAAATAATGGAGAATAAACATCTGGCGCTAAACGATCTGTAGCACTCGTAGATGAAGGTAGAACAGTTCCACCAGAAGACGCACTCTTTCTAAATCCAGGACTATGAGCTACTGCGGAATCAGCAAATTTGCTGAAGCTAGCAGGATCCATGTTCTCTTCTCTGCTCAAAGCAGTAGAAACTTCTGCCCTACGAAGCTTAGAAAGCTTATCAAGGGTGTTCTTATCTACTGAACCTCGATCAAGAACATTATTATTTGATGGTCTCTCGCCTCTTCTGGGCATATGGGAGTCTCCTTATCTAAGTCTTGGTAGATGAGCAAGGGATGGCAATGGCATCGTTGTTTCTTTGTCAACTCCAGGCCTAATAGTGAAACCCTTAGTCATATCATACTTCCAAGCTATATACGCATACATTAAAGCCATAAGGCCGTCATTAGGTATACTACCTTTTTTATATATTTTAATTGGCTGCCCAGAGGATATTCTTGTTCCCTGTTCCATTGAGGTACAGTGATCAATTAACCACTCCAGATGCTCATAGCTCTGCCAAGGGAATCTAATTTTGCCTTTTTTAAACTTCTCAAATATTTCATCAATAAGAAGGTCTTTGTGATAACCAACCATTAGTTCATCCTCACGATACTTTAAAGGCTTAGCTAAGTTACCACTTCCTTGGGCCCCAAGAAATCTATCTCCATATATCATTTGTAGATCTGTAACTACGTCCTGACCATAGAAATGATCGGATACACCTCTTTGGATTCCAAACCTTCTATAGCATTCTTTAATGGTTGCTATCTTATGCTTGAATCTATGCTCGCCAATTTTATGAGCATGCTCTACCAGAAGGGTGCCATCTGCTTGTGCCGACAATACCACTACGCAAGAGAAAGATTGCCCTCGGTCTATATTGTCATTCTCTACTTTACCACCCCAGTCTACACCAAGATATGTTCTCTTATGATGCGGATCAATTTTTCTCGCCATAGACCTGTCCTGATCTCGACACATCTCATATATATCGGCCTTGGTCAACGGAAGACCTGCACCAGAATAGAATTCTCCAATAACCTCATTGTTCCACACTCGGTTGGACTGGGTCGGATTATTCTCAGGCATCAAGTCTAGAATGTTTTGTTTTGGAAAATTAGGAAGATAGAGCTGATTAATATGATAGCCAACATACTTGGCTGTAGCAGGGTCTCTAGTAGGAACCCACTTTCCAAGCTCAATTGACTCAATCTTATGCTGCTTATGTCCGCATAGTGGGCACTGAATAGTGAAGCCCTCTACCCAAATAGTCTTCCATCGATCATCACCAGATAGATAGAATGGAAAATGATCTTTACAGTTGCCGCATCCAAGGTGATAATATCTCTGATCTGATTGTTCCCAGATGGAATGAAAGTAAGAGCTTCTTTCTTTTGGAGTTCCGAAGTAAACTTGAACGCCCTTACCTACGGCGCCGTATTTTGCAGCGGTTAATATCTTGGTGGCATTACCAATTGCCGCACCATACATGTCCTGAACCTCATCAAAGAAGGTTACATCTGCAGTCATACCTCTGATTCTATCCGCATCTCTACCGAGACTATCTACCCATAAGGTTCCAGAGGTAAATTGCTTCATCGTCAGATTATCTACGGCATTAATATCTTTGAGCTTATTCTTGTTAATGATATCATTCTTAGCCGTTCTAATCATTCCCTCTAGTTTATCTTGAGTGAACTTCTTTACCATAGCTAAAGCAGGAAAAGCATGCAATACTCTAATTGGAGGATTAGAAAAAAGGCCGCTATTAGTCAGATATAGATCTAGGGCGCCAGCCATCATGGTTGCACCAACCTGACGACCCTTACATAATACAACAGGCTTCCCTATTTCGGTGGTAGCCTGCATAGCAATATAACGATAAATGTCGGCCATGAATTTCCATCCATTGCCGACAATCCTAAACGGTTGTCCGTCAATCGTTAAATTATTTTCAACAAAGTGAGCCGGATCATAATCTAAAAAACTAGATTTGATCTGAGTAAACAGCTCATCATTACTTTTAATTAAATCTTTCTTATACTTTGACACAGATCACCTTATTACACTGTTGGTTCAGCGTGCTGGTAATACTCTGCTCTATTGTCTTCTGCATCACCAGATGCTATCGGCTCTGGCGGAACGTATTTTACATCATACTCTTCATCATCAGATACAAGAGTTCCGATCCACTCCTGTAATTTCTTAAGATTGATTGGAAGATCGACGAAGCGTAAGCCAGGTTCTTTTCTGCATCTATCAAGTACAGTAGGGACATCAAGATGAGGCTCATGATCTGAAAGGTCTTTAATGTAACTTAATATTTGGCTCATAGCTTTGATATCAGACTCGCTATGCTCAGCCTTTGCAGTCTTAATTTTACATACGCATGAAGCTACCTTTTCACATCCGCAGTTTTGGGAAGCTACCTTAGGCTCTTCGTTACGATATTCTGCTAACAGATCAAATCCTATTCGACTTTTAATATCTGCCATTTTAGCATCTATCGTTCTAAATCGCCTAGCGTTATCTAATATACGAGTCCTATCACCTCCGTCTAGATATTCTAAATTTGCTTCTTTAGCTATGCTATTTGCAAATTCATCCAACCAGTCGCAAGTTATATTATAGTTCTCTGTTAAATCAGATTGCCTGTTAATCTTCATTTGTAATCCTTTATCCGAAGTAATTCTTAATAAAGTCTATACCGTGACCCTCAGTTTCTTTACCACTTTGTGGAGTTGCACCAATAGTTCCACGATCCTTAAAGATCGGAAATCCGTAATCCATCACTAACTGAAGAACAGCAAGCTCTTCACGGTCGGTTAGTTTGTACTTGTCCTTTAGAAAGTCATAAACATCTTCAAATGGGTGTCCACCAGAAACTACAGAGTTGACAAGAATGCCAGAAATAGCTCTTTCGAATGGGGTCATAACCATTTGTACACGAGAGACGGTTGCTTCCTTTTGCATAGGCTCATTATCAGATACTCCAGCAAGAATGATGACCTCTTCGAGATCAACCGAACTGTTGGACTTTAACTTCTTCTTAAGCTTGCCCATGTGCTCTTTTAATGCACTCATATCGTGAATCATGTTAACTCTTGCCTTCTCGATAAAATCCATATCAAGAACGTGACTTACGTCCTTTCTAACAGCCTCTGAAACTTCATTATTCAGTCTGTTCAAATAAGAGTAGGCCCTTTCACATCCGGAAATAGAGCGGCCATCGTGACGAGGAATGCCGCCAGGGTAGCCTTCCTGTAGATAATTTGTAAAGTGTGAAACATCTCTGTCGTCAACCCATGAGGTCTGCTTTGGCTCTTCTGGCTCAGGTTCAGGATCTTCGACATAAGCAACATCAGATCCTGGAAGATATAGGCCATCACGGTTCTCATCGGACTGCTCTTCTGGATGGTCCCCTTCTTCAAATCCCATTAGCCCATGCAATAGACCTTCTGAAACTTCTTCATCTGAAGGCTCTGAACCTTCCTCAAATGTAACTTCTTCGAACGGTATAATATCAGCCTCTTCTATAGGTAGTTCTTCCTCTTCCTCAAAGGTAACAACTAATGGCTCGATCTCCTCTATGTCAAGCTCAGGCATATCAGAGCCTTCCTCGACCTCAAGAAGCTCATGTAGATCAGGTTCGTCAGCTAAACTTTCAGCCACGGGAGGATGAGCAATCTCCTCTTCTCTTGCGCCTGGATATACATAGCTTATTTTTTTCATTACGTTCTCCTTAACCAAAAAAACTCATAAGGCCGTGCCACGTATTAGTGATATTATCATCACCAACCGCTCCAGAATCCGGATACGGACCAGTAGAGAGTGGCTTAGCCGATTCACCCGTCCATATCCTTGGGGATAGGGGGCTACCATTTAAAGGAATATTAACAGAAAATTCTTCAGACAGCAGAGGGGCATCAGGATCAGCTTCAGCACTCTCTTCTTCAGAGCCTTCAAGTTCATCATTCATTTCTTTATTTAAGAAATCAAAAAAATCTTTGGGGCTTGACATATTATACTCCTTCTAACACAATTATTATTAGCAAATTATCCAGTGACTTTGACATGAAAATGATCATCTTCTTCGAGCTTAGACATTTGAAATTCACCACTTTGTTCTACCTCAGATAATAGCTCTTTTGTTTCGCCATCTTGAAGTCTTAAATCTATAGCATTACCAGAACCATGACCAGTATGAGCTAGGCCTAGAGATTCATAATATTCTGCGCCAGCTTTTACACCATTTCGGCTAGTTCCAAGATCTAAAAAAATATCATTCATGCCTATGACCATATTTTTATTTTGATAAAGATCATAGAGATATATAAGGCCGGCATTAAGAGGCTTATTAGTTACGCTTCTTAGTCTATCAACAGTCGCCTGGCCATGAAAACGGGCATACTTATGCGCATCACTATCTGATACAATCCTGGAACCGTCTCCTCCCTGTCTTTGCCAATTTTTAGCCATAGCACGAATTTGTGCTCGTGGAGATCTAAACCCACTGGTAACGTGCGGTTTGTGATATCCTTTTTCCTTCGCCAAATTGCCAAGAGCTGCGAGAAATTCTTTCATGGTATCTGAAACACCATCTAGATTTACACCTGTATTTGATTTTACAACTCCTTTATAGTCGCGTGAACCGCCTCTAAGTTTGCCGCTTAAACCCCCTCTGTCAAAAAGACCGGCTGCCCAGTCTCGTACTCTTCTGGTTCGCTCTTGTATGCCGTCTGATAATCCGGCAGCTTCTCCAGCAACTGTTCCGTCCGACTCCGCTTGAAGTATTTCTAAAACATCAGCTGGCCCACGATGGACCCTTCCCCACTTATCGCTATACTTATTCCAATACCACAATGTCCAAGAATTATAGTCAGAAGTATAAGACCCAGGCAAACTAGTTGCGTGATTCCTCCACCATAGCTCCAACTCTTTATAGTCAGGCCCTTGGCTAGAATACTCTTCCCAGTTGTAAGCAGTGAATGCTGTTTTTCTAATTTTATGCATCCGCTAAATACTCCACTAATAATCTCTTCTGTATCAAAATATCTTTAAATTCGCCAACCAATGGAACATTCTTAAACAAATCCAGCTCTTTTAATAATCGAATAGTTTTATCGGCGTCTAGTTTAAGTGCCTTAGCTAACTTTACGGTTATATACTTATCTTTAATATTTTCAGAAGAAAATAGCTCTGGATTATCTAGAGTGTATTTAATAATCTCATCTGATATCTCAAAATCATATCTTACAGCAAGGTTAATTGCTCTGTATATTCTTCTTGGATCGTCACCGATGGAAATTTTTGGCTTGACCGGTGTTCTTATCACCCCGCTCTTTATATCATCGAAAGCCATTCCGGTTGGATCGTAGACCTCCTTAGTATCAAGATCTTGATGTAAAGTATTAATCGTAAAGTCTCTACTAAAGACCTCTGCCAAATGCTTCTTATCTTCGTCTAGTTCTTCCAGGACGCCTACCGACTCAAAGTTACTAGAGAAGTCAATATCAAAAGAGTCTGTATAGACAGTAACATGGCCATCATCTGATAGTTCAAAGGTTACGTTTAGTGTTGAGGCTAGTAAGATTCCAAGTCTAAGTACATCTGCCGAGTTAGTCGTAAGGTCTATATCGGAAGTCTTAATATCTTTTCCTAGATATACGTCTCTAGCTAGGCCGCCTACAATGTAGGGCCTATCTATCTTATTTCTCTCAGCTATTTGAGAGATAAGCCTTAAGACGCTATCGACTTCCATGACTCAATCCTTACTCTATTGGCTGTGCTTCTTGTCCGCTCTGGCCGGGGCCAAACTCTTGGCTTAACGCCTCAGTACCTTTGCCACCGGCAACTTGTTCCTCTCCCTGGTTAAAGGTTTTGTTTACCTCTTTAATTGCTTTGTTGGAGATGTCAGTTGTCTTAGCTTCGGAAATCTCGGCCATACTTTTTCCTGAGGATAACATGCCAAGCATCTTGGTTACACGAACTAACGCATAAGAATACGCATCAATCAGCTTACTTTGAGCTTCAGCTAGTTCTGGGAATAAAGATGCTATGCCCAGTTTATCTAACATAATATCAAACTCAGCCAGCTGCCTAATGGTTCTTCTGTCTGCTAATCTAGCAGCTACCTCTTCTAGCTTAACAGCCGCTTCTCCAAGATTAATTTGTCCGCCAGTCTGTGCAAGCTCATCAAAGACGGCTCCATGATTTTCCACCGGAGGTTCTCCAGACGTTAAAACCCTCTCTATGGCCTCTCCTGGGCCTCCGGCTGCTGCCGGTTCCTGGCCTGGTACGGTATTTGGGGCGGCCTCTGCTGGCGCCTCAGGAGCCTCCAAACCGGTATCCGCACCGGGGACCTCAGGGGCTCCGAGATCCTGTGCTGCTTTCATTAGTAAATCAGATCCTGCGTCATAACCAAGCTTCTTAAACAGGCTCGCAGCCTGGAAAGTCAAATCTTCTCCGGTTGATTGGAGGCGAACACGTCGAACTTGAAGATCGAAAGCATGAAGCATTTCTGCCAAGTCCTGCTGTTCTTCTGGCGACAAATGCTCATCAGTTCTTAATAGCTTATCTAGTCTACGAATTGCACCATTAAGCTTGCTTTTCCACTCTTCAAACATCTGGCCTTTGGCGTCCTTATCCTCAAGCTCTTTAAGCTTCTTACTAATAGACTCGTCATGAGGGACGGAATCACCCGGATAAAAGTTGGAACTCAAACCAAATTGGTAATCTGACTCCTTTTTGATGTCCACTATCTGATCCTCCTCGGAATATTTCTGGTGCTGACCATCTTTATAATAAGTGATCCATTTTTTGAATCTAACATCTTCACCATTTCTAGTGTTTAATGTACCGGAATAATAATCTAATGCGTGATGAAATGTCATGTCACCAGATTCAACGGCACTGTATATTTTATGAACAAGAGATACCCACTTTTCCATATCAGCCTGAATCCACGGATTCTCTGATAATGCGCCCATGCCGATAGGGTACGCCTTCTTTGTAAGGTCTGCATTTTTAATTAATGAAGTGGTAATCAAATAGTAATAATCGTTTGCCGTCTTTAGACTTACTGAATCTCTATTTAAAAATGCATCCATCAAAATGGTTGGGTCTACATTCTCAAAGGTTGCTTCTAATATATTATGTATATTAACGAAATCTCTAGTCTCATCATGAGAAGCAAAGCGTAGACCGGGATATTTTTGTTCTATCCTACGAATGTCATTCTTTAAACTGCTCATGTTTTATTAGCCTTCCTTTGAGTCTCTCAATAGTTTTAAACCATACAAGCCTGTCGTATGGAAAATTTTCTTTTCGTACCTGATCTTCAATATATTGAAGAAATATATTTAGATGTTCATCCGGTACTTCCTTTTCATTGTAAATATTAATATGCTTTCGTGCCCAGGCTTCAAATGCGGTGATATTAATTAGGTCCGAAAGTTTTAACTCTCTAATCTTCTCCATCTGTAAACTCCACATCTATAGTCTCTATTTGTTTATATTCTGGGGATTTATATTCCATTCCGTCCATTTTGGCATTCACTTTATCTATAAATATCGGAATAAGAGATGGTTCTAATTCTCTCAGAACTTCGAAGACTACACCTTTAACTACATTTACCTGCTCGTTGACTACGTTTATATTGATATTGTGCTCGATAGTTTTATCTGCAACACCATCAATGTACTTCTTCCAGTCCTGCAGGATGCCCTTGTACATGTTTAGATACTCAAGAAAGACTCTATCATGCTTTATATCTCCCTGCCCACTGGCCAAAGAGTCATAATAAAATTCAAGCCTAGAGGTCACTAGAGCGTCCATTTGTAATAACTTTTTAGAGACATCAAGCTCAGCATCAGCAATCTCATTTATCTTTTTCTGATATGAGGAGCTTTGGCTTACGATATGCTTTGCCTCTGCCAATGCGGCATTTCTATCTGTATCCGCTCTAGAGTTCTTAACCGCATCAAGGACGTCGCCGTGAAGGTCGAGGTGCTCCTTTCTGAATGTTTGCAATGTCATATAGCTTATCCAAAGAGATTTCTTCTTGGGATATTTATCTTTCAGCCACGCATCAACACTTTTGACAGATTCTCCATCAAGAAGCTTCTTAATGATTTCTTCTTTATCCACATGTCTTAAAACTTTGCTCACGCCATCTCCTTAAATAAAAAATCCACTACTATATTACCAGAATATAGTAGTGGATTTATAGTTTTGGAACTAGGTTTAGTATTCGAAATACAAATCTGACTGCAAAGAGACTTGCCCGCCAGGAAATTTCTCACCTGTTTCTGTAGTAAATCCGTCATTCCAGTTATATTCCTTTCCGGTCAATGGGTCAGTTTGTACGCCATCTTTGGTAGGGGCTTGAACACCGACTCTATCTGGAGAATACCTTGTTGACAGGGTTCGCGGGGCATCGTCATAGCTTATCTTTGACTTCTCGTGTTTCGGACCTAGATTGTATTTACGCTCATCGCCTTTGGTTCCACCTCTCTGATGCGCAAATTCAGTTCTGGTCGGATAGTCTTGGGCACCATGTTGCATATTTTGGAATATACCATGCTGATCACTAGTTGACGCAGCTTCTTTGGACATTTCGATAATAGTCTCTAGTGCCGCTTTGCGCAACTTTCGAGCCAAAGATCTATCAATCCCTGATGCTGACGTTAGTATTTTTGATACTTTTGTAGACATAGACCGCTCCTTAGGAGAATACTATTCTAGAGGTGGAGATTAACGTTTCCTCATCAATATTAGCACTCTTGTTTCTGTACTTAGGATAAGGACGACCCTGCTCATCAAAGTCAACTTTACTTAGTGGCAATCCTAGCTTAGGACAGTATGGCTCTACTGATGTGGAAATGGTGATTAGATCACCGCGTTCGAAGGCCTCCTTAACTACCTGAGCCCTAGAAGAGCCTTGTCTAGCAGATACCTTTAGAAGTTCAGCAAACTTATCAAGCGCAATCTTGTGTTGTACTGCGCCAAATTTTTCTTGGATAGTTGCCAAAGAATCTTCGGCAAGCTTATAATCTTGTGATGATACACCATCAATCATTCTATCTACAAGCTGATAGTAAGTCATGCTACTCATTTCGCCATTCTGCCTAGCCTTTCGTATGCCGGAGTCATCACGAGATGTGTTAGTCACAAATGCTTTAATGTCATTATATGTAAAGTCGTGTATAACCTCTTCGGTCGAAGAAGAGGACGCAAACCTGCTTGGAAGAATTGGCTTATCGTTATGGAATTCTACGGGAACGTGAATCATGCTCCTGCCCATTGCGGTAGGAATAGATACATCGAACATCAGAGTGTTTTGATCCGAAGAAGCAACTCTAATCTGCGGGTTAACCACGCCAGCAGCCTTGAACTCTGTTGCCAACATGCTGCTCGCCATTAATACCTGCTCTCTGCTGAAGTTAGATGCCGCAACTACTAGCTCATTCTCTAGTTCTGCATAATCCTTTAGGGCGTTTGGAACAACCGCCTTATCAACAGATATAGCCTGAGAACCATGCTGCCCGGCGAACTTATTCAAACTAGCAGTCTTGACCTGATTTTCTTCCATCTTTAGATGCACTAATAGATTAGCGCGACTTAGCTCAGTCACTTCCCCACCAGAGATCATTGTCTTAGGTGGGGAAACCTGGCCACCAGTTATAGGAACCGGTATGTGTACCGCAACCTTGTTAAGGCTGTTAGTATTGTATACTGCGGTAGCCAAAACAAAGTGATTGTTTGATTCTGAAATCACAACGTCATTTGGCTGCATACCCATATGGCTTAGCTTGGAAATAACGGCTTTCTGTACTTCTCTTTTATCTTTCGGATTATATAAGCCAAAAGAATTTTCATTACCAAGATCAAAAATAGAGGCAAACGCATTGGAAAGCCCCTCGTCATGATCCACCTGAATAGACTTGGATTCATCTGAGCCTCTTCTCGTGGAAGCAGAATAGGCCGTCTTCTGAAGTTGTCTATTTTGTAATAGTAAGTCACCAAGTTCTGCGCGGAAAGCGGTCTGTCCGCCAGATAGTCCGTACATTCTATCATAACAGTCGGTCAGTTCTTGCTGAGAAAAGAATTCCTGTCGGCTTGCACGTTTTACTACAACATCACGCATATTTCCGATTAACTGATCAGTTGGATGATTAGACGCTGCGGTTACAAACCTGCTGACAATATATGGCGCAGAATACTTGCTTCCATCTTCCATCTGCCCCAAAGCGGCTCTAGCTTCTTTTAGGAGCTGCTTAATGTCTGTTGCTTTTAAATCTTTCATTAGACCTTATCCCTTTAAATGAATTTGCTCAGCTCTGGAAAAGAGGAGACCAAAGCATGCTGCTTCCCTTGAGGTTGCTCTGCAAGAACTTCTTTTAAAAATCCTTCATCTTCACCAACCAATTCTAGCAGCGCCGTCTTAAACGAGCTTATATCGTCTGGATTAAATCCATAACTTTCTGCCGAGAACCTTGCAACTGGTACATTTTTATAAGCTAAGGTTACATTTTGATGCTCATAATCACTAATTGCGGCCCAATCACCTTGGCCCCTAGAGTCATATTTTGGATCCGACATTCTTACGAGATGCTTTCTTCCGTCACTTTCTTCCACCTGCCACAAACTACGGTAAGGATCATTTTCAACACGATATACGTCAAAAGCAACTCTACGAATTGCTTTTGAAGCCTCAAGTTCTTCAGAATATTCAATAGAATTTACAGTTCTCAAGCTAGAAGATGTCTTACCAAAAACCTCTCCCAAGACCTTATCGAGATCCGTACTAAACTTTTCTTTTGCCATGTTTATGCCCTCTACGTAATTTTTACGATTTATTAATAGAAAAGAAATTAGCATAAAGTGCTGTTCTTAATCTGGTCAATCTCTTTGAGTATCCTTACTATTCTTTGATTATTAGTACATATCTTCTTTAGCTTTTTAATTATGCCGCCATATCGCTTCTTATTATTCTTATAATCGATATTACCATGCATGGCTTTGTGTACAGCAGACTGTGTTATTCCAAGATGTTCAGCAATATCATTCTGTGTTTTGCCGGTCAGCCTCATCATTAAAATAGTTTTCTGATGTTCTGTTAAATAGTTACCACTAACAATATTATAGATCTCTTCAATTAGTTCGTCACGTAATTCTGAGATCCTATCGTTACATTGGTTGTCTGCAAGCAAGGAACTGATTCCTCGCTCAACAGGAAAGTTATCGAGCTTATCATGGTCAAATGATATTTCGACAATCTTGTATTGATACAATCTTGATTTATTCTTCATCTTTCTCCTAAGACCAGTTTGGGATATATGGTTTTAGATCTTTAAGAAAGGATTCCTTGCTATTAAATTCGTTTTTGAAATATTCATCCGCATCTTTATAGCCATCTGGAATCAGCATAAATCTTAGCTTAACACCCTTATTTGAGTACTTACTATATATCCTTTCCATAGATTTTATACCACCATCATCTCTATCCAAAATGAAGGTGATTCTGTCTGTATATCGTGATAGTTTAACTAGATGATTTTTTGAGAATGCGGTTCCACAAATTGCTACACAATTTGGCATACCGGCTCGGACCATTGCCATGAAATCAAAATAGCCTTCAACGGCGTATGCATTTCGTTCCTTTAGAATATATCCTCTGGAATGATTTAGGCCGTAAAGATACTTGGACTTTTTATAACCAGATCCTTCGTACTTCGCTAACGAAAGAAGACTCCTTTGATTGTCGTTCAAAAGAGTCCTCCCGCTAATTCCTATTGCATTATTGTATTCATCAAAAATGGGAAATATAACACCATGTGTTGTGGCGAATTTACTATCCCCAAAATAATCTGTTATTTTTTCTTCCTTTAAGACTGCACTAGACACATGCTTACTTAACATAGAAGTATTTTGTGGAAAAAATCCGAGCTTATATTTCTTAACTTCAGGCACACTAATCCCTCGTTCCTTAACTAAATAAGTTGCGATTTCTTTTGAATTTTTTAAATTAGCGTGACAAATATTCACAAGTTTTCCTAGTTCTATAGATTTTTCTTCAGCTGTAACATTTGACATTTTATTTAATCCTGTGTAATTTTGATAGATTCGATCATAAACTTAGATATATTGAACTCGCAACCACCTTGGTCGCAATTTTGCCCAACCACTTCACCAGAATCATTCACCACGGCTTCGACTTTTTTATTACATGTTTGACAATCAAACTGAAAAGCCTTTCGCTTATCTTTTCTTACAATATCTCCACGTTGTTTCATCGACTTTTTAGAGTATGAAGAGATGTGCGATAACACCTCTTCGCAGTCTTCACAAACTACCTCATCGAGATCTAAATCAACGGAGCCAATTGTTGTACCATCTCGCTTAGTACACCCAACATTACATCTGACTAACATCTAATATACTCCTATGATTAATAGATCATTCAAACGGATCAGCCGGGATTTCAATCTCTGGATCTTCTTCCGTATATTCCGCTTGGATATTTTCACCAAGATAATAAGACCTGATCTCCTGGTCGAACCTATCCAAATTATCTCGGATGGCCTCCAGCACCGTGGCCCTACTTGAATATTTTACGCCGTCGATCAAATAAGTTCTTGCACTTGGTCTTTCCCAGTACCCAATAGCGTTACCAACATCAAGAAGTTCTTCTTCTTTACGGACAATACCTTCGAGATATTTAATGGTATATTCGCATTGTGCATACGAAGTAGAGACCTTATTCTTCAGGACTTTAGCTCTAACTCTATGTCCAATCCTGACGTCATTAGAGTCTTTAATGATATTATCTGCGCCGCCCATAGGTGCGAAATTTATCATAAGGCTGCAAGCGTGCTTAAGAGCACGGCCGCCAGGAGAATCCTCAGGGTTTCCAAACATTTGACCGGGGTTGACACGTAACTGGTTAATCAGAATAACCGCTGTATTTGATTGCGCCGCCCCAGGGGTGATTTTTCGTAGCTCTACGGAAAGGAATCTCGCCATTAAAGCCATGTTCTGCTTACCAACATCAGAAGTTCTTTCCATTGGTGGTTGCATTGCCGCTATAGAATCCAAGATAACAAGTCCGCATCGTCCAAGATTTAGACGATTCATCTTAGTCCCATCTGGATGTGGGTAATCCATAACAATACCATCTTTAATCATATCAAAGATGCCCTTGATTTTAGTTTCTTTCTTAGTCTGCTTATTTACCTTCGTCTTTCCAACTAATCCGCCGAATAGCTTTTCGGCTTGATTGCTTTTTACTAAGAAGATTCTATCATTATCAATTCCAAATTTCTCAGCCCATGATGCAGAGTAAGTATATTCTGCATCTAGGAAAACAAAACAATTTTCCGGATGTAAAGACTGCCAATAAGCCGCACTCTGTAAAGCTGTAAAGGTCTTTCCGGATGCTTCCTTTCCAGCATATTGTGTTACTCGTCCCCTTACCGGTCCGCCGCCAGTCGCGAAATCTAAGCCGGGGCTACCTGTACTGATAGTTTCAATATTATTGCTGATTGCCTTTGGGTGCACAATTGCGTCGTTACCGAATAGACTTTCGGCCTGCTTAAAAGCCTCACTTGGTGATAGTAGTTCTTTTGCCATCTTGATATACTCCTTAATATTTGTGATTGTAGCCTGTATCAGAAGGCAGACGATATCCGGCTGGTGGGCTCCATCCAACAGGATCTTCTGGTCTTTCTGCTACTGCGGCTTCTGTTCTAATTAACAAATTGGCTATACTTGTTGCATTAATAAGGGCTGTTTTAGTAACTTTCTTAGGGTCTATTACACCCATTTCAACTAAGTCACCGTACAGGCCCTCTGCTACATTATACCCGAAATTTGGGTTAGCATCAGGGAGTATTTTGTTCAAAACTTCTTCTACATCTTCATCCGCATTCTTCAATATTTGAGCAATAGGTCTAACGCATGCGCCTAATAAAACTTCCGCAGCAGGTCTAAGATCCTCATCAAGTTCTGGTAGCTTCTTAATACGAACCCAATGAGCTGCACGAAGTAATGCACTACCTCCGCCAGCAACATATCCAGACTCAATGGCGCACTCTACGGCAAACATTGCATCATCGATTCTATCACCAGTTTGCCTAAGCTCTGCCTCAGTGGAGTATCCTACATATAAAATTGTTCCGCATCCTTTGAGGTTGGCGATCCTACTGTCTATATCAATCTTGTCTCTATCGTTAATTAACTTTCTTTTGTCCTCTTGATATTCTTCCAGTCGTTCATTAATTTGCTCTTGGCTTCCCTGCGGTTCCAAAATCTTTGTTAGATTTCTATCAACGATTACCTGCTTTGCTGCGCCAAGATCATCAAGTTTGATTTTGCTTAACGGAAGCCCACGTTCTTCGCTAACAACGACTGTTCCCACCTGCATGGCGATGTCCTCTATCCATCTGTCTTGATTGATATTCAATTTTCCAAAGCCATCATTAGGCAGTTTAATCGCGCACACACGTATGCGTCCCTGTATATGATTTTGAAGAAACACTTGAAGGGCCTCTTTCTTTAAGTCTTTACAGATAATAAGCAAAGGAACATTTGCCTGGCTTAGCTCATCGAACAAAGCTTTGTTATCCTCAATGTGAGTAATTTCTCTGTCGCAAATTAAAATGCGGCAGTTATTAAGCTCGGCCTTAGCCCTCCCTTTCTCCAAAAATCCGCGACTAATATATCCACTCTTTATCTCAAGACCGTTAACTTGTACTACATGACTTTCTATACCGGGACGTGCCTGGGCTAAAACCATTCCATCTTCGCCTGCAATAGTATATGCCTGGGCAATTAACTCACCTAATTTCTCATCATTATTTGCAGATATGGTGGCAACGTGTTTTAAGGCATCAAAGTCCTCAACCGGAGAAGCTGCCGCATCTAAATATCCTAAGATATATGCCTCGGCCCAATCTATGCCTTTTTTGAATTTCAATGGTGAATATCCTTTGTCCATCAGGGCGATGCCGTTTCTCAGTATTTCATGAGCTAATACAGTAGCAGTCGTCGTTCCATCACCAGCAATAGCGGCAGTTCTTCCGGCCACTTCCTTTACTAATTGGCATCCTAATTCCTCTATTGGGTCCTCTAATACAACCTCACGAGCCACACTTACACCGTCCTTAGTAATGGTTGGTGCGCCAATATGCTTTTGCAAAATAACGTTCTTACCGTTTGGGCCCATGGTTACGCCAACGACCTTAGACAGTTTGGATACGCCACTTAACAATCTCTCTCTTACTTCATTTCCGTGAACAAGTAGTTTGCCACCCATCAGTACCTCACAATTCTATAATCTGTTCTAAATTAAAAATCAATTCTTCTTTCTCATCTTCAGAAAGGTAATTGAATAAATCCTCTGTTTTTACAAAGATAGACTTTCCTTTTAGGCTATTAAATCTGTCTTTATTATGATCATAATCTACCCAATCTCCTGGAAATATAACCCAGAAGTCACTACCACCTGTTTTTGATATCCTTGTGCCTTCACAAAAAATTACTTCTATAGTTTTAGGGCCAGATGGAACAGGGGATCTGTGACCTCTAGATGTAGTGTGCCAGTTGACATCTTGCTCGATATTAACTTCCATCAAATATCCCATTTGGATATGGCCTTGCTTTCTTTCAATATGTGAGTAAGACCTACGGAAATGGCGTCCGCAACATCTCCGCTCTCCTCTCTAATCTTTTTATTTCTATTAAGCTCTGGCCTAAAATTTTTGCAGTATTTATTAATTACAGGAAAGATATCATCTTTAGACATTATTTTAAATCCAAAATGCTTACTGAGTGCTGCTCGAATAGATATTACCGGATAACTAAAGGTATCTTTTCCTAGCTTTTGATAAGCCGCAAGGGAGCATACCTCATTAAATGTGCTTAGTACAATAATTGTATTGGCACTGGAACGTCCCTTGGTAAATCTCTTGGCATAAGCCTCTACTACGACATCTGTAACTTCATACATTTCAATCAAATTTTGAATTTCATCATAAGCATAACTCAATCTAAGTGACATACTTCCTTTTGCTTTTTTAGGCGGCTTTAGATATCCCATATAAGGTAATGTTAATACTTGATTGTCATCAATATTTAAGATGGCCCAACCAATAGTTGATGATGAAATATCTAAAGCAAGTAATCTTTCCATAGTGGTAAGATAATACGAAATCAGCCCAGTGAACACTAAGGTTCACTGGGCTGATTTCATGTGGCCACTATGACCTTATTTGGCTTACTCGAATTTAAACGGGAACTCTTCCTCTTCGGAAGAACCAGAGTCAGTATCGGCAGTAACAGTGCTACCACTGCTCCAGCCCATAAGGTCTAGAACATACTGAGGGTCGGAAGGCTGGATCAATCTGTCAAGGTTAAGTCCGTCATTGAACGCCAAGAAGGCTTCCTTCATAGACTCATCGATTCCGCTCTTAGGACGAGGGTTGACAGAGTATAGCGGCTGAGAACCTGGCTTGCCACGAGTGATTACCAGGTCATAAGAAGTAACCTTACCCCAATCAGGGTCGTTTACCAACTCACGAATACCGTTATAAATCTGCGGGCCAATCTCAAGAAGCTTGAACTGGCTGTCGCTACGGTCGAGAACCTTTACGATCCAACGAGCCTTACGCTTGAAACCAGCGTCATCTAGTCTCTGTAGTAGTTCGGGAGCGGCGATAGGACTGTTAATCTTCCTTTTGCCTTCGGTTCCTTCTACCCAATTGATGTAGAATTGCAACGGGTTACCCATTACGCGAACGACGTTACGTCCGCCTTCGAGGCGCATGAACTGAGTTCTGCCACCACTAGAGTCACCTGCTTTTGAATTCCAATCTACTTCTCCAAATACGATTTTAGACATATTTACTTTTCTCCTGTTATCCTATAAGTGTCTTAGTCGACGTTAGGATTTTGTTGTTGTTTGTGTTGTCTTAGTTTATCAAAGATCCTGAGCCATTTTGGCATCAGAAAGCTCGGACTCCCATTCATATTCTCCACCAAAATCAACATCGCTTGGAACGGTGCTAGGTCGGTTTCGAGATACTGGGCGAGAAGAACCCATGTTAACATTGTACCCAATGTTACTAAGTTTTTCAATCTCATAATCCCTTCTCAGGAAGGTTTTAAATGAGTAATGCCAAGATGAAAAATAGCTAGCTTTATTTTCAAACCAGCGCTTGCAAGCTTTCGCTATAGTTAGCTGATTGCATGCGTCAATATAATCATCATCGGCCTGGGCATACCACTCTTTTGTTTTAATTGTTTTATGTCCAGCATCTTTTGCTTTATCCAAAGCCGCGTTTGACCACGCCTTATTTTTAGCAGACTCCAAAGAGCCAATCCAGATGTCAATCAGGACAATTTTGTCTTGACAAAAGTTCTGTGCGTTCAAAGCATGTACCAAGCCTTGTTCGGCAAGATTCAGGTCAATGGCCCCATTAATTGGCAGCCATGCTATAACTTTATCAATTTCAGATGTATCGATATTATCAATTGCAAAATCTGAAACATCTATTTTATCATGAAAAGTTGACATTATAATTCCTTCAGCTTCTTTTCTATACTGGCAACTCTTGCCTCTAGAAGTTTCATGCTTATTATACCGTCCGTTAAACGTCTGAGCTTCTGATTAAGCTGCACATTTAGCAGAAAGAATATCAAGATCATAGAGGTTGGCTTTGAAACAGGAGGGCGAACAAGTAGGATGTGTCCTTCCTTATTTGTTTCAAACATACCCATTAATGAATTCTTGCCGAAGTTCTCTTCTATTTGAAGATAGTATTCCCATTCAGAATTACTTAGTTCTACTTTTCTATTGGCAATAATCTTAATCATTAACCTGCTCGGACAACCCGAGTTCCTGTTTTTCTTTTATTCAGACGTTTGGCTTGAGCTTTCAACCTCTCAACCCTGTCTTCCTCATCATCATCTTCTTCTTCGCTATAAGTTACGCTGTCATCGGGCAGCTGCTCCTTATACTCGGCAGCCACCTCGCGCCTCACTTGATCTGCAAGGTCAGAAGGCTCCTCGTCCTGTATAGATAATACGTCCGTCCCCAAAGCAGGACTTGCAGAATTACTAAGTTTCTTTAGTTCTTCATCCAAAACGGTTCGCCCATATCCAGAAAGAATTTCGTTATAGATAAATAATGCCAAATCAAAAGTTTCTGTCTGTTCAAAAGATTCCGCAAAAGATTGCGACATAATTCGATTTTGAAGCATAGACAAATGATTCATGTCATGATTAGAAAATAGAGGTGACCCGCATGATGGGCACATATTCTTCATCAAGCAGAATCGCATGTTAGATGGAACAACAAAGCTACAATTTTTACATTTCATGATTTATTCTCCTTTGCTATGTATATTTGATACCATAACGCTAACGTGAAGATTGCGTCTTTGTCAGTATCTATGCTCTGCTCTTGTCTCCAAGCAACGCATCTATCCAGCCCCTTTGTTGGCTTTACAAATACGCCAGCCTTTAATGCAGCAATAGCATATTCTTTCAAAATATGGTCTGGTATCTCACTTGGTAGTGGGCCGCCGGGCGGAGAAAAGACCAAAATCTCCCTCTTAGATTCAACAGGCGGAAGGCTTAACAGTTTTTCTCTTAAAAAGTCAACCTGCTTAATACCCATCCTAAGATAAGTTCTAATCATTGCTTCAGATCCTTCTCTCATAGGCACGATAACAAAAATACCATAACCATCTGGCGATGATTTGTATATATCATCACGTCCACCAGAACGTTCTTTTTTAAACCGACCAGTTAATACCCTGACTAGATCATGTTCAACTTCAGTACCCTTTTCGCACGCATACGTCAACTCTGTATACGTAGCAGAAGGATGGTGTTGCCTGTATCTGTCCAATGCATGTCTAGAACAGCGGAAGATCATTTTATTACACTCCTTTACCGAAAGCTCTTTCTAAGACAGAAAGTGATAAGGCATTTTCACCAGTATATCTATCTTCATTAACAGCGCAAATAGCCTTTATAGGCGTGCCGTCTGTCAAAACCTGCTTTAACTTGGAATAATCACCTGCCCATACAATCATAGTGGTTGTAGAGCCACCAGCATCTTCAAGAAGATATTTAGCAAATTTTTGTCCAGCATTTCTACCGTTCTTAATCTTAAACTCTTTTATCTTAGACTTTACAATAGCCTCAATTCTAATTTTAGACTTCGGCCTTATCGTCGGTATTTTACCAAAAGCAGTTACCATTGATCCGCCTCTAAAGAATCCTGCAAATACCTCGTGAAGAGAGCCACTAATTGTTCTTCCAAGAACCTCTTGTTCTGCTACTAATATATCTTTCCTGCTCCATTCTTCAGTCTCCTCTGCTGGAGTGTAAAGAATTGGGCAATCAGACATATAGAGCTTTAGATTCTTTTGGATTTCCGCTACTCCCATAGCATCAAGATGCTCCTTGTCTGGAATTAACAAATTCTTATTAACTAGTTCGCTTGTATAATTTTTTATCCAAGCTTTCTTCTTTTTGTTTAAATGAGTATTTACCTTGGTCCTAAATTTAGAAAACTGATCGAACATTGTCTTCCTGGGAATGTTGTATGGATCAAACGCCCCTGCTTTGGCCAAAGCTTGTACTACTCTCTTGTTTACAAGACGACCTGAGGTTTTTGCGAAAAACCATTCCAAAGATTCGTAAGGACCATTCCCAAGTATATCGTGGATAGCTGTCACTCCAACGCCTTTAACGGCAGATAACCCTGTTAAGATTTTACCGCCATCGACAATAGTATAGTCTCCATCTGAACTGATATATGGCGGAAGAATTTCAATATCCATATTGGCACATTCACTCAGATACTCTTGAGCCTTCTCTGCATTTGGATCTTCTGAGTTAATTAATGCGCACATGAACTGTATCGGATAATGACATCTTAACCATGCCGTATAAAATGATATATGAGAGTAGGAAATTGAATGCGACTTATTAAAGGCATACTTGCCGAGCGGTTCAATAAACGTTCTCCATATATCCATAGCTGTTTCATAACTCATTTTGGAGTGACTCATACAGTCTTTTAGGAACGACGCCTCTGTTCTCAACACAAGCTCAGGATCTTTACCCTTAAGCTTACTGATCTTTCTTAGGGCATCTGCCTGATTAAGATCCCAACCGGCACAATCTTGCGCCAAGAACATAGCTTGCTCCTCATAAACCAAAACTCCAAAGGTTCTTTCAAGCGCGCGTCTTGTACTATCGTGAAGATATTCTGGTGATTTAATACGAAGCCTTCGTTCGATATACTTCTTCCTTTCTTGCGGATGGCATGACGGCCTTCCGATTGCATTAATAATTGATATATCTTCGATATTTCTTGGCTTTAGCTTAATACATAAAGGAGTCAGAGAGGATTCTAGTTGGAATACACCAGCCGTTCCGCCCTTTCCGATCATATCGTATACTGCCTTATCCTTAAGATCCATATCTTTAATTGTTAACTTCTCACCAGTAGTTTTTTCAATTAGCTTGAAGGTATTATCTATAACAGTTAATGTCTTAAGACCCAATAAGTCCATTTTAATTAAGCCATTATCTTCACACCTAGTCTTCTCCCATTGAGTAACTACCAGAGCCTCTCCAGTATCCTTCTTTTGTTCAATTCTAAGAGGAACAATTTTGCTAAGAGGCTCTTCTCCGATAACTACGCCTGCAGCGTGTACAGACCAATTTCTAGTTAGGTTCTGTAACTTTTCTGCATATAAATTAAGCTCTGGATTGTCTTGCATATAAGCATCAAAATACTTATTCTTCTCTCGCTCTTTTTGGATAGTCTTTTCATCACCCATAGTATCGGTAATAGCATTTGCAATCTTAAATGCAGTTGTCTTATCTCCACCTAGTCTTAAGCTTCTGGCGACATCTTTAATAATTACCTTTGGAGATAACGTACTCCAGTTTGAAATTGAGGCGACTCTATCTTCGCCATATCGTTCTTTGATATATTCCTTAACTAAGCCTGGGTTACTAAAATCTGTATCAATATCTGGAAAGCTCTTCTTTTGGTTATTATGGAATCTTTCAAAAATTAGATCATAAGTAATGGGATCAATATCTGTGATACCAGTCAAATATGCAACCAAACATCCTGCTGCCGAGCCTCTGGCCGGACCTACAGGCATTCTTTCTTTCGCCCAATTTGTATAGTCTGCCACAATTAGCATGTAAGATGAGAAGTCTTTATCCTCTAGAACACCAAGCTCTACCGTTACTCTATCCCAGTATTCATCTCTGATTTCATTATCCAAATGTGAAAGCTTTTCTTTAAAGCCCTGAATACACTTGAATCTAAGATAGGCCTTGTCTTCTTCAACAGAAGCACAATTCTTTTGATGCCATGTCTTAAAGGAAGAGTAATCATCTTGGTCACCAGCATAGTACCTTGGCAGCATAGCTCCCTTTGGCTTCAAATAACTTGGCTCATCACAGGCATTCATAATGTCTATAGAGTTTTTCATTCCGACAGTGGCAATACGAGATCCGAAAAAGTCTGCAATTTCATCAGTAGTCTTAAGGTACATGTCCTGCACGCCGTACTTAAATCTATCAGGATCGTCAAACGCCTTCTTATCTTTGATTGCCAGCATTAGATCGTGATACTTTGCAGCCTCTTTGTCTCTGTAATGTGCATCACAAGTTATTACATATGGGATACCCATATCTCTAGAGAGCCTAATCATTTCTTGATTTAACCTCATCTGGTCAACAGGCTTTCCTGTTTTTGAGTTTACTGCATATAATGCGTGAGGCTGTATCTCTAATCTAAATCTATCACCAAATATAGAATGAAATCTTTGTATCTGACAAATAGCTGCAGCCTCATCGCCCTCTGTGATTAGAGTTTTAGCAACCAAACCATTAGAGCAGGCAGTTAGACAGAATAGACCTTGATTATATTTCTCAATATGTTCCCATCCAATTCGAGGGGTCTTCTTTCCCATATAACCAGAAACTTGATTTTGATAAGCCAGGAAGTTTAGATGTAATAAGTTACGATATCCAACTTCATTTTGTGCCAACAGAACAAGGTGATGTGACTTCTTCGCAGAAAAGTCTTCTGTGAAGTATGCTTCCATGCCTGGAATTAATTTAACGCCAGTTTCTTGGCTGGCCTTCCAAGCGTCATAATGAGCCGTCATAGTTCCGTGATCAGTAACTGCTACGGCAGGGTGATCTACCTCTTTAGCTCTTTCAAATAGGTCGTGCACATTATTCATGCCGTCGAGAGGAGAGCCAACTTCGGTATGATTATGGAGACTTACAAATTTACCTTTGTTCATCTTTTAACTCCACTATATCTTCTACAAATTTATCAAATTCTTTATAATAACCATATTTTTCAGGTTTCATATCTTTCTCCGTAGGGATACCATAACAAGTTTCTCTCCCTCTGTGGTTAAAGTGTGTTTATATAGAAACCCACGCATCATATGATACATGGGCTTTATTTTATGTAATCGGCCTTAGGTACCGGTATCTACCGCTTCTATCACATAAATAATAGATATAAGCGTACCAACATCTGGAATATCTGTTAGATAAACCGTATTCGTAGGCTCATCGTAATACCAATCAAACCACTCATCTGCATTTGCAAAGACCCTGATAGTGTCTGGATCATATGGAATCTCAGATAATGGCCATTCCTCATTAAGCTCTGGCACATGGTCTCTGGCTTCCGCTAATATATTTTCCCATCTTGAGGGATCGCAGAAGCTTGCAATTTGTTCTGCTACATCAATATATCCTGTACCAATCTGCTCAACATTACACTCTGGGTAAGTTGCTGCATCAGTATCAGAATATACAATGGCAGCCTCCGTGGTTTTAAATGGATGTGATTTAAACGTAGAAATCAAAGATTCATAAGAAGCGACACTATATGAGCTTTGATCGGGCTCATCAGAGACAAAGATAATTAATAAATCAGCCTCCTGTCTGTGAAAATCGTCATCAAATGCTGTAGATTGTACTGCAACATCAATTCCTTGTTCATAATATCCGCTTTGACCTAAGTATGAAAAAAGTGCATTTAATTTATACTCTGCATTCGCATCATCCCATCCTACCCATCCATATGATTCATCATCTGGATCAGCAGAACGTAACATAACTCGCCATTCTAAGTCAGAAAAATCATTTCCAACCAAAGACAAATACATGTCTGGAATATAAGTTGCGAGCATTTCTTGCTCATCACTCATCGAACCAGATTCATCTACAATAAATAAAATATCTAAAGCTTGGTTGTAAATATAACCTTGCTCCAATACACTTTCACCGACAGTTTCCTCAATAACTTCTTCAACAACCTCTTCAATAATTACATTTTCAACAACAACTTCTTCATTAGTAACAACACCATAGTCTGGGGAACAGCTTATCGACAAAAGCAAAAACAATCCTAATAAGGCCCTAGGCCATAGTGTCATAGTCTCTCCTTTAGCTTACCAAGTCTGCTATATTGGCGTATATCTCTGACACCACGTCAGGGTCTATATCGCCCTTTAACATACGAATAGCGACTTTAACTTCTTTCTTTGGAAGGCCGTATTCGTCTACAAAATCATTTGTAGTCTCTTTAATCTTCTCTCTAATTTCCTTTACTTCATCTTCATATGCTTTTAATGTCTTTACGAAGGCACGAATCTGCTCAATGCTACAAGTAGTAGCATTAGTTTTTTCGTTATCTCCGACATATACTTTTAATCTAATGTTTTCACCAACCATAACAACTCCTAATTTAGATTCTATATCGAATCATATGATCATACTCTGCCTCTAGAATAGCCTCCCTGACTAATACTTCAGGGTCTAGCTCCTCTAATCTCCTATTTAACATGATACCGGCGAGAATTTTCAGCCTCTTAGCCATTTTATCAATAACTTCACTCTCTTTAATTCTCGGCTCTACACTCGTAGCACCAGAAGCTGAATCTTCAACGAACTTCAGAATAGAGCGTCTGGCCCTATTGGCCATAAGTTTCGCTACCGCTTCTGGGCTCGCTTTTCTTCCGCTGCCACCAGGCTTTACTGCTGACATTCCATATCCCGTGGTACCTGACCTAACGCTAGCTAAGTCGCCCATAGTGGCGACACCATCTGGACCTATTTCTGATGGAGTCGCCTTGTCAGTATGAACGCCATACACATATTGTATATAACTACCAATATCTTGATCGGCGTCAGGGTCTTTTGGATCTGGACCTTCACGAACATCATAATATTTACCAGGATGATTCATCCATCCGGTTGTATCTCCAGGACCAGATACACGTAATAAATCATTTAACTGATTTATTTCCTGCTGACTCCATTCAATACCACGAGGATCGATCATAGTCAAAGCCTCATCTATACCAACTTCTCTACCCATAACTTCTTCAGATAGTTCCATAACTCTTCGTACACCATAAACATTTATAATGAAGTCGATTAATTTTGCTTTAACTGAATCACTAAGCTCAGTGGATCCAGTTATATAAGAGTTATTAATCAACCTATAAGCATTATGAGGGTCTGTCAGCAATAGAGAAATTTCATTGGTTCCAGTTTCAATGGAGTAAGTATGTAACTTAAACGTTAGCTCTTGGATTTGGGCCTTTGTTTGTGGATCCGGATCTCTAGCGTATCTCTTGTATAGAGACATAACCTTTGGAATCATAGTTTTTGCGTCAGCCTGCCTATGAGACGGGTAGCCGGCGTAACCAAGCTTGCCCTTTCTCTGCGCATATAACTGCTCAAATATATCTGCAGAGTAAAATTCTAGAGAACCTTTCTCGGGCCTCTTCGAAGGTGTGCGATATGAACCAGTGGTTGTTTTAAATCTCAATGGAAGCTCATTCCTTCTGGATCTAAGCTCTTCCATTCTTAAGTCGTGAGCCTCTTTAAGTCTCGCAGACATATCATCGTATGCCTCTCCCTTTAAGTCTCCAATCTTTTCAATGGCTCGGCTATACTGCTGAACAGCTTCTTCCATCAGACCCTCAACTCTATAAAGAGTTAAGTAATCAGGTTCAGATAAGCCTCTTTGGAACAAGAATGATATATCTACCGGCTCTCCAGCAAGATCCACTACAACAGAGAAGTCAAGAACCTTAAGCTCTGTTTGTGCCGCAGTTGATTTAGCCTGCCTAGTTCCTCTATGGAATGGCAAACTAATACCTACGAAACCTGCTCCACCATATCCCTGCTCTACGGCAGGCCACTGCTGCATGATAGCTTTATTCTGCTTCATTGAGCGTGCGTCAACCATTCCAATCTGCATCTTTGAAGAATCAAAGTTAAGCTCTGGGTTAACAATATGTGACTGATTAGGATATCTAGTATCAGGCATATCTGTAATCTGATATCCAGAAGTTCCAATCTTTGGTACTCGTTGATTATTCCATATATACCCAACATTGCTATTTCTAAGCGGCATGTTGGCTACAGGGAAAAATTTGTTTAGTTCTGATACAATCCACTCAGACGTCTGATCCGTAGACTCACTAAGCTTGGTTCCAACAAACTCCTTGGCCCTACTGATATTCTGAGGTGTCGTAGCAAAACGATTTGCCCAACTTATAATTAACACAAGCCTCTGATAGGCTCTATCGATCTTATCGGTAGTAAGCTCGTCATCTTCATTTAAGAATAAGCTCTCATAATCTTGGCCATGAAGAGGCTCTTCATCAATGTTGTCCAAGAAGTCTTGAGTCATATTCATAATTGTATTAGGGTCAGTTAAATCAACACCAATATCATAGCCAATGTATCTATCACTTCCTTCAACAAGGTACTCTTGTGCAAATTCTGAAATTGCAGACGCCATGTAAGACGAGAACGCCAGTAAGAACATCTTCTGTATGTACAATGATACACCGACGGCTCTCTTCTTCTTTTCAGGTGAGGCGGACTCTGGAGTTGATGCTAAGTAATACAGTAGCTTTTGAGAACCGCCGACTGCTCCTTCGGCAAATTTAATAGCAGCTCTTTCGACTCTGTTAATAAATCTTCTTTGGGCAGTAGCAGGAAGTATTGCCCTACCAGTCTCATCAGACTCAACAAAATCCTTGATAGCTTTAGATAATACATTTACAGCAATATCCTTAGAAGTATCCCATGGTTTAATAACCGAAAAAGTCTCTACGTATGACTCAATTTTGGCAACCAAGCCAGCGACGTTTGAAGCCACATAATCATCAACTTCTACGGCGCCATCTATCTCTGCAATTTCAGCTAAAGCCTTAGAGGCAAGCGGCTCAAGGGGTACTGGAGTTTTCTTTGTAATCAAAAAGACTTCTGCCATTCCAGTATCAACAATTCCATTGTTCCAAACAGCTATAACGTTCAATGCCGATCTTAGAGCCCTAGCAAGAGCGCCTGTTTTGGCGTTGCAGTAATCTTCTAGATTTGTAATCGTACCTCTATGTGACTCGATCGAAATAGAGCCAGGTATTGGACTCACCTTCTTTCTGCTATCTATATCAAATGCGGCCTTTCTATAGTCATCAGCCCACTGTCTTTCAGAAGTAGTAATGCCAACGCCATCCCTACCGAGAGTTGTGTCTAACACTTCTTGTCGTATACCTTCATAGTATCCCCTTCCAAGCAGTGCTGCACTTGCGCTTCCTTCTCCGGACCAGGCCTGTAGCGCCAATCTCAATGAGTCTTTGAAGACGTAATCTCCATCAGGACCTTTAATCTTTAGATACACGATTCTATTTAGTGCTCTTTTGTATTCTTCTGGATCTGATTGAGCTAGCGCTGCCAACCCTGAACGCTGCCTGAACGCATTAACCTCTCGGTCCTTTGGTTCTGCTTCCATCCATTCGTCATAGTAAACGTATCTTCTGGTAGAAAGAGGGTCTAGCTTCATAATGTCCCCTCTTATACGTAGATGCTCCCATGCTTGAGATTTACCGCTTACAATGTCGCGATAATTAGACATCTTGTCGCCTCTTAGGCTCATGGACATATGAGATTCACCAAATTTGATACTGTCTTCTATCTTAAACCTATGACCGAATGGACATACCAATAGGAATCCTTTTAGACTGTTAAACAATGGGTCTTTCGCTTTAGCCATGCCTTCGGATATAAGCTTTGATAGCTTAGTTATCCTACTTCGAATTCTAGCTGCCTCAACAGTAGTCGGGGCTTGTGGTTGTGGTTCATTAACAAGCTCTGGAAGAACTGACATAATATCACTAACATCAACACCCTCTTTCAAGAAATATTCTAGCAGGTCTACAAACAATCCTGGATTTTGTGGATTCTTATGTATCTCTCGCATCATTGAAATAAAGCCATCTGAGCTTTGCGGATTTCGATCAAAAGAAGATAATGAAGTCTGTGCTCCACAAACCAAATATCCCAATGAGCCATCAGGTATGTCTGCGTCAGGCTCTCCTAAAGGATTTGTTGGAAGGGGCTGTGTACTCTCCATATCTCTGTGATGTATCCCAGTATATGGTATTGCATAAGTGGTGTGAGTCTTATTTACATGCTGCCCACTTACTTCGTCCTTAATCATATCTGGAGATATACGACATGGGCACCTGAAGAAGTTTTTAGAGAACTTATATCCACCAGCACCACGTGACTTCATATGGTCACGTAAGTCTGCATCAGAATCTTTTATTCTTGACTCATGGGAGCCATTATTCCTGCTTAGAGAACCTGGAGTCCATCCCGGCTGAATAATACCAGTGTAATCAGCAGACTCTCTTACCTTTCTGCTTAGCAATCTTAAGCCACGTTTTACATTATAGACCTCAGTCTGATCAGTATATGACTCTATATCTAAATCTTTAATAATTTCTTGAGCCTCTAAAACAGTGGCCCTATCCAAAGTTGCAGGATTGGCTGAAATCAGCTCTAAGGCGTATTCGATCTTTTCTCTATCAGATGCCATCTCTCCCGGCTTAGGTCTCACTAAGGATTCCTGCCTGGTTAGCTTCTGTAATGAGATACCACAAGACGAATTCTGAGTAGGATATGGGCAACGGAACATATTTTGATTTACATTATGCGTTCCAAGTACTCGTCCGCCAAGCTGTGAAATAGCGGCGGCCCTTCTCTGCCATCCTTCTTCGTGTTTTGGTATGCTATTTGACGCAATTAAAGCTCTGATCTCATCCCAGGTTTTAGCGCCCTGATAATTTCCTACTGCTGGAGCGTTAAATGGTCCGGCCCCTTGTAACTTCTTAGTAGTTATTGGAGTGTCAGTTTCGACATTGTATGGAACTACCATAGGAACATCAAAACCTCTGTACTCAATATCTGCCTTTTTAGCCTTTGGAGTGGTCCAATTTATCTCTTTGTAGCATACCGGGCAATTTGATCTTGAAGAATAAACAGTCGATACTCCTGACTGCTTACCATGCAAACTTCTAAATGCTCTCTGAATTGTAAATCCGGTCTTAATGTCAAGAGCCTGGATAGTATCTTTTCTATCTGAATAGAATGAAGGTGAGTTTACATCAAATACTTCAAAATACTTAGACCTAATAGAAGATCTCGCTCTGGCAAGATAGTTATTCCTAAGCTCTCCGTTATCAATTTCTTCGTTATTTATGTTAGTACCATCTGAAGTCTTAAATGTAACAGCCTTAGAGCCTGTAATATGTCCAAATAGAGAGTAATTTATGCAGAAAGCTAAGGAGTAATACAGTGTATCAAATAAATCTGTATCATTACGAAGCCTAGTTGAGAGAAGATCGCTGGTTAGTTCCAAATTAAAGTTACTAAACGCCTTCTGCCCACCAAGTGCCTGCATAATTGCGCTTCTATTGTCAAGGACGAAAAGCCTTGTTTCCCAATCCTTTGCCTTTACAGCGTGGAATAGTTTATTAAATTTTTGCCTAGAAGAACCTGCCCTAGCTTTATCGCGCTCATAAACACTTTCAGTTTCGCGGTTGATGGCAAGCAACGCTTCTCTAATCTTATTGTAAGTGGTACTAAGACCTTCGGCATTAACATAAGGAACGCCATCTGGCCCTAGCTCTACAAATGCCGGCATACCAGACAGAAATGCCGCCTGCAATATAGCAGTTGGATCATCTACATCAGATGCATCTCTTCCTCTCTCCTCTAGATTGGCTTCATCATCTTCATCTAAAGACGTTTGATTCGGCTTTAAAATCCTTACCTTCTGATCTTTCTTTTTACGTTTAGGTTTTTCTACTGGCAGCTCTGCTGTCGGCGGAACAGTTTCTGCTGACATATCTTCAAGCTGCTTAACCCAGGCATCAATAAAATCTAAGCTCTCAGTCGGGTCTCCACTAAATGGGAGAATCAAGTTCTTGATATTTCTAATGGTTTTAGAGATATTTCCAAGTAGTATTCGTGAGCTTTCTACTCGCCACTTTGGGTACGCAGTCTGTGGAGGTGATAACCTAACAAGGTCCGCCTCTGCTTTCGTCATTCTCTGTGTATCCAAATCCTCTTCGGCTTCTTCGATTTCTTCTTCTTGATCATCTGGGAGTGCCACGTCTTCATCTTCTAATCCACCCGGAAGATCTGCATCTTCGTCATCTGGCAAATCTTGATGGATATACGCGCCTGATGGTGCCTCTGGAGTAACCTCTACAATTCTTCGGTCTTCTCGTTTGTCATCATCTGCGGCATTCTCTGCTCTTCCAGCGGCAGCACGAACCTTGTCTAAGCCGGCAAGCATTTCACTTGAAGTTGCCGACATAAAATTGTCAAGACCAACGGATTGGATGATCTGCCTGATATTGAATTGCACAAGAAAGGTACCAACAAGCTTTAGGGATTCACGCAGGTCTGCCTTCTTCCCTCTAGAAAGAAGATCTGCATGTATCTGTGACAAAAGTGCTTTATATTTTCTGGTATACTCAAAGCTATTAAGTCCAACTAAAATATTTTCGAGCGTTTCTTGATCTGCAATTTGCATTATATTACCCTATCAGATGTTCAAACTATACCTAATCATTAGTAGCTGAATCTGTATAGAGATCACCGATTCTCTCTACAGCTACTTCGAAGGCCCGCTGGAGCTTTGCCTCCTCAGACCTGGTCTTTGCTACGAGTATAATACTGTCGTTTCTAGATAGATTTAGAAAATTAGTACAAGTTTTGTTTATTTTCGTAGTTAATGCCTGATTATCAGCATTTTTATTAAGTTCTAAAATAGAGCTTCCAATAATATCTGATAAAACGTCAGGAGGGGTCTTCCCGTATAAATCTAGTGTCACTATATCCCATAGAGGCCTCATCATTAGGGATTTAAAGTACGTAATTTCCCCATCTTTATTCATAGCCTTTATATTTGATAAAGAGTCGGCAAAGTATGGAGTTAGATCAGAGTCATTACAGACTATCTTTTTATATAACAAGGAAAGCTTTTCATTTCCGGTCCTTTCCATCGGCAATAAAATTCCGTAAACCCTATTCTTTGTCTGCTTGTCCTTATCTTTTGCTATCGTTTGGTAAATTGCAGGCTTAATACCAAATAAAATATATCCTATTTGGGGTGTTGTACCGTCGAACCCCGATTCTTTGTAAATTGGATTTCCATCTATTGGATAATCTGAAATCAAATTATGCAACTTATGAATACGGCCAAAATAGGGGTTCTCTCCCATGGTTCCATCTACAATGCTTGGAAGCACCTCAAGAGCTTTGTTATAGCTTTTAAAAAGTCCGCTCTTTAGATTGGATATGATACTTTCCAAGCTCTTAATTGCATCATATACCTCAATCGCAGAATCTGTTTCTGGCAAAGACACTGATCGAATGGATTCTTCTAAATATAATCCCGCAGAATATAGAATCGCCTGTACGCGCGCGCGCTCCTTGCCAATTCTAGCAGGCTCTAACTTAATAAGCTCTGTGATACTGGCCTTAGAGATGCGCTCTTTCTCAGCAGCTATTGTACTGCCATTTTTATTGACCTCTAAAGATATTAGTTGATCGTAAAAGTAAGGATTCTGAATTACGTTAATTTCTTGGACTCTAATACCAAGAAACTCATCTCTTTTATCCAATAAATACTCAAGTCTTTTCTCAAATTTTGAAGCAAGCATATCCAGACTGAAACAACCATAAGATTCATAGAACTTATGTCTTGAAGTTCTATATAGTTGTATAGCATAAGAAATTTCATCTGTAGTAGTAAATCCCATAGAGTGGAAGGGAATGTTTAAAAATTCCACTTCCATATCTAAGAGTCTTTTTTGTGCAGGTGATAACTTCTCAAGGCTTTTCAACATTCGAACGCGGTATTCAGCTATATCTAGTTCGTTCTGAATATACTTAGCAACTTGTGTCATTTTTCTAATTTATCGAATATATCCTTAAACGATCTTTTGTTCGAGAGATTCTTAAGTCTCATACTTGCAGCCCAACCAGATAGTCCTACCTTTCTAGCAGCGTCTTTAATGGTGTAATCTTGAAAGTAAACCAACTCAATTATCTTAGCAGTCTTAGCGTCTACTTTCTTAAGCAATTTTTGCAAAGAGATTTGGAAATCAATAGACTCGTAACTCATTCTTCTACGTCCATAAATTCTATCATCCTCGGAGACTGAATTTTCGAACGGAATAAGCTCATTGTCATTGTTTACAGGTGTGCACTGGCTGAAGTTAAGCTCTTCACGAACTCTCTGAATTTTGCTAGTGCTCTCCCTTATACCAGAATCATCAAAAATGAAGGCGTCATTGGACATCTTATTTTCACTACGCAACTTAGAGATAAACTTGTTTCTTAAGTGCGTCTGGAGAAAGGTACTTAACTTGACACCACGATTAGGATCATATGCGTATATACCATCAATCGCGAGAATAGATAATTCCTGCTTTATATCTTCGAAATTATATCCCGGTAGATATGTTCCTGAGGCCATACCACATAATAGTGGCTCAATTTTTGCAAGCACTTTGTCAATGCCTTCTCCAGTTATAGTATCAACGTAAATGACTTCATCATATACAGATACAGATTCTGCGTACTTATTTTTCATATTAAATCTCCATCGCCTACCCAGGCATCTTGACATATTGACTTATAGTCACACCAATCACATAAGAACGTCGGCTTCTTCTTCCACTCTTCATCTAGAGTGATAGAAGTGCCTACATGTAGGATTCTTTCTTGAACTCTTACATAGTCGTCTTCACTGAAGGTCCAACCTTTTAAAACTGACTTGTGTTTTAACATACAATACGATCCACTAATCAGCCTGGCGTCCGGATATATCTCCTGGATAGCTAGAGCATATAAAATTAGCTGAAAATCAGTAAGATACTTGCTAGATTTACTAGTTTTATAGTCAACTACATGATATTCGCCTGGGCCAACCTTGTCAATACGGTCAATAATGCCTCTAACCTTGTAATCTCCAATCATAAAATTAAATGGAAGCTCTGTTGCCACAACTTCTGGCAGGCCCTCTCTCTTGATTAAATCGAGATAGTCCTGCAATATTTCTCTTAGAAATGGCAGATCAGGTTTTAACAAAGCAACATTGAACTCTTTTAAAGATTTCTTGAAGCATTCTCTCATAATAGTGGGATATTCTTCTGGCTTGCGAACATTTGCACATAAGTCCATGTGAAATAATTCAAGTACACGGTGAGCACAACTTCCAAATTCTAAGTGCGGCCACTCTTTCTTTTCTATTTCTGGTTTTTCAATATACCTATAATGGTAATTCTTTGGGCACTTTTCATAAGTGCCCATAGATGAGGCTGATAATTTTAACATATTTTTCTACCTTAAAATATTTTAGACATTGCCCTGTCTTCTATCCATTGGAATACGAAGCCTGGTTGCATTCGACCTGTTAAATCTATATCTTTTGGATTGTCTACTTTTTGTATGGATTTAATCCATCTATTTTCTCTGCTCTCCATGTAATAGAATATAATCTTTTTGGTCGCTGGATTGTACATGCTTCTTACGAAATTTCCTGTGGTAATGGGCTGCTCCTCTAAGTGTTCATTATAAAACTCACTTGTAACAGTCATAGTTCCATGTGGTCTATTTATTATTTTAACGATTTGACTTTCATAGTCAGATTCCTCAAATCCATTAATGATGACAAGCTTAGCATCAGGATTAAAGTTCACATTGTTATCGTTCGGACTAGATACAAATTCTCCAACTATTGTTTCAATTTCGTCATCAACAAAATTGATAAAGTCCTTACTTGTTCCGTCTTGTAGCTCTTCTCCGATTCTATTGGACCTTGAAGAACGGATGTCAAGGTTTTGTACCCCAATAACGGTTGATTGTGTGTCATTGCCATCGGCATCGACCGACAAACTCTCGATAGGGTCCTCTCCTGTTGGTAGGAGCGATATACCCTCATCACCAGTCAAACGACTTTTGTCGATATTGGACTGGTCTACGGCGTATTCCTGCTCCAATATTACTGACGAATTTTTGTTTATAAGTGCAATTGCCTTCAGCGTGAATGACGGCGTTAATGTCGGTAGATAAATCTTTCCTGATGCCATAAGTGAGCCGGACGACGGAACCGTCCCATCGATAGTGTAATATACAGTAGATGGCTCACTTGTAGAAAACTCAACATACTCTGGAATACCAGATATAAGTTCTGTGTCGCTCTCTGTCATAGTCAAAATAATTGTAGACATAGTTACCCCTATAATAGACTTAAAAATTACTAGATTATCAAGGCTACTTTGTGATAAACTTCACGGAACTATCTCCATTAATCTTTGTTACATCCAAGACGCTATCAAACCTTTCCTTAAGTAAGTCGTCGTGTGTAATTACCAGTATCTTATACTTGGTTTCTAATGATTTTATTACATTTAAAAACAGATTTTCTGTACCATGTCTATCGAGAGGTGAATTGATTTCATCAAGAAGAAGAAACTCAAGAGATGAGCCTCCATGCTTACTTGATATTTCACTTAAAGCAATTCTCAGTGCCAACGATATTCTAAACTGCTCTCCGCCACTTAGCGATTTAAAGTTTTGAGTAACACCGTCCTTTTTGACTTTTAAATCAAGCGTATCAACCATAGAGATACCGTCAGAACCGAGCCTCTGCGTCTCCAAGATAATCTGGAAGGGCTCATTGCATATAAAGGTCAAAACTTCATTAGAAGCCACCTCCAGGCCCTCAATGACGGCATTCAATAAGATGGTCTGTATACCATTCTTACCAAGAAGCTTTGCAAACTTTTCAAATACGATAAGCTTCTCTCTCCTAGTGTTCAGTTTCTTTTTTGACTTCTTCATTCTTTCGATTTTTTCACCTAAATTGACAACCTTTTGGCTATATACACCAACGTCCCTATTTATAGTTTCCAAATCAGACTGAACAGTAACCCTTTCTGATTTAGCCGCCTTAATTTGCAGTCTTAAATCATTGAAATTATCATCTCTAAGAGATGCAAGCACTTCTTCATTACCCTTCAGTTTGTTAGCTACCTCTTTACGCTCCTTAGTTGTATCACGCTCTTCTTCTATAATTCTATTTAGATGAGATTTTAACATTTCTATTTTTGATTTCATAGAGCCAATTGAAGCCTCTAAAGATGCGTATTTTTGTGTATTTTTAACTGCTTTTTCGAGATCCAATACCTCGCTATCTAATTGATTAATCCTGTTTTTACCAAAGATGATTCTTCTTTTGAATTCATCAACTTTTCTTTCATGATCGGCATGAAGCTCCGCACTTAATTCGTCAGTTATGGTTTGCTCACAAACATAGCACGATCCTGCGGTGATTTCAATTTGACCAAGCTCAGCAAGTCTTTCTTTGCTGCTTGATATCTCGGCTTCGTACTTATTTTTCTCTGATTTTCTTTCAGCGAGCTGAGCAGCCGCTTCTGGCTCTGGAGATATATCAGAAATAGACTTTTTTGCGTCATCTAAGCTGCCGGATAGGCTGTCTACCTTTTTTTCGTAATTCTTAACTTCTTTGCCTAATGATAAATGCTTTTTTGTCAACGTAGAAAGAAGGCTGGTCAGCCTTGTATTCTCCTCCGTTATAGAATCCCATCTATCAGTATCAAGGCTCTGCTTCAATGAGGCATATTTCTCACTTAATGTCTCAATTCTAGTACCAAGAGCCTCTCTCTTCTTCCCCTTGTTATCAACAAGCTTCTTAAGCTCCTTAAGTTTAATTTCAGAATTAGCAAGATCTTCTACAGATTCATCTAGCTCATCAGATTCTGCCGCTAATAAGACACATTCTCGTTTTAGACTCTTAACGTTAACCTTTGTTTGGCTTTCGTAATCATCCCACTTTGAGAGGTCAATGATACTCTTTAAAATATCCTTCTTTCTTCCTGCGTCAGACTCTGCGAACTCTGAAATATCATTCTGCCTAAAATAAGCTGAGTTTATAAAGGTTTTGTAATCAACACGTATAACAGAAACGATTTCTTCGTTTGTTAATCTTGCAGTAGACTTAGACTTATCTTGCCAAACTCCGTTATTGTCAATATGGAACTCTACAGTAGACGTTCCGGTCGTTCTTGAACGCTCCCTTATCACTCTATATAGATTCCCATTATGCATGAATGTAAAATGAACAGAGCAGCTACTCTCATTCCACATAATAACGTCATCTATTGAGGCTGTTCTTGCCTTGTTAAAAAGGCACCATAGGATTGCTTCAAATATAGCACTTTTTCCTGAACCATTAGATATGTTATAATCACCTTCAACATTGCCAATAAGCAAGGCTGATGTAAACTTAGAAAAATCAACTTCGGTATCTCTATGAGAGAAGAAGTTTTTAATCTTTAATACTACCGGTATCACAAAACCCCCTTTTTCTCAAGCTTCTTTTTTTCTTTTGATATCTTAGACGAAAGCTTATTTTTTGCTTTTAATAAATCTGGAATAGATTCTTTGATAACCTCATTTACCTGATGAAGCTCATTATTCAATGAAATCCAGCTATTTGCCCCTTGAATCTCTTCTTCAGACATCCTTTTTAGGTGATACCAGTTATTTAAGCTTGAATATTCCCAATCTATAATGGTTCCAACCCGCATAGAAGACACTCTCTTTCTCTTTGAGGCCGAAAGAGGAAGAGATAAAATTTGCTCCTCTGTGTGCCAACGTGAACGGCCGATTAATTCTTGATCGTTACTGCCACGCGGCCCATAGGTTGGAAACAGCCTTTTATTACTTTTGGTCCCGCCAGCAAAAGCATCTTGGCGACCATAAGAGCGGTTTTGTAACCACATAAAGCACTTTTTATCAGGGTCTAATAATTCTTGCTTCATTTTTTCCCCATAATCTTAACAGCCTCTTTTAGTATACTCTCTTGAAGTGTATCATCTATTTCCTGTTTCTTAATAAACGCCTCAAACATGCTATAGTCCGTTTTTTGCTTTAAAATTTCAAGATCTCTATTTAGCTTTTGATGAATCGGATCTAATAAGATTTTAGATACATAAAAAGCGCCGTTATCATATAAAATCTTTTGTACATCCGGCTTTTTAACTGATGCGGCCAGAGTATCCTTAACTGCTATCTTAACTCTCACGATAGCATCTTTTGCTTTTATCTTTCCTATGGCTTCGGTCACCCTATTGTGTAGCGTGCTAAAATCAGCATCTTCTAGCCCGATATGACTATCAATTAATCGCCTGCTTGGCACGTTATTGACCTTTACCTTCTTTGACTTTGTATCATAGTCGATAAAATACTTGTCAATATCTGCATCACCGAAGTTGAGTTTCTCCATGGAGCCTGTATAAAAGGCAATTGGGTCTCTTTTTCTTAATACTTTAAATTGATGATAGTGTCCCATTGCAATCATATCGCATCTGTCAAAAGCGTCAATATCAATTAGAACTTCTGCGCCACCATAGTGACCGTAACTATTCTCATAGAAGAAATTATGACCTATCGCTATAATTGGATAAGATTCGTCACAATCGTCTATTAACCTGTTGGCCTCTTCCTCATATAACCTTGAGTCTTCAGCAGTAGACTTGCCATTATACATTCTACGATCACGAAATGGCAACAGTACTAAGCTAGCCTTTTCTCCTTTGTCTGCAACAACCTCTACAACGCTTGGTTCTAAAACAACCCGAGTGTTTGGATAATCTTTTGCCGCCAAGCTGGTTATTGCGCTCGTAAAGGAATCACCAGATCTCTTGTAATCATGATTACCCATCAACCATATTGATGTTATGCCGGCCTGAGACAACTTTCGTATACAGCGATTAACTACCGCTATATGTTCTGGCTCCGGATTTCTTACGTCAAAAACATCACCTGTTTGTACAAAAATATCAGCTTTAGTTTCTATTGTGTAATCAACTATATAGTTTAATGAGCTTTCATAGTCATCAACTCTAGTATTTCCACCTTTACCATTTGGTCCACCAAGACCAAGAATGGCGCCAATATGGGTATCCCCACAAATAACTACCTTCATTTATATCTCTCCGTTATTTCCTTTCGGACCTTCTTATGCAGCGCTTTTGCTTGCAAGACATTGTCATGAGGGATATCGAAAATATAGCAATCAATTTTTTGCATAAACCCGCTAATCCACTTTAGATCATCCGGGTGATTTAGCATAGTTTTTCTAAGCAAGTGAGATATTTCTAATAGTTCCCCTAAGTTAGATTGTACCGGAAGGCGAGCAGTTCCTGTGGCTTTACTTGGATCAATTCTCTTTCTTAATTCTCTCAAAGCATGAGTAAAATCAAGCCCTGTACAAAGCATATAAAAATCTATTGAATTAGATCCGGCATTACAACCAAAACAATAAAAGTTATTTTCCATTGTATCAATGAACAGAGATCCCGTTCTCTCTCCGCCATTTTTATGTTCTTTCGATGGGCAGGTACATCGTCTGTCGAAATTGCCAGATGCGGCAGGCTCTAATTCAATATTGAATTCTTTAGCAAGATTTACAATACTGATGCACCTTATAACATCTTCACGGGATATGTACTTTTTCATATCTTCCCCACCTTAATTAAATATAGACCAAAAACTGTTTCTTTTCTTTTTTGGATTAATACTTAGAAGCTCTTGCTCGATATTCTTGATCCAAGTTGCTCTAAACATCTTAGCCTCACCTAATGACTGGTCTAAATACAGCCCTACACCTACGTCCTCGATCTTTTCTGCGCCACTTTGGTCTAAAATAACCCGGCTGTCTATATTCGACACAACCTTAAGCGCGATTCTTCCCGAGAAGTTAGCTTTAATTAGGCCGCTGATTACTCTAGAAGACGGTCTTTGAGTGGCTAAGATAATACTGATACCAGCGGCACGTCCTTTCTGTGCAATACGGCACAAAGGCTCTTGTATTTTCCTATTTTGCAAAATAATATCTGCCCACTCATCAATTATCACGACTATAGGCTCCATCCTTTTCTTAGGCTTTGCAATGTTATAGTCATGTATATTTCTAGAGCCATTAGACTTTAGCCTCAGGAATCTACTGTCCATTATTTTGGTAACTTCCTCAATAACTTCTTTTACTCCGGGTATATCATTAACAATCATCGGAACATTATCTATATTTTCGTAAATATTAAATTCAACCATTTTCGGATCTACTAAATAAACCTTAGCGTCGATTTTTAAGATTGATAAGGTAATAGAATGTAATAAAACACTCTTACCGGAGCCTGGAATTCCACCAACCAAGAGATTTGGCAGCTTTTGTAAATCTATACAAAACTCGTTTCCATCGGCATTGACGCCGAGCGCCGCCGGCATATACATATTCTGCGCAGGGCGGTAAGCTTGTTCAAAAGAAAGTGATTTCAGCTCACGCTTCTGTACTTCAATTCTATATACTCCGTCGCTTAAAACTGGATATCCTCGTGGGCATGCATGTGCCTTTAGGGCCATACCAATATCTATTAGGGCCCGGTCAAGCTTAGATGATCTTGTTCCAGGAACCAGTTCTATATCGTATGTATCAAAGTACTCATCTTCTCTCAGAGAGATCGCACGGGCCTCTATCTTGAAAGCTTTCAGTACTTTTTTAAGTGTGCTTGGTTTATCAGTTGGTAATAAGACAGGAATTTTCAGCGAATTCAATTAGGATCTCCTGCTATATATGCCCTCCGCAGCTTTAAGGCCGTTCATATAGGCTTTTAAAGCTATGTAGAGCTTATCATTTGTTATATCAATTTCTAATCTAGATGCCTCATCAGACATCTTACGTAGAAGCTTTTGGGCCCTATCTATTTCCGCCCACAATTTTGTTTGCTGACGTTTAGATAACATTTCATCCTCGTTGCTTTTTGAGTCTCTTAACTTCTTTCTCAAGTTCTTTAATTTTGACTTCCAGTCTGACATTGTCATCCTTGACTCTTAATGTGGATCGCAAAGATAACACTATTAATCCAAAGATTCCTTCACCTGGGGTGACCGAATCCATATCATCGGCCGCAGACAGCAATCTTTGCAAAGTTTTTTGGACCATTCTGTCATAAACTTTACCCTGATTATCGGGGTGTGTTTTGTCTCTTAGTAATTTCTTATATTCGTCAAATACAGTTGTTAAATGTCCTCTGGCCTCTTGCTTTTTAGCTTCAAGATACCTTGGTGACGGCATTGACATTCTATCATCCTCTGGCATGATAGTCCTCCTTCATTAATAATATCAAAAATATTCCACAATCCTTATGAAGCTTAATAAATCGTTGAATATTGACTAATTCATCATGACTCATAATTTCATATGTCTTATAAAGCATAGTTATGACATTAATGGTTTTGTTATAATCATAAATAGGACGCTCAAAGAGTTTGCACGATTTATCCATAAACTCTACGGCTCTGAGGTATTTATCTTGCGGAATTTTGCTCAAATCTAGCATCGGATTAGTAACTGAATTACAAATAATAAACCCATTTTCAGTTTCAAACCCTCCGCAACCTAAAACTAAGTAGGCTTCTAAAGAATGCTTCACGCCTACCTCTCATTTAGTAAAACCAGGTATAATCTGCTCCAACGAATCTAAGTTGTGCTCTAGACCCATTATTATCAAATGGCTGCCCAGCCCCAAACCCAACCTGACCGATTAACTTTAAAAACATTAGGCCAACTGGATTTTCACCAGTTTGTATTGTTTGATTAGCAAAACTTATGACATATAGATGAGATGTATCAGAAACGGGTGTTGATACTACATCTTGATTATTAGCCCATAATTGATTAATTCCAGCTATAACACTTGTATCATCGGCTATTGTTCCTATAAAATTAATCTCACCAACATCATTTTGATTTTCATTAGAGCCGTATCTTGCTCTAATAGTAAAAGTCTGAGTACCGTTCAAAAAGTTCACATCATTTTCCTCTGCAATAAAATAAGCGTTAAATCCAATAGTGAGAGGACGGCTCGAATATATATTTTGAGGGATTGGAACGGCAAAATCAACTCCCTCTGTATCATCCGTAACTAATAGATACTTAAGACCGACTCTATCATCATCTACGCCACCATATGTAGCATTTAAAACAAGGCCCCATCTATCGGCAGATACCGAGTATGCCTCACTGGGATGAAGGTACCCGTGCATCATACTATACACATTTCGAACCTTTAAAGTATCGCTTGAAGCCGTACCGTCCATTTCAATACCGTGTCCAGCCTCAATCGTAAGGGTATCTTCCATTACATCTGCAACCAATGGAACTGTTCCTGTGACTACACCACTTTCAGTCTGCGCTACCGCTACAGTTCCAAAATTTTGTGCTATATTCTTGACTGTAATTTGGTCAGAGCCAGCGACGGCTGTTAAATCTATTCCATCATCGGCCCTCCAGGCCAGAGTATCCGTAGGGGAGTCTGCGACTACTGGTCCGCCACTCGCCGTGCCAGCCCCTGTTGCCGCAACCGATTGAGTTTCAAATGAGTTGGCCTGAGAGCCTGAAGTTGTTGATATCGTTAAAGTTTCTGTTCCGGCACTTGTATTAATATCTATTCCGGTTCCGGCCTTAATAGTCAGTGTATCTGCTGCAATGTCTGCCTCAAGTGTTGCGGCACCATCACCAGATAGTGTTCCGCCATTTGCAGAAACTACAACAAAACCAAAACTATTTCCTATAGCTGCATAAACAGCAGAAAGATCTAGGTAATAATAGGTTGTACCATCAATCGTTTCAAATTCCGGTATAGCCTGACCCTGATCTGTAAAAGACGAAATTGTTCTTTTGGTTACTGCATCATCAGCTAAGTTAATGTTTCTTAACTGATTAACAACGTGGTCCACTAGGTGAATCTTTTGAGCATGACCATCTTGATGCGCACCATCATGAACGTGCCCCGCAACCAGTGGATCAGTTTCGCTTTTGTTATTACCTTCTGACGTACCAAATAGTCCACCAAACCATGAATTGGCCACTTCAGCTGTAACAATCGTTACCGCGCTTTCATATTGAGTTAATTTAGTCGAGCTGCTAGAAGCCATTAGTATCTCCTACAATGATTTTAAGTGTTCTCATTATAAGACTGACTTTTTAGTAGTTTTTTAACAACATTACTTGTTTTGAATCTCAATGACCTATATGGAGATAGCATCATTTGTTCTTGCGTTTTAGGATTCCTCACCGGCCTAGGTGTATGCTCATATGCATAGAATTTTCCGAACCCAACTATGGACACCTCCTCACCATTTGTAACTTCTTCCATGATAATGCCAAATAACTCATTTACAACCTGGGTAGATTCTCTTTGAGTCATTAACGTCCTCTTAGATAGCTCTTTGGCTAATGCTTTTTTATTCATATTCTAAACCTGCTTTGCTTTTTTGATATTCATATATGGTGACAATGTGGTTTAGAAACTTAATTTCGTCAAAAACATGCTTCAAGGAGTTGCAACTAAAACAGCAGGAATCAACATTGTCTATGGTATATCCAATATCATTATCTATTCTATCAAGACTTATAGGATGCACCTTTTGGCCACAGTATCTGCATGGCTCATCTTCAAATTTCTTGAACTGTGATAATGTTAAATCAAACGAAATATTTCTGCGCTTTGCCGATCTCCTATATGTTTTAAATCTAAGTTCTGGCTTAGATTCCAATAATCTTTTACGCTTCTTATAGCAAATAACACATAAGGCCCTTCTTTTGCCTGATCCTCGCTTGTAAAAACTTTCTATATCCTTTTGCTGGCCACAGCTTTTACATTTTTTATCAGCCATACTCACCCTCTTCAGATGATCTCCTCAGAAAATGTCAGTATATACTTTCTGGATTCTTTCAGGTCTGAGTCCAACGAGCCTTCCGGCCTTCTAGTATATTTGTCTTTGATTCTAAGAAATTCCTCATCTGACATATCAGATATATCTATGCCATAATTCATATACATTTCTTTTATCTTTTCGACAACATCATCTTTCGGTTCATTTTTTTTATATCTATACCCATACATGAAATAATCCTTATAACGGTGTATTCATCACGTTTATAGATACTCTTTTTCCACGTTTGGCGCCAGCAGCCTTAAGTACGGTTCTAATTGCTGAAGCAATTCGTCCACCCTTACCTATAAGCTTACCGACATCATCTTTGGAAACAGTAACTTTGAAAAGAACTCCCTCAACGGTTTCCTCTTCTTCAATTAAAATATGCTCTGTGTCATCAACAATTGAGCAGACTAATTCTCGTACAAAATCTTTAAGTTCCATTTTAACCCTCATTAGATATGTAGTTAATTTCTACAGATGTGCGTTTGGCGTTACTCTCAGGTATTGTGATGCGTAACTCTCCATCTTTCATTTGAGCCTGGGCTCCTATCATATCGAATTGGTTACTAATCTGAAACTTAACTAAGAATTTCCTTCTGGCGATACCTCTTACAATATAACCTCTTGATACACTAGATTTGGCATTCTCGGGTGAGTCCGTAAAAGATACAGATTCTTCATCCTGTACTCCAGGGCTACTTATAATAAGTTCATCACCGAAGAATTCAACATTTACGTCGCTAGGTGAATATCCAGCAAGAGCGAACACCATGTGGAATCCGTCCTCACCTCTCCAGGTGTTATATTTTGGGAAAACAGCTTCTTTCGCCTTCTTGTTCTTTATAACATCTCTGTAAAATTCATCATCACAGTATAGCAAATCAACTATTCGGCCTGGTAACGAAAATCTAATCTGATTTTTCTTCATTATTATTCCTCAGCATCTTCTACAATAACAGAATTTGATAATTCGGCCAATCCTTCTAGCCCTTCTAATCCATCTATAACCGATCCATATAAGTGACTAGTTAGACTGATCACAATTCCGGCGGCTAAACAGTTTAGTGGAAAGAAAATGGATATTAAAAACCCTAACCAAAATCCTGCGCACATCATACAACTTAGTAGTTTTTCAACCAATTCTCCGAGCCAAGGATCAAGTTCGTGAAAACTTGAAATTACAATTTCTCTTAGAGAATCAAGGATAGTTGAATTAACCACTAGATTTGTTATACCTGTGCCAATCAATATAAACAACAATAATGTAACGATTTCCATGCTAACCTCCGAAATACTCAATACTACCCATCTTTTCAGTATCTAAATATTCAAGAGTTTCACCACCATAAAAGAATATTCTATATCTTGATGACCAAACTGGTACGTCACCTGCGTCACGTTCTGCAAAAGAACCATGCCTACTGGGCTCTATTCTTAAATAACCTGCCGGCTTTCCGCCTATGTCATTTAAGTGCCATTCTATAGCGTCATTTACCAGTTTGCAATCTGAAATTATTTTACACTGAAATTCTTCTATTTCTTCTATTTCTAAAGTGGTGTCATCGGCATAACCTTTCATACCTAAAACCATCATGCCGATATAATCATCCATGAAACCATGCAGTGGTTCCAAATCAAGCTCTGGCTTTTCTTCTTCTATTAGCTCTTCTATGCTAGTAGCCCCGCCGAAAGTCTCCTCTAGAGTTATTCCAAAATTGAGATATCTATTTAGCAGCCGGTCTACAGCATCATCTTTTTTATCTTTTATTTTATCTTTTATCTTACTTAGAAATCCTCTCATTTATATGTCCTATAGATGAGAGAGTAAACTTAATTACTTTAGTTTACTAAAAAACTCTACCCTCTCGCGTTTTGATTTGAGATCGTGGATCTCTAACAATTTTACGCGCTCTTCAGGGTTTAAATCAAAAATGTTGATCTTATCAGCTAGTATCTGGCGTAATGCATTTACCTCTTGCCTACTGAATCTAACAGAACTGAGCTGATAATCTATAAATGCCTCCATAGAGACAGGGAACAACTCACTTAGTATCTCATAAATAGCATTTGCGTACACTTGAATTTCTTTTTGTGCGTGTGAATCCATCCTTGCTTTCAAGAATAGCATCCAATCTCCAAGATTTGCCGTAACAAACGCTTCAGTATATTGTCCCATTGGAAGCACGGAACGGGCCTGCTCTCTGCAGACCCCTGCTTTTAATAGTCTCTGATAAGAAGCTTCTGAGTCCCTATGTGCATATTCTTGTATTTTATCTGCATATTCATGTAGGGGCGTATCATGATGCATAAAAGCAGGATATGTCTTAAGTCCTATATCTTTTAAGGTCCCATCTAACTGCTTATCACCAGCTTGTTTGTTGGTCGAACTTGGTTGGCGCCACTCATTCGCACCAATCCATTTTTCTTTTGGCATTACACTATAACGTGCGCTCATAACATTCCATGCGAATCGATCGTGCAATTTGTTACCCATAAAGCATTTAACCTTATGTTCTGTACTTTAAATTAGGTTATATGTACAGTTCAGACTATATCATCAGTTTTTTTAACTGCTGCGCGCTCGTGGTCCTTCATAATGTTAATAACATCGTTTGAACTAGTCGTTGAACCTTCCGAAAGATCACTCTTAAGGCTTGGCTGCTGATTGTCCACCTCAGGATGTCCCAGCAATTCACGCAGTTTTTGGTGCGCCACGTAATAAGTATGTGTTTTTCTATCATACTTTACGAATCCAGCTTTGAATAATTCTAAACCTATAATTTCTAAAGAGTGATGCGCCTTTTGGTGCACACTTTTGTTTTTACATAGATCTAAATTTTCTAGCTGATTATTTAATTTATCCTCATCAATATGGTGTACAATTTCTGTAGACTTAAGATTCCTGCCTAAGTGTTGCTCTATAACAAGACGATGTTCTCGTTTGTACTTGCCTTTCGCAACCCTTATATTTTTATAGCCATCTTCGGTCCATTGAATTCCGCCCTTCCAGTTTACAAGACTTGTTGCACAAGGCTGACAATATGTTTTGCCACTATCACCATTTCTTCTTTGTCCCTTGTTATAGCTTTGAAATGTTGTTTCGCCATGCTTTGTACACTTATCGCACTTATATTTAATTCTTTTTCCGGAATTCGGTTTTAAGCTAGAAATTAATACCCCGCAAATTGTTTTATTGTCTAATAGCATGTTTTTTCTCTCCACGCTATTATATTACATAATTAGTAAAAATTGATTAACGCACCCACTGATTATGTATAAAAATAGGAAGTCTGACATGCACCTTGATCTGACACATAGCAAAGGGACTATAATGTGCATGTCTCATTAGATATCTGACTAGGTTAGCATCATCTTGCACTGTCTTTGTGCCTTTGGCATAAGACACTCTAGCTGCTTGCGCAATATCACTATCTTTTCCAAAGTAATCTATAAGACGCACAAACCCATCGTCTAATACTTTAAATTCTTTTCCAATTAATTCATTCATATTTGCTCCTAAATTGTTGTGGCCAACTCTATCAGCGCCTGCTTAATATCTTTTTCACTTAAACCACCATATCCAAACCTAAATACTGATTGACTATATGGAGGAGAAGAGACGGGATACATTCTTAAGTCATAAACAGAAAAGAAGTTCTCTTTTGGAGTAGCCCCAAGCTCCTCTTTGCTTCTTGATCCAATCACACCATCGCTCCACAAGGTTTCAGAATTAGTAATGGCAACCTCACTTAATTCCATAAATTGTTCACCAAACTTAACTCTAGTTGACTTCAATATATATTCATCTACAAAATACTTCATTATCCTCCCCTGTTCTTTTCCGATTCATTCATTTTTACCCCTATCATTATTTTATATTTGCGACCCTTTCTTTGTAATTCTCAATAATAGAGTCTGCAATCGAAATTTCTTTTTCCGTAAACTCTACAATATTTTTTTGAATCCATGCCCAATCCTCTTCCGTGAATGTATCGAGATCTTTTGGCGAATCTTTCATTCTTTTGATATAGCCCCTCATTCTTTTACTATCTTTATCACTCATACTTCTCCTCCTAATTGTTTAATTACCTTCTCAATTGCATAGTCATTATAATAAGTATCTCCATTGCCAAAACTTCCATAATTACTTGCTCTAGAAGTTACGCACTTTAATACCGAAATTAATGAGTGGAGCTGCTCCTCTGATAATTCTAATGTTTTCTTTATATACGGGGTAACTTTCTTAATCTCATAAGTCTCGCCTTTTGACCATATATCATTTTCAAGTAAAGACTTTATACTGACGGCTTCAGCCTTGGTTTTGAAAAGTAAAGCTGGGCATTCTTCATAATCTGGATCTGGACTTTCAGACCATGCGTCCGGGCCTGACCAATAACCATTTCCAAGGTCTGTTGAAGGATATTTATTGTGATCAAATTCTGCCAGGCACCCTCCGTCGCTGTGATTTATTATATAAAACTTATTCATTCTTATCCCACCAAATGTCTGTCGTCTTTCCAGTTAGTTATTGCTTGCCAAATAGTCTTAATTAAAGAACCATCTGCATACATCCAGCACTCATAAAATATAACCCATGTTCCTTCTCTGGATATTTCATCTGGAGGAGACCAGTGAATTCCAAATTTCCATATTCTAGCCATCTTCTGCTCCTACATATATTCCAAAAAGTCTGTTTTTCCACCATGCATAAATATTTATATGACTCGCCATTGCCTCACTCCGTTCACCTTGGCGGTAAAAAAGTAAGAAATCTTGCATACCTGTAGTTGCGTGAGGCTCTGTTTCTATGTGACATTTTATATATACGCCTTTATGATCCGAACTCTCCATCCAAAAAGTAGTTCCTGCCGGCACATAATTAACATACTTTTTATTCATTCTACAGTCACACTCTTGGCCAGGTTTCTTGGCTTGTCAACATCGCACCCTCTGAGCGTTGCAATATGATAAGCTAGCAGTTGTAGAGGAATAATCGTCAACATAGGTGTAAATAATTCGCAAGTCTTTGGCACTTCTATGATATTTTCAACAATCTTCTTAATAAATATATCACCCTCTGTAACTATTGATAGGATCTTTCCGCCACGAGCTTTTGTTTCCTCTATATTCGATACAATCTTATCATAGGATGAATCCATTGTAGATATAAATACAACCGGCATTGTATCATCGACTAAGGCGATCGGGCCATGCTTCATTTCGGCAGCAGGATACCCTTCTGCATGAATATAGCTTATTTCTTTTAGCTTTAAGGCACCTTCCAGTGCAACTGGAAAATTAACCCCGCGACCGAGGTACAAGAAGTTGTCTGCCTGATAATATTCTTTGGCCAGCCTCTCAATATGCTGACTATTTTCGAGAGCCTTCTTTATCTTTTTCGGAATTCGTTCAAGCTCTAGTAGATAGTCTATTAGCTGCTCATCTGTTAAGTGCCCTCTGTAGTGCGCCAGCTTCAGTGCGACCATATTGAGCAACATTAAAGTTCCGGTAAAAGCCTTGGTAGATGCAACACCTATCTCGATACCACATCTGGTGTAAGCTCCAGAATCAACTAGTCTTGCAATTGAGCTTCCAACAACATTGACAACGCCGAATACTTTGGCGCCGCGCTCCTTGGCAAGCTTAATAGCAGCTAAGGTATCTGCAGTTTCTCCAGACTGAGAAATGGCAATAACAATATCATTTGGCCCAATTATAGGATTTCGATATCTAAACTCAGAGGCATATTCGACCTCTACAGGAATTCTTGCTAACTCTTCAATTACATACTCAGCAATAAGGCCTGCATGCCGGCTTGTGCCACATGATAGAATGATAATTCGGTTAGTATCGAGGATTTCTTTACTCAGCTCTTCTACACCGGACATATTTATGATACCGTCTTTAGCCCGAACTCTTCCTCTGAAGCAATTTTTAACAGCCCTTGGCTGCTCATAAATTTCTTTCAGCATGAATGTTTCAAATCCGCCCTTCTCAATTTCATCAATCTCTAATTCAACTTGAACAACTTTCGCCTCTTGTATATTAGCATTTAAATCTGTAACTTTCAAAGAGTCTTTAGTCAACGTTACTATCGTATCATCTTCAAGATAAACGATGTCTTTGGTATATTCTATAATTGGTGTGGCATCAGATGCTATGATATACTCATTATCACCAATACCAATTGCCAGTGGACTAGACCTCTTGGCCAAAATAAGCCTGTCTGGCTCTCGACTATCCATCAATGCTACTGCATAAGCCCCAACAACCTGGTGAAGCGCCAATCTAACGGCCTCTTCTATCCCGCATCCATGCTTATCACTTATGTACTGTATGAAGTTGACTAAAATCTCAGTATCTGTTTTGGACCAAAACTTAAAGCCTTCCTCTGTCAATAAACTTTTGAGTGTTTCGTAATTTTCTATGATGCCATTATGCACAACGGCTATATGGCCATTGTTTGACTCATGCGGATGGGCATTTTCTCTGGATGGAGCACCATGTGTAGCCCACCTAGTGTGTCCAATGCCAATATTTGAATCCCAATCATGAACTTTGTCTCTTAGCGTAGCAACTTTCCCTACGGTTTTGACAATGAGGCATCCATCATCTAATAATGATAAGCCGGCCGAATCATAACCTCTATATTCTAGACGTTCCAGTCCTTTAATTAAAAGTTCTGCACAGTCTCGCTTACCAATATATCCAATTATTCCGCACATATAAAGCCTTATTCTTGCTTATCTTTACAAACAACAATTAGCCTCTTTTCATCAGAAAATAATCTATTCGTTAAGCTCATTACATCATCAGTTGTTATCTTCGAGAAGGCTTCCATATCTTGCTCTAATGAGTCCATATTAAACATGACCCTTCGAAGACTATCCTGTGTGACGCCCATCGTACTATCCTGTGTTGAATATATTTGAGAACGTATTTTGTTTTTAGTCCTTTGAAGTTCTTCCTCTGTCACCTTTTCTGTTGCAATCTTTTTCATCTCAGAGCCAATAACGTCAATAACCTCTTCTAAGTTATCTTCCTCGGTCTGAAAGCTTACAACAAAGTGTCCAAGCTCTCTATGAGAACTATTATATGCTCCAATAGAATAAGCCAATCCGCGCTTCTCTCTAACCTCTGTAAATAACCGACTATCCATGCCGCCGCCCATGATTTGGGATGCAATCTCCATGGTATTCTGTTCCTTATCATAAAGATCTAATCCAGGCATACACACACATGCGTACGTGTGTTCAGTATTTTGTCTTTCAACAACGACAAGCTCATTCGGTAATTTGACTGGATCGTAAAGTGGTGCACTTAATGAGAATTTGGACGCACGACCGAAGTGTTTTGTAAGAAGTCTCTTGCCCTCTCGTTTTGAGCAATTAGCAGCCAAAGATACCACGGCATTAGAGCGTCGATACAGTCGCTTGTAAAACTTTTTAAGCTCTTTATGGGTGAAGCTCTCAATACTCTCCTTGGTGCCAATAACAGGCTTCCCAAGGCGTCCAGGCATTAGTCTTCGACCCATTTCTAAATATAGATCATAAGAAGGATCATCGGCACCACTTATTTCTTCCTGCCTGACGACCTCTCTTTCCTTCAAAAACTCTTCTTCTGGTATTGTAGATTGGAAGACCTGATCTGACAATATTTCCATTGCGATATCGATATTTTCAAATGGGACATAGATGTAATAACATACCATTTCTTGTGAAGTAAATGCGTTGGTATGACCGCCCAAGAATGCAACTTGCCTACCTATCTCTTGCCAGTCACGATTCTCAGTTCCTTTGAAGCACATATGTTCCATCATATGTGCGAGTCCCATTGTAAAACTATTTCCTTCTGATCTTGCTCCAGCATCTAAAGCGACAGATATAGTCGCCATCCTGCTGGAAACTTTATTAAACACATGTAACATTAAGTATCCTTATTTTATTCAACCGTATTAAATTTTTATACCCTTCCGAGTTAAGATTTTGTACCCCAGCTGTAAACTTTTTGTACCCTAAACAATAAAGGGGCAAACATATCTTTCGATATGCCTACCCCAACGAGGATTCTTTATCGACGTTTCTTAAGGTCGATGACTACTCTTTTACCCCAAGGGGGTACAACGCTTTCTCCGGCGGGGCATAGACACCATAATACTCTTGCTCTTGGCTTCCCAGGGAACGGCGCGAAACCATCAGTCATAATGATTAGACCGTCATACTTTAGGTCTTCTGATAACTCTACGATAGGACCAAAAGCTGTTCCACCTCGTCCGACGACATTTAGCTTTTGAGCCTTCTTGTCGAATGGTACAGGCTTGCCATATATCTTGGTATCGAAGAAGATGAGATCACATTGAACATGATCAATCATTCCGTTTAGTTCATCTAAGAATAGCGACAAATCGCTGTCTGATACGGAACCAGAGGTATCAATCGATACCAGCAACTTACTAGTGTAGTCTCGCTTTGTACCGGGGTTAGAATAGCCCCATCGTCTGTTAGGACGCATACGAGTATTTCGTCTGCCGGCCAGGACCAGCTTGTTGATGAAGTACCTTACTTCCTTCTTCCAGTTTACAATCGGTTTATTTGCTGCGATGACCTGTTGCGCAATCTTACCAGGAATATCTCCCCAGCCACGCTTTTCCTGATCCTTAATTGCTCTTGAGGCAATACCTCGGACCTTTTCTTTGATAACGTCCTCTTCGCACTCACCCCATTTGGAGTGATCATCTACCAATTCACCTTTTCCATCGGCCATACCTTCTACAGTCGTACCTTGCTTATCAGCCTCTTTCTTTAACTTTTCGTAGTACCACTCAGCAGATTCAAAATCTGGCAAGTTAAAAGCCTTTGGATACAATGCTCCATCAGGCAGGTTCACGATATTACAGTTGATCGCAAGATCCGCAGTAATATTGAAGTTTCTCATATTGTAATCAAAATGAGCTGCTCTTGTGATGTGATGCAGTAGAACATGCAGAGACTCGTGAATAAGTACGGCCTTAAGTTCGTTCTGAGTCAAACCAGAAATAAAGTCAGGGTTGTAGTATAAAGCTAAGTCAACACGTCTCGTAACACCAACTGCCATAGTTGGAATATCGTATGCCTCAATCTTGTTGAGGAACAAAAAGACTGTTCCAAAAATAGGCTTGAAGATGACTAACTTCGAGATAGCCCCATCAAGCCTTTCGCGGGCCTCACGATTTTTAATCCTTGCCATTTATATCTCCTCGTTTGGTAATGAAGAACAAGACGCGAATTAACATGCCCTGCTCAAAGTTGCTTAGCCCTTTAGGAAGGTGCCTCGCAGCTTCTTTTCCATTTCAGGATCGTGACGCCATGCAGCAACAATCTTCTTCGTCTTAGGCTCGTTTAGAAGCTCGATCCAAGTGCTTGAAGTTACATCGGCAGGAAGAACCTTAAAGAACTCACGAAGAGCGGCCTTCTGAACGTCCCCAATTTTCTTGGACGGACGCCTCTTCAATTCGGCGACTACTGCATTGGCGTGTGCCGCAATAACCTCGATATCAGAGCAAGCTCCTTCGACTCGGTCTTTCACTTCGTCCCACTTGTCAAGAATGTCGGCCGCACGTAGACGTGAGAACTCATTCTGAACATACTTCTGGAACATAGCTGCGATTTCAGAACCGAGCCATCCCTTTACGACCTGAGTGAGCAAACCTTCTCGTCCACCGGAATAAAGACCGAGAGACTTAAGTGACTTGTCACAAGCAACCCAACTACGACGAGAAGGATATACTCGTCCAGCCTCAAGGTTACCAACCGGAGGATCTAGTACTTGCTGATTTGATCTAACAAATTCTATTACCTCTTCTGATACGCCATTGGCATCTGCCCACTTCAACCATTCCTTGTGAGAAGGATCAAAGTCGATGATAAACCAGCGATCAAGTAGTGCCGGGTCAAGCTCGACAACATCGTAATCGTCGTCAGCATTTACCGCCGTTACAACTCTCCATCCACTCGGAAGGTTTTCACCATCCAGGCGACGGTCAAGACAGATTTCGAATACTGCCTGCAAAACGTCCTTAGACGCTCTGTTAAGCTCATCGAAGAACAAGATTCCACCAGACTCGGGATCACGTGGCCACCAATAGGGCTTAGCAAAATCCGTTCTCTTTTCGGCTTCATCGATAAAGGGCAAACCCTTAATATCTCCAACTTCACACTGACTCAGACGAACATCGAAAAATTCGATACCCATTTCTTCTGCCGCTTGCTTAACAACAGATGACTTTCCAACACCGTGCTTAGCACGAAGCATAACTGAAAAGGCCGTTGGCAATGTTTTCAACAGATCTTTAGTTTGATTTGCATTCATTTAGTTTTTCCTCGTTTAAATTAACCTAATATACCAACGACACAACTATCGGTATACAACACACTATTACCCTTAGGTTTTTGTTTTTAGGCTAATCTTTACTTGGAGTCACCAAAGTCTACTTCTAGTAATCTACCATGCTGTCTAACTGCGGCCATTAAAACCAAATCAATCATCCTCCTTAATTCCGGTGAAGTTGTCTGATCTGCTCTTACATCCCTCATATCATGAATAATTAAAGATGTAATGCTGGCAACTTCGCCTGGCATCAAGGGTTGTGGCTGCATTTGCTGACCACGTAATTTCTGTATTTGACCTTGGGCGTCTTGAACCCTATTCATTAGGTCTGCCAAGTCGCCATTTTTAAGCGCGCTTAAAACGTCTTCTGCTTCCTGAGTTGACTCAGATGTATTTTCACTCATTTTATTCTCCTATCTTTGTATTGTGCCATAAGCATGTGATTCAGAGAGTCCTGAACCGGTTATTTTAATAAATGTGGCATTTTGCCTTAGTTCTTCTAAATTATCAGCATTTGCATAAGTAAAGCCAACTTTTAAGCCTCCTATGAACTCTCCAACAACCCTTTCCAAGCTTCCCTTGTATGGGGTTAGTGTAGAGACACCCTCAGCCACTGTTCCTTTTTTCATTCCGCCTTTCTTTTCCATTTGAACTTCTGCGCTCGCCATTCCTCTATATTTCTTCCAAGCTTTACCGTCGTTTGTATAGATTTTTTCACCAGGAGCTTCTTTGGTTCCGGCCAATATTCCTCCGCACATTATAGCAGAAGCACCGGCCCCAATGCTCTTGGATAAGTCCATCGGATATTTAATACCGCCATCTGCAATTAAAGCAACGCCTGTCTTTGCAGAAATATCTGCACAGTCAAGAATGGAAGCAAAAGTTGGCATTCCAAAGCCGGTTTGAATTCTAGTTTTACAAATAGAACCGCCGCCTATACCAACTCTAATGGCACTTGCACTAAGCTCGGTTAGAAACTCAAAGCCCTCAGCAGTAGCTACATTTCCAACCATTAATGGGATATCACCATGAGTCATATCCTGTATATATTGTACCGCATCACGCATCAAAACGTGGTATCCGTTTGCTATATCAATAGAAAACATATCTATACTATTACCGTACTCTCGATACAAATATCTGGCTCGTTCTAGCTCACTTTTAGTGACCCCTATCGCCGGCACTACAAAGGTACCCTCGTTTGGCGGCAAAAGCATGACACGCATAATCTCAGCCTGTCTCTGTGGAGTCATAAATCTGTGCAACACTCCCAGTCCACCCAGCTTAGATATAGCGACTGCCATTTCAAGCTCTGTAACTGTATCCATTGGAGATGAAATAATTGGTATTTCCAGTTTAAGTGGACCAATCATAGTTGAAGTATCTCCACCTAATCTTGATAGCTTTTCAGAATATACATTTGGAAGAAGCAAAACATCATCGAATGCTAAGCACTCTTTAATCTCTTTAATTCTCATTTAACCCTCCTGCCAAATCTTTCCATAGAATAAAAACCTTGGAAATCTATAGCCAAACTCTCAGTGCCGCCAATCCAGTATTGATCCCAGCACATCGTATCATAAAAGTAATGTGACATTTCATGACCAAGCAAAACCCTATCTATAATCAAAGAGTCTCTATCAGTCAGCAATATCGATGACGTGTCCGGGTCTTCCGTATAAGGATCATACATAGCCCATCTATCATCTACATTATTTTCGGTTACCGGATATCTATTTTTATCATTTATGACACTTGGGCTTACAATATAGATATCCAAATTAACTTCTTTACATATGTCAGTTGGAAAGCCTTTATTCTGAGCATATCGTTTTATCGAATCATTTATAATCTTAACTTCTCGCTGTACAAACTCTGGACTAAACGTTGTGTTTCTTGGGGTATACAACATTATATCAATATCTGCTTGTACTACATCAACGTTAGTGAATTTAATATCACCAAGCGGACTATAGTGTGAAGGCGATACCGCGCCAAGTAAAAGCAAAGCAGCTAAAAGTAAGATTACAAGGTTACCTGTCCCTTTTCTCATATGTTATATCTTTACTCTCAACCTCTAAGATATCTACCTTTAAAGTCGGCATAGCGCGGAGCCACTCTAGATCCCATCGAGATAGCCCATAATGAATATCAACACGCCCGCTATCTCTATTTGTAACCTTTACTTTGTAGTACCTCTTCTTTCTAGTCATTATTCTCTCCTAAATTATTTAGGCGTTGCTCAATTATTGACCGTATATTTTCACTCTTTTGGAAGTTTCGATTGCCAAGGATATACGGTAGCTCCTCTACATCGATTTTTTTAACAAGATGTCTAACCACCTTAAATGATAGGTCATCTTTCATTTCCTTAAGTTTTGGGTATCCTATGGGGGCCATCATGACGCCTACTTCTCGTATTTCGCATCGTGGATCTGAAAGCATTTTGTCCAATGCTTTTCGCCCTAATTTAATCATTGCAGCCTTACGAACTTTGGCCGTCTTATCATCTGATAGTTTTAATAAAGTTTCAGTATTGCAACCTTTCATAGCTAAAAGCTTATGAGTCATAATCGGACTTTCGGCTAGTCTGTCAAATAAGTCAAAACTGTAATACTCCGCCACATAAGCTCTAGACGCTAAGAAGCTAAAATTTAGAGTTGCCTCTTCCCAGTGCTTTACTTTACCTACATTGCATTTGGCTATTTGACTATAAAACAAATTAACAGTCCAGTCATCATAATTGGAAATAGCTGCCGCGATTTCTTCAATATTCTCAATAGCTTCAGTGTCAAGCTCAACCAAAATACGCATCTCTTCTCTTGATAAAAAGTCTGTTACAGTCTTAGTCGGAGTTTTCCAACGTGAAGAAATTGAGTTAATACACTTTTGATAAAATGTATTATTATCATTAAATGTTGATATATCATCCATCATAAGATCCTTGTAAATTTTTTGTACCCAAACTTTCAAGAGCGAAAGCTCAACCGGAGTTTAGCTTAGCTCTTCTAGTGATTTAACTCCAAAGCCGGAAGCATTTCGATGACCGCCGCCACCAGGGAATTTTTCAGCAATATCCGCAACATCGACACCATCATCTGTTGACCTTAATGAAAAAGCATAAAATTCGCCATCAAAGTGGTAGCCTGCTGCGAATGGGACGCCCTCTTTGCCGGCCAAGATACCTACACCTTCGCTTCTAAAGAATGGCGTATTAATTGCCGGAACTTCATAGCCCTTAATGTTAAGAGTATGAGAATGTTCAAGCATATTTTTAACAACGCTATCTCTATACTGCTTAATTGCCGCACCCTTTCCAAGCACTCTTTCAAAGCTTTCTTCTTTTTCAAATTCATGCTCAAGAACATGCCACTTATCAAAGTCATATCCTACAGAATCAGAATATAATAACACTTCGTCTGCGTTATCTAATTCCCAATTCCATAAGTCTCTGTCCTGAATAAATCTTAATAGTCTTGGTGGCGGACGACTAAATAAATAGTCCCACGAAATTACCGCACCAGATCTCTTCATATCAAAGTGACAGAAATCTAAATCGCCAATGCTTTCCATAGCTGTTTTGTGATGGTCTAAAACGGTTAATTCTGCGGCAACATCATTTAGTGCCAATAACTGTTCTCGCGGAAGAGATATATCTGCCATAAAGACTCTCTTTCCCGCATATTCATTTACGTCCAACTCTTCTCTCAAATGATGTAGAAGAGGATGGTAATCTATACTATCACCATACTTACGCCAGAAAGCATAAGCAGAGCCGAATCCATCAGGACAGCGCCCATGATAGAATAGAATTGTATCTTTATTCATTTCTTACCTATATTGTTTCAGGAGAATATGAGAATTTAACTTCTTCAATAAGCGGGCACCTACTTCTAACGATTCTATTGATCTCGAATTTCATGGTATATAGATTACTGAACCCTCTGAGTTTTCCATCTAAATATGCCGCATATTCTCCAACCGACTCTAACACGTCGCACTTACTTATAACAAGGTGCGTGGTTCCGGTAATGTTAATTGATTTGATTAATCTGTCAAGATCCAAATATCGGACCTTTCTTCTGCGCCCTGTTGTTACTCCGAACTCTTGTCCTTCGTCTGCTATCCTAAGCAGTACAGGATCGTCTAATAGCGAGGGAGGAAATAGCGGGTCTTCACCACTTCTGGTATCATAAATTTTAGCAGCACCCCAAATCTCTCGTATTTTCTGTGGTGGAATACCAAGACTGCAAGCTCCATATGGGAGTGTAATGCTTGATGTTACAAAGGGATAATTTCCATGATCTATATCAAGCCAGACACCCTGGGCCCCCTCACATAAAATTCTACCCTGGAGAGTATCCCTGTACAAAAGATTCTCTGATAAAACTTGCTCAGCCAAAAGCCCTGTTCTTGCGTGCTTATCAGCATACACAGGAGCTATGCCTTTACTGGTAGTACCAAGTTTACCGGCGAGATTGTTCTTGTCAAACTCTATGTGTTTTTCTTGTACAATATGACAGTTTGGAGATACCTTTACTAATGAGGTGTCAAATCCATTCTCTTCTAAATAATCAAGCTCTGCTTGAAAAGACGGAGGATGCAAAACACACCCAGGACCAACTAAAGATAATTTTCCGTGGAAAACTCCAGAAGGAACTAAATGTGTTTTGTATTTCTTACCGTCTACAAAAACAGTATGACCAGCGTTATTTCCACCGGCCCATCTTGCCACTATGTCATATTCTCTATGATCAGCCAAGTGACTGGTGATCTTACCTTTTGCTTCGTCGCTTTGTTGTTGTTAACCCCGAAGGGTCAACCCCAACATAAACCAATTACTACATCTGCGTAATCAATCATGCCGGATAATCCTCCTATTTATTATGGTCAACAAGAAATATAACAAGTTATTCATCATCGAAGAGATTAATATTAGCCTGCGCTGTACCATCCTTAGCCAGAAGTACAAGCACTTCTCCTTCAAGGATTTCGCCATCTTTATATTCTGGTGGATTCGAATTTACTCTAGAACCTTCTGGAAGACTAACAATATATGCATCAGGGTCTCGCAAATCAGCAGAGCCCCACGGAGTAATGGCCTCTACAATTAAAACAGGCATATCATCGCCGCTAAGTAGTTTGCTGGCTAATTCGTGACTCGTCATAATTTCTCTACTTTGAAAGAGCTACGGAACTTGGACGAGTCAAGAAGATCATACCATCTCTTATATCTCGAACCGTCCCTGTTATGTCAACCTTATCTCCGACTGCAAAGTCGAAAGCCTTAGGCCAAACCATCCAGTATTTCCAGCCATTGTCATCTTTAGTAATTAAAGCAGGAAAGCCACGCCACTTATTGGAGCGCCTCTTTACCACAGTAACACTGTTGACAACAATGCTATCACCCGGACTAATGTCTTCTTGTTCGCCCAATTCCATTCCGCTCAGTATTTGTTCGCACCAGTTATTTATATCCTCAACCCATTTATCAGTTAGGGCCTCAGGTCTATGCTCAACCATATTAGCTGCCGAGTGAATAAAGTTGGAAATAGGCTGCTCTTGCCTCTTGACTGCAAGCAATCCTATGGCCATAGGGTGCAAGTTATCTAGCTTACTCTTTCCCATTATGTCACTCCTTTGAACTGTAAACAAACCTCTCTTCTAGATATTACCCGGCAAATTTTATTTTTGAGATAGGCTTTTTATATGCGATACTAAATATAACTATTTAGATTACTTTAATTTCTATCTAACCTTCTGCGACCTCTAGATCTCTCGCGTCTTTCTCGTCTTTCGGACCTGCGACCTTTACCACCAGATAGCTCGCCCCATTCTCTCTGCAGGATAATATACACAATAAACTGTAAGTGCTCAGTTCTATGCTTTGCAGTATATGGAACGTCCGGAGCTTTCTCTTCGTGGAAAGATCTTGCTGATCCAAGTTGATTTCGAATACTATCAGCTACATCAGCACGAGACATTAAATCTCTGGCCACTTTATCTAAATCGCTGCCTTCGCCTTCAATAGTCTTGGCAAGATGACGTATATATCTATTTACTCGTCTTCTGGCTATGCCGCCTCCGAGAGCTTTTTCTTGCTTGAGAGCTTCGCCAACGGGATCTTCTCCCTCTGCAAAGTGCGGAATCTTCTCTTCTGATAACTGTAGTAAGATCCTTCTAAGATCATCTTCAGTAAGCTCTACCTCTACAGCCTCTTCTTCGACATCTTCTTCGCCAGGAAGATCTGTATCGACTTCATCTAATTCGGCTTCACCAGCTTCTGCGCCCTGCCTTATTGCCAAAACAAAAGCGGCCATTCCTTGGTAATCAGCCGTAGCATCAAGTGAGTCTGCAACAGACGCCCAATCAGTCTTAATAGCCTCAGGGTCTACCTCGGAACCTTGCTCCGTTAGATACGGGGCAGCCTCTGTGTCTACAAAGTCATTCCAAGCACCTTGAGTTTCATCGCCCCAAATACCATCAACGTCTATACCACCTAAAGCTTCTTGTACTGCTCTAACGCCCGAACTACCAGATTCTCCAGTATCTTCACGAGGACCTGAAGCAACAGGTTGAGTCTGAGTTCTCCTAGTCGGCTCTCCACCTTCTGTAAACTCACCACTAGCCATATTGTACATGCCGGCCAGCCATTCAATCATAACAGGCAAAGTAGCCTTCGTGTTATTCATATCCTGAGTCTTCTTGGCAATTTTTTCTGCCATCTGAGCCATTGAGTTGGCTCCACCTCCAGATTTTCCATCAGCTTCCGCCGCGGCCTTTATGGAACTCTCATATTCTGCTTTATCAAATGTAGCGGGATTAAATAGATTAACCTCACTCCATTCGTCTATATAATCTGGCCAACTCTCTTTAGCCGCCCACTGACTGGCAGTAACTTTAAAGCTTTCGTAAATAACTTTAAGCTCGTCAAAGAGGCGATCATATTCATGATCAAATTTCATTGTTATTGATGTTGCCATCTTCTTTAAAGCAACTTCGTCATAAAGTGCTTCCATCTGACCTTTGTCATCAAGCTCAAGTGGTATATCTAATTCTTTAATAATTGCAAACCATCTCTCATTAGTCATCTCGCCCTTGCGAGTGTACCAATGGCCCTCTGTCTCTAGAGCTTGTCCGTAATCATCCGGATCTGTTCCAACAATATTTGTATATTGAGTCTGTGCCACCCTAAGAAGCCTAACTTTCTGAGCTTCACTTGCTAATCCAACAAGCTTTAATGACTTCTCAAGCTTAGCCAGCGACTCAGACATATCTTCATCGTCATCGGAATCATTAGCTGGAGGTAGAGATACCGGACCTTCTCCGGAGAAAAACTGCTTTTCCATATCATCGCTAGGTATGCCCATTCTATTTGCATATGGAGCATCACCAATCGGAATGCCCATAGCGCCCTTGCTTAGATCAGCACCGACAGTCGGGACTGTCCACTGAGCATCACCAGCAGGCATATGCTGTCCAGACGCAACATCAACTTCCGTAGTAATGGCGCTGATGTCGTCCACCTGATCTGCTATTTCGATATGTCCTAGCTCATCTAAATCAGATGCTAGTTTCGATAATTCTTCAAAAATGCTTGACATTTCTTACCTTCCAAAAGGGGTCTGCGTAGGAAAACTAAACGCCGCCTCCATAGTTGATATTAAATCTAACGACGCTTCTTTTTGAGACACAAGGTACTCTTCGCGAACCTTTCCGGCAGGTTCATCTGGCTCTGGATACCCACTGGTATCGGCTTCTTGCTTCGGCGGGAAATCTTCTCTTCCTAGCCAGCCCCTTTCCTGAGCAGTCTTATTGACTTCTGCCATAATCTCTTCGACCTGATCGGCAAATTTGTATTGCTGCTTTTCGTCCAATGTTGATGCGAGCTTATTAAGCTCTGATAAAAATTCTAACATATTAGCACTCCGATAACTAATGTGAGTTTCAAGTTTATTCCTAATATTAGTAGCTTGAGCAGAAACACCGGAAAGGGCTTGTCTCGCTGCTTGCTCTGCAACACCTTCTCCACCAGGAAATGGATTCTCTAAGTCACCAGGGTCATAATCTTTTATATGTCCAAGCTCATGCTCTATAACTTCTTTTAAGGCAAGATAAAGGTTTCTACGATTCGTCTCATCTTCTAGGTCACCAGTAATACCCTTGGCACCAAGTTCTTGTTCAAATCTTGGTACAACGACATGTATCTTGTCTATTCCACCATCATTATCAGTATCTTCTGTCGATACATATCCAATGGCTTGAGCATCAGGTGCCATTCCTTGTTGAAAATCTACCTGAGGATATTGTGATAAATCTGGATAAAACGATTGCATCCTAGAATATGTTTGAGGCCATGAGCCAAAACTTTGAGCTTTCTTTTTCATTCTTTACCTTTTCTAACGCCATATCTAGCTGTATATTTAGGGCTCTTCCAGGCGCTTTGTAAAGTTAGTATATCTACATATTGTCCTCTGACTGTAGAGATAAAAAACATTACAGAACCTGCTCTATTTCTAATCTCCGCCAATGACCGTTCTGCCTCACCAGATTTTCCAAGTTTAAAAGAGTGAACAACCTTATCTGAGCTTTTGGAAAAGTCATTTGCGATTAGTTGGTTTAATGGCTCGTTGCGCATCATTCCTATTTTACTATTTCTAAAGATGTGCCTATACATCTTCCTAGTTGTAACAGATACTCTGATTTTCATTCCAGAAGCTGGATCTGTAACTAATGTCTCTTCCATTGAAATATACCTCATATTAGACTGAAATATAAATAGAAAAAGGCCACCACCTTTCAGTGATGACCCAATTCTATATCTATCTAATGTTCACCACGCGTAGGTGATTAGTTTCAACAAGATAATGCCGTGATGTATTGGAGCTACCCGCCCACGGTTGATACTACTTTAACCCATCTGACTTCGTACATTCTTTTGCAAAAGAAGTACCCAGCTTCTACCAGATCGTGCTAGTGAGTATAACATAGCAGAAATTAAAGTTTCTCGGAACCTACATCATGTGGACTTAGTAATTGACAGTTTCCTCTAACGGGACTACTGCTGCCAATAATTTGTATAAATCATCCGCATTCTCTATAAGAAGCTTCTCCGGCATAGACTTGCGTCCCCACCGAACAGCATTCACATCTTCATCCTTTAAAAATGGATCAACAGCAGATTGTCTGACCGCAATGATTGTTCCATCAGGCATGATATAAAGATTACTCTCTATGTCCTTTTGCTTGCCTTCTGCTGCACTCACTCTTGCTTCATAATCTGCGTCATCTTCATCTTCACCTTGCGGCTCTACTCTGGCACCAAATAGGGCTTTAAATTTATGCAGATGGAAATTGGTTCCAAGAATGTAGCAATCATCCATATCAATCATATCTTACTCCAGGTTTAAGGATTCTTCTTAGCAGCGGCTGCTGCATCCATTCTCTTTTCTAAAAGCTTCTTTGCGTGAGAAGATTTAACGCCAACAAGAAACGGTAAGTACTTATCTGGCGACTTCTGGATTAGCTTAATTCCAACAGCGTCATATCTTGTATCTAAGAATTGAGCGATTAGCTCATCAGGCTGCTCATAATTTTCTAACTCTTCAAACAATACTGCAATGCAAGCTGAAGAGACATATTCGCTGGTATCACTTCTAATACGGCGAGCTAATTTTTCATCTAAATAGCCTCCTCTAATAAGGCCAATATATGTTCCACGTCTAACTGCTCTATGTCTCTTTTTAAAGTCAACTTTTCTAACGTGCTCAAGAAGCCTATCTGTATCATTTTTAATAGTTAATTTTACAAGCTTCTCAAAAGCATCTGATGAATTTGAACATGCGGCAATAGCTGGTTCAAATTTTTTGTACAACTCAAACCAGTCAATTGTACCAGTAAGCTCATGCAAGAAATCAGCGGCCTCTACAGCTATTGTTCCATGCCCATGATGAACAATATCATATGGACGAAGACTATTTGAAGATACTGCCTTAATCTTTCCTTCTAGAAACTTAATCCAATATTCCGAATCTAGAATATAAAAAGAGTGTTCTGCTATGGCTCTTACAATTTTAAGCTGCGCGACCAAAGCCATTTTTTCTATTCTGCCTTCAAAAATAGAGGGATGATTATCCAATAACTCATTAGCAATATTCTTCATTGCTTCTTTATCAGAGTTGCTCGCCCTATAATGAGGCGGAGAAAAAACAGCCTCTAAGCCTAGTGACACTAATTCATTACGCTTATTTACCACTGTACTTCTCCTTTACTAACGCGATTAATGTATTCATATGTTTTTCAACAATCATACGCTTAGTACTGTTTTCAAGGGCGTCCCAATATGGAACTATTTCATTTAATGGGGAAGAAGCAAAGTCGGTAATTAACTTTCTATTATCGTAACTTTCACCAGCTTTTTTGAGCCCAAGTAGCATTAGCTTATTTTCAAGCTCCTCCACTCCCTCTTTCTGATCTTCTTTTTCAAAAATCTTAATTTTCATTCGTCATCCTTTACAGCTTATTACTATCAAGATTTTGTTTTTCAGCCAGACCTTTCTACGTCTGATTCAAAAATCGTTACTTCTGTTGTTAACAAGACACCGCTCGCAGACGCTGCGTGCTCTAATGATGATCTAACTACCTTTGTCGGGTCTATAATTCCACGCTCCATCATATCTTCAACGAATTCCATTCTTAACGCGTCAAATCCAGACTTATCGTCCGATGCAATTCTTTCCATATATATAGGAGCGGTATCAGATCCGGCATTAATCATGATTTGAGCAAAAGGTGTTTTAACGGCGGTTCTGACAACTTCAATGCCAACAATTTCTTCTTGCAGCAATGCCTCTGTCTCTATTTCATCCAAAGCCTTGATACATTTAATTAATGCAGCGCCACCGCCTGGTACGATACCCTCTTCTAACGCCGAACGAACAGCGTTAATTGCATCCTCTACACGATCTCGTTTTTCTCGTGTTTCAGATTCAGATGTTCCGCCAACTTTAAATATTGCAGCACCGCCACTTAATCTAGAAAGCCTTCTTTCTAAAACTTGACTTTGATGCTCAAATAGATCGCCTTTTTCAAGTTGCTCTCTAATGGTTTCAATAACCTGGTCAATGGCCTCACTGGAAGCTTTTCCATCAACAATCGAAGTAGAGTTTAGCCCAACTGACACCTTTCTTGCGGTACCGATTTTATCTAGCTGAACTTCATCAAGTTTAACACTTAAATCATCAACAACTACACCATCAGTAATGACCGCTATGTCATCCATAATAGCGCGTCGGTCGTCACCAAATCCTGGTGCTCTAATTACGCAGGCCTTAATGTTTCCTTGCATACAGTTATATGCAATTTGCTGTAAAGCATCCTTCTCTATTGATCTCACAATCAATAATAGAGCCCTGCTGCTTTCTGCTGCCGGCTGCAAAACCGGAACCAACTGATGTATACTCTTTATATCTCCGTCATATGGAAGAACCAAGCAATCTGCAAACTCTGCCGTTAAACTACCGGGTGTGTTAATGAAGTTCGGATCAGCAAGCCCTCGCTCTAGTTTAAATCCATCTGTATACTCAACCCTTGTTGCATTACCAGCTTCTTCTTCAACTGTTAAAATTCCCTCGTTTCCAACCATAGCAACGGCCTCGGCAATCATACGCCCCAAAGCTTCGTCGTTATTTGCAGATATAGTAGCTACATATGCCAAGGTAGCTTCATCGGAAACCTCAACCGAAAGCTCCTTCAGTCTTTCTATAATCTTTCCTACAGCAATGTCGATTCCTCGTTTGACAAGCACAGGATTATATCCTGCCGATACCATCTTGAGTCCATGACTGTAAATTGCCTGAGCCAATACAGTTGCGGTTGTAGTTCCATCGCCCGCTGAATTGTTAGCCGCTGCTGCCACAGACTTTACTAGTTGTGCTCCCATGTTCTGGCAGCGATCATCTAACAAGATGTGTCTTGCTACAGTCACACCATCTTTCGTAATCAAAGGTACTTGATATTCTCTTCTCTCAATTGAGGCATATCTTCCTCTTGGACCTAGAGTTACCTTAACGGCGTCAGCCAGAGTATTTACTCCCTCTAGAGTTTTCTGGCGTGCTTCCGCTCCAGTAATTACAACTTTTCCCATTTACAACTCCTTAAGTCTTTAGCGAATTAGTATGCGCTAACTTAATCTTATTCAGTAAAGCTTTATTAGTTAGCAAGGCCGCCCTCATTGGGTTTGAACCAGCAAACGGATCTGCAATAATATCATCGTCTATCACACCGTGAGTAATGATATCATCCCAGATCTCCATCGGCTTGCATGAGGCTCCACTAGGATTATACTGTATCGCAGGAATTGTACTACTTTTTGTTGGACGCTTGTAGTTAAAAATATTACCCACGCCCTGTACATATAGTTTTGGTTTGCCTTTTGTTGCGTAAACTATATATTCTAACTGATTACGCCAATGGTATCCGCCACCAAAATGTTGTTTGTTCCAAACTAAAACATTTCTAAGCTTCCAGCCCGCAGACTCTAAGCCTGTTTGAGTTCTGTATAGGCCATCACGATTGGCAAAGATATACGCTCTACCACCATCAGCAGTTCGATTAAACATTTCCGTATAGATAGCATCAAGATCAGCCCATGTTAATCTAGTGTACATATTATCTACACCGCCCGTGAAAGCAAACCTACCTGTACCGTTCTGATTATTAAAGGGATAAGGTGGGTCAGTTATCCATACGTCAATTTGGTCTTGTAGCTGCTTAAGCCAATAATATATATCTAAATCAGTTTCAACTATCTTCGCCATACTTCCTTAGCCTTACAATACCATCTGTGATACACACATAAGTACTGTGAGACACCCAATCTCCAGAATTGACATAGGTGACGATTCTATCTCCGTCACCCCAGATTACAAATTCAGGGCAATGTAAGTGTCCCATGATAAACACATCGACGTCTTCGTTCCACTTTAATATGTCCCAAATACGTCGCAACTTTCTTCTTCGAGTAACCATGTTTGTCCACCACGCCGTTAGATTAATATCAAACACTTCTTCTAACGCATCGTGAAAGATAGATATTATCTTCATTAAAAATTCGGCCTTCCAAATCTTATGATCGAATCTATCTCCATGCTCTATTCTAAATTTTCTACCGTCTTCTTCAAATTTATAAACGCTCATAAACTCCATACCAAAAACAGTTTTTCCAACGAACCCTTTTAAAGATGCATCGTGATTACCTGGTATGTATATGACACGCTTTGTAAAGTCAATTGCATCAAATATTTCAAGTGACTTATCTGTAAATTCTGGAATCTTTTGAAAGTCGATAATATCTCCATTCAAAATTAGCTCATCGTACTCCGCTTCACGTAAGAATTTTGCAAGCATATCTGCTTTATAATATTTGCTTCCAATATGTACATCAGAAAGTACGACTCTTTTCATTAAGGCCATCCCTTAGCTTTTTTCCAAAATTTTATATGTGCTACCTTATAGGCTGCCATAATTTCTTCATTAATCTGTGACCATAATGGCGTAAGAAATCTGACTTCCCTTTCGTCTATAATTTCAAGAAGAAAATCCAAAAAGGACTCTAAATCTTTCTTCCTGTTAAATGACGCAACTAGTGATTCAGATGGTCTGTGTATTAAATACCAAATTTTTATATGCCCATCAACTTTACACGCTGCAAAGATACCGTCTTCGTTATACAGATATGCCTTCTTAACTAGAAAGTCATCGTTTGTTTTTTCGGTATTAGTTAAAACTCTTATGGGTATATTTTTTGTAATGCCACACTTCATATCGAGATTGTACTCGATATATTTATGCCGGCACTATAGTTTTTCCTTCTTCTAATTCAGTATCGGAAAGTGGCGACGTTATATCTTCCGCTTCCGTATAGAAAGGCTCAGCAGACTGTAATGCTCCAATAATCTTGCGAAGCATAATTCCTTTTAGAACATCCTCAACAGCGTCTCGTTTTCCACTAGGTCTTAAGAACCTAGAGGACGCATTAACGGCGTGCTGCTCCTTAAGGAGAAGTCCCATCTTTGCATCAAGCTGGCCAATGAAGTCTTGGACCATACTGTTTAATTTCGCATACTCAGCAATATCTTTAGAAAGACCGCGATTTACTACAGTAACCCTTTTCTTCATTTCCTGTGACAACTCTTTACTTGGCGGAGTCTCCCTCCATCCTCTACTGTGAGAGGTTGTAAAGTGGAAGTTGTCAGTTCCTGGCTGATACTTAATCTGCCTCAAAAGCGATGGTTTTTGGTGAGCTTCCTGTAGGACTCCAAAGGAATCTCTAATTGCCGCTTCTTCAATGTGCGCAGGAAGAGTGATTAAGAATTCCGATACTTGTCCGCTTATCGGATAGTCTTCTGGAATTTTAAGCTTTAATAGCTGCAACATATCGCCTCTTGGGGCACCACCTTGGGTCGCCAAACGAAACAATATAGCAGAAGCTATAGTCGGTACATAACCATACTCGGTTTTAACACCGAAATATTTTTCATGATCAGTAGGGCTTCCATTTAATACATATAGATGCGGAATGCTTTTTCTTCTGGATACTTCCGGTACAGAAATCCATTCCTTATTATTAGACCTGTAAATTAAGGCATTGATATCCTTTGGCTCAAAAGAGAATGTTGGATCCGTTACTAGGATTCTTGGTTCATTAAACCTTGGCTCTACTAGTTCCATTGAACTAACATCACCCATAACATCTTCTCTCGCACCTAACTCTTGTTCTGACAAGGTTGGACTAGTTCTTTCATACTCTTCTACATTCGGACCAAGCTCGGCAGGCTCCGAAGAGTATCCGCCAAAATCTGGTAAAGAATAGCTTGTAGAACCGGCCAAGGCTTCTTCTATTGGCACAGCAATATCAACAGACTCTTTTGTCTGAAAATCTTGCAGCCTTACTCTTAGTGGACCTTCTACTACAGATGGATTTAATCTGCCCTCTCTTACCCACTCTTGAATAAGCTGATTAACTGCCTCATGAGGTGAATCAGATCTTGTTGATCCACGAAGACTATAGCCAGGAATCTCTACAACATATCGCTGAGAAGCTACCGTTATAATCTTCTGCGCTCCAACTATAGCCTTTAATCGCCTTAGCCTTTTTTCTTTGTTCATAAGTTAACTCTCCATACAGGATAAAAATGAATATATTCAATCTATTACCCGATATTAGTATGGAGAGTCAAGTTTAAAAAATTTTACTCTTCCTCTGATTCCTCTTCGGCATCCCCGGCTTCTCTTTTCGCCTTTTCTGCCAAAGTTCTAACACGGCCCTTTACTGTTTGTGCAGCTAAAGTTACCTGATCATCATCAAGTTCCATAGCAAAAAAGTAAAACGCTGCTTTATTACCCTTATGTAGATCCTTTTCAAGAAGCTCTATCTTCTGTTTCATATTGCTAATTGCAGCCAAATCATTCATAAGGCTTTCTGCCGCTTCAAGCATTTCTGAGTCAGTTTGCTTATTTACTAACTCGGTAAAATCACCCAAGTAATTTCGTGGTAGCTCTGCCATTTCTCTCTCCTGTGGTTAAAAATCAAGTGAACTCAGTAGAAGGTTATCTTTAGATTCTTCTTTCTTATCAATTCTATTACCGGACATATATTCCATTGCCGCAGCAACTTGCTTATCAATATTTTCATATCCGGTTCCTATAAAGAACGGAAGCATCTTTTCTAAAAATCCAGGCTGGACCAAAAGATGTTCAAATGAGTCTAATAATCTTGTATGAAGATCTATTATACTATTCGTTGGCGCGGGACTATGTAGTCTATTATACCCACTTGTTTGAACGATGGGGTTAAATACTGTTTGTATAGTATTTATAACAACTGATGCAATGCTTGTACTTTTTTCAGTTATATGTGCTTTCGTTATATTGTGGTCCAATACATCTTGATATAGTCGAAATACCTTGTCTAAAGAATCTTCAGATAAATAATATCCCGTTCTTTTGTGATATTTAAACGCCCTCAGGACTGTGTGAACCTTTTGAACGTGATGGGCCTTACTCCATTGCCCACTTGATATCACAATCTCTTTCTTTTTAAAAGTATCTAAAAACTCTTGTGTAGCATAAAAATGTCCGTTATGCCAGGCTATCTTACATGCATCTAAATCAAATACGTCCAAGATATCATCTATATTTTCATATTCGCGAGTTATTATCTGTAATACATCTCTTCCTGTGTCCGCTCGTATATCACGAGCAAAAGTATGCGCCCATTCAGACTTATAAGTTAAGGACGGAAATCCAAGATTCATTCCGGCTTCTTGGATTTTTATCTTATCAGTTGTGTCAGAAACTAATGGATGCCATTTAGATTGAGGATTCCATACATCATTAGATTTTAAAAACCAGCAATCTATATCCAGATAATGAGTCTTGTATGTAATTGGATAATTAATTTTATTATGACGACGTGGTAATACAGAAGACAGATTTCGTATATCGTCTATCTTTCTTAAATTCCTCTGTGCATTTAACGCCTGCCCAACTTTTGATGGCCGGTTATAAGAAATTTCGAACAACCAGGCTACAAACCCGCCCGCTAAAACCGGGCTAAGGTTTAAAAATTCTGCGGAGGTCAATTCTAGAATTAATTGATTCGTTATATCTCCACTTTTAATTATCTTCACTATTTATTACCTCTACTAATTTTTTGGCAGAAACTGAGGACATATCATGAGTCGTAAAATTATACAACTAGCATTACTACTAGAAACTCAAGGCTTTACCAAAGAAGCCGATGATGTGTTTGATTTGATTGATCCGTATGTTAATTTGGATGCAGAATTAACTGAGTGGAAAACTGCATATGAAAAAATTTCAGCGCCTGCTCCAAAGCAAATACATGGACGCCTATGGGACTCTCTAAGAGAAAGTGTGGGGTCGCTGGAAGACAAAAGAAGTGAAATAGACGATTTAGATCCAGAGACTCTAAAGAAGGGTGTGGAACTAACCAAAGGAGTCATTGCTCAATACGGTTACTCAGATGAGGTCTTGCTAAAGTATTCAAAGGTTGGTATCGATGAAAAAATAACCAAGCAGGCAATCGATGTTACCGGGGCCTCTTGGGGAGCTTCCGCTTTAAGGTCCATCCCTGTCGTTGGATTTATCTTTAGCTTTCTGTTTGTAATAAAGAATATGTATTATTTTGGAACTACGCTTCCAGATTTATTAAGCGAGGCCGGCCATTTCGGCATATCACCGTGGAATTCATTAGACGCGGAAAATCTAGAAAAGCTCAGACAGGACCACGATGATGATTCTGCCAAAATACCATTGGTTGATAAGCTGACCAAGACTGTTAGATTAATCAAAGATGAATTCATAAGTCTTTTAGCAAATACTATAGATCTTATAAAGGATATAATTTTTGCCTTTTTATCTATTTCAGGTATAGCTATATGGTTTGATGTAGGTTTATCTGTCATGATTATGGCTGCCGAATGGGCAATAGAGTCTAAAGCTCTAGCTCCATTCAACGAGATAATCAATAAGATAAGATTCTCTGTTAGAGGCAAGTATATCGACAGACTAAAGAGTGCTTATGATAGAGACTTTGATCCTGATGAGGACGTCCTACTTCCTATTTAGTCCAAGAAGGCATATCGAATTTATTTTCGATTTTCCATTGGCCTTCAATCTTTCGTATATTTAATTCTGTTGCCTTCCCTGAGTCGTAGGCCAGGAAGTCATACCCTATGACCGTCTCTCCGTCCTCGTCCATAAGAGTGCGCTTTATATTTGAGCGACCAAATGGTCGGCAATTATCAAGCCCCTCTATATCTGTGATTATCCATCCCTTCATATATGATGGAATTATGATCTTGCCATCGCTTAAATATAAGGCTACTCCGTGCGGGTAGCGGAATTTCTCACTTGAATTAACGTTAACTAATTCTCCATCTTCTGGCATACGTGACTTCATTTATTCTCCAAAAGTATATCCATTAAATACAATAATTTATTCTTAATATAATCGTCTAACTTTTCAAACACATATTCAAACGGAACTGTTGCTAACCCATAATCCATCATACTAAAGACACAGGTGTCTTCTCTTATGTCATATGATAGCTCCTGCCATACAAATGTATATTTACAAAGCTTATCAAACACAAGAACAAATCTGGTATCTCGCAATGACAAATGAACGCCTAATGCCCGGACTAAATCTTCAGGTGCATTAGGCTCAATAATATCAAAAATACCAGTTGCGTATATACGAGCAGCGTCCTCGCTACTCTCTATTTCCCGCATAGTATAAGTCATCTTATTAGACTATTACTATTCTGTTTTTCTTTCTAAGTCAGAATTCATTTGCATAACCTGTTCTACCAGAGTAATAATTTCTGCCCGACTCTGTTCGTACTGAAGATCGATCCTCTCTGTGAGGGTAAACGGCCTGCCTTGCTCGCCGTTAATAAAATCCTTTGGTACTCCATAGGTATCTAATAACAGATGTGCTTGAGTTACTTCTGACTCAAGATCCATACGATGATTGTTTAATGCCCTAACCGCTTCTTGTGCTCTATTCCCAATCCATTCGCCCATCTAGTTCTCCTAATATAAGATGCAATAATGCCATTCTAACATACATGCCATTTTGAGCCTGCCTAAAGTATGCGGCATTTGGTAACTCATCTACATCTATTGTAATTTCGTTAACTCTTGGAAGTGGGTGCATAATCACAGAGTCTGACGGCATGTATTCGGCCAACTCTCTGGTCAAAATACATCCACTTGATAAGCCCTCTGCCTTTGACGGATCAATAAATCTTTCACGCTGGATTCTAGTCATATATAGCACGTCTATATCTTGCAGGATTCCTTCGTTTAGATTGTCTTCCCACCTTAGTTCGCTCCTCCCGGGAACGTCCATAAGGCTCAAATCAGCAGGAGACACTGTAACATAGCTTACATTATCCTGTCTATCTAATAGCTTCATCAAAGAGTGAACAGTTCTACCGTGCTTTAAGTCGCCAACAAAGGCTACTCTAAGATCATCAACCCGTCCTATCTCTTCTTGAATCGTAAACAAATCCAAGAGTGCTTGAGTTGGATGCTCTCCAATTCCATCACCTGCGTTTATAATTGGTATTGAAGCTACCGCAGCAGCCCCTGCTGCCGCTCCAACTTCTGGATGCCTTAATACAATTGCATCACTATATTGCTCCAAGGTCTTAATGGTATCCGCAAAGGACTCCCCCTTCGAAACGGATGAAAACTTTACATTATTAATCTGTATAACAGAACCACCAAGCCTCTGCATAGACGCAGCAAAGGAAGATGATGTTCTTGTAGATGGCTCATAAAAGAGGTTTGTTATAACAATGCCCTTTAAGGTATCATCATAGAATGGTTTAACTTTTCGATTATTAACTGAGGCAATATGCGCCCGTTTGGTAATCTCAGCCTCTTTAAGAATCGTTTTAATATCACGTTTAGATAGTTCGTCTATTCCAATAATATCTTTACGCCACAAACTATTCTTCATTATTTACACTCCAGATTCTACGGTCTCTTTCCACTTGCCAATACTATTTGAGAAATATGCTCTAACCTCTCAATATGTTCAAATGCCTCCCATGGATTTGCACCTATGGAAGTAACTCCATGACCCTTTAGAATCACTATGTCCGAATTTCCTTTGGATATATTTTCAAAAGTAATTTCTGCCAAACTTCTTTCTCCGGGAAAAATTTTTGGAACAGAATCTCCTACTTTGGTATACCTACTAAGCTCTGGAAAGTTTTTACATATATCTACTATATTTTCATCAGCTTCTAACGCTCCTACAGAATTGGGCGGATGCAAATGAACAACAGATACATTTCCATATTTTTTTAAAATCAGCCAATGCATATGAAACTCTATACTTGGTTTTTTATTTTCTAAAACAGGTATGTTATTAACGATGTTAATAATATCTATATCTTCAAATGTTAATTTTGATTTATTCACACCACTCCTTGTAATATAAACCTTATTATCACGACGTATAGAAATATTACCGTCTCGTGAGGTTATCCATCCCCTTTTGTAAGCTTCCTTCATACAATCTACTATATCGCGCCTGGGTTTTTCTCCAGATAGATAATCTATTGCTTTTTTTAAATAAATCGGACTATCTTTAAAATGCCCTAAACCAACATTACAAGACCTACATAAAATGCCGCGAACCTTACCAGTATCATGACAATGATCTATTTGTTTATTAAGAACTTCTATTCCACAAATATCACAATTTATTTTAAGCTGAAGAAATTTATATTCTTCTATAGATAACTTATATTTTAGCGCCATCTGTGCTTTATCATAACATTTTCTATTGCAATAAGCTTTATTATGTGTTTTAGTATAAAAAGAATCTTTGCAAAAAGGACATATGCGATCAAACTTAAGTAACTTGTTCTTCCTTCTGTTTCTATTTCCCGCTTTATTTCGGCATTTTGCTGAGCAATACTTTTGCTGGTGCCTATTCGATGAAAATGTATTTTGACATTCGTTGCATAATTTATTACAAATAGAAGTTATCATTTCTTCTCCGAGTTATATATTGAATAACTCTACTAATGCTCTGTGGAGCTGATCTATAAAGCCAGGAATGACAACGTCTTCTGAGTTTTTATCAGAACGTTTTCTAAGCCTTACTAACTCGTGGTCTGTAATTAATAGAGTCTCAAATTCTCCTTCTTCATTTAATATAAGAAGCCTATTGTATGTTGCCGCCTGGACTCCGGTTCCGCTAACATTTTCTTCTGAATGTAACTGTCCTAACATTTTAACCTCATTTTATGGACGCAACCTTACCCTTCGCTTTTTTAAGTGTAGCGTTACTACCATGTACTTCAAACATAACTGTTTTACTTCTGGTTTTATCGTCAACTCTGCATAAAGTACAGGTATTGCAGGTAATGTCCTTCTTACCCGGTACGCCATGACGAGCAGGACAATTATACGCCGCTTCACCGTTCGGAAGCTTAACCTTTTTGGGTATTCCCTTGGGTACAATTAAGGTGGTTGCCCAGCCCATTTCTCTGGCTTCTAAAACTTCTTCAACAGTTTGGCAGGAGGCTCTGAAATATTGTTTCATAGGCTGGGCCTCTGGATTTCTCCAATGGTGTGTATAGCCGATATTAATAAGTCCAGACTTTTCGACCTCGTAGCACTCTTCTAAGGTGCCTGGGACGTCTCCGACGATATCTCCAGCAACTCTATGTCTAGCAATCTTTGCAGTAGACTTTACCTTCTTCAGGGCCTCTCTTAGGGTGCGCGGAGTCAAACGTCCGTCTGATATCTTTGCTCCAAGAGATTTTAAATAGAAAAGCCCCCAGGCATAGCACCCTCCATTTTTGAGAGAGCATGAGTCTGGACATGTTTCGATTGGTGAGTAAGAAGCGATTATCTCGCCTGTCTTCTTATCTTTGGATGCAGACACCCAATGTACTTTTCTAGTCATTATTTCCTTCGGCCTCATAAAGCTCCCTTGCTATCTCATCAGCTTCTGCAACATTTTTGGCATATGATAAATCACCATATCCACTTACTGAATATCCAATAAGTTGTGCAAGCTGAGAACGCTCTTCATCTGTAAATGGCATTAATGCCAGCATGTTCATATCGAATGGCCCCCGCATCTAATAGAAGACTAATTATTTTATTTTCTTTAAATCGAATAACATCATCTTTGGCTATGTGTATCGGCTGTAATGGAAAATCCATTTTACTCCTTCATAATATAGCAACGCCCATCGTCTCTGAGAAAGACAAGGGACGCATCGTAAACATTAGAACCATCGGACTTAGAGAACTGCGACATGAGATAAGGATTGTATTTAACTATCTTACTTACGCTGTAAGAGTCAGCGTCCCCATACCGATAAATGGTACCGCGGACAAAAGCGTGTACATTCTTTTTCTTCTCCTGCAAAACTCTTGCTCGGCCAGCTGGCTGAACAATAAATGCAACCCCCTCAACCATTAAACTTTTGGCGTGCTTTGCAATTCTGCCAGTCTTTCTATTTCGTACAGACCAGCACTTTTTATGAAGATTCCAATATACGTCAACATTCATTCGTCGAGACCGTCTTCTTCCTGTGAAATTTCCCAAAGAAGATCTTCTGCATTATTAAGCGGATTAATGCCGCTTACGTGCGATCCCATGATCTCAGCAAACTTCTTTATAAAATCCTGGTCATCACTCATGACTGTAATGTTTTTATCTGTTAAGGCTGTTCTTGGTTGCGAGTGCTTACCAAGAGCTTCGTAAAAAAGAATCTCTTTCTTGCTTTTTATTAAGATTTGAATATTATTCCAATCTTCTTCATCTGTAACAAACAATCCTTCTAGCGTTCCTTGTCGTCCATAATATTCATCAAACTTAACCAATCTTAACATTTATATCTCCAACTAATTCAACTGCATGTAAGGGTTTTGCCGCCAAAGGTTCAGGTCATTTCGTTTAAGTGGTATACCAATTTAAGCCTAAGTGAATTGGGCAAGTAAGGCTCTACGTTTTCATAAGGTCCAACGTAGCGCCGCCCCTTCGCGTCTAAATTATCACCAATATATTCTTGAACACTCCAAATTGGTCTATACCGAAGATCAGTATGCAGAGGGCAAAATACTTGTATGTGTATCCCATAGTAACGAAAACTATAAACCCCGCTGGCCATATGATCTTCCTTAAAGCCATACTTTAATAATGTATCTTCAAGCGTCATAACAAGTCCAGAAAGTATACCATTTCCTCTGTAATATTTGCCGGCAGGTGCGGCTCTATATCGTAATAGGTTTGGCCGAAATAACATACCGATCTAGGAGTGCTAAGCATCCAGCTCGTCTTTATAGATTCTCGTAATATATCTATTCGAACAAGGCTCCCGTCAGATAGTGGCGCTATCCAACTAGAACCAGAGCCGTTATATGATTGAAAGCCTATCTTTTTTAAAACCCTTAAGAAAATAACTATAGCTACCGGCTCTACCATAAGCTGCACACCTAATAGCTTCTTAGGCAGCGAACCTGCTTGAATAATCTTGCTAAAACCAACCTCTGCAGTTTTTGAAATACCGGCGTCTCTCGGATGAACGCCCAAAACTCTTTCCATGTAATCACACATCACATAAAAATGTCTTGCTTCATCATGGACCTGAGAAGTTGCCGCCATTTTGGCATCAAAGTCATCTAACTCAAAAGCTAAACTTCCAGAGGTCTGCCACGCAGCAAACTCTCCCCATAAAATGAGAGATAAAACTTTTGCTAAAGCTATTTTAACTTCCGGCTCTAAGGATGGTATGCCATGCTTTTCGATTAGATCATCTAAAACCTGCTTTCCGTCCCAACCATTTCTGTGACCCTTGTGATAGACCGTAGATAAATTTCTATAATCATTACTGGAGTTATAGTCATCTACAAATCTATAGTCTATCATAATTTTCACTCTTCTAATATAACCGTTGTTATCATAGCTGTCATGATTCGATATGGGTCCGCATTAGCTCCGGGCCTACGATCTTCAAGATACCCTCTTCCGGCCTCAGAAACATTCCATGGGATTCTTACCGAAGCACTACGATCAGAAACTCCCCAAGAAAAATTATCATACTTGGCAGTTTCATGATCACCAGTTAAGCGATTTTCATATCCGTCGCCATATGCCTCTAAGTGCCTGTCTATTTGTTCGCCCAACAGTACGCACCCACGCTCTATTGCTTCCATTCCACCAGCAGACCTCATAGCGTGCGTACTAAAGTTGGTATGCATACCACTTCCATTCCAGTTGCCATCAACTGGTTTTTGCTCTAATGAAATATAGTATCCGCTCTCTGTTTGTCTATGCAAAAGATATCGAGATACCCACAGATCATCACACGCCTTTAGAGCGCCGACCTTAACTCCGCCAATTTGATATTCCCACTGGCCTGGAGCAACTTCAGCATTAATTCCGCAAAGGGAGATTCCCGCATCAAGACACTGTTCTGCATGAGCATCAACTAACGCTCGTCCATGCGCGTTAGTGCCGCCAACACTACAGTAGTATGGTCCCTGAGGCTCTGGCTCCCCATCCGTATAAGGAAATCCCAAAGGACGCTTGTCACCTTCTCGCATAATAAAGTATTCTTGCTCAAAACCAACCCTTGGTAATGAAGCCTCTACTTCTTCTAAGACTGCAAGTTTTGATAATGCATTGCGAGTATTAGACTTATGCGGTGTACCGTCAACATTGAAAACTTCACACATAACAAGATAGCCATTCGTGTATCTGCTGTCTTTATACTGTCTTACTGGTCTGAGAATAATGTCGGTGATCTCACCTGGGCCGGCCTTCGCCTGACCGGTTGAAGAACCATCCGCAATCCACTCTTCTTCCATTCCTTTCTTAGACAGTAAAAATTTTGTTTTACCTCTAAGCTGGGCGGTTGGCTTTGACCCGTCCAACCAAATATATTCACAACGTATCATTTCATCCTCAAAACAATTCTATATTAAAAAGAATTGTGTTCTGAATATCCTTCGGAAGCTCTGATAAAGCCTCATCAACAGTGGATGGGCGCCAGCGTCGAAACACTCTTTTTCCCCAATAAAAATTACCAGTTTTAGATATACCAAGTTTCGAATCAAAGATTTCATTCCCATATGGAAAATACTCAAAACTTGTACCTGTCAATTTTAATCTGCCGTGACCTTTCTCTTTAAAGATATTCAGTTCTAAAAGTTTTTTATATTTTGCTTCCGTCATCATTTAGCCTTCCAACATACTTTGTATCCAGCCAATTCTCTACTTCTTCTACACTTCTGAGATATGTTACCAGAATCTCTACGCTTCTTCCCCATTTTCTTTGGGCATCAAGCTGGCAATATCGAGACTTGGGGTAGCTTCCCCCTATGCTCTCTATATGCTTATCACCTGCGTATAGATCTACGGTCCACAAACCTCGTTCATCCAGTCTGGTGACTGCAACTAATTCAGCGTTATCCAACATTTTCAACCTCTTATTTAATAAGTGTTTTTAATACCAATGGCACAACGTACTTTCCCAAGCCCGTCTGCATTTTCTGACCAAGCCGTTCCTATGACTTTCATATAGTCTTGGAACGATATATCTTGTGGAGATATGGCAGTGCAATAGTGCCTGCCATTTGAAATTAAAAAGTCTCCATCATTAACTTCACCACTAACCATTACTTTGATCTGGCCAGAGAAAGAGAATATCTCTCCGATAAAATTCTCCATATCTCCTACCTCATTACCCACAAGAAAGGCGCTTTTGGTAACAACCATTGGTGTCCCCGGGCCTTCTTTATAAAACTTATTACCTCTGACATAGCAAATATGTCCTTCTGGTAATCCAAAGAATGGAGCCTGCTCTTCTATAAACTTAGCATGTGCGTCACTGATGTTCCATTCTTTTATATCGCCTAATTCGATCCACTCTCCATAATCACCACCGCCAGAGGCGTAAACGGCGCTTCCAGAGTCGCCAACCGTTCCTCCGCCGTCAGTTCCACCAACAGTTGTATCCGACTGAAAGGTGACAGTTGAATCAGAATCAGAACCACGAATTCGACCTCTGGTTGTTTGACTCGCATCTGTGCCAGAAGTAAATCTTGCCCAAACATTAGTTGATCCAGGCTCATTGGCCCTTAATCGTATACGTATTCCATCGGCCTGAGTATCGTCCCAATCATTAGCCACATCTAAAACATGACTTGTAGCTCCAGACGTGCTATTCGTGCCATATATCGTTACCATAGTAAGTGGGATCAGATTAACCTGGCCATGAGACGCAATACTTGTATTGGCAGAAAAAGATGAAATATCTATATTATAATCAGTCAGTTTTATTACAGAAGCTCCACTTCCACTATCAACAGTATTTGTATGGGTCGTTTTACTATTTATAATCGTACTAGTTTCCGCTTCTAATTTAACACTTCCACCAGAAGAGTCAAGCTCAATATTGCCCGCAGCGTCTACAGAAATATTGTCTGCTGAGTCAATATCTACATTGCCATTTGCATTGATAACTATATTTCCGCCACTCGTTGTAGATAAAGTGAGGGTATTTCCTGCGGTCTGTATAGTAGTAGCACCCGTTCCAGAGTTCAAACTTAAGAGTGAATCATTAGATATAATGTTATTAACAGTTAACTCACCAGTGACAGTAAGGTCTGTCATTGTACCACTGGAAAGCGAAACGGTACCTGCAAGTGTAATAGTATCCGCAGTCAATGTAAGTGCGTTACTACCAGCTACTTCTATATTATGACTTTCTTGATATAGGTTTCTAGTCGCCATTATCTCCCCAACTTATCTGAAACTTATGTTCTAGTATTTCATTAATACCAGAATCATTACCAGATAAGTTGAGGTAATGTATTATATCGTCTTTTTGCATCTTTGAGAGGATGTTTCTTACGACCCGGCCCTCTACCCACTTAAGAGACTTCCCGCTCTTAATCTTATTAGCCGCCTCATCTAAAATGGGTTTATAATCAATAAGATGTAATGGCGCAGCCAAGATTGCAGAACTTCTAATTTCCATACTTACATCATCAATAAAGTCTGGATAACAATTAGCTATACCAATGCGCTTAATAGCAGACTTTCTTACCGATGCAACAGGGTCATTTAAAAGCTTCTTAGAACTGGATAAAGAGACGTGCTTCACAGAGGCCTTTCTTACTCCGCAATCTTTTGAGCGCAAGCCCCTTTTGCTGGCCATAATTAAAGTTGGACCATGAGCGTTTTGTATCAATACTTTTAGCATTAAGCCGCGCCCATGCTTGGCAATAAACTTTGCAAACTCTTTATCCATATAAATAAGCCTGCTGATTGCAGAAGTAATTATAGCCCCATACCAATTCCAAGACAATTCTTCACTTTCATATACGTCTTCTAGCTCCTCTTTGCTTCTAGTGTCTTTATAACTCGGATAGTCTACCCATATTTTATCTGAAATAATACGTCTAAATTCTTCTTGACTGATATCTCTAAGATAATTAACAATTGCATTGACCATTTTAGTTCTCGGCGGCCCCCATTGATGCCTATAACTTTGTGCTTCATTTTCAAACAAAACGGAGAAGAACTTTTTAGTTTCCTTTCTTGATGTAGTTCGCCTCAAATTACACTCCCCTAAAGGCTCTCAACAGAATTACCACATAAATCATCAGCATAATTATCACCCAAGACGTTACTGAGATTCCTACTTCGAGAATCTTATCTGCAACCTTAAATGTTTTTCTTGCCGCATTCTTTAACAGCCTTCTCATATTTACCTCTTTATTACTTACCGGATTTTATTTGTAGCTTAAGCATGTTAGCGCCCATAAACTGGCGACTATATTCTGTAGCAAAAGCTGTTCCGCTCTGGCTTGTATTCAAACAAAAACCAGGCCCCGGCATCGGGATGAAAACTTCGTCACTATTTATTATAATTTCAATCGGAATACCAGACGTTTCATTTCCTAAAACAATAGACGTGTGACGACTAAAGTCAAACTGGTATTCATATAGGCTTTCTGCATCATCAGATATGTCTGCCGATACTAAAGCTGTCTTTGTCCCTCTAACGCTTTGTAAAAAGTCGAAAGGATTAGGAAACTGCCTAATGTCCACATAGTCATATAAGCTGCCAGATCTCGGGTTCAAATAGCTTCTTGGAGAAACTGAACCAATGACATTAATGTGTGAAAAACCATAACATGCGGCAGTTCTAATTAAGAATGCCAGATTATCATCAAAATCAAAACATATGGTAGTGAAGCTAACAGGTAGGGCTTGCGCCTTACCCTTCTTCCTGTTGTACCTCTGCCTTCTCGTTTCCTCTCTCATCGCCATACTCCACTATTTTATAGCCAAAACCAAACAAGTTAAATGTCTTTTGATCATTCAAAAATTCGGCTAAGCGATGTAAAAACAAAACTTGTCTTTCTGGCCACTCAGTATCTTCGGCCAATGCTTCTGATGTTTGGTATTTCTCTAAGAACTTAGGCACTTCAAGACCAGTTAAAGAAACAAAATACTGGTGATAGTCTGCTAAGGTTGTGGCACTTCTTCCCGCACTTCTAGCGGCTATCCTATCGTCAACAGATGTACTTTTTGACTTTGATGGATATGTAATTACGATTTGCTTAGTTAAATCAATCGCATCTGCGTGTGCCCAACCGAACTGAATCTTGGTTCTTCCGATAGTGTAAAACTTATACAGCTTATCTATTCTATGTTTCTTTAAAAAGTCGTCAAGCACTTAGAACCTCATATTCATATAATAGCTTGTGAGATCAAGCACAACATCCTTGGCTAACTTAGCAAGGCTAAAGCGAAGCTTGTCTCCAAACTGACGCGGCGGTGTATACTTAATATGTAAAACTTCGCGCTGCGAAATTGCGTGCATAATGTAATCTTCACTGGTAAGGACATGATCAACTAGTCCCTTGTCCTTGGCATCTATTCCATGCCAATACTCTCCAGTAGCAACTTCGTCCATATATAGATTCTGACGGAATCTCTTTACGTGATTCTTAAACAAAGTATGCACACGTTCCAGATCACCTTCAAACTTTTCTTCTGCTTCCTTGGTAATTGGACCAAGAGGACCAACAGTTCTCTTGTACTTACCAGCAGTATACTGCTGATAGTTAACGCCAAGTCGCCCAAGTAAGTCATTAAAGTTCATAAACTCAGACACTACACCAATGGATCCAATAATAGCGTATGGTGCCGAGATAATCTTGTCACCAATACATGCCATCATATATCCACCAGAAGCGGCCACCTTGTCAACCGCTACAGTCAGCGGAATTCCACGGTCCTTTAGCCTCTGTAATTGCGATGCTGCGTATCCATATGCGTGCGCGGCTCCGCCCGGACTTTCAATCCTGACCAATACTTCGTCCGTAGTTGGATCGGCATTAGAAAGAACGGCGGTAATCTCTTCTGACAGTGCTGTGGCTTGTGTCGCCATAACATCACCGTTGAAGTCGATAACAAAAAGTCTTCCAGCGCCGCGATGGACTAGTCGTTTGATTGACTTTAAGTCTATACCTGAGCCGGAGCCTTTCGAAAGAATAGCTCCATAAGCAGCGAATCGGTTATTCATGTTCGTCACCTGAATCGGTGATCGAGTCTTACTAAATAAGAAGTCAAGCATGTAGTTTGCCCTTGTTACAGTCTAGAGTGAAGTATATCCATCTGATAGAATAAATATACCGGAGTCTTCAAAAATTTCAACCCCTATGGGGCATTTTTCTGAAAATAGTTTAGTGTCGGCTGAGCTACGACAGGTTGCCGAGTCCAATGTTGTGTGGTCTGAACGTGATTCTTGCGAACCCATTTACCAACCCCAACCATTTTACGCCCTTCCTTCTCAAGCCTAATGTCCTTTAGCTCAGCCGTATGTCTGACCACCAGCCCCTCTCGGGTAGGGCCATAAATAGAAGACAGCCCCGAAAGCCCTGTTACAACTTTTTCGAAAATATCTTTGCCAGGAAAGGCACCTCGCAGTATAACAGGTACAGTGGGTAGTCTTAAAGCTGATGAAGAAAAGTCTTCTACATCATCCCAAGACCACCAAAAGTCCAGATCATCATCCCTTACTCCGAAAATCATTAGGTGGGATGGTAATATCGAATACTCAATTGAATGGACTGCGTAGACCCACTCACCAAACACAGAGAGACCACTCGGAATGGAGTTTTTCAAACGTGAATGTAATGGCTTTAAGGTGTTAAACGATTTATGCGCTGGAGCACCTGCGTGCGAACGCGCGTATACATCCGTGCGCGTCAGACACACGTTAGAGCCGTCCATCTTTTCTGTTAATACAACTTCCTCACCCAATAGTACATCTAGATCATCTGCGGTCATAAGGCGATCGTCAGATGTTGTACCTGGGGAGAACGGAAGGTGCATTGTTCTTGGATATTTTGCAGACATGGCAACCTCCTTTAGATAAAAATGAAGCCGGGACAGTTTTTTACTTCTGTCCCGGCTTAATCGAAAATGAGATTAGTCAGGATTAGTACGTATATTCTTCAACTTTTTCAACCCTCGTTTAAATCCTTTCTAATGCTACATTGTGAATCTTTTTTTGATTCTTTTGTTTTTTATTTTTTGTCTATTTCAGTGAGCGACCGGGCTGCCGCTCGATGTATCAGACACTTTATTCGAGCTAGTTTTCAATCTTAATCATCAAGATTGTCGACTAGAAAGTCCCGAAGAGCCCTTGCCTGACGAATGGTAAGACGCATAGAAATATCAGAACGTTCACCGTCCATTGAAATATCTAGTCGGTTGCTTAGTCGTTGCTTGCGCTTGCTACCAGTGGTTAGATCAACGGAAAACCCGGAATAGGCTTTGCTGGTGGTCTGTAATTCTTTATTCATGTGTTATTTCTCCTTTTGGTTTTAACTCTACACTAATACAAATACCATATTTATTTTTACGCTGTTTCCTGCGCTTTTTCTTATTTGATATTGTAATTTTTGGTTCTACTTTTGGAATCTCCAATTTATCTTCGGGGATTCCGCTAAGACTTGCTTGCTTTTTTAATTCCTGACACATGCCTTGGGGCACTAACTTATTTCGAGCATCAACCCAAAATTCAGTTTCATCTTGAATTACAAAAGCATACTCTGCTCCTTCATATTCAACAACTACTGCCATACTTCTCCCTTCCTATCGCTCAAGCCACCCTCTTTCTGGAGCTTGTAGGAAGGTTACGTCGTTTAATCTCGCAGGCACGGTTTCGCCGTTGATATCGGTAAGGACAATAGAAATAGGACGCTTGGTTGTGCCAACCACAATACCCTTCGTCTTTACTCCTGTTCTGCGATTTCTTACAATCACATTGTCGCCTTTACGGAAGTCATTGATATTAAAACATTGGAATTCATCCCACGCTCCTCTATCATTCCCTCTTCTCTCATATTTTGCCATTTTGTTTCCTTACTACAAGGGTTTCAATTGAATAGGCTACTACTCTATTACTCTTTAGTTTTTGTTTTTATCTTAAGCTTTAGAACGGTGACGAACCTCATGCCAATCGCTGCTCTAAGACCTTTATTGTCTTGGGATCTTTTGAATTCAGAATATACACAAGATCATTCTTCGGTAGAAGATACGCCAAAGTGTATTGGACCATACTTGCTTTTGAATCTATAAATCTACGAAGCTTATCAAGCTTCTTTAGTGTCTCCATATACGTTATTTTTGGTCTGCCATAATCATTATCAAAATATGAAGAACGAACAAAGTCAACAATCTCGTTGTCAAAATAATTCTTTTGAATAAAATAAGCAACCAAGTATTGTCTATCATTGAGACATACTCTGTGATAAGACTTTAACTCTCCCATATTTAGGATTATCTTCATATAAGACTCTCGCCCGTACTCAGCCTCTATCTTCTCTACAAATTTAGTCCAGTGACTAAAGCGTGCCGATAAAGCCACTGCAAGCATGGCTGCGATATCATGGTCTAAGTTACCGTCTTCGTCTAGCGGTATATTCGGTTCTGATGCCAACATAAAGTCTTCTCGTAGCGACTTTATCTGCTTTGGCAACTGAGAAGAAGCGGTATCAAAGCCTTTTCTTTTGGCTTTAGTCCACTTGACTTTCCCGGCCACAATAGCATCGGCCATAAACATGTGAGCTAACGCATGAGTGTCTAATTCGATTATCATTAAATAATCCAGGTTAAAGGTGATAAACTATCAACTGGATTCAAACCAGTCACAACTCAAGAACGTTCAGTTATGTTCGATTGGTACGAACATGCTTTGTACGATGATCATTCGTACTCATGGAGATACCCTACTTGTCCGCGCTGTCTCGCTCCCGTCCCACGGCAGCGAAGGTGTTAATACACACTCGTGATAGTTTAATGGTACTCCGTAGGGGAATTGAACCCCTCTTTCCAGGTTGAGAACCTAGCGTCCTAACCGATAGACGAACGGAGCATATAAATGGCACTGAGGACGGGAGTTGAACCCGCACAGCTTTGGGTGAAAACCAAAGAGACTACCATTATCCTACCTCAGCATATTAACGTTCTGCCTTCGGCGGCAAAATCTTTGAAAATGGTACACCCGGTAGGATTCGAACCTACGATGAAGGATCTCTCCTTGCCTGGTTAAGAGCCAGGGGCGATCGGCCTCTCCGCTCACGAGTGCATATAATTTATAAAAATATATTCATATTGAAGATCAAAAGGTCTGCTACACTACCTTTTATTTCGTCCAAAGCTTCTTCAAGACTAATCATACTAGCTAACAATAAAATACCCAAGGCATCATTCTCTTTAATTAAATCTGGTATATGATCTAAGACCTTCTTGTCTTTCATTTTAAATATTTTTAATTCGTCAGGCTTGTCTGTAGAATTAATCAAAAATAAGAAGTATGGAGAATTATTAACTATAAAAGTTGTTACCAGCTTAGTGCCACCATTCATTATCTTCTCACCAATCTTGGTAACCTCTCCAGTACCAAGTAAGCCATCGGCAAGTGACTGTACTTTGATCATATTGCCTTCTATTAATTTATATGTTTTGTGTGAACACTTTAGGAGCTTCTCATGGCGCAAGTAACACACGTAATTAAATCAGTCTTTAGGACCGTAACCACAACAGGTGGCAACGCAGAAACTGTTTTGGATCTGCTCGGAATGAAGTCTGCTGGAATTATCAGGCAGGTTCACGTTAGAGCTTCGTCCGGCGGCGGCGCAAACTTTGAAATAAGTATATTTGATAAAGTAGGTGAAGCAACCAACAGTGAGCACATCATATACACCGCATCGGGGCAGTCATATGCAACTGACATTGCAGTCACAGGATACTTTGACACCCAAAGTTCCAAAACAGATGCCGACTTGCATATGACTTTAACTCCAGCCTCTGACGGGACTTTTGAAGTTAGAATAGACGTCGAAATTCTAATGGGCTAAGATTTTAACACATGATATGTGGTTGGGCAGTATCATAACCTTCGTCATATCGTTCTTGACCATAACGATAAATTGCGTTATCAAGAGTCATAACCTCGTAACGATAATTCTTACCAAGCCCCATAAAGTTGTCTTCACGGATCTTCTTCGTTCTAGTTGCTGCTACTTTCTTGGCCTCATCTTCGGAAATATAAATTTCTTCATATTCATAATCATTAGTGGCGCCACTTCTCGTAAGAACAATGACATATAGATTATATGGAGTATAAGTAGTCACTTTTATTATCCTTAATTAAATTATAATGGTGAGGCGTGATGGAGTCGAACCACCCGAGTCAAAAGACATCTGGTTTACAGCCAGAACCGCTACCCCTACGGTTTAACACCTCTCGTTAAGACCAGTTTATACTGGTCTTTTTTATTTTAAGCAATTAAACTTTGCCCATACTTTGAGTAAAGAAGATTGCTAAAACTCCAACTATCATCATCAAAAAAGAACTCATAAAGAGTCCGCTAATAATAATGCCTAAGCCAAACAAAGTTGATATACCTATCGCTATCTGCCGACCCTTTTCTCCGGGCCAAAAGTGATAACAAAAGGACTTTAATATCCTTCCACCATCCATAGGGTATGCTGGTATTAAATTAAATACACCAAGGATTATATTAATCGCTAAAGCATATGATAATATTGTAATTGTTGCCCCAGAAAGAAGCGGGGAAGTTATAAATAGGAAACTGGCCAAAATAATAGCACAAATTATATTGAACGCTGGCCCCGCTATTGAAATTAGGGCCTCTTCTTTTGGGGTCCATGAACCTGAATTTATTACTCTAGCAATACCACCTAATGCCATAATAGTAATGTCTTTTGTTCTATAACCAAACTTCTCTGCTGCAATAGCGTGAGCTATTTCGTGGCCAATCAAAAATACCATCACTAAGGCGAATATACCGGCTCCAAAAAGCAATCCAACTAGTGAAAAATTTGGCATCATTATAAGAAGTAGAAATAGAGCACTCCAGTGAAATTTAATAGGAATACCAAATAGTTTCATGCAACCCTCATCTGTTGTAATCATCCTCAAGTCGAACTACGTCATCTAATTCTGTAGTCGAAACTTCCATCAACTCCACACTAGCCTCATTCGCTATAAAGCGATGCACAGTACCTGGAGAAACGTGAAAATAACTTCCGGGAGTTAACTTCTCCATTTCTCCATCAAGTTCCAAGTAAAGAATTCCTTTTAAAACATAAAGAGTTTCTTCTTTTATTTTGTGAAGTTGTTTTGATAATCTATGACCTGCATTAATATGAAGTAGTTTGCCAACATAATTATCAGTATGTGCCCAGATTAGCTCATAACCCCACGGTTTTTCAATTCGTTTTGCGTCACTCATTTTGCTGAGACCTCCACATTGGATCGTCTTTTTTAACTTCTAAATAATGTTCATCACAGAGAGTTGAGTACCACGGTATATCTTGCCGTATGCGACCATCTTTACCACAAGCTTCACAGATATGATAGCAATTATTTTCGGCTTGTTTAACTATCTGGCGAATACCTTCTTCGTTATCTCCATAAACATAGAGACGTAGACCTCCAAATTTTTCTTTTATTTGAACAATCTGCGGTTTAGTTCCGGTTTCATTAGCTATAGCTTCAATTTTTTCTATAGCGTTCCAGACCTCATTCCTCCATCCTTTGGGACAGGAAATTCCAACGGCAACGTCTCTGCATGAAATCGGGAAAGCCTCCAGGAGCGATACTAGCCAGATATAAGACTCCTTCCTATCTGGGTCCGAATCCTCTTCCGCCCACTTTTTATAAAGTGCTAAGCGCTTTTCCCATATTGATTCAGACATATAATCTCCGGTTTGGTCTGTACAAAATAATAGAACCTACTTCTACATTACCTTTCCGATTTTCATTTTAAGGTACGGAAGTGATGGCTGTATCCAAAATATTTAAAATCTTTCTCATAAAGGCGTCGAACATTTTGTCGTGCCCAGCCATTAGTATAGTAGCTTTGCCACGGCTTATGTTCCGTTTTGTTTACTACTTCTAATATCTGATAATCCATTCCTGTTCTGGCGCAAACTATTTTCCAATTTGCGTCTAGCTCTTCAACTCGTCCAACAAAGTCCACCAGTATAAAGTCTCCATATCCTATAATGTATTTATACTGTGGTGCAATCATATGATGAGGGCAGGCGACCCCAGTATGGCAATCCCACTCATATGGCGATTTCAAACTTATAGCGTACGTTAAGAAGTCCATGTCTAAAAATTGTTCAATATGCTCAGGATTACATGGATTGATTTCGGCCTTTCCACTTCTCCATAAGTCTTGATAATAATGATACCAAGAAACAAGTCTGTCATATGGGTTTCTAACCATAGCAAATTTAAAATATTCATTAAAAGCTGCTGGCTCTAAATATGCCTGCACATTAAGTATGGACTCATGCTTTTCATACTCAAGAGAGTCTTCTCCCGTCCCTTTGTTTGTTGTCCATAATCTATTTGCTATACCGCTTCCTGCGGCTTTTGGTATATGGACAAAGATGGTTTTTAATCCTCTATAGGTAGGCATATCAAATAACTCTTTTTAAAACTGCTCTTCTTCTGTTGAATTCCCCATTGCAAGTGTAGACGATTTGTTATTAGATATAATGCTTTTAACTGTGTCAAAATAATAAGTTCCTACTTCTCGCTGATGCTTAGTGGCCGTATAACCTCTTGCTTCTGCTGCAAACTCACGCTCTTGAAGATCTACATATCCGGTCATAGCTTTTTCATTATAGTCAGATGCCAATTCAAACATTGAAAGGTTTAAAGAATGGAATCCGGCCAAAGTAACAAACTGAAACTTATAACCCATTGAGTTTAACTCTTGACGATACTTAGCAATAGTTTCATCATCGATATTCTTCTTCCAATTAAAAGATGGTGAGCAATTATATGCCAATATTTTTCCTGGAAATTTTTCATGTATTGCATTGGCAAATCGCCTTGCTTCTTCTAAATCTGGTGTAGATGTTTCACACCAGATTAAATCACAATATGGCGCATATGCTAAGCCTCTTGATATAGCCTGTTCAATTCCGCCAGAGATTCTATAGAACCCTTCTGGTGTTCTTTCTCCTGTCATATAAGGATGATCATAAGGATCTATATCTGTCGTAATTAACCGAGCACTGTCAGCATCTGTTCTGGCAATAAGAATAGTTGGTACATCCATAACATCTGCTGCCAATCTGGCGGCCTTTAATGTCATAATAAAATGAGAAGTTGGAATTAAGACCTTTCCACCTAGGTGGCCACACTTCTTTTCTGAAGATAACTGATCTTCAAAGTGGACACCAGAGGCTCCAGCCTCTATCATCCCTTTCATAAGCTCAAATGCATTTAACGGGCCTCCAAAGCCCGCTTCGGCGTCTGCTATAATTGGAACCATCCAGTCTCGACTAAAGTGTCCTTCTGCGCTCTCGATTTGATCAGCGCGTTGCAAAGCTCTATTTATTCGCTTTACCACATGTGGAACACTATCTGCTGGATACAAACTCTGATCGGGATACATATGACCAGATAAATTGGCGTCAGCAGCAACCTGCCATCCAGAAAGATATATAGCTGGTAAGCCGGCTCTAACTTGCTGCATGGCCTGATTACCTGTTAGTGCACCAAGCGCATATGTTGGCTCATCAGACTGTAAAAGTTTCCATAACTTTTCTGAGCCAGTCCTCGCTAACGAGTGTTCTATTTTAAAGTTACCTCTCAACCTGTCTACGTCTTCTATAGTCCAATCCCGTTGAACTCCGTCCCATCGATCCATTGCAAAATCTTCCTTATCGAACTCCTACCAGTATGTCATAAGCCGACGTGGTTAAAAATTCATCTGCGTCTGCCTGTAAACACAGCTCTTTAAATAGCTTTTTCGCATCATCATCTTCTGCAACAGATTCTAGAATACTTACTACAAGTTCTGGTGATACAGGCTCTCCAGTGTCTAGAATAGCATTATGTCGCAACCACTGCCATACTTGAATGCGTGATATTTCAGCAGTTGCAGCGTCTTCCATTAAATTATTAAGCGGAACACACCCAGAGCCTGAAAGCCAGGCTTTTATATATTTATAACCAATTTTAATATTCTTTTCAAGCATTCTTCTTGTACATACACCAACAGGAAACGTCATTAGATCCTGCTCGGAAATGACTCGATTCATATTTTTAGAAGTCGATATTTGATTCGGCTGAGGCATATGTTCATCAAAAATATTACGAGCAATCTTAACCAAACCAGGGTGAGCTACCCATGTTCCATCATGCCCATCTAATACTTCACGTTCTTTATCAATACGGACCTTAATCATTGCTGCTTTATTTGCAGACTTATTATCTTTGATTGGGATCTGCGCAGCCATTCCACCCATCGCATGAGCGCCCCTCTTATGACATGTCTGAATAAGAAGTCTGGCATATGAGCGCATAAAGTGATCACTCATTCCTATGTCGTCACGATCAGGAAATGGTTCATACGCTCCTAATCTGGTATTCTTTTCTACACTTTTAATTGTACTAAATATATAATCCCAGCGTCCACAGTTTAAACCAACAGAATGATTTCGCAAAGCGTAAAGAATTTCATGCATTTGGAATGCCGCTGGCAATGTTTCAATTAAAACCGTCGCCCTTATCGACCCATTTGGAATATTAAAGTAATTTTCTGATCTTGAAAAAATATCATTCCAAAGTTCCGCTTCTCTATAGTGCTCTAATTTTGGCAAATAGAAATAGGGCCTAGTTCCATTGCTTATAAGTTTACTAAAGTTGTTAGCAAAGTATACTCCAAAATCAAATAATGATGCCGGAACATAATCGGTAAGACCTGTGTCACTATTTGTGAATGTGACGTGCTTTTCTTTTAGATGTAATCCGCGAGGTCTTACAAAAAGCGTGGCGGTCTTTTTCTTTAACTTATAAGACCTGCCTTTTGCGTTTTTAAAAGATATCTTTTTATCTACGGCATCTTTCAAATTAACTTGACCATTAATACAATTGATCCATGTTGGAGCGTTTGAATCTTCAAAATCAGACATATAAACTTGTGCGCCTGAGTTTAGCGCATTAATAACCATCTTCCTAGAAGGAGGGCCGGTAATCTCTACGCGTCTATCAAGTATATCTTCTGGCACATCAGCTACGGTCCAATCAGATTCACGTATTGAAGCTGTCGAAGCGTCGAAACCACTTATAATAGAGTTTCGACGCTTCGCCATACATTGCTCAATTCTTTCGGTAAATATAATACACAGAAACTTAAGAAAGTCTGATACTTCGGGCGACAAAACTTTTGCCTGCTCATCTGTTATAACTTCACTAAATTTCAGCATAAATATCTACCTCTTACAAATTAAAGGTCATAATAATAATAGTTGTAATAAATCTTTTTTAAATTTACTTAGAACTCAAGTGACCCAGGAGACCGTGGATATGGAATTGTATCTCTAATGTTTGAGACACCAGTAACAAATTGTACTGCTCGTTCAAATCCAAGACCAAAGCCAGAGTGCGGAACAGAACCATATCGGCGTAAATCAAGATACCACCAATATTCTTTTGGGTCTAATCCAGCAGCTTCCATTCTTTCTACTAACACATTATAGCGATCTTCTCTTTGGCTTCCACCAACAAGTTCACCGACCTCAGGAATAAGAAGGTCCATCGCTGCAACGGTTTTTTGGTCGTCGTTCAGATACATATAAAAAGCTTTAATATCCCTTGGATAATCTCTGACCACAACCGGGCCACCAATTACCTTGGTCAAATGCTTTTCATGTTCTGATTGTAAATCAATTCCCCAAGAAACAGGAAACTGGAAGTCAACAGAAGCGCTCTTTAATATCTCAATAGCGTCGGTATAAGATATAATTGGAATATCCCCAAAAACAATCTTCCGAAGTCTTGAGGCTAATGGCTTGCCACTGACATCTGATAGGTACGCCAATTCGTCTTTGCACTCCTTAAGAGCTTTTGCAAAAATAAACTGGATATAATCAGACGCCAGATGAGCAATGTCATCTATCTCGGCGAAAGCTACCTCGGGCTCAATCATCCAGAATTCAGAAAGATGCCTTGAAGTGTTGCTCTTTTCCGCTCTAAAGGTAGGACCAAAGGTATAAACCTTAGACATAGACATTGCATATGGCTCAACACTAAGTTGACCAGATACAGTTAAGGCCGCCTCTTTGCCAAAGAACTCCTGTGCTCCTTGAATAGAAAACATTTCTCCTGCGCCTTCACAGTCACTATCTGTAATGATAGGTGTATGAATCCAAAAGAAGCCTCGCTCATGAAAAAATTCATGAGTTGCCATAGCTAAGACGTGCCTTACTCTCATAACAGAAGAAAACATCATGCTTCTAGGTCTTAGATGCGCGTGCTCTCTTAAGTATTCTGGTGAGTGATCCTTAGGCTGTATAGGATAGGTTAAAGGATCTTCAACCCAGCCAACAACCTTAACGGAACTGGCCTTAACTTCGTAATCCTGTCCTCTACCTTGGGACTCAATAAAAGTACCTATGACTTCAATTGAGCAGCCAGAAGTTAATTTAAGAACCCCTGACTCATAACCTTCAACAGATTTAGGGACTACTACTTGAAATGGCTTGAAACAGCTTCCGTCATAAACGTGAATAAATGACAGACCTGCTTTAGAATCGCGCTTTGTTTTGACCCAACCACGGACCATAACTTCGGTACCAAATGGCACCGGCGCTTCGTGTAATGCTTTCACGCCATAGTGGCGTGAATCTTTTAATGTGGACATTATGTCTCCAGAAATATATTCAACTCATGTAAGAGTTGCTCTTGTACAGTTTTTGGTGAATTATCAAATACGGTTTGAAACGGGACAATATCCCAAGGACGGGATGACCGACCCTTCGTATTTGAATTCATAACTGCTCTTCTGGTAATAAATATCGTCTCCTGCCTCAAAAGCAGGCGTGTAAATACCATACCTTGATATTTACTTAAAAATGTTATTTACATTTCTTCCCATAAATCAGCAGCTTCTAATGACTGCTGAAAACTTTCTACTAAGTTTATTGCTTCGTAAAGTTTATCTATTTGATCTTGGTCAGATAAAACCTCTTCCGGCCGCAACGTATCCGCCGTCAAATAATCCATACCAAAATCCATCGGAGCAGGAAAGAGGCTCCGCATCTTTTTCAAATTTCCAATCCATTATTTTCTCCAATGGTATAACCAAACAGATTCGAACTGTTAACTCCCGGCCTTCCACCCGACGTTTTACCAAGATAGATCATGAATCCCATAATCACCATCCTTAAACTACAGTTATAAAAATGAGCATTATACTTTGCAGTGTAGTATAATATACTTGCATGGTGGAGCCTATGAGAATCGAACTCATCTGATTTTCTCGGTGCAAGCGAGACGACCACCCCATGCAGTCCCAGGCCCCATATTTAGGAGTTTTAAATGTCAAAGTCAAGATCAATTAAAAAACCATGCTCAATATGTAATACCATATTCGATGCAGAAATTAAAGAAATTAACAGAGGAAATGCAAAATTTTGTGGAAGACGGTGCTTCCATGAATGGCGAAGATAAAATCCAAAAGCTAAAGAGCCTAATTGTAAATGTGCACAGTGTGGAAATAAACTATATAGAACTGCCTCCAAATTAAAAGCATCTAAAAGCGGCTTAGTATTTTGCAACAGGATATAGTAAAGAGCTTGCCCAAAGAATTGGCGGAATTAAATCAATTCAGCCTTCACATTATACAGACAGTAGAAAGAACTATCGTAAAACTGCTAAAATGCACCTGCCCCACAAATGCACCCATTGTGATTACACTAAGCATCCTGAAGTATTACAAGTACATCACATTGACCGTGATAGAAGTAATAACGATCTAACCAACCTTGTTATCTTGTGTCCAACCTGCCATGAGGTTGGTCACTTCTTAAATAACGATGGAAAGTGATCTTGGCCATTACCAATCACCAGCAATATAATGCGTAAACGACGCATACATTGTAACAGTACTCCCGCAATCATTGCAATGTTCGTATTTACAAGGATACGTCTTTCTTACTTCATCTGAAGACATTTTGCTTGCCTTTTCTTCATCAAATTTTGGAATTGGCACTTGGGGGTGCTGGCAGGAACCAGAATCTTTTCGATCTAATAATGCATCCAACTCATCAAATATGCCATCAAGCCAGGAGTCGTCCCAATCTGCTTCCATCACTACAGGTATATCTAATACAGATTTACCATTCATCAGTTTGTCCAACCCAATCTTTGAACTTTTCTTCTCCGCCACGAATCCCCCCAATCAGAATCTACCGTTAATTTGGAGCTTATTCCACCCCCGTGGATTAAAGGTCATAACAATTCTTAGTCTGTCTGGCTCATATACATTCATCATATCATCAAAGACAACATTAATTAAGCGCTCATAAGAAAGAACCTTATCTCTAAACTGATAAAAGTATTCTTTCATTGATTTCAACTCTATCACCTTGTCTTTTGGATAAATTGTAATATACATATTGGCAAAGTCTGGTTGACCTCTTACGCCAAGAAATGTTACTTCTGGATTCTTAATCTTAATCTCATAGCCCATAGAAGATGGGTTTCTTATTGCCTTAAGAATACCTGGGTCGCTCCACACTCTTTTCTTTTTTGCCGTCATCTGACCTCCGCTCTTCTTGATTATACAATCTTCTATAGCGAATAGTCAAAACATTTTTAATATGAGTTCTTACCTTCTCTGATACATCGATCTTATCAATGATATCCCAAAAATCATTCTTGGTCAATCCCATCACGTATCGGCGCGTTTTATTACTTTCCATCTTTTCCAATTCAACCATTAAATTGTTAAATCGGTTTATCAAACGCCCAGCTTTATTTGCTAAATACGGATCATTTATTTCATTTAGAATTCTAGCTAAATTAACTTCTGCTCTTGCATTACCAAAAGTATAGTCCTCAAGACTTACTCTGTCCTGATCTAGGCTTTCTAATTCTTGCAAGCAGTCCTCGCAGGAAATAGCCGATTCTATATCGGTCCATTTCCCACGAACATGAGTTGCTCCGCAGAGTATCCTCCCCTGTATTACATAATGCATTAAACCTTTCCTTAGAGCTTAATAGAGCATACAAACAATCGCCGCATAACTCGCAATCCTTATACTTCCATAAGTCTCTGGTTCTATAGACACAAGGACTGCCGCCTATATTAATCGAGCAAAACATGGGTATAGGGCTATCAGGATCTTCTGATATATATATATATATATATATATATGCCATATACCGTTATAGCCCTTTACCCATCCAAAGTTGAAAGACAACGCTTGCATGTTCCATCCGAAAGATCAGAGTATCTCCAGCACTTGTCACACTTCTCACCTTGATGCCTGCCTACCTTTACTGAGAACTCATGCGAAGCTCCGCCCCAAACATTGATACCCGAAACAATAAAAGCTTCTGTTAAATCTACATGCTTGGAATAAACAGCTTTTTCGATTTCGCAAGGAGGATCGTTAACCGGAAGGTATAGTGTTACATCCGCCTCTAGAGACTTATTAAGAACTCCATTAGCTCGTGCCTTTTCAACTTCTTTATTAACAACTTCTCTCATTTCAAAGATTGCATTCCACCTTGGCACAAGTGCCGCATCAAGGTGAGTATCTTCAGCCTCAGCCCATCCCGCCTGGAACACAGAGTCCCCAAGAAACATCGAACCAAACGTATCCATTTCTGCCCAAACTTCTTCAGATAGATACGAACATACTGGCGCGATCATTCTAACCATATCCTGTAGGTAATAACAAAATACAGTCTGGACAGATCTACGCGCTACACTATCTGATCTTTCGACATACAACCTGTCTTTTGTGATATCCAGATAGAAGGCAGATAGTTTTTGGCGAATAAAATCCATAAGATCACGGTATGCACCATAGAAGTCATATTCGTCATAAGCCTGGTTAAAGCGTACTTTCAACTCTTCCAACTCATGAAGCATATATCTATCAACTTCATGCATATCTTCTAATGCAACGGAATCTGTTTCGAAATTGAAATCGGATAAGTTACCAAGAAAGAACCTGAATGTATTACGAAGTCTTCTATAATTTTCATTAACCTGATTTAGAATTTCATCAGAGATTCTTACGTCAGTTTTGTAATCTACAGATACTGTCCATAATCTAAGTACGTCTTTATTGTACCTGCTAACAACATCGTCTGGAGAGACCACATTCCCAAGAGACTTACTCATCTTACGACCCTTACCATCAACAACAAATCCATGAGTTACAACGGCCTTGTATGGAAGCTCACTATCGCTTGCTACCGCAGTTAGTAAGGAGGTTTGGAACCAGCCACGATATTGATCGTGACCTTCTAGATATAAGTCTGCATTTGATTTGCCAACTGCTCGGTGTGATACACCAGAGTCGAACCAAACGTCCATGATATCCGTCTCTTTTTTGAGTGAATCTACAAGTGGGTTACCACGTAGATCATACTCTAAACCAAGGGATAATCTTTCTCCAAGTAATTCTCTTGGTGACCAAGTAAACCATACCTCTGTGCCATACTCTTCAAATACTTCGAGCAATCGCGCAAAGATTCTTTGATTATAAAGAGGCTGACCATCGTGATAAAAGACAGGGATTGGTACGCCCCAAGCTCTTTGTCGAGAGATACACCAGTCCGGTCTACCAAGAATCATCCCGATCATCTTATCTCTGCCATGGGGCGGATAAAATTCAACTTCTTTAAGCGAAGCCAATGCCATCACTTCTAAAGTATCTTCTACCTTAACAAACCACTGATTGGTAACTCGAAAAACGATTGGCTTCTTCGTTCTCCAATCATGTGGATATGAGTGAGTAAAGTCTTCTTCATAGAGGACCGCATTTAGAGACGCACGCACGCGCTTGTCTGCCTTCATATAGAAGTCGCCAGCATATACTCCGGCGAGATCATTATAGTGACCTCTTTCATCTAAGATGCAATCACTTCCTAATCCGTGTTCTTGTCCGATCCAATAGTCATCTTCACCGTGTCCGGGAGCGATATGAACCAATCCGGTCCCCATTGAGTCGGTAACATGATGCCCAACTACAACAGGACATAGTTCGTTAGAGAATGGATGATAGTATTCTAAGCCTTCAAAGTCAGTAAATGGCTTTGTACGATAAGAATCTATTTCAAGCTTATCTACAAACTCTGTATAAAGGGCCCTCGCCAATACGTAACTTCTTCCATCATCCAATGTAAGCAATACGTATGGAACGTCTTTGCCATAAGCAACCGCTCTATTGGCCGGAAGAGTCCATGGTGTTGTAGTCCAGATTACCAGCTTAACTCTTGCAGTAGTTTCCAACTCGACATAAACCGCCTTAGCGGTCACGTCCTTATATTCAAGCTCTGCTTCAGCTAATGCCGTTTCAGAAGATGGCGACCAATAAACAGGACGCTTACCTCTGTAAACATATCCGTTACGAAACATTTCATTAAAAACTCTAAGCTGCTCTCGCTTATATTCTTCATCTAATGTTTCGTATCTATGATCCCAATCAGCATGGATACCTAAGCTTTGAAACTGACGCTCTTGTTCGTCAACCCACTTACGAGCATACTTCCGGCAAGCAGCACGGACACTACTTCCGCTACTATCTGTGGCCTCTTCCGATGCCTTTAGTTCGATTGGAAGTCCGTGAGTATCCCACCCAGGAACAAACGGTGCATTATAACCCTGCATTCTCTTTCGCTTTAAGATTGCGTCCTTAAGAACCTTATTTAAAGCGTGGCCGATATGGATATTTCCATTGGCATATGGAGGGCCGTCATGTAGGATAAATGACTCCCCGTCTTTGTTTAATGAGAGATCATAAACTTCTTGTTCGCCCCATAACTCTTCGGTATCAGAAAAGCTCTGATCGCTTGGACGCATCCCAAAGTCTGTCTTAGGAAGATTTAGTTTGTGCTTCTTTGACATGCTTTCTCTCTTTTACTTTCTTTCGTTTTAATTTTCCGAGAGCCGATTTATTAGGAACAGATATCATCTGTTCTTCATCAATCTGGTCACCAAAAGAATAGTCTGCTGGTATAGCATTACACCAACTTACTTCTTTCTCGGCAATGCGATTCCATCTTTTGACCTTTATTAAGTCGCCATGTTCTGCACCACGTACTTGCTCTATGTTTTCGAAAAGTCTGGTAATTCTATCTGAATTTAATGCAAATATAGGATCATTCAAAATTACCACGGAGGCGTTTGTACCCTCTCTGACCATATGCTTTGAGCCGTACCACCCATTATATGTAACAGTGTGAACACAATGCGAATAGTTCGAGCCGGCACCCTTGGTGATAGAGGTGACAACGCCGACATACATATTTCGCTCGCCCTGCCCCGCCTTGCTATAGGCAATTACCTGTCCTCTGACAAGCTCATTCCCCATTATATCAAGTACAGGTTTCTCTGAGTTTACTAGTTCATATATTTCATCACTCATTTATATATTACCCTCAGCTTTTTCTTTTTATGTCAGGTTTATATTCTCAAATGGTAGGGGTTAGAAGACTCGAACTTCTTTGCGCCATAATAGTCCAACTCCAACTTCATGTTGCATATCGATCGCTTTGCAACTTCCATTCTTGCTGAAAACGAGCCGCCACATCACCCGTTCCTAGGTTGGGTATTGCGCACACTCTTATGGTTCGTTTTACACATATAAACTAAACCCCTCAATGGAGCGGATAACTGGATTCGAACCAGCGACATTTACGTTGGCAACGTAATGCTCTACCACTGAGCTATATCCGCAAATGGGCCAGTCCTCATTTCTTTTTAAGTCTGACTCACCGCCTTCTTAAAATACCAGATTAGCAGTATTCTAAGCAATTTGTTCTGGCCGCAACCCAGAACACCGCCTTTAGTAATAATTTGTCCACTCCTGATCAAATTGGTGGGACACCGCCTTTTAAATTACAATACATATGTGAGGAAGATGTATCATGCGATTGGTTCATCGACAACGCTTTTTTAGCTGGCCTTGAACACACCGTCTATAAAAATATTAGCTTATCACATGACACACCTTCCTGTTTTATTACTCTACAATACTGGTAACGTAACCGGCGCCGACAGTCTTGCCTCCCTCACGAATGGCAAAACGCATCTGCTCTTCCATACCAACAGGCTTCTGTAGACGGAAAGTAATATCCGCACGATCACCTGGGTTTACGATACCCACCTCTCCTACATCAATAGTACCAGTTACATCAGTAGTTCCGAAGAAAAACTGAGGACTGTAACCAGTTCCGAATGGACGGTGACGGCCGCCCTCGTCCTTAGTAAGAACAAGAACGTGAGCAGTTGCCTCAATGTGAGGAACAATAGCACCAGGAGCAGTAATTACCTGACCTCTCTGGACGCCATCACGCTTCACACCACGAAGTAATAGACCAACGTTCATACCAGCTACTGCTGCATCAACATCCTTGTGGAAAGCCTGAGTACCAGTTACCACAGTGTCTTCGCCTTCGCTGTCAAGACCAACGATCTCAACCTTATCACCAACCCGTAGGGTTCCTCTTTCTACCTTGCCAGTAACTACGGTTCCACGACCCTTGATGTTAAATACATCTTCAATAGGCATCATGAAAGGAGAGTCATAGTCACGAGTAGGCTCAGGAATAGCATCCAAAGCTGTTACCAACTCTGTAATACAATTCAAAGCCTCGGCCTCGGCGTCTCCGGCGAGTGCGGCATTAAGAGCTTGTAGAGCGCTACCAAAGATAAAGGCCACATTGGTGTAACCATTGGACTCCAGTTGCTCTTCCACTTCCATCTCAACTAACTCAAGTAACTCAGGATCAGCTACGTCACACTTGTTAACGAAAACAACCATGTGCTCAACGCCGACCTGACGAGCCAATAGAATGTGCTCAACGGTCTGCTTCTGTGGTCCTTGAGAACCATCGACAAGCAAGATTGCTCCATCCATCTGAGACGCGCCAGTAATCATGTTCTTGATATAGTCAGCGTGACCCGGACAGTCAATGTGTGCATAGTGACGAGTGTCACTCTCGTATTCTACGTGAGAGGTATTAATGGTAATACCACGCTCCCTCTCTTCTTTGGCATTGTCAATCTCATCAAAAGACTTAGCCTTGCTTCCCTGCAATACTGCCTGTACCTGAGTAATAGCAGCAGTTAGAGTAGTCTTACCATGATCAACGTGGCCGATGGTTCCTACATTTATATGGCACTTAGATTCTGTACTCATTTTATTTTCCCTCTTTCTATTGTTGTATATGAAATAATTTTTTTCATATGTTGAATCCACTCATCAAATGAATGAGAGCGCTTCATATAGTTGCAAGTTTTGCAACATATTTTAATATTGCTTAATACATACCCAACATCATTATTGGGTCTGTCAAGCCCTATTGTATCTATTTTTGAACCACAATATTCGCATGGTTTTTGCCACAAAGATTTAAACTCAATAAAAGATATACCAAATTTATATCCACGTCTTTCAGCTTCGTTTTTATAAATAGTGTATTTACTGACCGGCGAATATCTGTGCCTATCTTTGCACGGTTTACAGTTGGGGTGATACCCATCCTTTCTGCTTGCTAATTTGTGATATTCAGCAATCGGTTTTTTAACATTACAATGCCCACAAACTTTTTCTGTTATAGCGGGCTTTGCCTTTGTTTTCATTTCTGATTGAATTTTCTTTACGCAGTCCTTACATCTGGCCATCACACCCAATCGGCAAGTCTTGTTTTTATAAAACTCTGAAAGCTCTTTCACCTTACTACACTTAGTACATGTTTTCGTCATAATATATTCTCCTATAACGATTGTACCAAATAACTTTAGGAACTATTGATTAATTTTAATCCCAAAATCTTGATCATTCTCTGAGGCTTTTAAGATCTCTATGAATGCATCAATATCTTCTTTACTAGGTGTATAGTCATCGCTACCAATATTTACAACAGTCACAGAAGATAAGTCCATAAGTGCGGCTAGTAAAATTTTTTCTCTAAGTGGGACACCATTACCATCTGTGTACGGTGAAGCTCTAGACCAGATGCGATCACCTGTCGCATCAAGCCTTCTGCTGATTTCACATACATTCCGGTCTAACACGTCAGAATATATTAGATATAGAATTGTTAGTGACGACTATTCGTGCAGGCATATCATTGACCTGCCCTTCCCAGATAACTTTCGGATATTCGCTCATTATCTCTCCATATAAATAATCCTAACATAGCTTTTTAAGACTACATCAGGACATTGAATCAAGACCTCTCCATTACTAGATAGACAACGCTAACCAACTCAGCGCAAAAGAGTGTAAGTCTATAGTGGGTATTTCTACCGTCTTGAATGAAGTCACCAAAGGGACTCGAACCCTCGATCTCAAACGGGGGAGGTCCACCCATCGATCGCGCCCAACCAATAGCCCCTTCCTCTCAGGACTAAAGACACCTGCTGATGACATAAAAATAGGGTGCGTTTTGTTGTAACGGTGTCCTACCATTAGACGATCACCCCATAAGATGGTGGGGCGAGTGGGATTCGAACCACACATTACCGGCTTTTCATGCTTAACTTTGGATTGCTGTTTACACCCTTATGGCGGACTGTGGGGGTTACGATCCCCGTACTTCAGCGTGACAGGCCGATGTGTTACCAATTACACCACACAGTCCATATTATCTTGCGCCTATTAATTTTTCAATACAGGCTTCTAACTCTTCTTCTTTCATCTTTTTAATGCCATGTTGTGTTCCTTGGGAGTATCTCCCAAGCGACGATCCCATTTGCAATGAGCCATATCACAACCATGATAACAAAAGCTATCAGAGCATGGTCCCATCCACTTATCTCGTTCTTCTGAGACTATCTTATATTGTTCAGATGGGAACTTCATATGTTCTCCTTAATTTGAAATAATGCATTTATCCATTCCGGTGTAATACCCCTAGAGAATACTACCCATCCTATGACATTATCTTCATCAATTAAAGCTCTCGCTTCTTCCATTGATTTACCAGTTGTTAAAACATCATCAACTATTAAAAAAGGCAACTTTGAATTTTCAGGTATAACATGAGCCTTTGCTAATGGTGTACCACCAGTTGGTACCCCATATACGCCTCTAAAGTTTTGATACTCGGAAATCATATATGCCAAAGTTTTCCAATCTTCATCAGTTAGGGCATCACACTCTATCTTCCAGCCAGCTAAACGTCCGGCATATGTAGTAAACTTTTTTCTTTCAAAGAGCGGCATTTAGTCTTTCTCTCCAACCAACTACAAATTCTTCTCCGTATGTATCACGAATAATAAACTCCAATTTATTGATTGTTCGATCAAGCTTCCAATTATGCTTAGTAGCATTTTTCAGAAAATGAATCCAGTCTGGCATCATACCGTGTTCTTTTAGGGACCATACAATTGTTTCGAGATCAATCCCTTTCTCGCTTACAAATCTAAATGCGCCTCTTACAATCTTTATACCGTCGTCAGTTTCGCCCACAATTTCAAAATGAGGCTTTGTCTTTTTCTTTCTACCCATGACGACCCCCAAGGATCGTACTTTGGATAGAGGTTAGGCTGCTTCCCGCTGTGTCATAACTTCTCCCTATCTAAAATTTTAGTCGCCAAAAACTCCCGGGCTTCTGTCGTGGCGGTCGATGCTGGGTCTCTCACCCATCCAATTGAATCCCTTAATTTACCCCGGTAATGAGCACCTGCTTTCGCAGACTAAAATGGTAGCCGATGACGGATTCGAACCGCCGACCTTCGCTTTGTAAAAGCGACACTCTCCCGCTGAGTTAATCGGCCAGATACCATGATTTCTATTTCTACTAATAATACCAAAAGAAAGCAATTTTTAATTATCTATTTTTTCTTGGCCCCAATACCATGTGCTATGCGACTCTGCCTTGAACCGCTCTTTGCTTTTGCTATTTATATGATTAATTCTTTCGTTGTATAGATATTCTAAGTAACCCTTTGGATCTCTTCGACTATTATAACTTCTACCGGTAGTAGAAACTTTAGTAATGCCGCCTAGAACCATTGGCAAAACATTTTCTGGACAATTATTTATTGTATAGGTTATTACCTCTACGTTTTTTGATCTTGCAATAATATCCCATGCGCTGCCAGGAAGGTTGCCGGCTGCTAAGTTTCTATGAACCCAATCGCCATTACTTCCTGATGTAGCGTACGTCTTTATATAATATAGCTTACCCGAATCTGGTAGCAAATCTTTATCTAACGCCCTTATTGCAACACCCTTTCTAAACTCGGAAGAAAAGCCAAAGCCTCTCTTCTTTGCCGCAAGGAATAGCTTATCCAAATAAGCCCTACAAACATCGGGATGAGAATCTAGCATTCTTGAGAACATATCTAAGAATAGCCGCGAAGCACCATAGTGACCAGTGTCAGCTAGTAAGCCCTTGCGAATTAGAAAGTCTACACCAGGATCTTCTGGAACTTTCCAATCATGCTTTAAGCTAATTTCCTTAGGAAAAGAATCAGTTAGTATCTTTGCGTCTTTCATCTCTCTAATGCCGATCATTAAGACCGCATTTATATTATCTAACTGATCTTGCGTTAATTCAATAGATATTTTATCAGACATTCTTCCTCTTGTTATTCGGCTAATATGCCGAGCCTTACAATGCTTTGCATATGAATCCTGACGGCATCTTTTCGTTTTTTAATGCAAACTTTAAAATTGCAATTATAGAGGCACGGAAAGAAGCGTGAGAACCTTTTGGTATTTCATCTATTATATAGAGCTGTTGCTCCGATCGTTTTAAATTATGAGCCCTTCCGCTTTCAAAAATAAAGGTATTATTTATGTAATCGTATTTACCTGTTGCGGTGATGACTCTTAATGACTTTGCATTTATTTTGGTAATTATAGCTGGATGATATGAGCAATTAGTTCTGCCCATAGCACCTTCAAGGTATAAGACTATATCACCTACTTGGATTTCTCTTCCAGTTACATCAGTCATGCTACTTCCTATGGAGGCAGGCTGGGAGTCGAACCACGAGCAGCATAGGGTATGAACCTAGCCAGCCCAATCCCGAAGGATAACCGGGGCTATTAAGCTTTTCCTGCATGGAAGCGGGTGCCAGAATTGAACTGATTCACCCACTATAACTATTTAAAATTATACTTAGCCTTAATCTCCAAATCAAGAGACGGTATACGAATATGCTGAATCATTCCGTGACTCTTTGCTTCTTCAGGAGTCAGCCACCAATCTGCGTGACCGCGATTGTGAGTCTCGGTTAGAAAATGCTCTTCATCTTTGCCACAGTTTCTTGCCATTCTTCTGTATACAAGCTGGTTAAGTCTTTCGGTTTCTGCGGCACCAGCTTTTATTTCCTCAACCTTACCCCATTCCATACTTGAAACATCATGAATTAAGACAGTACTATTGGGTCCGGCAAAACGCATACCATCCTGCCCACAAGTCAAGAGGATAGCTCCACAACTCATAGCCTTACCTTCAACAATTGTTGCTACAGGCAAAGAGGCTGACTTAATACAATCCATCATAGCAAGCAAAGAATATACTTGGCCGCCATATGAGTCAATTACAATTGGGATAACAGGCTGCCCTGTGCCATGAGCCTCTTCCATACTTTCAGTAAATTTCTTAACCGCATCTTCATTAAATTTATTAACGCGGATAATTACCGGAGGTATAACCAAATCTTTTGGCTTACGTACAGTTAAAAGAGGGTCAATCTTGCAGGTCGCTCTCATCGCTTTCTCCCTTTGTATTTTCTGTCAAAGCTTGCTAATTTTTGCAAGTCAATATTGGCAGGAGAATTCCTCATCTTCCCGCCATCAATAAATAAGTCTAATGCCTGATCTCTAGTGATAATAGCCGTAGACTTATCATCTTTGCGCGGGCCCCATCCTAAGCGTAGAAGGAAGTTTAGCATAGCACCTGGATCGACTCCAGAGTCCATGTAACTAATCATAGATGCAGCACCGTCCCGTTTTACTTAACTTCTTCTTATCTTTAAACAGAAGGCCGGTATGGGCGTATTGCGGGACTTTAATTCCTGACATTGGAATAGTGCTCAAAAAATAATAAAGCACAATCTGCTTACCAGTATTCTTCTGGTGGTCAACACCGCGAATAACATAATTTACACCAATATCAAAGTCGATATCGTCACAGACATTGGCAAAGTTATATGTTGGCGATCCATTAGACTTAATTAAAACCATATTTGAAATATAATCAAAGTCTGATTGTCCAATCTTAATATCTCCAGCAATATTATCATGCCATGATTTGCAAGGAAAGTTGTCCCAATCCTGGAAATCTAAAACTACTGCTCCATCGTCTAATCGCTTTGCGAAACCGCCATCAATCAGACACTCTGCTACGTGCTGATAAAGATCGAATCGGTTACTCTGATAAACGAGCATATCATAGTCAAGACTGAGCCAGTCCATAACTTTTAAAATATCATCAACTTTGCTTTGATCATTTCTTGCAATATCTGTATCATCAATTCTTAAGATGAATTTTCCGTCTGTAGCCCGAGCTGCCAACCAATTAAAGTAAGCGGTACGAGCCGTCCCCATATGCATATCACCCGTGGGGCTCGGTGCTATTCTTGTATTAAACATGCCTACACTCATAATGAAAGTCATCCAAAGTCATAGCCTTATATTCTGTGAACTCCGAATCTTTATTTAATTTATGTGCAGCCAATACAGCGGTATCTTCTTTAAAGGAAGGACCAGCAGTAATGCTCCATAAACCAGGGTCATTACTATAAGGATTGCGAGACCAGCTTGCTACAACCCATAGATCGTAAACGCTTACGTCAGCTTCAGGTATTTCCATTACCGCCTCTCTATCTGAGTGTTATAGATCTGTTTTTATTTGAATTAATTCCCATCTAGAGGCTCACGTCCTCTTACTCTTGCCTCTCACTGTGATCAAACAGTCCCGGGTGCTTTACTTCTATTAGATACGTCAGTCGGCATCTAAAGACCTTAAGCCGCTGGTAGCACCGAGGTTCGGTAATCAAACATGAATAAATATATTACAAAAAAATGTTTAAATTGTCAAAACGATTTTGACGCATTATTAGAAATACTTTGTCCTACTTGCCATGACGAAGAACACTATCTGAAACAAGACGGCAGATTTAATAGATGATATGGTAGCTCTGGTGGGAGTCGAACCCACACTGTAGCGGTTTTAAGCCGCTTGTCTCTGCCGTTGGACTACAGAGCCATAACGTACTTCTTACGTTACGAATAGATAAAAATCAAATTTCTACTCTATTCATTACCTTCTTGTTTTTATTTTTAAGTTAAGGCGTAACTCATACTGAATTATACGGTAAGCCAAGGTTTTGCCGCCGAAGCGGCTGCGGAGAACCTAAAGGGTCTTTAGCAGGCTATCAGACTCAGTGGCTTCCGCCACATCATTATCATCAAGCCTTTCAAAATCCGCATCAGGTACTTCTACATATCCCTGACCGATCATGCTTCTAGAAACTAGATCAATCTCCATTTCTCCGCCGCACCATTCGCAAGCCCTCTCTCCCGAGACATAATGGCTGCCGGTACTTTTCTGGCAGACTTCACAGATGGTCGCATAAGCAAGAAGCTGATCATCACCGTTATTATCCATTGGCTCAGGATCAACTAAGGTAAGTTGTGAGCCACTGGACTTTGTAGTAGTAATTGAAGACTTAGACCACTTCTCTCTATTCTCCTTATTGATTTCTGTTTCAATCTGGCGAAGACTCTTTCCATCTCCATCCTTAATCAACCAGAAGTCTGGAGTACTAGAGCCAGGATATTCCCTATACTTAGGTAGCACTAACGGCTTATTGTAAGTAATAAGCTCTTGTCGATCCATCTTAATAGACATATGCCAGCCATCGGCACTCATCTTGGATCTTGGACCAAAGTAGTTTGAGCCGCCATTGTGACCAACTGAGGTCATACCAAACTGACGCATAGTAACGGCGCCCTTTAGAGGCTCATCAGCGCACTCAAATCTCCACATTGAAAACATTTTTTCACGCATTTCATCGCGCTTGCTTTCATCAGGAAACATCTTCTCCAGAGCTTCTTCGTTAGTAGTAGATCCGTCCACTAAGAAAAATGGGTTGCAGCCCAGAGAGGCAATAAACGGATGATAATCTTCAAAGCGCCTTGTGTTTCTTGGAACTAGAATCCTGCTAATTCCGAGTCCATAAGGTTCGATTAATTGATGTAATACAGTAAATGTATACTGCTGTTGCAATCCATCTTTGGTGCACATATCATTTAACTTATACCACTCTCGGTCGTCTCTGTCCAGCTTCATTCCAAGCCAATGCTGCATATAATCATTGGTTGCATTATACGCACAACAGGCAACAGTTCTGTTCTTAGTAATTCTATGTGGAATGTCATTAATATCCATAGCGATGGCAGGAATATACCCTTTTCCGTGAGCATATTTCCATACCTCATCCTTCGGAGATAACGTAACTTTCCAGTGGTCAAAATTACCACGTTCAAAAATCTCACCCATTTTATATTCGCTGAGAATCTTTATCTCTTCGAAATCGGGATCAGTTCTGTCCGTCATAACAATAGCGGCATATCCAGTCTTCTTTGGCGGGACATACTTCTTTGGCCTCGGTGTGTTACGAGAGGTGTTGCCATAATAGCCACCATACCCTCCATATCCTCCGCCTGAGCTACCTTGTGATCTACCGTTATTCATCTTCACTCCCTACATGAACAGGAAAGAAATCATCATGGAGGAACATATCATCCATTTGCAACTGGCAACCATTAATGTCTATATTCCAACATGTCATAGTTCCTTCGTCCTCTGCGCCTTCAAGAATATTCCAAGGATCAAGTCCGAAAAAGAATCCAGCAGCCTTTGCAATACCCTGGACCAGCATAACTCCCGCAGTACGGTACTTATACATTTCACACGGAGGCTCTTTAATATCCTGCTCCTTCAAGGTACGTCCACCAACAACATCCGGTCGGAATGGAAAGGTATCAAAGTTGGGAGAGGCCCAATTGATAATTCCCTGTCCTTGCCTTGAGATACCTGTATGCATACAAGGTCCAGAAACTCCAGCTAATGCGAAGCCCCAAAGTAACTGACGAGTAGGAATGTTATCTACACAGTCAATAATCAGATCAGCGTCACTAAGCAGTTGCTTTGCATTAAAGGCCGTTAGCTTTTCAGTAACTGCCTCAGAAGTAATGCCAGGGTATGAACTGGCATAACGGGCACAAGTCTCAGCCTTCATAATTCCATCTTCTGCTTCAACGCCATCTACGTTTTGATTGGCCGCGTTTCTTCCTTCCCAGGTATCAAAATCAACGAACCTAAAGTTAGCTGATACGTCCTGAGAATAAAGAAGCTTCGGAATTTCATCAGCAACATGACTTCCAATGAAGCCACAACCAATTACTACAATATTCATTTATTTGCCTTGGTTAAATGTTATCGGCCCTGCATGGCGCGCATCTTATTCAGAACTGCTGCCTTGCGGTCCTTCTTCTTTGACTTATTACCAAAGAATACAATTGGAGCTTCGGTGATCTGTAGATTGCATCGCTCTGCAAATGGTCCGGCAAGCCAATCCTCTAGTAACCAGTCGCCATTCTTCTGGTCGACTCTTCCTGTAGCCTTGGTCCACTTTGAAACTCTCTGACACCAAGCGGACTGCTGCATACGCATATTACCATCCTCATCTTCGAACACTACAACGTATCCTCGCTGAGAACCTCTTACTCCAACAATGTTAGAGCCGTGATATGAAATAGCAATATTGAAATGAGTCCCCATCTTTCCGACACCGTAGGAATTCTTGTCCTTAACCCAGTCATGAATCTGGGCAGAGTCCTTAAATCTAATTCCTACAGCCTCTGTGATCTTAAATCCAGGGAATCCTCGTGCAGCAAGATAGTCGTTAATCTTGCGCTTGAATACAGGACCAGCCTCTTTGGACAGAAGCTCTCTTGTGTGCGCATTATACGCCTTCTTGTTTTCTACAAGGCGTGCCTGCATTAGAGTGTGTGCTTCTTCGGCTAATTGATCAGAGCGTACAAAGGCCCCTGTCTCAATATCATAAGCGAGAATATGAAGAACGGCCTCGTAGGATCCAGTGTGATTATCTTTCATAAATGACGGCCTACCAACAGCAAACATCGAATGACTATGAGACTCCAAATGGATAAATAGATTTACAGCCAATTGGTCCGAACCCTTGATTGCAGGTAGCACAAACTTAGTTGCACTTACAAGCTTTCGGTTAGCACCAAGATAATAAATATAATTCTTCTGACTACCCCAATCGCCAGAAGTGACGCTGTACGCTTGAACGATAACTGGAATATATCGATTGTGCAAAACAGTATACTTAGCGTACTTATCATCTGCCTTCTCAGGTGCAGCCTCAAGAACTTTCCTGCCCTTCTTTACAGCCCTCTTTGGTAGCTCAATAAAGTCAAAGTTCTTAATTTCTTTCTGGATAGCCTTAAAGGCCGCAGACTTCTTGATTTCGGCTTCTGTCTCAACACCGTAAGGCATTACCTTCTTAAACTCAGACTGCATAATTGTAGCAAGTTCCGAATTATCAGTTGTCACATGAGCATTCTCTTGATCGATCTTAGGGCAGCTAAGAAGCTTGGGCAATCTGTCCATATAGATGCCTTTGCCGATAAACTTCTGACCGGTTCCTCGCATATACTTATAGATTCTTACCAAAGAGAACTTGCCAGCTTCAGGAAAGAATACGTATCTAAAGTTCTTTGCAGACTTCTTAATCATACTTGGAAGCTCATAAATACCGGGCTCATCAACTACGATACTCATACCCTCTCTAGAGGCGTCGCCAGGAAGACTTCCAAATGCCGCCGTGATTGGTGCGGGCATATAATAATAGCTATACCCACCTACATCAACATGCTGATAAGCATGAGCGTAGTGATTTGAATATCCATATCGATTCCTACGTCGACGAACCGAATTAATATCTTCAAGTGAGGTTTGTAAAGACGCAATTACTTCTACCGTGTGCATTATATACTCTCCTAAGTCTTAATTTAGTATCATGCAAACATGAAACAGCGCAGGCTAACTAAAGTCTGCGCTGTTTAAACAAAGTCCTGCTAAGTCGTTCTAAGGATCGGTTTATCGGCCCCAGGTACCCACGGCAGTAACGCGCCAGAAACGCTCGTCACCAACTTCCATAGGACCAGCGATGTTGATCGCATCCTGAGAGATAACGTAACCGTCACCCTGATCGGTGGTGTTGTAGACGTGACCCTTCGGGCGAGTATCTAGAACCCAACGAACAACAGACTCAGCTAGAGCTTCCGCAGGAGGAACCTGACCAGAGGCCAGATATTCAGCGGTAGCATCAGCGAAAGCACCCTGCATTCTTAGTGCAGCCTCCGGATCGCTTTCCAGCAACTTAGTAAAAGCAGCGGTATCAAACTCCGGTGCCGCAACCTTAACGCCACCTTTGACACCAAGATCCGCAACGGAAACCTGCTCATTAAGCTCCACGGTGGAGAGAGAATCCCTGCCGCGAAGTGTCAAACGAATAAGAACCTTATCGGTATCAAGTACATGTAATTCAGCCATTTATTCTATCTCCTGATTGTTAATTAGACCGCTTATCGGCCCTTGTTTCGTCTCATTCTACGAGACTCAAACTCTCTAAGTTTGCGCTCATATCGCGCCTCAAACATACTATTCCATGCCGCAGAAATCCTACTAAGAAATCCAACCGGCTCTGTCATATCAACGTCAAGATTTTCGGAACGTTCCATCCATCTATCAATTAATTTCTGGTCTGATGCCGACACCTCCTCTTCTACCGTATCAGGTAGACTTTCCGAAGCTGTCATCCATCTTTCAATATCTGCCATATCAGACTGAGAAAGACCGGCCATTGGGTCCGTCTTAAGTCCTTCGTAATAAGCAAGAGTGTGCTCAGAACCATCGCCTAAAGCATCAGCTCTACTATTCAGTTCCTCACTGTACGAACCACTTGAGTTGGTTACGAACCTGTCGTATCTACTATATACGCTGTCCATAAGCCCGCGAAAACTGCCGCGTCCTTCCTCTTTCATTATTACCTCGCTTTATAATCGGTCGGCCTTTTCAACCTATTACCTACCGATTTTTCTTTTTATGACAAGCAATACTCATGCTAATGAGTCTAGGCTATACTCTGTCGATGGTAACTGGTACATTACTTTTCTTGGCGATATTGATCGTCATATATGTTCCAGAGTACCTTGTCTTTCCGGTCCAAAAAGCGTGCATCTTATCTACTGATGAAACTATAAGTTCATTTCTAACCCTATAGTCATTCTTACCCTCAGAGCCTTTTGGGGCGTTTATTCTAACATCGCTGTTCTTGATTGATTCCCAATCAACAGCCTTCCTATTGTATGGTACAACTGCAATAACATACAGTCCGCTCTCTTTAGCTTTCTTGGCGACCAAAGCATCGGCGCCTTCACATGCTCCGTGATATACAATAGCGTTATCCGGCAGAGACCTAATCCATGCCGTAATGGCATCATCTAATAACGGTGTGACTGTTCTTGTTCCGGTCATACCAAACTTAGGCCGTATCATAATACATCCAAATGATACACAAGCTCTTCCTGTAGCTTTTTTGGAATATTCGCATGGAATATATCTTCTATCGGAATTTCTTCAAACCCAGGGGTTGACAGAGTATGTCCAGAAAATACAATTCCACTATTCTTCTTTTCTCTTAAGAGGTGTATTTTATCTGCTATATGATTATGGGCCAGCCACACTGACGTTCCTTTGATTTTGTATAAGCTTAACTTTAGAACCTGGTTTGGAAGTGCCCTATGTACTCTATGTATTTCCATAGGCTCACCCCAATTGGCATATCCGAAATCTTCTGAAACCTCATCAAACATATGTTTAATTATCTTTTGTTTTTCAAGGTTATTCAGAAGCTTCAATTTATATCTCCAGTGGCAACCGCCCAGGGAACCGAATCCCCGCAGCCCCAGGGTTTGGAATCCCAAGTGTGTCCCAAAGCACAGCGGCTATATGCTTTATACGAAGAGATCTAAATTAAACAGAAAAGTTTCTTTATCTTTTTCATCAATAATTTGCTCAAGAATATCCTGAGCATCTAATGATCCTTCCCTTAGCCCGCAGTCCTGCTCAACTATTACGTGATACCACCGAATTCGTCCACCTTCTCGAACCTCTATCCAAATAGAGGGATCGCTTTTAAGCTCAATAGAGAACTTTGTCAGATGCATATAGAACTCATATACAAGATCGTTTTCTGACATTAATTCATAATCAAGTTCTGTTTTCACTTTACTAGTGGAAACTCTGATACTTTTCGGATTGAATAAGCCGGTATCAAAATACCGGCTTATCTTTTTAATCTTGCCACAGGCACTATGAAACTTGGCGTCCCATAGCATCATCGAGGGACGAAAGTTAATGTCATAAAGCGTCCGCTCATTCTTGGCGGCTGGTCTACAACGGCAACGTCTTCCACTAACGCGATAAGATCATTGCATCTTTCACGTCCAATATCAATGTGACGCATATCCGCACCCTTAAACTTCATAGCAACCTTAACTTGGTTTCCTTTGCTAATGAAGTTCTTAATTTGGTTAGCTCGGACGTTTAAGTCTCCGTCAGCTATCCTCGGACTCATGCGAACTTCTTTCATCTTAACCCTTGTTGAAGATGCCTTTGTTGCCTTTTGCTTCTTCTTTCGGTCATAGACGTGCTTGCCCCAATCCATAAGCTTGCACACCGGGACTTGTGCATCTGATACTCTTACCAAATCTAAGCTTCTATCTGCTGCTAATTTAATAGCATCATCACGTAGAAACTCTCCCATCTTTTTTCCGTGCTCATCAATTACGAGCACCCTTCTTGCTTTAATGTTGTAATTGATTTGCTGAACATTTTTCTTGATCAAACTGGATTCTCCCTGAGAATTGTTGAAATTGTTATGGCATACTGAGTGCCATCTTTCATTGGATACATACAATACTTTGGGCCCATTGAATATCCATTTGTACACTGTTGAACAATGATATCTCCCGGCCTAATTTCTTCTACCGTCTCATCAAATTTATATTGACAAGATTCGAAGTTTCCCATAACTAATGTTACGGACTCTCCGACAGTATTTCTTGAATCAATATGTGGTATTACATAGTCTCCAACCTCAAGCTTCCTGATTGTTACAGTATTAAAATTCTGCTCTATTTCTAAGATATCAATTATAGCTGTGACAGCTTTGAAAACAAGTGGGTTAATATCTTCGTTGTCTTCATTATATCTAATAGCAGTATGTCTACCTTCCCAGCTTACACCAGTATATGTCAGGTCTTCTATTTTGGATATAACGTAATTTTGCTGTCTTGTGTTTAATTTGCTTCTTATAATTCTGTGCTTCATAAAATGTCCATTTGTATAATATTAGATGTTAATTTTGCAGACCGATACATCGTATCCACTATGAATATTATACGTTTTTGAGAACACTTTTCCAATCCCACAACAGGATATTACCTTCCCGATTTTCTTTCTTACTCGGCCTGCCATTCCCACTTGTAGCGGGTTTGATGGCTGCGGTAGTAACTGTATTCACCATAGTGATTATTGTTACCGCGAGCCACCAAGTCTTCAAACGCCTGCTTGTCATCACGGTGGTCTCTGTAAAGCTCCACGAACATCATAACCATATGACATAGATGATGTTGATTAGCAGGATTCGGCAACCAAGCCTGAGTGTACTGCCCACGATAGTTTTTGCTATAGTGTTTACCATCACCCCTTATACTTACGGGCCGCCCATGTCTGTAGAAATCTAAAAACTTTTCTACGTTATGCACGCCAAGCAAAAGCTCTAGCTCGCCAGTTTTATGATACGGTACATACTTCATAGCAGAAGTAGATTCGCCATATAGCTTATGGGTTACTACTTCTTCGTAGACATACCAAGTAACGTACTTCTTGTGACGCTTTAGCATATCGTTTAGTTTACGATGTGCCCAGGAGTCTTCAAGTATTTCCTGCATTACTTTGCGAATATCGGCGGCGGCAAAAACTTCTCTTGTATCTCTATGGCGGTAACTGTATCTCCAGCTATACGGGTTCTTATCGAAACCGTCTATCCACTCTAAATGAGAATAGGCGTGCTCAATAATTACGCCCTTACCTTTAATGACGCCTTTGATGTAGTCCATCTTTTCGCCATCGGGAATGTCTTTTGCCTTTACTTCTGCCCAATGACAGAAGTGATTGGTCTTATCAGCGCCACGTCTATCTGCAACGATCCAGCTTCTTTCGTGCTCGCCATCGTCCCAAAAATCAGTGTCGTCGTCCAACCAATCTTCTTCGCTTCTAATTTCACTCAATGCTTGACGTGCGTTTCTACGCAATCGTCTGTTTAATTTGGCCTTTCCTAAGCGGGCGGATCTGCGCCTACTGGAAGGTAAGATGCTTCTTACCATTTGACGTACTTTTTCGTCGCCGTACATACGATCCTCCAATCGTTCGTTCTCTTGGAGGAATTTCAGATATTATTTTATATCCAAGAGAACTTAATCATAATGCACACTAGTATTTAGTGTGTTAATCTTTGTCGTCTTAGATAGGTGTAAGCGCATCTTACTCTCCGTAAATTAGGATCTCATCGAAATCCTTATGAAACATTACGAGCCTGACTCCATCATACTTAATTACATAATGTACGCCAGATTCTTCATCTGGATCAGGATCGATAGAATGTATTGGTAATTTTTCTGGCATTATAGCCAATAGATTGGGTATCTTAGAAGCGGTAAACTCAAGCATACTTAGCCACACTTTTAATTTAGGGACTAAGTATCCTAAAACTACATCTTCTTTCATAGATTCCTCTGGTGGCTTTATAGCTGCAATTTTAAAAATGGTAGCTCCGGTGAGATTCGAACTCACGATACACAGGATATGAACCTGCTGCCTTAGACCTCTTGGCTACGGAGCTATATATATCCAATAGTACTAAGGATGCGAAAGGGAATCAACCCCAAGTTGCTGATACAAGATAATGTCCAGGTTCAAGGTGCCCCTTTTTAATCAAGGCCATTATCATCATATTTAAACTTACAGTTCCGTCAGAATAGTCCGTCATTTCGGTGACAGCTTCGTCTACCCACTTCTGACGTGATTTAATTATATCACTCGTACAATCGAACAGAGTTTCTCCGCCGCTATCGTGCCCAGCAATTTCATCTTCATATGGTTCACATGTGAATCCGAAATGCTCCTTGGCTAATGATAGAATATCTTCTATATCCGTCCAATATACTTCTAGTCTCTTTATCATTTGTTTAATTCCCCAAGCTGGCCTCTAGAGTAAGCTTTGTACGTAATAGTTTTATCATTGATGTGATCATAAACTTTGCCAGCTTGAACTCTAATGGTTCTAATCTTTTCTTCGCCTCTGCCTCCAGAACCAACTTGTTGCTTACGCTTACTTCTTCTGTTCAAATAAGCCTCTCTGTCAGCTATGGCTTGTAACTTTGCAGAAATAACGCTGAGTGCATTTTCTTTATTCTGCTTTTGACTACGTTCAGATTCGCATCGCACAATAATCCCTGTTGGCTTATGCTTAATCTGAACAGCAGAGTCAGTCACATTTCTATGTTGTCCGCCAGCACCAGAACCTCGGGCAGTCTTTATTTCAAGCTCATCCTTTCTAAAGGATAATTGTTCAGCCTTTTGAGATTCTGGCAGCACGGCGACAGTAATCGTAGAGGTGTGCACCCTTCCTTTACGTTCAGTAGGCGGGACCCTTTGCCACCTTATAATTCCCGATTCTTTCTGAAATAACTTACCGGCATTTTTTCCGATAACTTTAAATATAATAATTCCATCCCTACATGTAATCAAATCTATATCTAACTTATTTCTTTTTGCATACTTACAATAAATTTTGAATTGAATCTTCACTAGATCTTTTGAATCTGATCCGCCTTCGCCCGCTCTTATTTCTATAATTAATGTCATAATAATTCCTATGTAGTTGAAAATCTATTTTTATTTCTACAATATATAAAGGAGTTATTATGAAACTAACTGAACGCCAAACTAAAATTATCAATGGATTGATGCTTGGCGATGGAAATATCACTAAGCGTGGAAATGGGAATGGAAGACTTAGAATAAATCGTAGTTTCTCAACTTTATTTACTTATACTATATAGCTTCTTCTCAAGCAAGGCCAAAAGTTTCTTATTCTTTGTCCCAAGTAAGAAAGGTAATTTATCCAGCGGAGCCCTTTCTATCAACATTTTTTGAACAACTATAGCTCTTGACTTCCAAAATATCTCTAACTTATCCAATTCCTCATCTGCAATTAATGCCTCCATTACTTGGACCTTTTCTTTGCCAGAAAAATACCCTCTAAGAAACAGCTTAATTACATCTTCATCTTTGTGAAGATCGTTTTCTATGACCCAACCAATTAAGCCAAATCTACAATTGGTGTTGAGATTGCCTCTATTAGTTTTAAACTCCTTTGAAGTAACCAGGCCTAGTAAGTCTTTTATTGATTCGTGCTTTAAAGCAATATCGAATATTTCATCGAATACTTTTACTCTCTCTCCTTTTCCGTACCAGTCATATCTACCTTTTGCTTCCGTTCGATGCTTTCCCCATCCATAACCACCTTGATAATAATGTCGCTGGTTATCAATGTCAAGAGATAGAATAAGAAGTCTTTCGGTAGCTCTATCAATATTGAATACGCCATCAGGAGCTAGGAACTCCTCAAGGCCGTCCACTGTTGGTATGGAGTAGCAACGCAACAAATGACCCAAGTCTTCCGGAAGCCACCCTTGACCATGATTATAATTTATTCGTCGTGCTAACTGGATGATGTGCTCTTCTGATAGAGTAAATTCTGTCATACTATATAATGATCCGTTACAAAGTTCTCAAGACCTTGAGAGCCTGCGTGTCGCCCAACCTCTACTCCGTCCCTAAAGGCAATGATAGTTGGAATACTACGTATCCCTGCTTCTTTTGCAGTCTTTCTTGACACGCCAGTATCTGCCTTCAAGAAAGTTGCCTCTTCATATACTTCAGATAGCTCTTCATATTGTGGCGCTAATGCTTTGCACGGCCCACACCATTCGGCCCAAAAGTCTACAAATACTAGACCTTTTGATTTCGTTACTTTTACTTCAAAGGTTTTATCCGTTACTGCTTCTACTGACATTAATTTCCCTCTTATTGCTTGACGTTTTTATTTTGCCTGCAAAAAGTTGATGTTTGGCTATGGCAATTCGGACAAAGCAATCTTAAGTTACTTATTTCATTATTGTTTGGTATTCCATCTATATGGTCTAATTGCAATACTAATTTTTTATTCTGCCATTTGCTAATATTACACACTGAGCAGTTATATTTTAAAAGACCTGCCGTTAAAAGCCTTTTCTTCAAAGAGTCGCGACTTTTGTATGGGCTATCTTTGACCAAAATTTCACTTAAATTATACTTATATGTTATACGATTCTTTTGCCAACTACCAAAATGCGATATATCGATATTTAGCTCGCTAATATAGCGATCTATTGTTTGAAAATTTCCAGACGCATTAGGGCTTAGTCCCAATTTTTTAATTACATCAGTTTTAGTTACAGATGCTTTCACTGCTTCGATTAAGTCATCATCAGTCCATGTTCTTTGCGCCCCACGCTTATCTCCGCTCATTCCGTATTTTTTCAAATAAAATCTAACCGTAGAGTATCCCGCCCCCATTTTTTCGGCAATTTCTTTTATAGTCTTACATTCTTTCCTATATTTCATCAAAGCTTGCTTGTCCATATTAGCTCTCCCTATATTAGCTAATATATTAATAGACGGGATATATGGTGGACTGAGACGGAATCGAACCGCCGACGCGAGGATCTTCAATCCTCCGCTCTACCGACTGAGCTATCAATCCATACAAATTGTATTATTAACGGAGATTGATATGATTAGAGACTTTGAATTTATCGGCCTTGAGTTTGGCTGCGGAAATACTCCAGCTAAGCCAGAATATTACGGAGTTGATATCAGAGGCTTTGAAAGTGTTAAGTATGTATGTAACGCCTGGGATATAACAGACCACGTTGAGCCTGAATCAATAGACGATATATATAGCAAACATTTTCTCGAGCATCTAACTTTTTATGATGCTAACCGAACTCTCGAAAGTTGGTATAAGATTTTAAAAAAGAAAGGTACTCTTCATGTTATTGTTCCTGACTTAATATATCATATAAATCAATTTTTAGATCCAAATAGAACCAGACGAATGAAAGTCAAGAAAGGAATCTGGACCGTCGAAGATATGGCTGGATTTGGATTTTGGGGATTTCAAAGACAAGCTGAACTTGGAGAGACTTGGGATATACACAAGTCTGGTTATGACTTTGACCTTCTAAAAAGAAAGCTTATAGAGCATGGGTTTCATAAAGTCACGCGACTTGAAGCCGGAAGGGAACACCTCTCTGTTATCGCATATAAATAATGGTCCGAGCGGCAGGAGTTGAACCTGCAATAAGCCTGCTTCCAAAGCAGGTAACCGCGCCACATGGATCGCGCCCGGATATGGGTGCGAAGTCGTCCTATTTCACTTTTGTCTTAAGGCAGGGGAAAGTGTTCCTTTCCCGAGAGGGCGACTCCTCACCTAATAAATCGCTCGCTGCTCGGGAAAGGTGCAAACTTAGCACTATGCGCCACATACTCTGCCTCGTATTTGATTCCGTTATTTATGATGTAATGCAACATAGTTGTTCTCCATTGAGGCATAAGCCTGCTTTCACTTTCTATCTTACGCCCTCGAATTAAGAGGGTCAAGGGAAATTATGATAATTTTTTAATCAGTCTATCTACTAGGTCTTTCTGTCCCACAATTAATCTGAACTTAGCTACCTCTGCTGATACAAATTCACCACGATCAATTTCTGGCACTTGAATCATTGTACCAGAGCCACGCGGCCATTCTATTGTAGTTAAATTAGAAACGATGATTGGGTCATCTGGTGCTAAGTATCTAGCTCCCCACGCAAACACGTCTTTACGACTTTGTCTGGCTACACCAAGATTTATCAGATTGTCGTAATTTAAATCACTAATGCCCGTCTCTTCAAGAAGCTCTCTCTTGGCCGCCTCTAATTGATCCTCACCAGCCTCAATCTTTCCTTTCGGAATTGACCAGCGGTCTTTGTCGGGGCCTCTACCGTATGGTCCGCCAACATGACAGACTAAGAATTCTAAATTGTCATCCCTAAAACGATACAGAAGAATTCCGGCGCTTTTAGCTCTCATTGAATTTCTCCATATTGAATAAGATTGTATCTACTAAGGCAGAGTTCTTGGTATTATTTAGAACCTCATCTGGTTCTATTTCATAACATATATAATACAACTTATCAGAATGGAGAATAAAGTTAGGACTCTGAGCAAGAATACTGTCCAAAGCTTTAGAAACTTCTGCGGCTTTTTTCTCAGCCTTCTCTCTTCTTCCAATTGCCTTATGATGATTCTTCTTTTTTCTTTTACCATTTAGGTTGCGAACATTACGTAAAGCTTTCTCATGAGCTTTGCGTACTTCAGTTATTTTATGAGTATATCTATCTGCCCATTCACGATATGCTTCATGATTTCTGAAGATGCGCTTTTCAATTCTAACCCAATTAATCTCAAATAACTTATGCCAGTAATAAGATTTCGTGTTGGCGATAATTATTCCGTGTTCATTAAAAAACTCGCATCCCTGCACGAACGATGGCATCCATAAGCTAGTCTTACCCCCTTATGAGGCTCTCCAGGTAGCTTTAAATGCTTTTCATGCCAACCGTTGTCCTTAAGAAGCTGAGTGAATTCCTGAATTGATATCATTTTTAACTCGCGTTAGAACTTCACCAAGCCAATTCTTTCCCTGCCAGGTGCTACGGCTTTGTGCTCGCTTATCATCCTTAGCTAATCCAATTCCCCAAATTTTATCATAAGGGCTGGCTTCAACCAAAATTTTATCACCTGTTGCCAATAGAATCTCTTTAAGCTTTTCATCCTGTGTAAATTTCGCCATGCTAGCACGATAAACAATATCTTTAGCAGCGCTCTGCCACTTGCCCACATTAAAGTTTTTAACTTTGCGGCCAAGGGCCTTTTGTTCTCTTGGACTATTTGTCTTCATAATCTTACGAAGAGATTTAGCGTCCTTGAACATTCTGGCCTTCTCTGCCATCATATATTGTTCTGCGCAATTATACTTAACACCGTTAATTACAAAAGAAGATGGATGCCATTGACTAAACGGTCCGCTCCAAAAGAATTCAAATTCTTCCATTTTAAATCCCTATATAAATTTGTCAAGATTGTAAACTATTGATTCCCCAGCCCTCTTTGGTATTACCCCGAGAACATCTTCAATTGGAACCTCTACAATAAAGTCGTTGCCCTTATCGAAAGACATTTGGACAAAGACTCTTTTCTTTTCTTGTCTATTAGGATCTCTTTCTATTATATACAAAAAGTCTGTGCCACGTATATAATAAGCTTCTGTTCCGTTTAGAAATCCAATCAGTGGCATAAAACAATTAATATCTTCTGCTAATGGGTATTCTTTTTTAATTCGCTCTTTAACACGCGGATTGGCATAGGATAGGTAAAGATCATAATATGCCAGAGTTCTAATTAGAATGGTTATAAAACGTCTAATCGTTCGCTTTTGTAATTTATACATTAGCTCGTTTTTGTTCATTCTTTTAGTGGCCCTCTTATTGTGGGTTCTTATCACCTGAATCAGAATCCATAAGATATTATATACATTAACTTTCATACTATCTCATAGGAGCTTATGGATGGGGTATTAGGACTCGAACCTAAAGTAGCAGGTCCAGAGCCCACTGTGTTGCCAATTACACCATACCCCAATAGCATCTTTACTTATTACTGATTTGTTATAGTTTAAACAAACAGGTCAAAGTGAAAGATCACTTGTGATTTTATATTTGGTGGAAGCATTTCGAAGAATTGCTCAATAGGAATTTCTACCCTGTCGCTATAAGCTTGTCCAAAATAATATCTTACTAAAGGACTCCCATCAGAATTTATTCCGCATATTTCAATTAGTAAGTGTGTTCCATTGACTTTATAAAAGCCGCGATATATCTGAGAAAGAAAGGGCAAATGATGGGCTTCTTCGGCCCCATCAACTACGCCATATCTATTCGGTATATTCCTATAGCTCACCTTGCTATAAGCCTCTCTAAGTATTCCCACATTTCTGCGGGAGCATTAGTTGAGCCTTGCAGCTTTGCCTTAAAGGCAGACCATTCCTTACGATACATGCCAAGGAGATTCTTTTTCTTAGTATGACAATGCTCTATGTTGGCAATTCGATCTGCTAACTTTAGAATGATTGCATCTTTAATCTCTATAATCTTGCCATGACTTTTGGCATGACGCTCCCTACGGTTCTTACCAGGCTCATTAGAGACGGCATAAACAAGTAATGCCACGTCATCACCGAAGACTTCCGCAACCTCTTCTCTAGTCACATGAGTATCCTCAATAACATCATGAAGAATTGCGGCAAGAATCAGCCTTCTTGATCTGGCACGTTCATAGTCGTCTTCTAACCAGGGGCCAAATCCATAACGAACCAGCACTTGAGACACTTGTACAAGATGCATAACATAAGGCACATTGCCATACATTTGATCGCCATGAGCATCAACAGCAAACTCAATTGCTTTTTGGTATTCACTATCAAACTCTTTAATACCAAACAACATAATACACCTCGACTATATTCTATTACCTGTCAGCTTTTCTTTCTAAGTTAGCCGCTAGTTCTCATGGTTGGAAATAAGATTACATCCCGGATAGAGGTTCGATTTGTTAAAATCATAACCAGCCGGTCAATACCGATACCTTCGCCAGCCGTTGGTGGCATACCGAAAGTTAAAGCTCTAACGTAATCTTCATCAAAATACATTGCCTCATCATCGCCGGCATTCTTCCTCACTACCTGAGCAGCAAAGCGATCAGCTTGATCCATCGGATCATTAAGTTCGGAAAAGGCATTTGCAATTTCCATACCAGCAACAAATAACTCAAACCTATCGGTCACCCGTGGGTCGTCATCATTACGTCTAGCAAGCGGGCTGATCTCTGTTGGATAGTGAGTTACAAACGTTGGATTAATCAACTGATCTTCAATGTATGTATCAAAGATTAATGTAAACATTTCTCCAATAGAGTCTGGTAGCTCACTCTCATAAGCTGGATTAGCTGACTGCCAAAATTCGTGCAAGTTTTGAATCGAATAAGGATCGCCCTCAACACCAACCTTTGTTAGCAACTCATCAAACCTGGCTTCGCCCCATTGGCCGAAGTCAATTTCAGTATCACCATACGGTCTAACTAAATTACTATAGCCAAACAAATCTCCAACCAACTCAGTAATCATATTCTGAGTCATCTTCATTAGATCACGATAAGTAGAGTGAGCCGCATAGAATTCAACAGTAGTGAATTCAGGATTGTGCTTGGTGGAAATCCCCTCATTTCTGAAATTCTTTCCAATCTCATATACACGATCTAGCCCGCCAACAATTAATCTCTTAAGATAAAGCTCTGGAGCAATTCTCATAAAGAGATCCATATCTAAAGCATTATGGTGCGTTACGAATGGCTTAGCTGACGCTCCGCCAGGAATCGGCTGTAAGGTCGGGGTCTCTACCTCTAAAAAACCTCGATCTTCTAAGTGCCGACGTACTCCGCTAACAATCTTAGATCTTGTAATAAAGACTTGCCTACTGTCATCATTGACTGCCATGTCTAAGTAACGCATTCGAGAACGTGTCTCTTGGTTAGTTAGACCGACATGCCTATCTGGCATACCCGCAATATTCTTGGAATACAAATGAATCTCTGCTACATTTACAGTCAACTCACCCATGCGCGTGCGCATCATGGTTCCAGCGAACCAGACCCAATCACCAATATCCATCGCCTTCCATTCGGCAAACTGTTCTGCACCAACAGTCTTCTTTGATACCATAATCTGAATGGCAGCATCTTGACCATTTACGCGGCCAAACCCAAGCTTACCAAGCTCATTCTTAAATCGCAATCTTCCAGCGGATGATACGGTCATATCATTCATGGCCGCAATAGAGTGCTCACTATAAGCAGTAACAATGCTCTCAACGCTGGTGTCAAATGGTATATCATTCGGATATGGCTCGATTCCTTCTGCCCTGAGGCGTAGCGCCTTGTCTCTCATTTCTTCATTAAACTGAAACATCTGAGGCTCCGGCGTTTAAAATATCTTCTACTTCAACCATCATTCTGCCATAAGCATCATATGTGCCAGGCAACATCATCATGGTTTCGGCGGTAAAAAGATTATCTGCTGCACTTTCGTGAACACCGGACAGGTGATCCAAAGCTTCCTCTGTATCCATTCCGGTAATTGATTCAAGTAATTGTTCGTGAGCCTCTGCATATAAAGATCTGTATTCAGACGGATCTTCCGCAGAGTCATCAACAACCTTCTGTAATGTTTGTCTAAACCTATCAAGCTTTTCTTCCGCAGTATTTCCGCGAACACGCCCTGGTCTAAAAAATTCTAATGGGTTATCCTGCATTTGCTCTCTCCATAAGCCTTTTGCTAATCTTCTTCAACTTCTTATTAAAACGACTTCGTTTAAGACTGCTAGCGTGCTTAAGGAGAGTGATTCCATCTAAATGGTCAATCTCATGTTGGATAATAACTGCAACAAACCCTGTGAAAATTTCTTCTACAAAGTCGCCGGTCACTGTTTGATATCTGACAGATACTTCATCTGGCCTTGATACTTTGACGGCCATTGAGGGCAAGGATAAGCATCCTTCTTCTGACGTGATCTCTGTTTCTGATGCTTCAAGAATTACTGGATTGACGAGCTTTAATGCTCCTGAGGCATATCCTCCACCATAAGCTGATGCCGGAGAATAGTCTCCAACATGCCCTGTATCAATCACAATTAATCTGCGACTATCACCAACTTGTGGCGCAGCTAATCCCACACCATTGTTGCCGTACATAGTTATCAGCATTTCAGACATATATGCGTCCAGATCATCTCCGAACTCATCTTCGGTTACATCACGAGCAACCTGATTCAAAATTGTACTGCCTGGAAATCCAGGAATTAAAATTCTCATAATTACTTTCCTTTATCCAATTTCTTTTATGGCGGAGAGTACAGGATTCGAACCTGTGAGGCTGTTACGCCGACGAGTTAGCAACCCGTTCCCTTAAACCGCTCGGGCAACTCTCCATACTTTATTCTATATATTCAAATATGATATATTCACGAGACCATTCAGGAAAAGCTCTGCGTATCAGTTCTTTGACTTTAAATTCTTTATTAGATTGCTGCTTATAGCTTTTAAACTTCTTACGCAATTTAACAGGAATAGTTAATCGCAATTGCTGGCCGCCACCTTCTGGGCAGACATAATATTCTAATCTAATGCGTTGACCAAATCGACTATAGCCGTTCATTACTTCGTGAGCAATTGATTCAATACGAGGCAGATAGTCTAAAACAATGTCGTGCGCTTTACTAGCTGTCATCAGATACCTGCTTCTCAGCAATATCTTCCGGCATACTTTCAAGTCGCTTTAGCTCTAGCAGCCTATCATGCAGATACTTTAGTCCGGTAAGTCTCTCCATGTGAAGCAGGTAAGGCACATTTTGCGAGACAACTAGTTGCTCTAAATCGCCCAACACAAGTTCCGCTTTTTCAAATTCTGTTTCAGCACTCATAATATTCTCCAAATAGGTGCGGCAAAGATTAGGGATCCAAACCCCTTGAAAACAACCTAATCTTTGCCTACCTCTTTGAATAGTACCATGCAGAGTAACTTCGTTCAGAAAAATATTCTGTCTTTCTTACTCGTATGCATTCATGCTGCCACTTTCAATCTTGGCTGCTTCGACTTCCAACTTCTCTCGCATCAGTGGGCTTAGAATATCACACTTAGCAGGACGCTTTGCCCAATCAGCATTAAGACGCTCACGCATTTGATCGAAGTCTTCGAAGACATAATCAACAGGTCCACAGTCCCAGATGACCTCAAGCAAGTCTGTCTCCATACGATAATCTTCCCAGCTTGTTCCTGTTGCAGGATATACCTTCAACTCAGAACCAACGGAATTAACGATGGTAAGTCCGGGCAGGCTCATCTTGCTAAGGTCACGACTCGGCTTCTTCATAACATCACGAACCGTTCCGTCCGCATACTCGATACGACAAAGCTTGGTTGCACACTTTAGTGTGTCACGGTTCTGCTTCTGTAGCAAACCACCGCCCATACCAAAGGCGACATTCTGAGCACTATAACCAGCATTCAAAACGGCACGGAGAATAGCGGCAAGGATGCGAGCATCAATACCGTCTCCCTGGATTACAGCCGCTCCGTTAAGAACCTTGTAACCCTTGCTGTTAACTGTCACACCGAATGCTGCCTCGCAAGCTTCCAGTCCATCTAGAACACATCTAACAGGATCGCCAGAGTCAGGACGTACTACGAATAGAATTCCCTGCTTCTGCGCCAGTGGTGCAATCTGAGGAAGAATCGTCCAAAGGAACGATGCTCGATCAGGATTATTATAGTTATAAGAATCAGCAACACAGCTAAGGATTGCTCCCTCAGGAGTGATTCCAATAAGATGCTCAACTGCGGCCATTTCCTTAGGCCAAGCTGTCATCACACTGTGCTCAGATGCAAGTACCGATTCACCAACCGGACGACCTTCGTTCCACTTAGTTGCAAGCCAACCAGCAGTCATGGTATCAGTACCTTCAAAACTTAGAAGGTGACCGGCACCAGTAGTCATCGCAGTTTCTGCGCTCGATACTCCACGCGAACCAAAATCATGCAAACGGCTGGGAAGCAAGAAGTCAAGCTCTGCTTCAACAGACTCATCAAATGCGGCACGAATCAGACGCCAAACATGACGGCTCTTAGTAGCAGTAACGGACGGGCTCCACAGACGCATCAACGCAGTCTCAAGCCAAGTCACCAGATACACAAACTCATCGTCTGTTAGATTATCTGTGCTTGCCGTAATTGTAAAGCAAGGAACATTCGGATAAACCACTGTTCCATCACGTAGCGCCTTAATCTTGATGGGAATATATCCACCATTATCTACGACCTTCTGCCATAGATGCTTGGGCCAACTCATCGGAGTCTTTGCGACACCATGAGTCTTTAGATAGGTCTCTGCTTCATCTACTTCAAACTGCTCAATTCGATGAGAGATAACAGTTTCAAATAGGTAGCGCATACCAAAGAAAACGATTCGCTCGTCCTCTGCTGTGAGTGGGCCACGGAATGTAAAGTACGCAGTCATTGACTTTGCGTCAGGATACATCTGCCAGTGTCCAGTCTTATAAGTATCCGTGTCCAGTAGGAACGGGATACGTCGAGGGTCGCTTTTTAGAATGTCAATCTTAAGCTGTTCCATCAGATCCGCTAAGGCATCTGATCCTGCTGCGCCGTGTATCTGTAAGATATTACATTCTGCTTCTCTAATAATATCATTTATATTTCTCATGAGTCTATTCTCCTATTTGTTTTGCGGGATCTATTCCCTAATTATGATGATGGTTCTCTTTCCATCTTTAATGCCCCTTCCCTTAACAGGCTTGGCATTTGTTGGGTTATCATAGTAACCGCCTCTTCCATCGTCTATCCACTCGCCTCTATTACAGTTGCAAGTCAATACAGGTCCGTCTCCGCATCTACCATCATAGAGTGCTCCGGCACCACATACACTACACTTATAGTCTCTCATACTCCTTTTCCTTCGGGTCTATTCCTAGTATGCCATGCTTTCGATAATATCAAGGTGATCCTCAAACAAAAGGTGTGGCATATCATTAATGACTTCGCTTAGAGCGAACCATTGTACTCTGGTTACTTCCCTCTCAAATCCACGCTCGGGCTTAAGTTGGGGAATCTTAAACCATGAAGGAACATCCCATCGAAACGCATGTGTGAGCACACGCCCACGCTGGCTTCTCTTTGGGTGATCGAAACGGTCTTCCTTAGTCAACCATTCGTCACGTACCTTCATTCGTGTCTCTTCCTGTAGCTCGCGCTTTGCGCCAGCAACAGCCGTCTCATCCGCCTCAAGGAATCCTCCTGGCAGAGCCCACAGTCCCTTGCCGGGATGTGAGCGACGACGAACAAGTAGAATGTTACCCTGATGGATAACTACATTATCTGTCGTCATAAACTGTAGCTTATGACCAGCGGGGCTAATTTGCCTAATCCTTTCTCCGGACTCATCAATGATCCAGAGATACTGATCTTTTGGCAACCCTTCTAATGGGTCATACTTGCTTCGATACTTTAGAATATGCTTATGTCCAGCGGCCATGTTCTTGCCGTGCTCTGTGCCTATCCATTGGGACAGGAGCTCTGAAGTAGATGAGGCAACAAGGCTCATCCAGTCATTGGACTCGTTCATATAAAGTCCGTGCATAATTTCTGCATATCGGCTTTCAATATCTTCAATAACCTCTACCTCAGAATTCCATCGAGGGAAGCTATTTAAATAGTCAGTTTCTTCATGCCTTCTATCTACACCATACAAAGTGATATTGCAATCACTTAGTCGGTGATCTGGCCCATAGGCTGACTTAATTCCTTCTGAGACAGCCTCTTGAACCTTAGTAAGAAAACGTGTCTTATTATACCAGTAATCACGAGCCCTTCTGTATTCGACCTTGTGATAATCTAAACCGTAATCTGCAAGGGCCTCATCAATCATGTTTGATCGTTCTGCCGCTACAAAGGGGTCTCTGGAGTCACGGGCTGTATCAGATGAGCCAAGGATAACTACTACAATGTTATTATCACTAATGGCCGGGCTGAATAGCCGCTCAATTTGTTCTAGGGTCACAGGCTGAAATCGCCCAATGATTACGCCTACATTTGGATTCTGCATAAGAGTCTATCTCCTAATTATATTATTTACCACTTAACTACGACGTCGTCTCCCGAGTCGTTATCTCTCTGATCTGACTAAGTACTTCTGCTGACAGTAAAGCCGTTCTCTTCAAGGGCCGCTTTGATGCCCAAATAAACACGGCCTCTATAGCTGTAGTCTATTTTCATTAGCGACACGCTTACACTTGTTCTGCCGCTTGCGGCCGCCCGCCTAATCTTTTCGTAAATAGACTCGGGATCTAGCTGCTGTGTTGCCGCATATTTATCGTTTAATTCTTTTGCCTCACTGGCTTTCATTTTATTCTCTCTTCGGCGTCTGTCGCCTATTTTTATCTTACTTTTTTGCGGAAAGAATATCTAAATAAAATAATATCTCCAAGTCATCGTCGCCAAGACCTGACATGAATTCTTCCCCATCGATTGTAGTCGCACAGCCTGTGTGATTAATTTTAACAAAAGTGACTTTGCCGTGATCTGATACAAAACCAACCTTATCAGAATCCATAATAACAACATTCATACGCCTTGGCGACGTAACTCTAACTTTTCGACTATTGATTAACGAAATATAAACGAGCATGGCCCGGCTCTTTTTCTTAGCACAATATTCTATAAAAGAAAGCTTCCGCCCAATCTTTATCATAGCAAAGGAAGGTGGCCGGTAATCCTATCAACATCTTCAACAAAACCTGGGCCAATTGCAACGGCTGTCTTTGTCGGAACACCATCAAACTCAGTGAATCCAGCGTCGGTGATTAAAGAGCACGGAAGATTAGCGGCCTTAGCCGCCTCATATAACTCCACTAACTCTTCTTCACTATCAACACTAACACAGATCTTAGCAAACCTTCCGGCAATCCAAGCACAGACACCCTGTAGCTTTCTGATATAACTCTTAAGCCCCCTTGGACCGAAATGTAAATCTACTACCCCGTAAATCCCGCCTTCTTCCCAAAGACCTATATCACCACTACCCCAATCAATTAGATCTAATAGTACAGCGCAAGAAGCATGAGCGCCTTGCGACACCATCTTACCTTTCCTCATATTAAGATCTTTTCTTATTATGATTACCTGCTTTGCTTTATAATTTTTGGTCATATATTCCTCGGTGGCTTTACGGCCTCAACATTTAAACTAACCAAAGTTCCTTTGTGCCATATTTCATCTGGCAGCTCATTACCATCCTCATCATGCCTTGGAACATAATCCCTGCTCCAGTCTCTTACATTAGCATGTGAAGTTGTAAATGGATCATATCGTTTGATATTGACAAATCCCATTTCAGACAAATCTTTTTGAAGCTGGTTGAAATCCCATCCCCAACAGTGATAGTCGTAAGGATTTCTTTGGCCACCGAACATGGTGCCTCTTATCTCAGATAGATCACCAGTCTCATTGTAGTGACGAATCAGCCCTTCAAAATCAGGAACCGAAATCCTTAGCATTCCGCCCGGTGCTAACAAATCAAGTAAGGTTGATAGAACATCTTTGTACTCGTGTCGTGAGAAGTGTTCTAAAACATGGCAAGCATAGATGTAATCAACACTGTTCTTTTCAAACTTTGTATGCAAATCTTTTATATCACATATCAAATCAGTAGCGTCAGTTTCATAAATATCTATGTTTACAAAGCCTTCTATCTTTTTTGGTCCGCATCCTAAATGTAATTTCATTTTCCCTTCAATTTTATGGCACGCTGTAAGGGATTCGAACCCTTGACGCGGAGGTCTAGAATCTCCCGCTCTGACCGCTGAGCTAACAGCGCAAAATGAAATAGAAAGCTTAGGCCGAAGCCTTTGTGTCCTCTCTATTTCATTACCCTTTGAATTTTGTTTTTAGCTTGCTTACTGAAGGCTTGCCGCATACAGCGCTGTCTTGGCTGAGTAGTTGCTGTTTGAAAGTGCCCAACTTCTCATCCAATCCCAATCACCCATCACATAGGCAGAGAATTGAGTTTCAGAAAGGTCAATCTCTGTGTCTACAGACATTTCCTGCATTCGGATAATTCTATCGAAGGTTTTGACATGTGATTGCAGTTCTGCTAAGCTAAATTGCATATTAACTTTTTCGCCATTCTCTAGTTGGCGCAGCTTCTTCATTAAAATTCTCTTGGACTCTCGACGATAGCCCTCCATCACCTCTTCATACATTTCGATGTGCTCTTCTCGGTTAGTTCTTAGCGCCTCAAGAACATCTTTTCTTAATACTGTTACATTCATTTCGTCACGGCTTCCCCTTATATTTCCTCACTTTGCATATACCTCGTTCAGAGGCCAGAATCCATATCCTGTACGGATCCCTTTGATTAATCTTCTTAAGATTGCAGCTTCCTCATTAGAAACTACACGAGACCAAAAGTGTCTTAAGAAATCTTCTCTATCTTCATAGTCAAGATATTGGTTTGAACCAAATCCATAATGAAGTGGCTGATTAGATGGAATTTTGCTTTGTGCGTTATTCCACTCTTCTTCCTCCATTAATGCTACTCCGCCAAGATTAAACTCATCAGCCCAATTATCATTAAAGTAAATTAACAACAATTCAATCTCCTTTGTTATTCAAAAATGAAATGAACACTCCAGAACGTTCATCCCACCATGTAAATTCAACATAAATACTTGAAATAACATTTGCTGCACTACTTTTTTCAGTTACTCTCAGCCAAACTCCACCGGGCAAATTCATGGCTGATGTAACAATGTCACCACTACCATAGCCACCATAAGATTTATCTACTCTTAACCACTTGCCCATTATGGGGTCGCTCATAATTTAACCATTAAAAAGATGTTTACAAATAGCTCGACCTCTGCGATCGATCTGCTTCCACTTAATCTTAAAACTATCAGATTCTCTTCCGCCAAATATCTTGGCATTACTATGAACCTCAGATAAGCCTGCAAGTAACAAAGTAATTGCAACGATCTTATTTCTACAGAACTCTTCAGCTTCTGATGCTTTGATAGTATGAATCTCCATATCTCTCAGAATAAGCTCTCCAATAATTGGGTCGCCATTAATTTTATTCCAAGTCTGATATGATATCTTTGCGTGATCAGGAAAATGAACACGGCCTTCTTCATCCATTTCTTTACAGTAAGGCTTGCCACAATCATGCATGGTAGCGTACTGCTGAATGATATCCGATGATAACAAACTATTTTTGATATCCTCTCTGTACCCTTCAAACCAAGAAGGCAGTTTCCAGTCTAGTCGCAACTCTTGTCCGTCCAGATAATGAAGCAAATCTTCATAATGCTTCCAGACGGATAGTCCGTGCTCGTAAATTGTTTGCCCTTTGGTCTGCTCTATATGCTTCATATCTCGTACCACTTTTTGGTACGGCGTCTCTGGCTGACTAAATTCTTTTAGTGCCAGCGGAAGCGAGCCACAGAATCTTCGACCTTTATCTCCAGGCTCAATTGCAAGTGCAGTAATCTGATTGTTAATGTCGGGCTCTCGAAAAACAGAAAATCTAATCTTCTTCTTTTCGGCTCGTGCAATCAGCTTGATTAGCTCGTCTTCATCCTTCGCAGATAGAATTGCGATATGATTAGAAGACTGATACCATTCCGATTCGATCTCAGAATGCTCTGAAATGAATTCACGAAATGCGTGAAGTGCCTGTGCAATTTGTGTGCCAGGATCTAAATCCTTGCGAGTAATAATATATAGCTTGTCAGTTGGACAGAGGCCCTAAGTGTGTTCCATTTCCCTCTCCTATAAGGTCTGTTGTATGCTATCCATATCTTCTATCTCTATTTCATCAAAGCCAAAGTCGGCTTGAAATGTGCGGACGCTAGTGCTATCTGTTTCATCAGAATGAATTGAGTGCCAATACTGCCCATCATATTCTGCGTTATTTACAAGATGCACATGATGCACATGATAGACTCTTCCATTAATTTCTTTACTTAACCAAGTAGATAAAAGACGCTTATTCTTTCCCGATTCTCCAGCTTCGCCAGTAATATACCAGCCATGCCCAAATAATGAATCGGTGTTTCCAATGCCCCACTCATCAGAAGTTAAGTTATTATAAAGATGATTCATTCTATCTCTGTAGAAATCCCATTCTCCAATCCATAGAACATTATAACCAACATCTGAATAAGTATTCCTGCCCATCTTAATTCTCCCATGTGATATGCAGGCCGGTAGGCGGCAAAATCTTTATAGTCTATTCACTCTCGTCAGCTTTCTCTTTCACTAATTTAATATAAGCAGTATAAGCAACTTGACTATATGCCATGTTAATTGAGGCGGACATTACTACCAGTGATATACCAAAGATTGCTTCTTCATCTGTGCCATGCATCATATCATAAATGATATAAGCAAATTCCTCTGGTGTGTTTTGTTCAATTAATTTCTTACAAAACCGGGCTGGGTCGATTGACTCTAATAACATGGTTTCCTCGTAATTATGGAGGCGACGGCAGGATTCGAACCTGCGAATAGACGAGTTGCAGTCGCCTCCCTTAAGCCTCTTGGGTACGTCGCCATTATGGGGAGATTTCTCTCCCCAATTAGATCAGTTCAAAAGTTCCTTCACACGTTCCAACGTCCAGTCCTTCCTTTCGGAATAACCTACGTGAGACTTAATGATGCTCAAAACCTCTTCCGCGTCAGGCGCCTCCTTGCAACTTGCTTCAATCTTACGATAAGCCATACCCCTAATGAGGCCATTGGCTACGTTAAGACTGCGAGCATAAGATGCCCGGTCAACACGAAGTGATGCTGCCGCATACGTAGTGTTGCCCCAATGCTTAGTCTCCTGAGAGTCTATCATCTTCTGCGCTGTTTGAAATAAAGTTCTGGCTCTTGCCTTCACCATACGGCGATGGTAAGCGGTTGACTTAAGTTCTGCTCTAAGTAGTTCACGATACATATTCATTTTGTTTTATCCTTTTTTAGTTTTTTTGAATTGCTGCCATCACAGCCGACTTTGTGTGGCACGATTTAAACGCTGTTATATCAACTCCAAAACTAAAAGGTGGACCTCTTGCATAAGTCTAACAATATTCTCGCATAACTATCTCCATATTAACAATATACCGAAGTGTACATTGTCGTTCAAAAAAATTTAATTAGTTTCTTACAGAAACCTACTAACGTACTCTCTATCTTCTTTAAAGAGAGGAATCTCCCAGTCGATAGTCCATCTATTACGTTTGGCTATCACAGTTTCTTTAGCCCCATGCTTCATAAAAGTCACAGGTTCTTCAAAGCTTTTACGAGTTACAGTAAATCCTTTTTGAAAATGACTTGGGACGTCTTCCCACGGAGTACCATTATTTCTCAACATTTCTTTCATCTGCAAAACAGTTCTACCATTACATTCTTTATGAGAAAAATAATGCCTTGCATACATTGAAACAGAATTGCGCAAAGCGTCTTGCTGTCTCCATACAAAAGCATTAACAACTTCATGCTCAGGAAGATTCCAGAACCTAGAATCAAATTTTGGTCTAGAGTCTGCAAGGCTTGGATCGCTCATAACTAATGCTGCATAAAACTCAACTGCTACAGCAGAAGCAATAACGCTATTCATCTTTCTGGTTTTATAACCAAAATAAGGCTGAGTCTGCTCTGATTCAGTATCAGTTATTAGAAAGGATATTTCATCAGACTGGACGTAAGCCATCTTACAACCTTGGATTTCTTGGCACCCAACAATGGCACCTACAGCCATAGCCAAAACAAATTTTTCATTCCAAGGAGAATTAGCTTCTTTCTTTAGACTCTTAGTAAATTTACTAAAATTCTTTCCATCTACTCGGCCAATAACAGGAACGCCACTAACTAGCTTAAAGTTAGTTTGCTTCTCGTAACCCTTCATCCTATTTTCTAATGTATCAAACATCGGGAGCCTCTCCGCTCTTAGTTATCTGCTCAGCTGCCGCAATACCCGCCAGCTTATCAACCACTTCGTTATATTCATTTCCAGCATGACCCTTAACCCATTTAATATCAAGGTTTGGACAGTTTTCTAATTTTTCTCTTATTGTTTTAACACGCTCGGTATTCTTCCTAGCAATCCAGTTCTTAGTAAAAAGTCCCACACAGTAACTTGAGTCGGTATATATAACGGCCTCTTCCCAATTCCTGCCTTCTCTTATTAGATAATCTATGGCATACTCTATTCCGCTCATTTCAGCAACATTATTTGTCTCGACTCCAATGTGGCCGGCACAATAGTGTATTACCTTATCATCTTCTAAAACTATAACGCCATATCCTGCTGGACCTGGATTGGTTGGCTTGCATGAGCCATCCGTATATATTGAGATCATCTGTTATTAGACTCCTTAGGTTATGCTAGCTCCTCGTAAAGAGCCTCGTCATTTCTGCATCTTTTACGTAGTTCAGTATACCAAGCTTGATTCTTAACTTTGAACATTAAGACGCCAGGCTTCTTTGGATGCTTGGCTTTGCATACTACGCCTTCGAATGTCATCCCCGGTAACGTACCGTTTCTAACTTGCTCTAAGAACGTGGCATTCGGCTTACCTCTATAGAGCATAGGTGCTATATCTAAATGTCCAAACAGCTTTAAGAATTCTTTGGGCGGAACCATTCCGCTCTTAAATAGATTGGCATCAAACAAGACTATTTGATGCTCTTCGGTATTGTCGTGCCATCCAAAAGATGAACTCTCTCCAAAGAATTCAAAGAACAATACGACTTTATCGAGCCGTTGTTTTCTCATGATCTTGGAAACATCATCTTCGTACTTATTTCGGATAAGACCTATGGCTTCACCAAAGGTTTCGTCGTCTGCACCAAGCATTCTCTTGCGAGTGCCAAACTTATAGAAGCCACGCTTCTTTGACCATTCGGCTCTGATGTTGGAACCATCTAATTTGTCAAAGGCATAAACATCAAGATTAGATATCTCGCCTGTTATTGATGGATACTGTTTCATTTTATTTCCAGATGATTACCCTGTTCTCTCTTGAGTCTATAACATAAGAAAAATAAACCGCGCCCTCTTTGGCAGGGTCTATTTTTTCATATACTTCTATAGCCGGACCAGTACTGTAATCAATAAAGTTTACTCTTTTAAGGTTGACAATACCTGCCTCATAAAACATATCACTATAATCGTATGCCTCTACCGGAACCAGCAAGAAGCCGTTCATAATTGTTCCAGCAACCTCTTGGTAGGCGCGCTCCTCGTTATCTTCATCTACATATTTTCTTGTATTCATATGCAACCTCAGCTTATTTTATGGTAGCCCCATCAGGAGTCGAACCTGAAACCTTTCGCCTATCAAGCGACTGCTCTAGCCAATTGAGCTATGGAGCCACATTCATAATAAGTGGTCGTGTGGTTGCCCGCAGTCCCACACGACCTTACCCTAGGTCGTAACTTTACTTATTATGAAATGGTAGGGGTAGTTGGATTTGAACCAACGGCCTTTCGCTTATCAGGCGGCTGCTCCAACCAAACTGAGCTATACCCCTAAATACTTTATTGCTTCACGCAATCTATCAACATCATCTTCAAACATTCCAAGTCCAGTATTACAGTTGCTACAAAGCAGACCTCTTACTTTTCTAGTAGAATGGCAATGATCAACGTATGGTGTTCCTTTAAAAGTTACTTTACAAATCCCACAAGAATTATTCTGAGCAGCTCTCATATCTTTAAAGTCTTCTAATGTAATACCATATTTATACTTCAACTGATATGACTTCTCAGTTGAATATTTATTTTCCTTCTTACTTTTTTGACGAGAAAGATTATAACACTGTGTCGTACAATATTTAGCCTTCCCTCGTCTAACCTTAATAGCTAAAGCAATGAAGTCTTGATTGCAACCCTGGCAAACTCTCTTAACCTTTTTTCCCGCCTCTACCTTTCGTATTATCTATCATAGTATCCCCTCTATGTATATAGTAATAGATTTTGGACTAGTGCGACAAACCGTATTCGCCTACTCTCCAAATAGAAACCATGTAACCATTGTAATAAAAAATGCAGTGACTGGATCAATTCCCATACACATAAATAAAAAGAAAAAGAAGAAAAATGACACCTATACCTCACTTACAATATTCATTCCAAGAAAAGTCATGCCTAGTGCCAAGTCATCTAACATTGGCTGAAACAAAGCTTGTCCCTCTGGATTATTCTGAATTTTAACATCCATATAAAGTCCGTTAATTTTCTTTGCTAACTTAACCAGAGCCGTTAGTAAAGTCTTTGGATTAAGATCACTTTGTGATTTAATCAAAGCATAGATAAGCTCCGGAGACTTTAGCGCACCAGACTCTGGCTTTAGCCCGGCACTCTGTAAGCGTGCCAAAGTATAGCTCAAGTATAGGCCAGAAGATTGTTTCAGAGATTTAATCTGGTCCAAATCTAATTTCTTAGTACTCTTTGGTGAGCTATTCAAAATGAAGCCAACTAATACATTATACGCCAAATCAGGGTTTGGAAACTCGTCAATCAGTAGATCATAAACCTCTTGGGCCATGACGGTGTTGCCCTCCCTGCTTGACATCTTCTTCCCTTTAGCGATTACTAGTCCAAGCGGAACATGCGTAATTTCGCCCTCGGGAAATAGCTGTGCCAACTTCTTAAAGTGCGGGCCTTGCTCCGAACCCGTTAGATATAACTTACTCTCACCATTCCAGGCTTGAGCTAGAGCGACGTCTTGCCAAAAATAGCTAGTACTTCCATCGCTTTTAATTCCAACAACATACTCGTCGTCAGCTATAAAGCCTTTAGTACCTTCATACTTACCATTTCCGCTTACTAAAAGAGAATCGTCATTCAATATCATATCTGATGCAAAGAAGACTGCACCATTAATATAGTAGTCAGACCACTTAAGCCATTCTTCTAGTTTGCTTAGGGCGTCTTCTTTGGAAACATCACCATCTAATGTGTCCCCAAGGATGGCCACAAAGTCAAGGCCAATCCCCATGTTTTCAAATGCTTTGGCAATGACAAGGTTTGATAGGTGACCAATATGAAGGTGCTTATTTAGATTCGGACTAAACCCATCAACTATCGAATAAGCCTTAGGCTCTACAAACAGATCGTGTAGACTTATACTCTCTGGAATATTAATGTTAGTAAACCTTCCAGACTTAACCAAAGTTAAGCTATGATAGTCTGCCCACTTACTGATCTCTTCTGATGGTTTGCCAAATACACATAAAGCAAAGTCCATCATCGGCGGCGTTGTAGCTACCTTTCCAATATCGATTTTCATAACGACACCTTTGACATTTTAATGGAGGAGGATAGAGGAATCGAACCCCGTGGCTTTTATACACACCCCAAGGGTTCAAGCCTTGTTTATCTCCGAGTGAGGTATCCTCCGATTTTATCTTACCTGCGTCCGGGATCAAATCCTGGGACCAGCCTTAATGAGTTAGCAATCTCTGTTAGATTATCTGGATCAACTTCTATTCCGTAAAAGCCATAATGAGTACCAAACTTTCCAATAGCTAGCTTAACTCCCGCTTCCGTCTTTGTTCCCCACCATCCGTCAATATCTCCGACGGGGATTCCCATTCTATTGCAATGAGACTGGACAGCTCTAACTCTATCACGCCTCTTAAAGTTTACGTCAAGTAACTCAGGCATTTCACAGTGCGCCTTCATTTCAATATACTTTCTAATGTATTCCCAATTAAATGCAGGACCCGGATCAGACTTTCTGTGAGGTGTAACATGTTCGTGGCCAATTACATTCTCTGGAAGAATCTTATATTCCTTCATCCATTGCCATACCTGCCATGATACTGCTTCCATCTGAGGGTCCGGATATTTAGCCCAATACTTGTCATCCCAATTACCCCTATGATCGGTAAACTTTGCGCACTCTTGTCTGGTAGCAACTCTGACTTTGCGGCTCCTGTAAGATTCGTCTCGATACCATTCGTCTGGACCCTGAAATACTTCTGGATCAGACTTTGATCTGTTACGATAAACACCGTGCGGAGAGGGTCCGTCCATCTTTCCATCGGCCCAGCCAAAGTTTACAACTTCTATTCCGAAGCTATGATGGTTCATATTGGAGCGGCCACCCCATTGACCATAACCAGCGTGCCATCCTCTATCTCCATCCTTTAGATATCGATACAGTGTTCCGTCTCTTTCAATACAAAAGTGAACAGACAAGCCTCTCTTATTCAAAACCTTATAAGTCTGTTTGGCGGTAAAACCAGCAGTATAGTGCAGGACAATTACCCACGGTGTACGACTCCATCCTTTAGAATAGCCCTTTGTAAGTGGTTGCTCAATAATATTCATAAGACCCTCCGAATACATTATACTATTAGTATTCGGAACTATTAGTCTATATCATCCCAAGACTTACCTTTCTCAAAAAACCATTTTTGCCTTACTCTTATAAAATCAAACGGACGCTCTATCGTCACGCCCATATCAAGCAATCTAAGATCTGCTACAAACTGCGCAGCTTCTGGAGTATAATACTCAACCTCATCGGCAATCCACTTGAAATCTGAAAAATCATAGTAATTATATTTCCAAGTTTCTTTTATCAAATTGTCCGTTTCATAAACCTCAACTACAGTATGTGATCTAGGTATACCATTCAAAGTTGCCTTTCTTATGATAATGGGATAAGCATCAGCAAAGTCTTTATCTTTAATTTCCCATGCAGTTATCATTAGTTTCTTCTATTAAGAATCTTTTCGACTAACCGCCGAGTAAAATTGTGACCAGCAAAGTATCCAAGCTTGAGAGTCTGCTCACCAAAAACTACGCGCACAACAGTCTCGCCATCATGGACGCGACCATCAGTTACAACTCTTACAGGTCTATATTTGGTATCTTCCGCGCGAATGATGACTTCTGTGGTGCCCGGCAAAACAACAGATCTAAAGTTAGGGTGGTGTGCGTTGTTAGGCGTAACAACCATATTCTTATTCAGCGGGTGAATAACTGGACCTCCCGCAGAAAAATTATAACCTGTTGAACCAAGCGGTGTTGCTACAATAACTCCGTCAGCTACCATCTTTTGAACCAATGACGCACCATCAACTGCAACAGAAATTCTAGCAGTTTGTCCCGATGCTCTTTCGATATAAACGTCGTTAATTGCGAAGTCAGTCTTGCCGCTTCCAAATTGCGCTTCAAGTGTATGAAACCCTTGAACAGTCCATTCCTGATAACGAATCCCATCCTTAATATCTGTAGATTCATTCATAAGGAAGCCAAGATGGCCGCCGTTAATAGGTATATAGGTTTTATCAAGCCCATGCTTGCTTGCCGATCCCAAGAGATATCCGTCTCCTCCAACGACAACAATAATATCTTTGCTTTCGATCAATTCTTCATCAGCCCAATTAAATACAGCTTTTGCCATACTCTTTGCATTAGGACTTTTTCCAACTACAATCATCTTCTCTCCCGTCTCTCGGGTTGTATGGTCGTGTCGCAGAGGATTCGAACCTACATTGACCCGGCGATTAAACCCGGGAATGTCCAAGTGATAGAGGGCACGCAGAGAGACTTGCTAATCGCAGCAAGATCATTTACCATTTTCACTACACGTCACGATATATGGTAGGAAGTCTGAGATTCGAACTTCCAGTTTTCTATTACTATTCTACCTATAAATATAGGAGATCGTTATGAAAATTTTAAATTGTAATAAATGTAATAAAGAATTTGAAAGGCGCACAGGAGAATATAACCAAGCTATTAGGCGTGGTTATAGGCGTTTTTATTGCTCTAATGAATGTCGAAAGACTCACTGTAAAAAGATTACTAAGATAAATATATCTTGTACAAATTGTGATACTATATTCCAAAGGCGTCCGCGAGACATTGAAAAGTCTAACACAGGGCGCTTCTTTTGTTCACGAAGTTGCGCAGCTACTTACAATAACAAACTTAATCCAAAAAGAATAGCGCGACACAGAATTTGCCCAGAGTGTCTTAATAAATTTAAAGGGCAAAATAAATATTGTAGCGCCGAATGCATACCTAAAAAATCAAAAGAAGAATATAAAAGCGACCATAGAAATAATGTTTCTAACTTAAGAAAGAGAATGAAAGAAAAGGCTATATCTCTTATGGGCGGTGAGTGCCAGATTTGCAAATACAACAAGTGTTCTCGCGCCTTGCATTTTCACCATATAAATCCGGAAGAAAAAGACTTTAATATATCTCTTGCATCAAGCTGGGAAAAGGCGAAGTCTGAACTTGATAAGTGTGTTTTATTGTGCGCGAACTGTCATGCCGAAGTTCACGATGGACTTATTGATATATAATATAATGGTAGAGTACCTTGGATTCGAACCAAGAACGCCGACGTCACAGGACGGAATGATAACCAATTTCAACAATACTCCAAATTATTGTATAAATAAATCTAAATTAAATAATAGAAAATCTTTAGCACAATTATTTATAATATCTTCATCTAATAGCCTCTCTAGGTTCATTTTAGTAGTATGACCCGTTAAAGTAAAAATTTCTCCCGGGAATTGGCTATCTAATGTAAATGAAAACTTTGGCGATAGTTGGAAAATTACAACTAATATATGATCACGATCTTTAAAAATATAAATATTTTCATCTAGTGATGATATAATACACAAAAATTTTTCAAAAGTCATATTGTCTATACAAACAAATCCATGTTAAACATTATAAAGTCTTTGATAGACTCTGGACCAGAAATCATAATCTCTTCTGTGGTTAATATTTGTGAAGTATCAACTATAGATTTATTGACACCAACTAGATAGGGCCATTCATCTGAATCTTGCCTTGCTCTTTCTAGTTCACGAAGCTGCTGATATTCCGGTACGTTGCCAAGCCTGTCAAAATTATACTTAATCCAAATGGGATTATCCTCCTTAAAGTGTCCAACTAAAACAAGATTTGTATGATTTACACCAAGGTAAAAATTGTGCGGCAGATTATGTCTATGCTTTCCATAAATCTTTATCCAGTCGAGCCCACTTGAGTAAGTTCTTCTATGACTTATAGTCGATGGAATTAAGTTTGTAAACATACCGCTGTCTTTAGCAGTATGATACAACTCACTTATTCTATCTGGATTCATTTCTTCCTTGCAATCATTAGCCTTTCTAGACCTAAGGCCCATCCTGCGCCACCATCATAAGGGCCGCCCCCAAGGATCTGCTTCTTGGTTTTAACAGAAGAAATCTCAAAGGTCTTTCCTGAGTCATCATATAGATTCAAACCCCTCTTCGCTCCATCTTCTAGAGACCAAGCGTTAGAAGGCAGAACCTTTCTGAATAGCTTAATGGCATCACGCCTCGTATCTCTACGAGCGTCAAGCGCATTATCCATCAGAAGTTCTACTCCAATCTGTGTGAACTCTCTTAGTCGTTCTGCATCAGTAGTCGACTCATTTCTAAAGCATCGAGCAACATAGTAAACTTTGCTCGCTCCAAGCTTTTGAGCGCCCATTCCTCTGACATAGTTGGTGACCTCTGGAGTCAACACAACACCATTACCTAAGTCAAACATTCTGTTCTCAGTTCCCTCTGTACAGGAAGCGAAAACTTCTTCTTTGGCCAGGATTGGGATTTCAATATAACGGTAACCCCATGCTTCCAGCCAGGCTGAAATCTCAGCGATGAAGTAACCTCCGGTCAAGACTCTCATTAGCAGAGTAGGCCCTGACACCTTGCGGCGTAATTAACTTAGACATTTTTCTTTCCCTCTGTTGTTTTAGCCATTTTGGCCTCGACTATCATTTGAATTAATTCAATCTGACCTTTCAGAGCGTGCTTAATATTCTCATAAGCCAACTCTTGGTCTGGAAAACGATTCCTTGCCGCTTTAAGCATCGGCAAGATATGCTGCTTGCATTCTTCCATATAAGCCACCTGCTTCTCGCAAGAGAAGACTCCTGGCATCGTTTGGAAGTTGTGTACTCTGTCGCATCCCTTTACTATAGATGCAATTGGATTGGACGCCATATCTTTGTAATACTGTGTTTGATCCTTCTTGTCACCGCGATACTTCTTCGTCAAAAGCAAGACACCATCTGCAACTTGCTCACCAAACATAACACGAATAGTTTCAATTGGTACTTCATAGTCTTCAACTACATCATGCAAGAGGCAAACAATGAATGTCGCCTCTTCATCACGCAAACCAGTCAAGGTTCGTGCATAATGCGTAATTGATATCTGGTGATGAAACTCAGGAGTTACCTTATCTTTTCTCAGTCCGTTGTGATATTCCGATGCAAACTCAAGCGCCTCAACAGCCTTGAAGTATCCCTTTCCCAAAAGAAAGGCTCTAATTCGTTCGCGATGAATGATGAACTTAGAAACAGATGTCACGACGCCTCCGTTAGTTATTTTAAATATGGAGCGGGTGACGAGAATCGAACTCGCCATGTTTAAAACGCCTGCTTGGAAGGCAGGTTCCCCACCTTGGGGACTCACCCGCATATTATTCTTTATACTACTGACGCAGTATTTTAACTCATTTTTTATTTTCGCCTAATGCGTAGATTGCCTCCATCGCATCTTCGTCCTTGGTTGCCTCAAACAAATCTTCCATTGAAGAAAACTTGACACCATGAAGATAGTATTCCTGAGAATACCTATCTTCAACAGCAGGTCCATCAATTCTGTGAAGGCGGTCTTCTTCATCAAGATGAACAGCCACTCTCTGTCCATATTTTTCTTGGAAAGAAATCTTACTATCAGATTCCTCTGCAAAGTATAAGCCGTCAGTATTAATTGCGACCAACATACGATCTGAAAAGCAACGGACTAACGCCATTAGTCCGTCTGTAGTTTCTTGCAATAAAATAATTCTTCCGAAAGTAGGTTCTGACCGCGCAGCTATTCCGGGCTCCGCTCTCTTATTCTTATGGAACCAGACAGCTTTGTTCAGCAAATTTTCAACGCCATATATCATTTGACACCCAATTCGTAAATTGCATCCATTTCTTCGCCAGCTTCTTTTGCGGCATCAAACACAGCTTCTGCCGATCTGCATTGAACTCCTCGATAAAAATACTTATTTCCACCGTAATGCTTATGAGATATAAAGGCCGGCCCACCGAGTCTATGATAACGATCATTAGAATCTATATAAGCTTCAATCAACGGATTTTCACTATTCGTTAAGTGTCCATTATTTTCGCAACCTATATAAATTTTGCCTGCTATCGTATATGAATCAAGTTCACCATTGTCAAATGACTGAACAATAATATTGGCCGGTCCCGCTAAACTATTTACACTTAGAATTCTTCCATATTTTGGAACAGTTCTAGTCTTATCATTAGGATCTTTACCGTAGAAGAAAACGACTCTTCCTACTAAGACATTCATGCCGTTACCTGCAAGATATCAAGATAGAACAAAATACTTTCCTTGTCTTTATTACCAAAAGCGATATCAATCACATGGTATCGGTCTGTCAGTCGAATGGAGTATTGATCGCCCTTTAGAAATAACATTAGAGTTGCCAAATATTACTCGGCTGCCGTCTCTACTCGGTCTTAATATAACATTAGAAGTTCCAACCCAAAAATCAAGGGACTTTTGCAAATGATTGTCAAAGAGTCAATCTCTACAAGCCTCTCCGCAAATCTGATATAATCACCCGGGCTATAGCTATTTACTGAACCACTAATCACTTCGGCATGTGTTCCACCAATCTGTGGGTGAATCTTACACTTACCTCTACTGCACGGGTTCTTTGGCTTGCTATAGAAAAACTTTCGTAATATACTTCCTATAAGATCCATCGACCTTCCGTGCGGCTATATGTTAAATGGCTGGGGTAGTAGGGTTCGAACCTACAAACCTTCCGGTTCAAAGCCGGATGCTCCACCAGTTGAGCTATACCCCATTAAGTTAGAAGATCCATTTCATAAATTAAGAAGCTTCTAATAGAATCAGGAATTGTATCCCAGATATCTGCCGCCCGCCCCTGGCATATTAAGCGACCTGCCATATCTCTAATTCCCAATCTAATCTGACTTGTAGTTGCCAGTATACGAATATGATAGTTGTCAAATATAAACTCTGATCTATTCTCAGATTCATAATGCAATTCACAATGCTCTTCCAGTCGTACAGTTAATATTTCTTTCTTGACTTTGGACTCTACTGCTTCTGACCAAGTATCCATTATTAACTCGCAACATAAGAATGGTGAGGCTGGTGAGATTCGAACTCACACTGGATGGCTTCTAAGACCATTTTCTCTACCGTTGGAATACAGCCCCAAATGTTGAATAGATGTAGTTACCTATTCAAACATTACTACTGAACTTTTCTTTTTAACTCAAGTTTTAATTTAACTTACTGAGTTGCTAAGAAGGCTTCGCGTGCTCCGTGTCTTTCTCCTGTCTTTTCATCAACAGATATTTGGCGCCTTGCTTCAATGTATCTTTCACGCATTTCTTTAACTAGAGGGTTGTCGATTCCGTGCCTTTCATACAGATCTTTAAACATTTTTGCTAGCACTAAACTCTTTTGATGATAGAAGGTGTCTTTGTTTTCCATTTATCTTCCTCTCTTACGCTCATCTTATTTGCCACCCTACCACCCTTTTGTTGTTTAGCCTTTCCAACCTGGAGGTGCTTTTGACGCCACCTTGTTTCCAGGGAATGGATTAGGCTTATTGACAGGCTTAGAGATAACGCCCCACTTTACCAGTTTAGCTCGTGTTGCATATCTAAAGCTTGTCAAACGATTTGGCTCAGAAGATTCTCTGGTGAATGATACCGAAGTAACTTTCATTGAGGTTTCCTTGCCATAGCCTGTTCCTATGTTTGTTTCGGGAGTAGCTTCAGAAGAAACATGATTAACATTTACAGTGCCTTTAGTTATTCTTCGACTAGAACTTCTGGTCGTAGTAGATGAGCTAAAGGTTCCGCCCATTGACTGCGATCCTGATCCGTAAACTATGTTTCCGCCAAGATTGTCATAAAAATTGTCCATAGGCCAAGAAGCATCCTTCAGCCAGTACTTGTAATCCTGTTTCTCGTTAAAGACCGCTACTCCAATTACGCCAACATTATCGGTGCCCTTACCCATCTTTGCTGAGTAGGACTCACCAGTCTTTGTAAACTCAAATGAAGCAACATCATCACTTGTTCTGCGCCATCCCTTAATATCTATTATACCGTATCCGCCGAGAATATACCCGCGCTTTTCGAAGGAGGCTTCCTCTCCGTCCATCACCGAAAGCCCGTCAACCGAGACTACAATTTCTTTTCTTTGATAGTCATTATTACGAACTCGGATTATATACTCTCCACTCTCTGGTGCCTCAAAGTACACCATTCCATCATGTGCGTGCTTGGTCATATTGCTACCAGCACTGATAATTTCTACTTCAACCATTTTCTTCTCCGTATTGATCTCTGGCTTTATTTGGTAGCCTAAAGATATCATATGATTTTTGATAACGGTATCCATAACACGAGATGTTTTTTCTTCGGTATAATACTTTTTAAGGGCCTCTACTGCCTCCATCGCCGGTGGCGTTAATGTCACAGTTAGAAGTTTATTTTTTCTTTCACTTGCCACAGGCGCTCCCTCCATTGAGTATAACACAGTTATCTATATCAATGTTATACTCAAAAGTATAACCATGATCAAAACTAATCTGAAATTATTTTAAATCTATCACCATCGCTAGGGAGCATGGCCAAAGCGGAACCGTTATCCCACTTGACATAAACCTGCATACCCATATCAAAAGGCATCATTGCATGACCTGTAATTATTCCGGTATCACCTGGCTTTAAATTTGTATAAGGATCTTTAGTGTAAACCAACTTGATACGAGTACCTTCTTTATACATCAGCCTCTCCTGTTTGCTATAATATCTTCTGCAACGCTACGCGGAACCTCTGCGTAATGAGATAGCTCCATAGTATGAGTACCACGGCCGCTAGTCTTAGAACGAAGCTCTGTGGTGTAACTAAAGGTTTCTGCTAGCGGGACCATAGCTGTAATGATTGATGTTCCACCCTTATCCTCCATGCCCTGGATTTCTCCACGACGAGCATTAAGGGTTCCAATTACTGTACCAAGATAATCCTTTGGAACAATAACTTCAATCGCCATAATCGGCTCAAGAAGAACAGGCTTGGCGTTTCGCATGGCCTCCTTAAAAGCCATAGCTCCGGCTTGAGAATACGTTCGCTCATTAGCATCAACACTATGAGTTGAGCCATCAATTAGCCTGACCAAAACATCAACTACTGGATAATCAGCAAGGACTCCAGAAGTAAATGCCTCTTCGATTCCCCTAAAGACTGGCTGGATATATTCCTTGGGAATGGCACCACCAACAACTTTATTAATAAGCTCATGACCGCTACCTGCTTCACGAGGTTCAATCTCGATCACAGCATGACCATAAGAGCCCTTTCCACCGGTATGCCTCCAGAGCTTCTTATCAGCACTAGCAGCCGCACGAATAGTCTCTCGATAAGAAACCTGTGGGCGTCCAACACTAATCCCGACACCAAAATCGTCACGAAGTCGGGTAGTTAAAACTTCAAGGTGAAGCTCTCCCATGCCAGCCATAATAGTCTGTCCGGTCTCTCGATCAGTCCAAACTTTAAATGTTGGATCTTCATTGGTAAGCTTGGACAAAGCAAGTCCGAGCTTATCTTGATCAGAGTTCTTATTTGGTTCAACAGAAACTTGAATCACTGGCTCAGGAAAAGACATAGACTCAAGTAGAATTGGATTACCACGAAGAGATAAGGTGTCTCCTGTAGTAGCGTCCTTAAGACCTACAAGAGCGACAATATCTCCAGAACGCATTTCAGTTCTATCTGCTCGTTCCTTTGCGTGCATTTCAAGAATACGAGAGATTCGCACCTTGCGACCCTTGGTGGCATTATAAGCATTACTGCCGGATGCCATAACTCCAGAGTAAACTCTCGCATAAGCAAGGGAACCAAAGAACTTATCCGTTACAATCTTAAAGACAAGTGCACTAAATGCCTCATCATCATTCAGCTGCAAAACGATCTCTTCTTCTGAATCATCAATAGCTTTAATTTCGCCAATATCAGCAGGAGAAGGAAGGTATCGTACAATTGCATCAAGCAAAGGCTGAACGCCCTTATTCTTATATGCAGAGCCACATAGTACAAGTGTCGCTTCATTACTCAGAGTAATTTCACGAAGTCCTGCAACAAGATTCTCAACTGAAATACTATCTGTTTCTGACCACTCCTTAAAGTAATCATCATTAAGCATAGCAACCGCTTCAAGAATCTCACAGTGCATATCATATGCGTCATCGTACATATCAGAAGGAATATCCGAGTCGACCATTTCTAGCCCCATCTTGTCCTTCCAAGTAATTGCCTTCATTTCCACTAGATCAATTACTCCCTTGAAATCAGGGCCAGAACTAATCGGTAACTGTAGCGGTAAGACTGTAGCTCCAAGGCGTTCAATCATTGAGTCTACTGCACTTTGGAAGTCTGCACCAATCGCGTCCATCTTGTTGATGAAAGCAATTCGTGGAACGCCATAACGCTCTGCCTGACGCCATACGGTCTCTGACTGAGACTCGACACCACCCTTCGCACAAAAGACTGCCACAGAGCCATCTAGGACCCTTAGGGAGCGTTCTACTTCCACAGAGAAGTCAATGTGTCCCGGAGTATCAATGATGTTGATAGTGTGACTATCCCATTCGACAGTTGTAGCGGCAGAACTAATGGTAATGCCACGAGCCTGTTCCTGCTTTCCATCATCCATTGTAGTGTTACCATCATGGACCTCACCCATCATATGGTTCTTCCCGGTATAGAAAAGAATCCTTTCTGTGGTTGTAGTCTTGCCCGCATCAATGTGGGCCATGATCCCAATATTACGGGTGTGACTAATTCGTTCGGTACTCATGATTTATTCTCCGTAAACTTATCCATATTGTGGATAATTAAAATCTGCAAGCTCTTCGGCATTTCATCTAGACATTCTTCAATTTTTTTGCATGAAATATAGTTCTATTTGGAAAGTCTGCCTCATAGAGTGAAAATAAAAGACCTTTTGCCTTTCCTCTGAAGCGCAATAAATATAAGTTATCTATAGAGTGATCAAACCACCATCCTTCTTGATCAATAAATGGAAATCCATGTGTGTCAAAAAATACAGATATAAGTTTACTAGTTTCATGTGACTCATGTAGTAACTTCCATTTACTTATCATAAGAACCTCAAGCTATTTTGGACTGACCACTAATTAAAGTAATCAGCCCATACATATTACAATAAAACTACGAACCGCCTTCCAAAAAAGTATTTCTACTTATACGTCAGAGCATAAATGCTCTTTACAACTTCTTCAATCTTATCCATATCAGGTTCCTTTGGAACTACTGATTTTCCACTTCTCTCAATCTCATGAAGTTCATTCTTCTCGCGCTCGGCCCATTCAATTAACTTAGAATAAGACCAGTCGCCATTCCGAATTTCCTTCAACTCTTCTCTATCAGGTCTATAAACCTGAACCACGCCTTGGGTCAGAACCTCTTTCCCCATACGGAGCAATCGAACCAAGTGCATGGCATGTTTGCAATCATAACCATACCTTGCTTCAAGTTCTGCCCGAGCAGGGTTTCGATTCTTCTTCCAGGACTGAAACGACTTCCATCGCTTCTTAGCAGCATCATACTGCTTTTCCTTTCTAAGTTCTGTCATGAAGTCATCACTAAAACCTAACCTAGAACCCATTGTATAGATTGCGGTGTCTCTAACTTCTATCCACTCGTCGGCGTCGATATCGTAGATGATACTAGCATCTTCTGCTAGAAGCAAAAGCATGTTCGCTACGCCTTCCCAAAATGCCTCTTGATATTGATTGTCCGCATCTAATAGCCAGGGCGCAAGCTCCTGAATGTTTAGCTCAGCATAACGTAAAGCTGCGCCCATCTGATCGTGATGAATTCTCTTTGCAGGTGGCAGCCCAAAGTCTGCTCTGTCTGGTGGCGCTACCGGAGGGTTATCTAACCATCCCTTATGGGTTCGAATTCTTTTCAACTGAGACATGGCATAGCCACCGAACTTATATGCTGCACGACCAGATAGAAACAAGTCACGACTATCTCGCAATAGTCCGCCAGCTTCTGTCATGTGGACGATGTGACGCTCATCAACATACAGTCCTTCAATGATATTAGGGTTGCAAGACGATGCCAGATTTACAAACTTATTAAAGCCGTAGATAACGCCCTCTTCATCTGCCTCTGGTAGTCCTGCTACCTCACTAACTCTTCCGCTCTTCTCTTCGCTCTTCCACATTACTTGTTCGAATTTACGAAATGGAGATAGAATCTCAATCATAGGTGTAACTAAAACACCTTTAAAATCGGTATCAGAAGTAGGAGTATCAGTACCGTAAGACTTAGAACCAGCTAATGTCAACAAGATAGTTGCATCTCTGATATCAAATCTTTGATTCTGAAATTCTGGCCAATTAAAATCCATCTATAACTCGCGCCTCAAAAGTCGTAAAAACCGCGTACCCACGCGCGTCTATACAAATTAAAAATTGATACATTGGAAATCTTTTGGAATCCGGAAACCAGCTTTTAATTACCTTATAGATTCCAATATCTCTATTATCAGTAAGTTCAGTTGGCGTAATACACCCTATCTGAAAACCAAGGGTTTGTAGATCAACAATATCAGGAACCCCCTTCTCAGATGGCTCGCACAATACGGTCATTCCTGGCATATATTCGTTTGCCCACACCCATGTCATACTCTGTTGTATACGTATTCCCGGCCTAAACCTTGTCATTTCTTGTTAGGCCAACACTCAACACAGTGGCCGCCAAGATAAGTTATGGGCCACTTACTGCGATCCATTCCATCATTATGCATAGCACGCTCACCATATAGCCGATTACATTCGGCGCATACACCATGAGTACGCAATTTGATCTTTAGGCCGTCATCTTGAACATAGAATAGTTCATCACCAGAGATAGAACATACCTGGATTTCACCATCAGTGTCTCGTCGAGCATCCTTTAGCCCTTCGATATTCCATTCCTTAGATCCATGAAGCATGTGACGAATCTTTGCACGAGGCTCAGTAGATACAGTTTTGGTTGCAATCACTTCAGGCTCCACGGCTGTAATTTCTTCTGCTTCTTCATGCTTATTTTCAATTTCAGAACGAGCATCATCTAACTCGGTCCATTCGCCACTTGGCGTTCCCTTAATACCAATGAGATCATGCACCCACAGTTGGTCTGCATACTCTACCACATGATGCTCAGGAAGACTCGGCTCCAATGCTAAGATTTTAATCTTACCATTATCAAACCTAGTCATTACTTCATCATGCGGAAGAGTCCCCTTGTAAACAGCCTCAACAATAAGACGTTCCTTATTGTGAAGCTCTTGTAGCGGAGGAGTTAGGAAGAGAGTCATTAAAAACTCTTGACCAATATCATAATCAACCGTGGGCACACTACTCATTGGGAACTCCCTTGTCATCACCGTCAATATAATCAAAGGACTGAAGCCTTGCAGCCTCAATACCATTCACAGGAATCTTCAGCACTCGGGCTGCAATAAGATCCTTAATAGAATCTAAGCCACCATCGAGATACTTAAAGCCAACAGACATGAGCTTCCTGTTAGAGCCGGATAGCTCCTTCAACACACGAGCCTGACCCTTACGAGTCGGTAGCTCAGCGACCTGACGCTCTTCCATCTCTTCAAGAAACTTAGTTACTTCGCTAACTACATCCTGCTTATCTTCCAAGAACTGTGTCATGAAAGGTTCGGCAAAGCTTGCAGACTCCCAATCCAAACCTCTTGCAAAGAAGAAGTCTCGCAACTCTCCGACTGAATTCAAGTCAGCAAACCATGCGATCTTACGAACGCGGTCTTCCGATAGATGAAACTTTAGTCGATGAATACGCAGGTATTCGTCTGCCTTGATCTTAATTAGCATAGCACCGTTACCACACCATGCTACAATACCTTCACTACCAATCCACGGAGCAATCTCGGCACGAAGCGCATTGATATCCATAGGTAGATCGTGGAATTGAACAGGGCGAGTCCCCGTAGTTTCTGCGACCTTTTCAATCAGGTGAGCAAAGCCAAAGAACTTCGGCAAAGTCTCATCATGATAAAGGTTCATATAACCAAGGAAAGTTAGCGCAGGTTCCCTGTACTCAAGGACGATACGGTTGTTCGGAGAAGTATACTCAAAGAGCAGAGACTTGTCTCGGAACAAAGAAGCGTCTAGCAATGCCGGATACTTTTCGCGTACCAATTCCATGACCGGGAAGCCAAAGCCATCAGCCAAAACATGCGAACCACGGGTACGAAAGTTAACGTGACCATCAATAACAGAACGAATGATCAGAGAGCCGTCCATCTTTTCGGCAAAGCGTACTTCACCATTGTCAAGATAACCTTCAAACATCTTATCATGCTCTGGATTCTCGAAGAGATTGAAGAATTTTGGTAAAGATGCGCTTACGATATTTCCATTGGTATCAAGAAGTAAACTTCTTAAGTGTAACTCATCTAACGCCCACTTATGTTTAGATTTCTTCGGTACAATAAGAAAATAAACTTTTCCATTCCAACTTCTCTCTGAAATCTTAAAGTCTTTTCTATTAATTTCTTCAATATTAATGTGCATAGTAAATCCAGGAGGATTAAATGAGGAGAGACAACCGTAAATATACCGTAAATGATAATTTTCTTAAGGAGGTTGGCCCAGAGCAGGCTTATTTTATTGGCCTTATGGCCGCAGACGGCTCTATTGCCAAATCACCAAAGGCAAAGCAAAATAAATTTAGATATTTAAAATTGAGCCAGTCTGGTTATAATGGTTTAAAAACTATAAAGTATATAACTAATTTATTAGAGTCAGATTGCAAAATCTATTCTGATCCAAAAATTAGTTCACACTCATTTCAAATAACTTCAATCTCAATTGTATCTGAGTTAATTAAAATTGGTGTAACTCCAAATAAAACACTAACACTTGGTTGGCCAAAAATAAGTCCATTGCTTTCAAATCATTTTATGAGAGGGTATATAGATGGTGATGGTTCAGTTGGAATTTATAAACGCGGTGGTGGCACTTACCTTTCGCTTAGCTATGTTGGAACAGAAGAGTTTGTTAAATCCTCGATCCTATTTCTTCCTGTAAATAAGTATCACCTTAGAAAAGTTAAACGATGCAAAAATCTATATCAGATATATTTTAACGGACAAGCCGCAGAGATAATGTGCAAATGGCTATGGATTGATTCAAAATATAAAAGCTATAAGTATGATATATATAATAATTGGATGACCAATTATCATCCACCATATAGAAAATATACTAAGCTTAAACATCAAGCAAAAAAACTTTTTGATAGCGGTATGACACCTGTTAAAATTTCGAAAGAAATTAACATAGCTTTTCAAACTGTATATAAGTGGCGAAAAGAATGGATCTAGCCTTTATATATTAAAAGCCTTTTCGCAAACTACTTAAATCACTAAGAGTTGCTATCTTAATATTAGCAATTAAAACAGAATATGAATCTTGCATATTTTGCTCTCCCTCAATATAAATTATACAACGGTCTAAAGTTTGAGAGTGATATCCAAAGTCATAAATCGCATTTTTATAGACTACCTTCTGCCCACGCTTAAGTCGCATTATCTTGCTCCAATTTATCTTTTTTTTGTTTGGGCTTAGTCTCTTTCTCTGAGCTTACCCAAACCTTGTATCCAATTACAAATGTAGCTACTGAGATTATAACACAGTAAATGAGGGACATTTTCCCGACAAAGTAGGCTAAGGCAAAAATCCAAAATGGCATTACATATGGTGAGCTTATTAGCTTCATCAATTGAACGATGCCATAAGCGAATCGCTCTACTATAGGGTGCCGATACCATTCATCGTGAAAATTACTCATGCTGGTGTCTCCGCAGTACATGGTGTATCAGATGAATCATCCTTAGGGCTTTTATCATTTGATTCTTCTTCACCGTTCTTTGGTGATGTATATAGAATACTTTTGATTTCCTGCTCCCAATTACCAAATCCATGCACCACTAATCTTCTCGCAACCTCGCCAAGATATGCACCAGATAATTGATCTGTTAGTTTTATGATTTCATCCCAATGCGGTATGACTTCTTCAGTATTCTTACCTAGATAATATCTAAGAATCAAATTCCTTTCTTCTTCATTTGGAAGATGAAAGGTTAAAACCTCATCAACTCTTCCCGGTCTCATTCCGGGGAAGTGCCAGTCACCAATTTTGGGTTCTTTATCAGGATCATCAGCGGAGCTTGTCATTACTGTTGCAATAACCAAGCACTCCGGATCTCTTAGCGCTTCCAGTAAAGAAAGGAACCCTTCCGTCTTTTCTGTATTACTTAAAGACAGATCATCTAAAAGCAGCACTGTTGGTTTAAACAAATGAACCATAGCGATTAACTGTTCGAAGCTACAATTACCCAAAACAGAAGAGGCTATCTTTAATGTCTTTGCATTATGACCTGCACTATACGAGGCCACATGCTTTGCAAAGACACTCTTCCCAACTCCCGTTGGTCCTCTTAGCAGAACAGTCCTAGGCTCTCGTCCATAACGTGCAAGCCTCTTAGCAAAAGATTCTGGATTGTGAACCATTCCAAGAAACGGTCCCGGCTCTTGCCCTGGGTTAACACCAAACTTATTACTACCGCGATAAGAATAGTGATCATTCTCTTTTGCACTAAGCATTAAGCTTGAGTCTTTTTCCCAAACAATCTCTTGCAGGATTCCAACAATATCTTCAAACTTTCCGTTCTCTAAATATGGCCCACCAGAATATTTATCTCCAGAGAAAATAGCTCCAATGTTAATATTTCCGCTGGTAAATACGTAAGCCTGATCAGTTAGGCTAGCTGCGACTAGTTGCCTTTCCAGATTGCTGCTCATTAATAATTCGCATACAAAACCATCAATTGCTGTATCAATAGATTGGTAACCTCTGTTACCAAAATATGACCAAGGAGAATCTGACGGATAAAAGATATTAACTATTTCGCTTGTTGCTATTGCGCTGCCTAATAGTTTTGATATTGGTCCGCCTTCTCTAGTTGCATCGGACATCTCAACTACCTTTCCAGCAGCTTTAAACCACCTCTGCTTTCCTTTTATAAACCTGACTATTCGTGGCATCCTTTTACAGATCATGACCTGTTGTCCTGCCACCTGTTAATCATGCGCCTAATTGCTTCAACCGGAACACCATGAGTGTTGCGCTTAGCAGCAACCTGGGGCTTTGGGTGAGGAAGGGTAACATGAGCGACAATGTATCCCTGCTGCTCAGCCTCGCGAGCATACTTACCCCATTCCTTTCGCTGCGTATTGGTGTTGTCACAAATAACAATCGGGATCTCGTCCATCAAAGACTGACGAAATGCCTTGTAGTTTGCATTGTGAAAGATACCAAGCTGCTTAGGGTTAAACTTGTAAACTCCGTCCTTCATGAAGTATTCATCAGTAGAATGAATCGCGGCACAAATCTCTTGGACCTCTCCATCATATACATAGCCGAAGTACTGAACAGACTTTTCAGTCCAAAATACCCCATGATAACTCTGCATAGAGTTCTCTGACGCCATCCAGTTAGACTGAGCAATAGCACGCGCAGCACTGGACTTGCCAGAACCAGGGACTCCACCCATGATAAAACAAAGCTTCATAGCTTACCCTCCTTTCTTCCAATTCATTACCTGCACCATTTTCATTTTAAGCCAACGAAGACAAGGTTTTGCCGCCAAGGGCTTTGGCCCCTGGATCTATTCATTTATCCAATTGTGATCACCGCCGGGTTGACCGTGCCAGTCTCACTTTCAACTCCATACTTTTTGTTATGCCATTGACGCAAAGTATCGCCATGCTCCCAAACCTGAGATAGAGTGTGAACAGCCGCACCATACATGAAGCCGGTAATTCCCTCATTATCTGCCAAGCTAGAGGTCCTCTTTGCAGAACTTTCAATTGACTCTCCACGACTCAACGCTGATTCCATTAGTCTTGCCCAACGCTCTGCATATGTAACTACCGCTCCACCATAGGGATCGGTATTCTTATTCTTAAAGTCATCCCATGCATCAGAATCTTTTAGAGTCATATTGTCAGGAGCGGTAGCTAGAAGATCCTCAAGAGCGTTCTTTCGCTCGCTCTCCTTTCTTTCCGCTTCTTTCATCCTCTCTCGATATTCATCAGAAGCAAGATACTCTTCTCGACGTCTATCACTTTCTTCCCAATAAACCTTAGCCAACTCAGGTCCCGCCTTAGAACCGTCCGCAATCAGCTCAATACCATTAAAGGAAAGAGCCTGGGTCTCGCCTGTTTCTTTAGCATAAGCAACCAAGTCATCGGCCGCGCCAGAGATGGTCGAACCGGGAGTCGCCTCTAGCTCTCCATCATAAATCCAAAGATTATCTGAAATATTTTCGTAACTCATCTTTCACCTCTTAATGTAATTTTTATCAAAGAAGGAGCGCAGCTAATGTAACCCAAGTACCTGCTGAAGCAGCAAAGACCCACGTTGCCAAAAGGTTCCAGTCGTTCTTTAGTCCGACATATCCAATGCCAAGACCAACAGTGCTTGCAAGTAAAACATAAGGAATCATATGTCCGCTCCGTTGTTAATTAGCACTACCTTGAGTGCTTTGTTATAATCTTTGTAAGTTGAAGTGTCTGCACAGATTGAGTCGTAGTCAACCCATCTAACATATCCTTCGCCTTCTTTCTTTCCTTCCTTAACCCAATCGGCATTAATATTACCGTAGTAAAGATAGGTAGAACAGAGGTTGCCATCACAATCTCGCATCCTAAAGATTTCTTCAATAGGTCTTTTGCCTAAACGAAAGCCGGTCTCTTCAAAAGTTTCCCGAGTAATTGCCTCACGCGGAGTTTCACCAGGATCAATCTTGCCACCAGGAAGGTTTATATCATTGTCATCATGCTTACGAGCTACTGACAGGATCCTTCCGTCTTCTGAAAAGATTACGATTGTTACAGCAAAAAGATCATCTTCCATTTCAAGTCCCATGTTCTTCACAAAAATCATTTTGTTGCCTACCGTAATAATTTTTCAACATCATCAAACAAAAGGCTTCGCTCTCTATCTGTTAATGCTCTTAATTTTTCAGCAGGCTTTATCGGCATGTCTCTGCCCCAAGGCTTACCGGATACCATGATTGTGATACAGGTTTCAAGTGGCGCGACATAGTGCCATAAGTTTTTGTCCATCATTTCATAACAGCCTTCGTTCATAATTACTCTTGACATATTCTCTGGAGCGTCAATAGTTTCGCTATAACCGAATGCAGTTTGATACCCGCCGAATACCATAAAGGCAGCAGGCCAAGGGTGAGGATGAATCAATGCGTCACTTGGTTCGCATTTATGAAGTCTATGAATAGAAATTCTTACGTCTTCATAATCCATATAAAGTCTTTCAACTAATGGAGGATGATAATCTACATAAAGAGACTTCCAGTTTTCTCGGTCCGAAAGCAGAGCCGGAAGTTTTTCTTTTATATCTATTAGTTTCTTAATCATCTTGACTTTCCTTCTTTATATCTTTGTCTGCGAAGGAAGCGCCCATTACCTTTATTTTTAATTCCAAAAGTTGGCGTTTGGGCATGACAATTAGGACAGAGAAGTCTTACATTATTTAAACTACTATCTTCCGAGTTTCCATCTATATGATCTATTTGAATTGGAATAGGATTACCCATCCATTCTGATAAATCACATGATGAGCATACATGACCAATTGTTTTTAAAAGATATTTTTTTGCTGTATGTGCAGTAAACTTTCCAGACTTAATTTTCATATCAAATTGATAATCCATCTGGCACCTATTAGAGCAGTACTTTCCTCTTGCTATTTTAATATCACATTGTATACAAAAATAATCTTTTCCATGACGCCTATTTCCCCTGTTGTTAAATTTTGCAGAACAACTTTGAGAGCAAAACTTTTTTGTTCGTGGGCCACGCTCTTGTCCGCACTCTTTACAAGTATTCATTTCGAACTCCTTACTGCTTTATAATTTAAAAGTAATAGATAGTTCGAAATGTTATATGGTTACATCAGCTTATACTACAGTAGCATCTTCTGAGATTAACTTTCTATATTCAATAATCCATTCTTCAAGCTTATCAGCAAATTTGCCCATAGGCATATTCGGAAATCTTGGAGAGATCATCTGAGGTCCGGGAAATACTTTTTCACGAGATAGACGCGGAGCTTCCGGCATATCTAATCCAACGGCCTGAATTGTCATCGCTGTCCATATAATAGCAACTAGTTCACCATTATTTGTTGCGTACGCTTCTGGACACTTAATAACGCCGTCGAGAATCAGGTCTGCGATATCATCGTTCATATTACTCTCCATATTTAATGGGGCCCTGTATAATATTCGGACCTTTTTGTGTATAGCGCAGTATAATTAATGGAGCACCATAACGGAATCAAACCGTTATCCCCAGAGTACAAAACTGGAATAATAAATCATTATACTAATGGTGCAAATTGATTTAATTAATGCAAAGGAAAAATATGAAATATACTAACAAAAACTTTAAAGACTGGCTTACACAATTCGGCTCAAGAGAGGACGTATTATTAGAGTGTGATTATTGTGATAATACATTTACAAGAAATAAACATTCGATTATCCGATCCATTAACAAAGGTTATACGCACTCTTTTTGCTCCTCTCAGTGTAAAAGCCTATATAATGGTATTTCTATAAAGAAAAATTGTAAAACTTGTGATAAGGAATTTACCAGAAATACTAAATTAAATGGAACATTTTGCTCTCAAAGTTGCGCCGCCTCATTTAATAACCTTGGAACTTGTAAAAATCCAAACGGTATTGGCCTAGATAAAGCCAGGAAATCACGTATTAAAAACTTAAAAGGATCTATAGGTAACAAAAAATATAAGCCTAAAAGGCAGTATCGTCCTCGACTAAGAACGAATAAATGTATAAATTGTGAAAACTCTGCATCAAAGAATGCCAAATATTGCTCTACTAGATGCCAGATGGATTATCAATTAGAAGCCAGAATTGCCTCTGGAGAGTTTTCGGCTAGAACTGCAAAGCGATATCTTTTAAAACACAGCGGTCATATATGTTCTATGTGTGATTTATCTGAATGGAATAACCGGCCAATTCCTATAGAAATAGATCATATAAATGGAAACTCATCTGATAATTCTTTATCGAATTTAAGGCTTCTCTGCCCAAACTGTCACGCTCAAACAGTTACTTATAAATCAAGAAATAAGGGCAATGGCAGATATTACAGAAGGCAGAGATATAAAAATGGAAAATCTTATTAGACTTATTATCTATTACGAAGAAGGTCATATTCAAACTCCGCTTCTTCCATTAATGCCTGTGGATCGTATTCGATACCATAATTTTCAGCAGCCCATGAACGAATAGGCTCAGGAACAATGCTTAAATTACCTTCCCGTGCCTCTGTTGAGCTAACAGAAGGGTCATGGTCGATCTCGTAAGTTTCCCACTCTACTTGCTCCGTCCTTTCGTTCATGGTAATTTCTTCGCCATTTCGCGGAAGGATAAGAAAAGAGCTTCCTTCTCCGTAGAATTGTCCTAGATGGTGATCTGTCGGATTAAACTTATCAGAGACTACCGCATTAAAAGTATCAACTCCAAGAATGTACTTAAAGCCTTTTCCACCGCGCTGAATAAGTAGGTCATCAAACGCAACAAAGGTCGGCAGACCATCGGTAATTAGAACCGGCACATCAAGCGCAGCAAGCATCCCAACTCTCTCGGCGGCATCAGATAGGTTTACCTTTCCCTTTCTAGCATTGTGAAGAGAGATTTCAAAAAGAGCGCCCGCGCCACAATCCATGTGCGCTACAGTAGGCGGATTGAATGAGCCACGAAATACCTTTTCAAACTTTCGAAGATAATCTACCGGACGCTTAAATTCCGTACCATCATATACCAAAGGAACATCAGGCTTTGCGAGCTTAAGGTGGTCACGAACCCAAATGTCCTTTGCTCGAATAACATCAACTCTAACAAAATCGCTCTTAGGCATACTGTTGATTGCTTCATCCCAGCTGATATACTTTTCTAGGAGGACCTTCTCCATGAACCACTGAATAAACTTACAGAGTTCTGCACCGGCTTCCTCTCTGGTAACTTCTAAGCTGTATCTTTCTTCAAGGTACTCACCGTCCAATAGGGCGGAAGGGTTCCATCGCCTGTGGTTAGTTGTCTTATGATTAAAGAAGTGAAAAGCATAATGCTCCATTACCGGCTCACGCTCTACGGTTCCAGGCTCTACAACGATCCCAAGATTAACCCAGCCGTGACTTGCGCCGCGATAGTCAGGACCAGACTGTGCTCCACTGACCATCAGAGAAAATAGTGGCGGGACCTCTTTGAAACCAGCATTACCCTCAACCTCTCCTTCGATGTCAAGATTGATTGTAAGCTCAGCCTGACTAGCAAACATTTTGGACATAGCTTCGACCATCTGATTACTAACTGAACGCTGAAAGCCGCCACTTCCGTTCGGAAGGACTGGCTGAAAAGCTTTGTTGTAAAGAGAGCCGGTAAATAAAACTGTCTTGCTTGCACCAGGAATGTTTAGGTAATTAGCCTGAAACGGAATACCAAATCCGGCTTCATAGATTACGCCCATCCAAGGAGAGGCATTAAGCTCGTTAGCAAACTCTGTCGAGATAGGATTCATTCTACTCACCCTTAGTCATAATTGTCAGCCTGCCTTCTCGTCGAAGCTCGGCGTATCCAAGCTTCGTATAAAACTCAATAGCTTTGCAATCATCATGAACAGCGACTGTAAGATTTTCAGAAGCCAGCATGTTTCCGATTACTTTTCCGTAACCGTTGCTACGCCATCCAGGCAGTAGATAAATTGAGTGCCATCCATCTGCTCTAGCAACAATACCAGCAATATTTACTCCAACAAAAATCGGAGAAACTTCTGCGCGTTCCAACCGCTCAACTTCTCCAACTTCTGTCCAATGCTCTTCCAGACCAGTCAGGACTTCTTCCATCCTGTTCCACAGATTATAGTTTTCCTGCTTCGGTAGCAGCATAACATATCCATGATCAACCAATTCTACCATTGTATGATAAGAGTATGCTCCATCATTCTGAACAACATCATTAAGAATAACCTCAGCCTCTTCTCGTGTTCCACATGGAAAAGGGAAGCCGGTTGTTACATCAGGAATAACATACCCACCATGAAAGTGAAGTACGCATCCTAATTCTGGAATCATATCATAAAGTACGCCGTGGACTGAACAGTCGATAGATGGCTTTACTTCACCGTAGTAATATGTTTCAGCCTTACTGATATCAGCCCTTGCATAAATAAAGTCATTGCGTCCAACTTCATTCTTTAGAACCTGACGTGGTGTCGCCCAAAAGTCTGTATTGTTAATTCGATAAGTAACGTTTCCGTCAGTAGAGTCAAGCAACCCAAATTCTTGTGCGAACCGTAATAGATCGTAAGCGTCTTCTCGTTCTGAAAGAGACTCACTCTCTGGTGCGCCGGGAAGCTTCACACTCTTGCTCCAAATTACATCCTGCCGCATTAGAGTAAAGTTAACCAGCGCATTTGCAACTTCCTGCGATGTTCCGTCCTTACGAATAAACCCACCCTCTGGCGTAACAAAGTAACAAGGATGCGTTCCCTCATTATCCCTAAGCTCCTGCCAGTCATTAGCTAAGGTCATATTGATACGACACTTCTTAAGCTGGTTCATTGAAACACTACGTAGCGTATCTGGCTCAACTCCGCTGAGTAACTTGAAGCCAACAATGAATGGACGAAACTCCTGATACCACTCTCTCATATGAGCAAGAATCTTTGGAGTCTTCTTAAGAGTAACAGTAAGGGACTCATCAGAAGAGTCAACCTTCCCATCAACCTTATCAAAAGCGTAGTCGCTGACTGCCGCAGCCATTACGATGATATCGAAGTTCTCTTCTCTAAGCTCAAATAGCATCTTGGACAAATCATCATAAGTTCTAAAGCTACGGTAGTCATCAATCCTGTCGTCATCAAGCCAGCGTTCATTTGCTGATTCACTATGGATCACAGTAACAAGGCAGCCTTCTGCTGCATAAGCATTGGCGATACGAATTCCGAACTTTCCACTTGACTTGTTTGTCAAGGTTCGCATATCATCCAAATCAACTTGGGTGCCGCCAGTAACTACAACTACTCGTTTCATAATTAATCCATCGTTAGTATTCTCTGCTAATAACACAATATAAAAGAAAGAGTGTATATTATTGGGGGAAATTATATGGGAATAGCTTATAGTCAAGAGGAGCTATCTTTCTTGCTTGAAAATTATTCAAATTACGGCGCACAGTATTGTGCGAGTAAAACAGGAAGAAGTCTAAACTCAATATTAATAAAAGCAAATAGGATGGGCCTTAAACTTTCGGACAAGTGTTATAAACGTATTAAAAATGCCGCAGCTAAAAATAGAAAGAAGAGAGACTTTAAATACAAAGTTCCAGCTAAAAATTTTATATCAAATATAACACCAGAATCTGCATATATCTTAGGATTACTATGGGCAGATGGCTGTGTTAGAATCACGAAGGCAAATACTGCATCTATAAAAATAGAGTCTATTTCTAAAGACATGAAGGAATACTGTCCTATCTTTAAAAAGACCGGATCTTGGGGGCGCTACACGCGACAGAGGCAGGGTTGGCAAGAAACCACTAGCTTATTTACATCTAATCGTCCTCTTGCTAATTATCTAATACAGAATGGATATAAAGCTAATAATAAAGATGCTTCCTTGATATTAAGACTAATACCAAATGAATTATTACATTATTGGTTTCTTGGTCTTACTGATGGCGACGGCTCATGGTATGCAAATCCAAAAACTCATCAAAAACAATTTTCTATTAGTTCGCATATCAATCAGAACTGGTGCTATTTAACAAATCAATTAGAGCTATTAAATATTATAGACTATAAAAGTTATGCCTCTAAAAACACAAAAGGTGCAGGATCCGCAGTTGAATTAAAAACATACCATGACTTAATTATATGGGGCAATTTTGTTTATAAAGATTATAATATAAATAAAATTGGATTAAATAGAAAATACAAAATATTTGAAATTATTAAAGATATGTATTATGTCGCATTAAAAAAGAAGCAGTATAATGGTTATATGAAAAAAATCTAACTATGATTAGTATCTTTTCCATGATGATCTACTTGCTGATACTCTTTTTCTTTTAAGTAATCCCATACTTCCTCTAAAGACCACGGGATACAATCATGCCCATCCATACCTACGTCTAATCTCGTAGTGCCTGTATTAAGGTTCTTTTTTGATGTATGAGAGTGACCAAACAAGCAAATTGAAGAAGGATACTCTATCCCTTCCCCGCTAATAAGCACCTTTCCTGCTTTATTCCACGTCAGAAGGGGAAAGTGACACATTACAATTGTAAGCTTTCTCTTTCTGCCACCCTCAAGGTGAGGTACTTGTAACTCATAGAGCGGAGGAAGCAGGTTTATCTCCTTCATACACGCCTCATCTTTAAGAATAAAAGTATCGTGATTTCCGGGAATCAAAAAGATTTTGCTCTCATCACTAAGTCCGGCACTTACTCTAGATGTTCTAGAGCCATTAAGCCTTCCAAGTATTGCCGCAAGACGAGGGGCCTTTGACTTGCCGCCAAGCGATACGTCGCCTATTATATATACCCTATCCTCCGGTGCAACAACTTTATTCCAGTTGTTAACAATACCCTCATTCATTTCATCTACGTTATTCCAAACTTTATCTCGATCAGTATAGCTTAAAATATTATGATGAAAAAAATGTAAATCTGAACTAAAGAATGTTCTCATTTTAAATCTCGTTTGTTATTCGGGCTTAAGATCCTTTAGCAAATCTCCATCTTCGAGATTGTAAAGGCCGTCTATAGCAAGTTCAGCATGACCTTCATCAGCTACTCGCTTCATAACTTTAATAAGGTCATTATAAACCTGGTTAATATAATTTGTTGCACAATCAGGACATACAAAGCCGTCGCCAAGGTCTATGGCAAACTCACCTTTCTTAATAGTGTAATCATTTTTATAGTTGCCTACTCTTGGGCAGCTACCAAATCTATAAATACATTTAGCACCACGACTTCCTTTGATTATCCTGTACTTCATATTACCACCAAAGCCAGGGGGAAACCTTGGGGAATATCTCCCGAATGGTTTTTAAAGCTTCTTCGTCCCAGCAGTCTTCGTTATATCTCTCGCAAGCGTCTGCCAAGGACTTTAACTCATTAAAGTAATCTTCGTAAGGTTCTTTGATAAAGTCTTCTTGAATCTCAATCAAACGCCTCAGTCGAGGAGCAAAGTATCCTGCCCAACTCATATTAAGACTCCACGTTTCCGTGTCATCAAAGCCACGCTCTTTACGTTGCTTCTTATATTTTGGCCGCCTCTTATCATCCTTCGGTAGATCTAAAGCGTAGCCATAATAATTCTTTTTATTCATTGCGTTCAGATACCTTCTCGATTTTCTCTTACCTGGTAGATTTTATTTTTTAAGACAAAATTACTTCCGTCTCTTTCTCCACGGCCTATCTCTCGGACCTTCATCAACGTCCTTACCAATAGTAAGGTGAAATTGTGCCGGCCTTCTTACCATTATTCCTCGATGATTTTGATAATACTCTGAATCAAAACCAGAAGCAACCTTTGGAAGACCAAGCTCCTTTCTTATTTGATTTAAGTCTGGAGAAGAAACTGGTAGCCACCAATGAGCCCCGTTAGTTTGAACCATAGGTGTATAGCTAAAGGAAATTCTCTTGCCATCATACTTCTTCCAGGCCTGCTTGTTTCTTGGCTCCTCACCTCTGACTACAGAAATATGAGCCTTCCATGCCGACTCCGAGACTTTTACACCTCTTTGTCTTACCGGCCAACTTTCGTCGGTCTTAAACAACCTGTGTGAAGAAACTAACTTGGTAGCTTCCTTTTCTAGCATCCACTTATAGAACATGACAAGTCCTCGACCTGACTCCATAATCAACCACCACCTGTCATGCCTTGTTCTCTTGTGCTTGGGATCGTATCTAAGCGTCCCGTATGACTTGTAGGTTTGAGACATTGTATCGCTCTCCCAAGTGTTCGTAAATTAACTGTGTAAGTTCTGCGATCTTTATAATTAGAGAGCAGTCCTCTTCTTCACAGATCATATCAAGTTCTGCGGCATTCCAATCAACAACTGTTGGTACACCCTCTGGTGTGCATTGTCCGCCCCAATCTAAAGTTCCATAAGTCTCTTCCATCTTACTGATGAACGGGCCCATATCATTTATAAACTCATCACTATCTGGATCACAGTCACATTCAAATGAACCAGTATAATCCCAGCATTGAACTTCAAATTTCATAATAGCTCCTTACCGCGTAATAGATTCTTCTAGCGGTTCCATGCACTAACAAGTTGTTATTCTCTCATCAAGATTGTCGTTCACATCCGCATCAAGAAACTCAAGATCAAGATACTCGCAGAAGTCCATGCAGGCTTGTGACGTTTCATTATCTGGCCGAAGAACTGTACATGAACTTAGGAAGATAATAATTAAAAATAGACGCATTTTGTAATCTCTTAGTTGAAATTAAACTGTATGGTAATATTCATCTTTAAAACAGGAGTGAGTACCATGTTACGTGAACTCAAACTACTATCTAAGCAACTAAACTGGATCGGGCTATCAGTAAAAGCTAGCCATGTGGATCTAATGATTAGAAGTATTGCTGGTGATAATCAGCAAAAAATAGATGGAGAGATTGAAATTGCCATTGGCGAGTTAATTCGTACAATGGGTCAGGACAATGGGTCAGACGAGATATCTAACCTGCTAATGTTACACGGTGACTACACCAAGTTTCTTAGTGGTAATACTGTAGAAGCCACCGGAAACGTATTCTATATTAAAGACTCAAATGGTTCCAGGGTTACCGAATTAACTGCAACCCCGGAAAAAGCAGTAGCCTTACTAATGATTAAGAAAGGCTACCAGTAGCTTAGACACCGTTAGAAGTGCCCGTCTCAAGACCTTCAGCGGCAGGAAGCTGAGAGATCATAACCTCAGAGGCTACCTCCTTTACAACTTCTTTTACTTGGCTCTTAAGACCATCAACTACCTCAGCCACTTCTGGAGTAGATACTAGTGACTTGATGATTGGAGCAATACCAATTGCCGAAGCCGCACCATGCATGACAGTCCCGGGAATTCCCTGGATTTCTCCGCCCTCTCCTCCTGGCATAGTAACCTGGACGACCTGCATGTTCTTAGCGACCTCTCCAAGCGGACGAGCAATCTCAGCCACTACAGCCGGAGCTACTTCAATAGTCTTGAGAGCGACAGCTTGCCATAGGATTCTATCAGAAATAGAGTTCTCGGCCTCCTGCAATAGTCGGGCCGACTCAGCTACAGCTTCGCCTTCCTTTAGTGTTGCAGCAGCAAGCTCGCTACGAGCAGACGCTTCCTTAGAGGCAGCTTCGAATTCAGCTTCAGCACGAGTTTTACGGTCATAAGCATAAGCATCAGCCTCAGCAGTTACCGCTTCCTTTGCACCATCAGCTTCTGCCTTTACTGCCGCAGCTTTACCTTCGGCAGTTGCACGCTCAGCTTCCGCCCTACGCTGCGCCGCATCACGCTCAGCTTCGGCACCCTTTGTCTCGACATAAGCTTCACGGTCAGCCTTAATGCGATCTCTCGCAGCCTCCTCTTCCGCCTTAATCGTTACAATCTGTCGGGCACGATCAGCCGTTGCAGTCTCACGAACAGTCACAACTTTTTCTTCGGCTGCTCTCTGAGTAGCTTCAGCTTCAGCTTGACTAGCAAGAGCAAGGGCCTCTTGCTCGGAGGCATTAGCAATAGCCACCTGTCGAGCAATCGCAGCCTCTTCCTCGGCCTGTTTACGACCTTCTGTAGCAACAGCTATTGCACGCTGCTTATCAATCTCGGCAGATTCCTGGGTCTTCTGACGATCAATCTCAGCAACCTCTCGACGCTTCGATGCCTCCTCTTCAGCCTCAGCCTGACTCGCCGCAGCACTCGCAGCAGCAATAGCTACAGTGGCATCCTTGGTAATCTTAGCCTCATCGACCTTCTTCTGTTCAGCGATCTGACTTTCTCTAATCGCACGAGTCTGTTCAGCTTCCTTCTCAGCAATAATCTGTTCTTGAGCAAGAACCTTTGTACGGGTTAGTGCTGCCTGCTCAGCCTCATACTCAGCAACTTCACGAGCCTGATCAGCTTCCTTCTGAGCCTTATGTAGCTCAAGAGACAATGACGCTTCTCGCGCATCAACATCCTGCTTTAGAACAAGAACTTCGGCCTCTCGATTAATTTTGTTTGTTTCCTGACGGTTCTTCTCGACAGTAAGTGCGACATTCCTACGGCCTTCCGCCGCAAAAACATCGTTTACATCTTCAGGGAAATTACCCTGCTTAACGTGAGGAACCGTAACGGCGGTCAAAGTAAGACCAAGCTTTGTAAGGTCGCCCTGTAGAAGCTTCAAGACTTCATCAGCAAAGTCCTTCTTCTCTGAGTTAAGCTCCAAGAAAGTCTTCTTGAAAGCAGCGGTTCTAAGTGCATCAGTAACCAGAGAGTCAATCTGATTCTTCACATTAGCGGCCATCTGCTCTGGATCAGAAGTACCAAGAGACTGAACCGCTCGAACAATATCATCGTTCTTAGCCGGCTGAACCTGTACAATTAGTTCGCCCTTAATCTCAGCCATCAACTTATCAGAAGTTGGTAGAGAGTCCAGACCTGTACGAGAAATAGGAATTCGAATTGCCTTTAGACTAACTCGGCTGACCTTATTAAAGAGCGGAATGACAAAGACGCCGCCTCCAACAGATACAACCGGAGCTTTGCCGCCAGTTTTCACCAAAGCTTCGTCAGCCTCAGGAACAACGTAGAAACTCTTAAGAGAGATTCCTACCGCAATAAGACCTACAACAAACACCGCAGCTAATGCTCCGATGACAATCAATGTATTCATTTTTTTTATGTTTCCCTTATATTGGGTTATGTGTTTAGCTGCTTTTAATGGCTTATGACATGGGCTCGACAATATAGTGCCGACGCTCATCATCATAAGATACTAGTACAACTTCCGTGCCACGGGAAATCGTACTTCCAGTGGTACGAGCATTTACTACCGCACCATTTACTGAAACTTGTCCGAAGGAGTCTTCAACGGTTGACAAAGAAGATCCTACCTCACCAATAAGCTGACTCGGATGCTTAGAGGTTGTACTATGCTGAGGCATAATATTGGAAATCTTAATTGCTAGAAAATGTGTCGCTTGTACTGTAAATATTAATGAAACCGGAAGCGCAATTACCAGTCCTAATGGATTAGGAACTATCGACATAATGAACAGACCCATTGCTCCAAAGAAGAACAGAGTTAGTTCTAACAGAATTGATACCGGCACCTTACCGAGTCCAAGCCATGATAGTAAGTGTGGCATATCCAATTCAAAATCTGAATCAAAATCCAGATCAAAATCCAAGTCACCATCGGCATCAAAATCTAATCCAAAATCAGAAAGACCTCCGAAGATAATCTCCACTACGAATAGCATGGTGGCTAATGTCAATGCAAATACGAATGGCAATACATACCATGCAGATAGAAATGCAACTATACTTGTCACTTTATTTCCTCACTTTATTATCAGGTGCTATTGTTTTGTGGCCGGCTCATCGGTTGATACTACAGCCTATTCAATAATTTTGATAGCTCCGTTGTTTAGCTGGTCTCTAAGGTAAGTCAGACGAGAGCAAAATTCCGCCTCAGTCAAAACCGTATCTTTCTTGCTGCTCTTACCAATGCTATGCTTTAACACAGCATTACCGGAGTTAAGCAAAGCACGCTGGAATCCCTTGTTCTGTATGGCCATAGCAATAAAGGCTTTGTCCAGAAGGTCTTGATATTCTTGAGAGCCGCGCTCGTAAGCCTCTCCCTTCCACCAAAGTGTCTGCCTTGACTTCCAAGCCTTATTTCGCTTAGAGCCTTTTCTTTTTGCTGCCATACCAGTTAAGGTGCATACAAAGTTTTGCATGTGTGGTTTGTCAAATTTAAAAGACTGTAACAGTCCCTCCATTGAAGCGCACTCTACTCCATCAAACACGAATGGCCGAGGACGAAAATTAGATAATCCGCCCGCCGACCCTATTTTGCCAGAACCGATATCCATTTCTACCTCAGCTTATCTGTTTTTAATACTGGTAGCTTTTCCGTAAACAGCTTTAGTCCAGCCATTTGTTCCGCCACGATTGTTCCCAATCAAAACTCTTTCGCCTTCTTTGGCTTTAACTAGATGCAAATAAACGTTACCCTTTACTCTACAAAGAACAATGTCTCCCACTTCAGTGTCTGTCGCACTAATTGGCTCCAGAGTTACTGTTGCACCAGATTCAACCTTAGGCTTCATTGAGTTACCATGAGGTTTGATTATTGCAGACTTCCCATCCGCCAATAATTTGATTGCCCTATCGGCCCAACTCATTTTGTCTGCGCTCCACTTCACGCCTTGTGGCATTCTTCAAATAAGAAGCCGTGCTAACAAGCTTGACTTCTTCTGGAGTTAGCTCTCGCTGAGAAATTACTTCACCACAATACTCGCAGTAAACCTCTCTTTCGATTTGGTTTACCCAATGCTTTAACTTCTTAGCACGCCTATGATAAAGTTTTAGAGAGCCATCACTCATATCAGCGATCTCATCTTCCGTAAGAATACGAGTACCGTCCAAAAAATTATGCTTGCCATCGTTAGTGAGTTTCATTTTAAACTCCAAATGTTAAAGGTTACTATAATCACTGGAACCGATTACCAGCGGCTTCTTCTCACAGCGTGCGCTGCCCATGCTGGAGTCTACAGGTAATGAACCCCACATATCTGAGAGTCTCCAGCGAGTCCGGTCACTATCCGACTGGCCATCATTATAGTATGGAACACCCAGGAGGATTCGAACCCCCGTATGTCTAATTAAAGAACCCAGGTTCGTAGCCTGGTGCATAATCCGCTCTGCCATAGGTGCATATTAAATTATTTTACTGGACTTAACTAAACTAATCAGTCCATTCTATTTTTTTATTAATCTTCTTAAAGAAGTTTCCTTTAATAATTACATCTGCCAAGTAGAAAGGCATTGATATCGCAATAAAGCCTACTAATAGAATCAAAAGTTCGGCAGAAAGAAATGTAACAATAAAAATTACAAGTCCCAGGACTATGACGCCTATCATTACATAAAGAATTGTGAGCATTCCTTTAATCGAATTTGGCATATAATCAACAAATTTCAAGACATCATCTAAATCTCTTTTCTTAATCCTTGACCATAAGTTGAGAATCTTAAAGTCTTTGGCGATACGTGATCCGCTCCAGCCAATCATAGAAATAGGAAGCGAAACAATTGATAACATAACCATAAGTAAATATATAATTATGCCAGGATCTTTAAACGGATGGTCTTCCCACATTCTCTTTGAAGAAAATGAGTATTCTAGAAGCTTAAAGTGCCAAGAATTTTTACTAAGACTTATATTCATTTTTTGGCCTCCAAGTAGTCGCCGCGCTCTTTTCTAATATGCTTACGATAAAAGCCGTCTACCTGCTTTCTGAGTGTGGCTCGACTACCGTTGTTGACAATCAGAACATCAGCAAGCTTTTCCTTATCCGCCAAAGGCATCTGGAAATTAATCATTCCCATAGCATCTTCTTCGCTCTGATTATCTCTTTCCATTACTCGTGCAAGCTGAACATCAGCATCACAGGTAACTACGGCTACTACATCGTAAAGCTCATAGTTTCCAGACTCAATAAGCATCGCATTTTCAACGCATACAGTTTCAATTCCGATGGCTTTAAAGTTAGCCATAAGTCTGGTAATTTCTTTAGCAATCTCTGGCCAAACAATTCCGGTGACAATCTTCATCTTGTCTGGATCTCTAACGGTAATTGTTCGCATCTTACGACGATCCATATATCCGCTTTCCAGCAGGATCTCTTCTCCAAATTCATCTACCAACTTTCTTAGCGCATCAGAACCAGGCTCTACTACAAGCCTCGCAAGCTTGTCTACATAAATTACGGGAACACCATAATATTCCTGAAGGATGGTTGAGACAGCAGACTTTCCTGTAGCTATTCCTCCGGTAATTCCAATAAGACGCATAAGACCCTCTCCTAAAACTGCCCTTGCCAGACTGTATTATCATTTTGATCATAGATGACAATGAAGCCGTCATCATAATCTTCCATTGTATATGATTCTATTCTACCGTCTACCTTGGCATTAATAACATACAAATCATGCGAATCACCGTCACCTGTATCAATATTTCGTACCGGTGAAACTGATGCAATATCGGCCTTAGCAGTAGCTTCAAACAAAGAGTATAGACGCGCTTCCAATCCCATTAGACCCTCTCTTCCAATTTATCACGCTTAGATTCCAGAGCCCGGATGACTTCTGGAGGACAGTACAACGATATGTTCTCACCTGCTAAGAACTTTCTTTTAAGTTCGCTTGAGCTAACCTCAGACAATGTCGGATTAGCAGGCAGAAATACCGTTTGAATGTTTGGAGCAAAGGCTGAATTTAATTCAGCAAGAGTGATCTCGGCAACAGCATCTGTAGCATTACGGATGCCTCTTACCATAAACCGGTAGTCATTAGCACCGCCATAAGCAACAACATACCCATCTGTTGTATCAACAGAAAGGTTGCCAAACCCAGAGATAACCTTTGATATAAGCTCTAACCTTTCCTTTTGAGAGAAGAGGTAGTTTTTATCAGGGCTAACTGCAATCAGGATTCTTACTTCGTCGAATACTCTTGCTGCGTTCGTCGCAACAGATAAGTGACCAAAAGTAAATGGATCAAATGATCCGGCGTAGATAGCTCGACGCATAATTACTCACCAGCAGAATTAAATATTAATGGTAGGGACACTAGGACTCGAACCCAGAACTTAAGCTTAGAAGGCTAACATGATATCCAGTTTCACCATATCCCCATAAGTATTAAATGTAGATACTACTTAATACAGTACCTACATTCAAGATATTTTACTTACCAGCGGTCTTAGCCTTCTTGCGATCCCTGCGCTGCTTGCGCTTCTTAGAACCGACCTTACGGCGACGACGGTGATGCTTCTTTGAAGTTCGATGACTCATCTTACACTCTCACAGTTTGTTATTCACTAGGTTCGGAAAATCCGACGTTAACGACAATATCCTGACAGAAGAAGTAAACATCATCCGGGATAAGTTTGACAGGGAAGTCTGTATCAAATACGTGGAAGCTGAATGTTGTATATCCAGCATACGATCCATCTGCTCCATTGTATTCAAGTGGCGTATTGCACGATAACACAATGCTGGGAACATACTCGCCCGGCTCAGAGTCAACATACTCACATCGTTCCAGCATATTAACAAACAAGCCGTCGACACAGCTTGAGCCAGACAACTCCATAAAGTCGCTCGGAACAGATACGGGCGAAGCAATGGTCTCAATCTCTGGGCTATGCGTAGCACAAGATGTTAGCATTAATAGGCCTACAAATAATCCAGTATTCATGACGACTCCTTCTATGTAAATTATGGTACTCCCACGGGAAAGCGAACCCCCGACTACAGGCGTGAAAAGCCCGCGTTCTAAACCGTTAAACTATGGGAGCATACCCTCGTATTACTACGAGGATTTTCTTTTTGAGTTATTTATTCCTCAGATGAATCTTCTGAATCAGTATCAGTAACTTCCTCGGAAGGGTCAACCGAAAGCTCGCCAGACTGAGCAGACGAGTCATACCATTCAATAGAGGGACACACACCTTCATAAGCGGCCTCGATCATTCCGAACCAAACATCAGAAGTATTAATGAAGAAGTATCCTACGAGCCCAACAGCAGCAATAGCTAGTAGAAATAGGATCGATACTGGCTGAGTTACTAGAAGACCAATAACCGCAATACCAAGCCCCAGAACAACTGAGGCTACTACTAGCATCCACATAGAATGGAAGCCTACAGAGCCATTTGACTGAGTAATAGTCTGGGTTACATACCCGCCGTATGCTCCTTCATTCGAGTCATAATACCTATCTACCCTGGTCCACAATGAAGCGCCTGCACGATTCTCATAGAAAGTAGAGGCCCACTTTACAAAGGAACCAAATAGCGCAATAGGAAGCCCTAGAATCGCTAACACCGTCTTCTAAAAGTACGGGCATAGATTTGGATCAAGCTCAACGCCCTCTCCGAAGACATAACGGTTCAAACGGACGTACAAAGAGTTTTCATCAAGTCTCATTATTCATTCCTCATTGTTATTCAAATTTTACAGGATGCAGTTTATTTAACTTCAATATAGTTTGTTTGGGTTGCTGTTAGCACATCCTTAAATGGTGGACAGAGTAGGATTCGAACCTACGGCTCACTGGCACATTTGACTGCGCGAGTTGCTCTACCTAACTGAGCTATCCGTCCGTAGTCCTTGCTGTATACACGGCGGACCAACCGTGCTCATTTCCCGAGAAACCTATTTGCAAGGCCGAAGGGTATACAAATGTGTTAGGAATACGCTCACCCAACTATAAGCACGTAACCGCTAAGCTTGCACTCTTGATAAAAGCGATCACATTGATCGCCGCAACTAATATTTATAGTGCCGAACGTCATTGGCACTTATGGTGGGTCGGGTAGAGATCGGGCCCTACAGTAAGAGAAGCTTTTCCGCTTCCTTCAATTCGTCATGTTTTAAACCGCCTTCGAATTCGCTCACGGTCCGCATATGGCGTACCGACCCAAAGATGCAAAGTGTTTTTTTAGACGGACAGGAACACTATGCGAGAAACCTGTTATGACCACTAAGATCGGATTCGAACCGACAACCAGGGCCTCTAAACGCAAATGCTGTGCCCTAGCTCTGCCACGGATTATCTTTCACTATTGCGTACTAAAACAATCTTCCAAGAATATTATTTATCTGCCCTCTGTTTATTCACATCAAAGCCTGTCCGAACCTTTCTTTCGGCTCACGGTTTTTAAAGCCTTTGCGTTTGTTACCTTGATCTTTCAAAACAATTTCTTTACAAACTTTTCTTCTCTTTCAATTACTCCTTCTTCATTAGTTACTCGGGTCACTCCTTTGAGCTTTACTTAGCTATGGTGCAATGAGTTGGATTTTAACCAACATTTCTCCGCTGGAAACGGAGTGTCCTAAAACTCCTTATTAGACGATCACTACATATTAAGAAAAAGATACTTCGGTCATACCAAGAGAAAGCAAATATATCTTTAATTCTTCTGGCGTCATATGGAATTCAAAATGCCCTTCCATTGTATTTGCTCCCTTGAAATCATCCGAAACAAATCTAAAACAATCATCAATGTATTCATTCTTATCCCAATACTCTTTTGAGCAAATCCAGGCATAAGAACATTGAGGATAAATTATATCTCCATATGACCACTTACCTTTACTATTTTTTGTTTGAAGAACTAATGAGAACATGCCGTTAGGATTAATTGTTCTAATCTTGACGCCACACTTTCTTTGGCTAAGCAAATAGTTGCCGGGCCTTATTCTTCTTTCGCAAACTTTCGAACGTTTGCAATATAAGTGGCACACCCTATAGGACTCAAACCTATGACCTACCGCTTAGGAGGCGGTTGCTCTATTCAACTGAGCTAAGGGTGCTTAAATATTCAATTGCTCTTTGCAATATTTCAATTTCATCATATGCAAAACCTATAATTGAATTACAACTACTACATAGTAAGCCTCTAACTTTATTGCTTTTATGACAATGGTCCACAAAAGGCTTCTCCATGTATTTATTACATATTTTACATAACTTATTTTGAGAAATTAAAATTGTATCGTATTCTGAAATACTAAGACCATACTTGTGCTTTAAAGAATGCTTCCTTCGTTGTTCAGCTGCATCTTTAGCGTTTTCAGTTCTAAAGCTATGATAGCATTTCAAATTACAAAATTTTGCCTTCCCGGCTCTAATCTTTATTGCTAAAGCATCAAATTCTTTATTGCATCTTTTACATGTTTTTCTTATAATCTTACCGCGTTTTTTAAAAGTACTCAAATTGTATCCCCTTGTTAACTATGGGATACAATTAATAGATTTATACAAGCATAAGCAAGAAGCTCAGCAGCAAACACGCATTGTGTAGAAACTGATCCATTCCAATGGTCCGCCAGAACTTCCCCATGTTCCCATCTTCGTAAGCCTTACGTGCAATACGAGAAGTAACAAAGTCAACGGCCATATGAAGTACCCCGTTTATGAGAGCATACATAACTCCGAAAGATAGGCCAAAGATGATCGACATTCCAATTCCAAGAACCAGAGTGTAAACCGAGATATGAGCCACAAGAGGCCACATCTCCTTACTCTTATTCTCACCCATCCAGCGACTTTGAAGTACATAGTCACCGATAAAGTGGAAAAAGAAAACAGACACAACCGTCATTAGAGCTACCAGTCCTGCTGAGAAAGTCATCTTATCCTACCTTAAGTGTAGCTACTTCTGACAACTTTGCAATCCCTTCTCCATGCGGTATAGGTGGAGAGGGATCTACAGCGCGATCTGACAGACTCATATGATGCGGATTAGATGATCTGTTATAATGCTCTTGCGAGTCCATATAACTCGGACCATATGTACGATCAGTAGTGCCAAGCTGGAATCGACTAGAATATTCTTCCTTAGTCAATGTGATACGCAGTCCCTGAGACTCAAAGATGTACTGATCCTTTTCAGGATCGACAGAAACTAGACTCTGATCGTCAAGATTGATTGAGTAACTCTCATACTCTGCGTCCTTAAGTACAACATCATCCCCGTCTGCATCCTTACCAAACACAGCCTCACTAACGATAAGGTCGTGGTAGAAGTGATGACGAGAAGCAATCGGATGTCCACGGAATCTTGTAAGGTGCCTCGGAATCTCCATCTTCTTTCCGCTTGCGATGTAAGAAACATCGCAACGATACTCATCGTACTCCGTAAAGTATCCAGAGGAAATGTTTAGGTACTTAACGCACTCTGCTGCGGCTTCGTCATATCGATTCATTTCTTCGACCAAAGCCTGAAGCTGATCAAAGTTAAATTCCTTGAACATTGTCACAACAGACAGAATACCGATCAGGTTGTCCTGATTGTTAAGTCGGTCACGACAATATTCCTTAATGAATTCCTGATCAATACCCTTATATTCAAGAGCGTAAAACAAACGACCGGGACGATTCAGAAGAGGTCCGACAAGGTGTCGGCTTTCGTTGGCAATCAAAAACATTAGAGCACGAACGTCAAACACGCCATCAAATAGCGTGAGCATCGCATTCTGAGCAGCTTGATCTGCATAAACCTTTTCAAATTCATCAAAGATGATTACACATTCTCCAATATTAGCCAAGACTTCCTTGAAGCTATCATTGTGGAATGGTGTATTAACAACCACGACCGGAAGGCCGCTATCCATAGCGCACTTCTTAGCAAGAAGCGTCTTACCAGAACCCTTGGAGCCGTTCAATAGAACGCCCGTAGAATTTCCCTTGCTAAGTCGAACTCGATAAGTGTTTAGAATACGATCAGACTTCGACTGAATATCACCGTATAGCTTCTCAGGAATCTGAAAGGGCTCCAGTGGATCGAAGAACCATCCGATCATCGAATCGAAGTTAATGCGAAAAACACCGGGCGGAAGATGATCGTGAAGATCGGTAGAGCCATCATCAGTAACAACATAGCTATTTCCACGACGCAAATAAAGCTGACTCATTATATATTCCTATTCTTATGAACTAATGCTATACCAAACAGTTTGGCAATTCATTTTCGACGTACAGGCTTATTACCTGCCGCGTTTTTTTAATAAGCTAAGAGTTCTCTCGCCCTGTGTTCTTTTCTAAGGCACAGGCAAGAAAGCCTCCCAAGGCTTTTTCTATCTTTCGTTCCAGTGAAGGTTTTGCCGCCCTGGATTTTCCGATTCTTGAAAAGACCTCTTCTTGTGTGTAATACCATTCCATTGGCACTTGTGCTGATCCAATAGCTATACTCCAACAATTTCTAAAAGAATGCAAATCACTTGACGATTTTTCAGCCCAGACTCTTGATCTTACCCACATTTGAAATGCGTCTTTAGGTATGCCAAGATAGTATCGTCTACGCCATAACTTTTCTAGCGGATTACATTCTTGATATCTTTTCTTTTTGGTTTGGATATTGCTCATTGATGGTACCCCCACTAGGATTCGAACCTAGAACCTCGGGTTTAAAAGACCCTCGCTCTCCCATTAAGCTATGGAGGCATATAAAACCTACTAATATTCTTGTTTAAGGTATATTTCTTTAATCCAAAAATATATGAGGTGAATTATGAAAAAATGTACTAAGTGTCATATTACTAAAAGCGCAGATAAATTTTATATAAGAAAAAATAGAAATAACGCTTTAACGCCCTGGTGCAAGAATTGTCACTCTAAAAATTCAGCAACCAATGTTCGCACAAAGAAGATTCGAGCGATAGCCTATATGGGAGGATGCTGCCAAGACTGTAATGGAATTTTTCATCCTGCACTTTATGACTTTCACCATATTAGTGATAAAGATATGGACTGGAGTAGTATGCAGAAAAAAAAATTTGAATCGATAAAAACTGAGCTAGAAAAATGTATTTTACTCTGCTCTAATTGTCATAGATTACGGCATACTAATCTTGATCTATGGCCGAACTTGATAAGTGCATTCTAGTCTGCTCTAATTGCCACAAGATGGTTCATGCCGGATTGATTAAAGTTTAATCAATAGTTATGCTTAGATCGATCGTAGCTGGAGTAACTTTTCCGGCATAATAATCTCTATTAGATCGCTCTAGACTAGCTATAGCACTTTTCCAGCTATCGATATTGGTATACGTTATCGTTTTTAAAAATTCTATACGCTTTGTATAAGCCCTACTTGGACCCCAAGGCTCGCCGTAATCTCTTTCCGGAAAAGATTTGGTTTTATATTCTTTTGTTATGATTATAAAACACTCTTTATCTTTGTTCGGCAACATACCACTAATCCTTATAGTCCTAATACATCCCTGACTTCGTCTTCGTATATTATCTCTAAGTCTCCAACATCAGTGTACTCTTTCGAGCTTGATGCATTCAGACCTAACAAGACTTCTACATTGTTTTCTAATGTCGCTTCACTGTATCCACCATGATAATACTCTATCACTCCGGTGTCACTAATGTAGTAAAATGTCGGCCATGACTGAAGATAGTACGGACCACCAGATGACTGAAGCAAGTCTCTGCTTCCGGCTAAGACTGGTGCGGTAACTCCATACGATGTTGCCCATGTTTCTAAATCAACTAAGTCAACTGTGCCTACTGTAGCGTCTTCTACCAGAACGGTTACATATGTCAGACCATATGACGCATACTTATCTTGTAGCGCCTGACTTGTTTCGGCTGCTGATTGGCATGGTCCGCACCACATAGCAGAGAAGTCTAATAGAACTGCGCCAGAGGCTACTGCATCAGAAAGAGCAACTGCATCACTATTCTGATCCATCAGAGTGAAGTCACAGATCGCACTACCAATATCTGTAGTACAGTCTGCCTCAATCCAAGATTCGAAGATATCAGATGTTCCTGTATCTGCCGTACCAGAGTCTCTAATACCAGTTGAACCGGTATCTACAATCTCAGTTGTTGTGTCATCTGAATCAACAACAGATTCATATCCTGGGTCGCTTGTGCAAGCCCCAAGGAAAAGTAGGCATCCTAATATCATCGTTCTTAACATTTCACCTCCGGTTTATGTTTTCGTTCAACTCCTGCTTAAAAATGGGGGTAATAAATGTCTATAAATTCCAACTCTTAGTCACCGCCATACATAACATATAGTAAATATTATTCTTGCTAAGATGATTTATTGAAGCTTATTATTTTATTCAACTCTTTTATAAAAAAGTTAGAGTCGCCCCTCTAGATTATACTGTTTTTTGTGTCAAGCTGTTAATACGATTCTCAAGCTCTTTGCGAGCCTGCCCACCTTTGACGTTAACCAAGTATGGCAGCAGGCTGTCGTCTGCGTATCTAACGGCTATTAAATTTGCACCACGATTAACAGAAGTTGCTAATCTGGATAGCAAGGTAATGTCTCTCTTGTACTCAGGAAAATTATCAAAGTAGGCTCTGATTACTTCCTCTGAATCTACTGAGCGAGTTGCTAAGTAGATTGAAACATAATTATTTAGTGCTGCTCTGTGATTTATCTTAGCACGAGCAGCAGAAAGTGCTAGTCTTGAACGGACCAGCTTTCCCAATTTTCTTGGAGTCTTCTTTTTCTTTGAAAAGATAACATCCAAAGTATCTGCATATAAATTTGGATTTGCTTTGGCTATCTCTTCAAAATGTTCTTCAAGATTTGCAGTACGTCTCTTCTGAGAATCCATTACCATTAAAATATCATAAAGATCATCGGCCTTGGTACGCTCAGTTATCTCACCTGAGACAATCTTTTCAACGTCCTGAACTAAACCATCTGGCAGGGTGACTACCAGGCTTTCAACAAACCGTGCTAAGCTTTTATATTGCGGTGTCCTAATTGCTAAGGCTACTACAAGATTTTTGTATTGATCCTCAGATAGCTTTAAAACTTTTTCATTCATTAACACCCTCCTACTCAAAGGAGTTATATTAATGGATTTAGCCATCCCTGTTCTTACGGTAGTCGAGAATGGCCTGCTTAATTGCATCCTCAGCTAAAACCGAACAGTGTATTTTAACCGGAGGCAGAGATAACTCTTTGGCGATCTCTCCGTTCTCTATATTTTCTGCATACTCTAGGGATCTTCCAATCACCATTTCTGTCACAAGAGAGCTTGAGGCTATTGCCGAGCCACAACCAAAGGTCTTAAATCTAGCCGCAATAATAATTCCGTCTTCGATTTTTAACTGTAATTTCATCACATCACCGCAAGCTGGGGCTCCAACTAATCCGGTCCCAACATTTGGTTCGTCTCGATCAAAGGATCCAACGTTACGTGGGTTCTCATAATGATCAATTACCTTATTAGAATATGATGACATACCTTTGCTCCGCATCCTACTCACTATTAGTAGTAGTATGGTAGCTCCGGTGAGATTCGAACTCACACATGCTAATATACAATTATATGGTAGCCCCTCTCAGATTCGAACTGAGATACGCTAAGCGCACAGGGTTTGAGCCTGCTGTGTATACCCTTCCACCAAGGAGCCGTAATGAATAATAAGTGGTCAAAAGAAAATATGATTATAATTATTAATCAAAATAAAACAATAGCTGGTTGTTTAAGAGATATGAGTTTATCACCAACTGGTAGCAATTATACTAAGTTTAAAATGGAAGTAAAGAAATATGATATATCAACTTCTCACTTTAAAGGTAAATTTTAGGCAAAGGGTCTGACACGCGCCGCCGTTAATAAAATTCCCTTGGTGGAGATATTAGTTAAAGACTCAAACTATCTTAACACTGTTAATCTAAAAAATAGATTATTTAAAGCTAATATTTTAAAAGAGTGCTGCTCAGAATGTCAGCTTAAACCGAAGTGGAATGGAAAAACTCTCGTCTTACAACTAGATCATATCAATGGTGACCGTTTTGATAATCGTTTATCTAATCTTAGAATATTATGTCCCAATTGTCATACGCAGACAAAGACCTTTGCCGGTAGAAATAATAAACCGGACCTGCAAAGAACATGCAGATGTCTTGATTGCTGTGCTCTAATTTCTAAAAACGCCACAAGGTGTAGAAGCTGCGCTAGAAAAGAAAAAACCGAATAATAAAATAACTTGGCCGTCAAAATTTGAGCTAACTTCGATGGTAAAGAAGCATGGATATTCTAAAACAGGCCGGCTTCTTGGTGTATCTGATAATGCAGTTAGAAAGAAATTAAAAAATTATAATATTTAAACGGGATACAGTAGACATCTATTTATTGTTTTAAGAGTGCGTCCTGCCTTCCTGCCGCGCTCTCGTTACTTCTTATTGCCATCACCCGAAGGATCAGACTCAAAGTAACTGTGCCTAATTTAAATTGGACTGCTGTAAGTGTATCCCTTGATTATTTCTAAGCTTTGACTGTTTTATACGTTGTCACGTCTCGACAGACCACCACTTGTTGTAACCTATCAGTCTTAACTATATAGCCGTCGTTCTATCCGCGATACTGACAAAACACAATAGACTCTTTGGCGACTATATAGCAAGATTACTCTTGTGAAGTAACCTCTACCCTACGAACATTGCTCATAGGGAAAATCATAACCACTTCCTTCGGGCCGGTAGCCATAAGAACAGCGTGAGTCCTGATAGCAAGAAAGGTATTCTCGCCAGCAAAGATTTCAACGTCCTTATGAGTTTCGCCGGAAGTCTCAATGACTTCTCCTCGACCCATGCGAAGGGTATTCTCTCTAATAAACTCAGGTGTAAACATCAACTTCTCCTTAAAGTAATGACAGGCGGGGTATTCCCATTGTTTGGACTGTCCGGATAACTATAGCAAGTTACTACCGTTATATCCTTATCTGTTCCGTTAGGTATTATATTTCCCCGCATCCCCGCGCCTTCCGGGGTTCTACTAACTCAACACTTCTGCCAGCTTTCGTCTGTCAAATCGTTACGGCGTCATAACGCCCATTGTTAATTGTATTTTTCTAGAAGATTTTCTACCTTTATAAAAAGGCAATCCTTATCATGCCGGATTTCAAAGGTAGAACTTAAATTTTCTATATCAAATTTATGATACACATCGGCACCACAACCAAAGCAGACAAAATAATCTTCTCCGGTATTTGAACTACACATAGATACGTGGTCAAGTCCTTCAATGAACTCTTTAATTAATTTAAGCTCTTCTTTTGTCATAATGATTTCACAATAAGCTCGCATAACGTAATAAAGTAATCTTCATCTAAATGACCTTTCATCATATACGTTAGTGCGGACTAAATCGTCACGCTATCATATCTTCCAGAGTTAATTGCACGATCTAGAATTGCCATTGGGCTCATCTCGCCCCCTAGAATAGCAGTAAGAACTGACGGACTAAATCCTGAAACTAGTCCAACCCCATTAGCGTTTCTCTTTATAGATGCGTCATTATGATTGGCAACATTCCAAAAAACAACACTAGGAAGGACATAGCCTGCCTCACGATACTTCCTACGAAGCTCGCTATAGTTAGCGTCACGACGACATGCAGTATTGAACTGCATATCGGAAATGATCAGCAAAGTCTCAGGCATATCTTCCTGAGGAACATTGTGCTGAATAGCACGAGCAAGAATTGCTTCAATGCCCGCCTGCAAGTTAGTGTTCTGTGCCCAATTTGCACGACTAATGTTCATGATCTTTTCGTAAATGTTATTACCTTCGACCTTGACAAACGCTGGAGAGCCAGAGAAAGTCATGAAGAAATCCTTGAACGGGCCCTTAGCACGCTCGGCAGTATACAGCGCCAAAGATACCGAAGCATCCATTGGAGTTAGTGTACCACTACCCATACCGTACCTTCCGGTCATAGAACCAGAAACATCAGCCATAGCCAAAACCTTACCGGAGTTTTCACCCATGTAATCAGGCAGGGCCTTCCACTGAGCTTCTGCTGCACGAATGGTCATAGCATCTGGCGCTGTACGCCCACGGCTGTAATAGCTTCCGCTACTAACCCATCCGAGAACAATGTCGTGAGGGAAGACTGCCGCAGCATTGATCTTCACACTCTTGTCGCCACTTTCTAGAGCAGTAAGATACGCACCAAACCTATCCGCAGAGCGGCGGCCAAATGCCTTACGATAATTCTTCATAGCAACAGAGGGAACGTGACTGTACTCAATCTCATTCCACTGATTATCACACATCTGAGTCTCAACAACATTAGTCAATCGAGACAGAGTCTTGCGATACTCCTTGGAAGTCATCCCAAGGAAAGTACGAAGCTTAACTGCAAGCTCTCGCTTGGCAGACTTCTCGCGAGGCATCCACTTAGCGCACAGACCATTACCTTCAAGCAATGCTCCACGAATCAGTCCAAACGCATCACCCTCAAGCTCAGTACCAACAAAGACAAACAAGTCGTCCCAGCGGCCATACTCAGGAATGAGACGGATATTCTTTCGTGCCAACTCTAGATTCGCGGTAGCCAAGTAAGTCATAATCACACGGAAAGACTTACGCTCACCCTGTCCACCACGAATGTCGCGGTTATAGAACAGGATTTTCATAGCAGTAAGAGGATCCTCGCGCAAAGCATTGACAAATACTTCCTGGATCTCACGATCAGAGCTTCCACGCATAGCGCCAAGCTTGTAGAACATATCAAGTACAGCAGCACCAGTATCTGCGACCGGAACATCAGAAGTCATTGCGTTGATAAAACTCATAATTGATTACCTCTTTATAGATTCAAGTATCCCACTAAGATACTTTGCCATTGGTGGCATAGGTGTGTATTGCCGGTGAGGGCAGAGTGATAGATTAGTATGGTACTAAACTTGTCATAGAAATCAAGACTTTTTTCTTGATTACCTTAAATAATCCGGGGTTCACTCTCAATGCCTGTGGCACAATCTCTGTTCTGATTAAGCTTCGCATATACCTTGAGTCACTGTTTCCAGGATCTACAACATACGGTACGTTCTTGCGGTCACACCAGCTAAGAAGTGTAGTCTTAGTAGTCGTAATAAATGGTCTAATGATATTCGGCTCACGAGAGTACGGGATCAACCTCGGCTCTCCGTTAAGTGCCGTGAAGATCCAATTCTCAACTTGATCATCTAATGTATGTGCAGTGATGATCGGCGCACTTCCTACTTGCATTGTAATACTCGCAAAGAAGTCGTAGCGCATGTTCCTCCAGTATTCTTCTGGAGACTCATCAGAATTTCTCTCGCGCTTCTTCTCGCCAATAACGAGGGGGATCGACCTCTCAAGACAATACCCTTCAATAAACTTACGAGCTTCTTCTCCATGCTCTGTTCCGTGATCGAAATGAGCCGCAACTACCTCGCGGTTACCACGAGATAAAAAGTCCAAAACGGCCATGCTGTCTGATCCGCCGCTAACAGCGATATACACTTTCTTAGGAATCTTCCCTAAAATATGCAGCATTTTCGCCCTTCCTCTTCTGGTATCATATTTACATGACTAAAATGTGTAATGAAGTCTCAAAACTACACCCGAGAAAATCTTAATCCCAGGGCGTATCTCCAAGCTATCCTTGCATTACCCTTCGCCTTTTCTTTTTATCTCAAAAGATAGTTTTCCTGAGACTTATCGCTTCAGCCCCTATTACTTTTCAGAGATCCATATGGAGGTAAAGATGAAAAAACTTTCATTAGCTGTCATTACACTGATAATACTTCTTTCTCTCTTCTCATGTATACAACCAGTAGACGCTGACATATCTCGATTCATTAATTACTGGTATGAACCAATATATAATGAAACAGAGCATGGCGACACTCTAGAGTCTATATATGGATATGTTTGTCTTGTAGTCCAAGAGGACGGCAGAGCTTTAATGAAAAGTGAGAATTACGGCATCGAAGGGCCGTACGACTGGTGCATCAACGACGATGGAACATTAACCATCAATGGCCATGATTCATCGATAGCTTATATCGGTGAAGACGAATGGAGTATCCAACTTCAAACAGACTTGATTACTATCGACGGTGTCTTCGTTCCATGCTATTCAGATCACTTTGGTGACGAAGAGCCGTACTACGGAACACTTGATGCCCTCGCTTGTGAAGCTTAACCTGGGTGCCATTAGAATAATAGCATTAAATCTAAAGTTGCTGTTAGCACCCTAAAGCCTCAATCGTCACAGATATGAAGAGAGCCGATAAAAGGCTTGTTAACTTTGATGACGCATTCGCATCCATAGCATAAGCGATAACGTTTGCTGCCAATCGTTACGATGCCTCCGACCCTTAGTCGCTTAAGCTCTTCACTGGTAAACATAGCTAGTGATGCCATCTTACTCTCCGCTGATATCAACCACTAGAGGCTCAACATTCAGACGGAACGGCTGGTCGCTAAACAGATAGTCGCCACTCCACTGGTAATACTGACCAGAGGTCGACCAAAAGTAAACGTAAGGCAGAGAGCCGCCACCACTCCAGGTTCCTTCATCAGAAGGGGTCGGAGCAGTACGACCTTCATAAGTCCGCTCATATGGCTTGGTAAGACGCTTACCACCAGATGTAAGCTTGCCGTCTGTAGCCACATAGTAAATAGGCTGGCCTGCATCATTCAAAAGAAGAACGTAACCAATCAGACCCGGTGCAGAAGTAAGCTTCAAACGCTTCTGGATATTCTCAATCTCTGCATTCTCGGTAAAAGAAACCTGCTCAGCAGCTTCCTGAGCCTTAGCTGACTGAACCTCAGCAGTAGTAGGCGGCGGCAACTCGCAAGCAGATAGACAAGTGGCAACAGCCACGGCGGCAAAAACTCGATACATTGTTTACTCCTAATCGCAAACAGTTAGAGACAAACGGCCAGGAACATCACGTCCCTGAAAAATACTTACGTTTGCCTTAGAGGCATTAGCATTATAATCAGCCACCATGTTTCGACATGATTGCTGCATACCAGTAAGTTCCATACGAAGACGGAACTTCTCATCAGGATCAGTCTCTTCTGCGAGATAACTCTTATGAGTTTCAATTAGCGGACGCTTTGCCTCTACAGCATTGTAGGTATCGTAGAACCACTCGTAATTGTGGATCATATTATCGGCATCAAAGGTTCGCTCAGCTACACCGCATCCGGTGAGCAAAGTGGCAGCAAGAATAAACATTCGCATTTTGTATCCTTATGTTTTAGAATTCACGGTCGGCACAAGCGTCGGTCACATTACTACCAGACTCCGCATCGATAGTTCCGATCATCATTCCTTGAGAGAAGACTCCGCGCACCTTGCGAGACTCGATGGTAAAATCACCACACTCGTGTCCTTCCTGACAAACTGCAACTACATCACCAACATCATAAACGTTAGTAAAATTAGCACAAACCTGCAAAACAGGTTCCGCTATAGTAGAGCGCAGAGTATAGACCCAAAGCCTATCAGCCTTTGGATGCCTTTCCTTAGTTAAAACTGTCATGGCACGAACCATCTTATACCTCGATTTCTTCAGTGGTCTCTTCTTCTGAATTATCAGTTGAGAGATAGAATGGATTTTCGATATCACCAGAAGTGAAACGTACCTCCAGATAGTCACCTGGAATATCGAAATCACAAATGTTTTTATTTTCATCAATGATGCGCATCTTGTGAACGCGCCCATTGGGTCCGCTTATAATTGGCATAACCTTGAAGAGGCCAAGCGGAGTAATGCCGGCGTAACCAATCGCTTCGGCATAAATATCTTGCCACTCACGAGACGTAACTAGCTCATTACTGTTGATGATAAATACCGTGTTGCTCTCGCCGGTCACCTTCTTTTGCCAATCCGTAATAGTCTCACGATAACCAAGCATAAGCGGCTCATCAGAGGTGCGATCCCAGATAACAAAGACCTTCCGAGAAGCCTCGGTCTTGTCCGCAAACAAGTCAGTTAGCCATTTGAACATTGCTCGCTCCTGAATGCAGAAAAGACAGAACCTTAGAAGAACTGTCTTTTCAGAAAATACTGGATACACTTTTTAGTTTAAATTACAAGTTTAAAGTTTTTTTAGGTTTGCTGTTCGTATCCAAAATGTACAGGGTATGTTTTTTGTTTTATAAACGTTTGATTGCCGTTCATACCCTTAATGATGCTGCGGACAGGCCACTCTCCTGTACTGTACTGTCCGGGTATCTGCCGGAGTTCTTTAAATTAAACTACCGCAACATAATGTTATTCTCTGGTAAGAGGATGGGGCTAGAGGTGGGAGTTTAACCACACGAATCCTCGTCCTTATGACGAGAGCCTTCACACTTGGCTACTCCAGCATAAATGGTATTCGGAACAGGAATTTAACCATGTGACCTTTCCAGTGGTTGAACCTTGCGGATTTAGACTGGAACGCTCTGACACTGAGCTATCCGAACATAATAATGATTTCAATGGCGGAACCGGAAGGACTCTCACCTACTTCCTCGCCCTGGTATAGGCGCGTATCGTCTACTTCTACTTCAATTCCATGGTAGAAAGTGTATGATTCGAACAATACCGTCTTCCCATCTTTGCGACAGGTGCGCAGCCACTCCGCTAACTTTCTATACTTTATCCTACTACGGACTTTAATGAGAGTCAAAAGAAATTTTCATTTATTTTGATAGTGGATAAAAAAAAATAAATGGGCCCTTCCATTTCCCTTCGCGTACTCCCGATAGATTATTACGTAATTCATCTACCTTTTCCGTTCGGGTACTCTTTCCGATTTAATCAGATTGGATTCGAACCAATGACCTGCCGATTGTGACGACTGCTCTACCAGACTGAGCTACTGATACCCATGTAAATATTTATGAGACACGCAACTACGTATGCCTCATAAAAGACAGGATGCATTTATCATTGTGGCCGATGTATACCGCGCCTGTTATTCCGGTTTACCATCCCGGCAGGTTAGCGGCACTGATCACGCAACTAGTTCTACTGGAGAACTTCCTTGCTGCCCCGAGGTCAGTCGCCTGACCTTCAAAGTACCTTAGGACCGTTATTGTGATAAAGTTGTGCTGTTAACATCCTTTAAGAGTTTATATTAAAATGATAAATCCAAACAAAATATACTCATACATTTCCCACATCTTTACTGCCCCTTAATTCCAACGCAGGTAGTCTTAAGTGGCTGCCATAGCCAGCCGGAAGGACACTCCACATTCTCTACGTGAGAAACGGTTCCATTCTTTAGACTAATATTACAACGGACTCGTCCATTGTTATCACTGTCTCCAGACTCACACTTAATGTTCTGGACAGTTTCGGCTGGAAAATTATCAGCGGCATACTCACCAGCATAGCCCTCTGCCTTATTGGTATTGGCACAGCCAGCTAGCATTAGCGCAGAAAGAATTACAACAAATCGCATTTTTATTTTCCTCTTTGTTAAATGGTAGTACGGGCTGGATTCGAACCAGCATCAATTTTGATAAACAGACGGGCTGTCACTTGCTATGCAAGAAGGAAGCGCGAACTTACCAAGCCTGTATCAAAACACCCTATCCTAATCAGGAACACTTCGTACTAAATTATTTACTATTTTCTAATCGTAGTTGCTCATGAATCTCAGCAGTTAGTTCTACGCTGGCAGGTACGTGGTTTAATTTTGTATCGAATGTATAAACTCGTAGACAGTTGATACAAATAGTTACATCACCCGCGCCAGGGCAGCCATCACCGCTAATTGCATTTAGTCGAACTCCACACGGGCAATCGTGCGGTGCCGCAATCATTGGTATAACCTGCTTCATTCTTTTCAACCTTCCCTATGGTAGAGTCAACAGGATTCGAACCTATATTTCTTCACCCTAAAGGCTTATCCAATAAAGGACCACTCAGCGTGGCGCGTATTGCCATTGATACGATAACTCTAAATATGCAGGGACTAGAATTATCACCCTGCTGTGTGTCCATATTTCATCGCCCATCTAGAACTCAATCTAGTAGACATACACTTTGTAGCTAGTTTCGTTTACTCTCGCGCCCGGTGATCAGCCGGGATTTTATGGTGGGGCCACTAGGATTTGAACCTAGAACATTCCGCTTCACGTTTGTGCCAGTTTCCTGACTCCGTGGACTATATCATCACCCTCGTCATTACACGTTAGGGTGGAGGGCGCTAATGCTGTATTACGATAGAAGATCGTCTATCCCCAGCTAGTCTCTGCACCTTCCGATCACGCTTGACCGGCTTGGCTCAGGATTGTCATAGAAGCCCATAAGTTTTTGCCCATTTTCTAACAGCATTATCACTAACGCCATACTTTCTGCCCATTGCAAGCCAGCTTATATTGTCCATATCTTGTTTGAGCTGAGACTTGCTTGGTCTTTCAACCTTTCTAAAGTCTAAGCCACGACATTTATTAGAACAATAAAACTTTTCTTTTGCTTGTAATGTTTTTTCGCATATTTTGCAAAAACTATTTGGTGTTCTTACTCCCTTAGATTTCCCTGAATTCACCCTCTTAACGTATTCAGTCTCCTTAAATACGCCACCATTATCCAGCCAATTATGTAATTTTGTATGCATCGCTCTTGAAAGAACTAATAGATTTTCTTTACGATTATTAGATCGGTCACCATCTAAGTGATGGACAACTTCATCCTCAAAAAGCATTCTTCCTAAAAATTCTTCTGCTATCACAATATGCTCATACACATAGCCTTCCCAATTTTCACTGGTCATTGCTCTATGATATTTTGGCATATACATGACACGATAGTCATTCAATATTCTAACTGACTTTACCTTGATTTTGGTCATTGTACTTTCCTCCTAAAAGGATTATACGCAGACTCGAACCTAAAATCAAGGTTCAGATGAGGCGGCTACTCTGACCTGATTGAGTTATGGCCCCATAACTAAAGAACAATTTAAGTGTCACGATTTCTCCACACTTACTACATTATATCTGTAGCTTGACGCTATACGTTTGCACGCACATGCGCCTACTCGAATCTTACCCTCCAAAATTTCTTTTTGCAAGAAAAGTTATTCGATAAGAAGTGTTGCTCATTACCTTCGCTTCATTACCATCGGCCTATCTTGAATTTCAACATCGCCCATCGCAGACGCACCTACCCGATCAAAAGTTCCGCGCAATACTTCGTAAGTGTATCGATAAAGCTTCCGAATGGGATCGTTAATTAGAGTCCAGACCATAGAAACTGGCCACCAGGCCATCCATGTAATGATCTTTCGCTTATGATCCCGAGCCTTAACTGGAAACTTACGACCCCATTCGACTCCATGTCCATCCCACCAGATAGCAAGATAGTCATCCGGGATAGCCTTTGCACTCTCCCATTCCTCATATCCTTTGCCACGCAAGAAACTTCTGACGGAATCTAGGTAATCATCACGAATGTTACGGACGAAGAACCACCACTTGGGATATGCCCATAACACTCCGGCAACAAGATATCCAAGAACCACAAGAACAATCGTCAGAGGATTGGCAATAACAGTCGCAAAGACAGCAATACCAAATACAAACTCTGCGACTAGAGCGGTCGCTGCAAGCAAGAATGTCGCCACAAATGGGCTTTCTGTTTCTGCACACCACATAAGTGCTGCTACGTCAATCAACAGAAGCGCCCAGAGCCATAAGCTCAATCCAAGTACAATCACTGTATCCCCTTATTACATCTTAACAACATCGCCAGACCAATCAGAATAGTGAACCCTTCTGATCCCAGCTTCTTTGATATGTCGTTGACACTCAGAACACGGCTTAGCCATAGAAAGATTGCCGTTAGCCTTATACCGCAAGACGATAAGATCGTCACCCGGCTTAGCAAAACGCAATACATCCATTTCAGCATGGAGAGAGTGAACCTCTCTTGGCCCAGCAGAATAGACTCTACCAAAACGCGGATGAGTCTTGGATGAATTTGTACCATACCTCACAATATGCTTTCCTCTCTTGAGGATCGCAACCAAGTGAAAAACATGGCCGTTATTCATGGCAACGTCCTTAGCCTTTCTAAGCGTAGAAGCATTCATATCTACTACTATCCGCGTATAGTGTATGGAGAACTGACAAATGCCTGCCCCAACTTCAATTACAATAGAAGGACAAACTTTTACTTCTTTAGCTAAAGCTGCCAAATACTATAATCTGCCTGCTTATAATGTACGTCACCGTATAAGGGCCGGATGGACAATACGTCAGTCTTTTGGTATTGATCCATCACCAAAGCGGGACTCTGCATCAAAAGAAATATGTGTAAATGGACACAGTTTTGACTCTATAGCATCTGCCGCCGAATATTTTAATATGTCAAAATCTACAGTCACGCAAAGATTAAGATCCGGACTAACTCCCAAACAAGCTCTCGGTATATCACCTATGCCAGAAGGTTATCGGCTTACAAAAGCCGAGCGGGATTCCCTTTCTTCAAAAGAATTAAAGTCTGGTAAACGCACATGTAAACGATGTAACAAGACGCAAGATTTTACTTCATTTTGGAAGTCTACCGCAAGCAGAAATGGCAGAGAGGCTCTATGCGCTAATTGTAAAAATGAAAAAAGAGAGCGCAATTTATATGGTATAAGTAGACGTGAATTACTAGAGTTGCAAGACTCATGTATTTGTGGTGCCACTACATCAACTAACGGCCTGCCGCTTCATATTGATCATGACCATACTACCGGTAAAGTTAGAGGATTACTTTGCTCAAACTGTAATCATGCGCTAGGTAAAGTAAAAGATGACATAAATATTTTGGCGGGATTAATTATCTATTTATTAAAAACAGAATCATCACCAGATAAGATGAATGATATTATTAACCTATTGAGCGAGAGTCTCTGTGACAAGTCTTAATCTCGTATCGGACAATTACCCTCCGATTTTTTTTAATGAGACAGAGAAGACATGGCGCGAACACCCGGCCCTCTCTGGCCTCACCAAGATATTGTTATCAACTTTTTGCCGCCATAGCGGCGAGGGTTATCAGACCTCTTCACTACCCGCAGCAATTTGAGAACGAATGCTCTCGGCGCTCGCCATCACACTCTCAGATGCTTCGCTTAGCAAGCCAACTACAGCAGCGAATTCACCCTGAGATAGTCTGGTCGGCTTAGAGCCTCTGCCACCCTTGACTCTGAAGGAAATAGTGCCCTCTGGGTCAACGCTAATGGTTTCGTGAACCATTTCAGCAGGACTTCTTTCTTCGCTAGACTCACTTACACCATTGGTAACGTAGAATTCCAAAGCGTTAATGAACTCACCGTACTGTTCGACCGGCATAGAAACCGGAGCAGTACCGCGACCTCTTGCGGTATGGAAAGAAACCACTACATCGCCATTATCAGTTGAACCAACTTCAATGGTACGACGTACAGTGTCAAGTGCGGAACTTGGTAGGTTAGTAAAAATTTTCATCTGTATCGACTCCTTAGAGTTTAAAGCCGTAAATAATTTCACGCTTTAAATATGTAATAAACTTGAAACACTTTTATACCCTTATCTGTAAAGGTTTTGTATCCAAGTTAAATAATGGAAACAGGAGAGTTGATCTCTCCTATCTCACCCGAAAGGGTTTAGGCCTTAGCCCTTCCCCTCATTTCTTTTCGGACAGTTTTTCGGATTGCTGCCACGTCCACTGGCTCAGGAACCAATCCGGCCTCCTGTTGGGCCTTAACATAGCTCTCCAGATCGCCCTCTTCGATATAAGAAGGAATGTCCTCAGGCTTAAGCCCGAACTGAGCAGGCTTTAATTCATAAGCTTGTCGCTGCTTTTCAAGTACGCGTTCGTTGACCAGCTTATCTTCACGCCACTTGTTAACCTTGATGCCAAGATTTGATACCTTAACAACTGGCTGGTAGATTAGGAAGTGAATAACTCCCATCAGCAAAACTAGCTCTCCAAATGGAGGCACTAGGAACGCAGCTTTGTTTGCGCTCTTTGCGATGTTTACACCTTCTGTTGCGGCATAGAAGAAACCAATGATACACCGTGATAGAATCAGATATCCTACCACTGACAACGCGATCACTCCTGGCGTCATTACGCATCCCTCTTTTCAAATGTTTACTACGGCATTTCTTCGGGATGCTCTCCCGCCGTCAAGATTGTATTACCTGCGGATTTTTATTTATCAGTCAACTGTTAAGACGCTGTTCTTATAGCTTTCAGCTTCATTCTTTTCATCACTGACAACACATTCATCTGCTCTGATCATAATCATCAATGTAATTAGATTCGGACAATGGGTGTCATCAATGACAACGTTTGATTTCGCAAATGGATCAGAAGGATCTCCATAATACATTTCGGCTACCACACTATTAACTTTTTCATAAACAACAATGAATCCTGCATTCTTTGCAAAGTCATCAAAGTTATGAGGATCACGACTAATACTAATATAGAATCTTTTAACATTCTTTGCAGGGCGTTTAGCCAGTTTATCTATAGTTTTTCTTTCCCGCCTTATCATGCGTTTAATTGCACGACCTTTCCTTCTAAGGCTGGCAATCTCTACTTTAAATCTATCTATCTTTCGTTTGTTCTCATCAGATAAATAACGCAGGCCCTTGTTTAGTCCAACCCTATTGATTGCTTCTTCTGCCGCTCTTATCTTATCACCAATGACATAATATTCTGATACCAGAATCTCTATCTCACCGCGTCTTTCCTTAAAGTCTAAGCGTCGCCACAATAATTGATGATCCATTGTTAGCGACAGAGCAGTAATCATCATGGATGCGAACCACTTCTCGTTATTATTCATCAGATCGGTCGCTTCTTGCTCTCTAGAATTTGATACGAGGCATCAGATGGATCATATGGAATTACTCCCCATCCTCTTAGTCGTTGGTTACTTACGCTGGAGCTATCTCTGTTGTTCCAAAGCTGACCCTCTCGCGCTTCAATGGTTCCACCTATATCTTGAGTCTCATTGTCTGAGGCATCATGTAGAATAATCTTGTAATGACTGACGCAAAATACATCAGTCTTTCCCATTCCTTGAATGTAAGTACCGAACATCGCATCATCAATTCTCTTAGCTTCAGCTACGGCATCTTCTTCTGTAGAAGTAAATGACTTTGTATAAAGAATCTCATGGTCTTTGCTACCGTCATAATACTTATAAGGCTTATGCCTCTTCCACTTAGGTCCAGTCTGAGCATTCCTTTCTGGAGCACGAGACTTTCCTCGTACTACCTGAGCTACTAAAATTACCCATCGCTTTTTCATGTTACACCCAATCTACAACATCATTTTCTTCAATGGTCACAATCTCACGACTTGGCATGATGATTGCAGTTAGCTTGCCGAGAGATCTAGTACCACACCCTGTATCTAATGCCACGTAATGATCTCTAACGATAGCGTCAGTCCTGATGGAATGTCCAAAGACCTGTGTTGCTCCGTCTCTAAATTGATATAGATCATCTTCCTTATAACCTGGGCGATTAACCTCTCCTAAACTATTTGTATGAGGATATCTCGGCCTCGCCCAAATAAGAAGATCCATTGTTCTTCGATACTTTAGGAAGTGAAGCATTAGCTCATCATCATTTGATGATACAGATAGAAAGCTATTGGCCGCCGGATTAGTAAGGCCCGCATGTAGAATCCAGTATACCTCTCCAGAGTCAAGTACAACCTTTCTATAGAAGGGAAGGTCCTTTAACCAGTCTTTATGATCCTGAGGAACCATTTGATATATTTCTTCAGCTATATCTGCCGTTGAGGCCCCTCTTTGAAAGCCGGTGGCCGAGGTTGCTCCATATGATAAAGCAGTATGAGTGCCACCCATTACCGGGGCTAAGGCAAAAGAGTCGAATTGCATGTTAACGCATAATCGTCTAAGCCAATCATCATGGTTTCCAACGACCGCTTCTATGCCATTGTCTATACAGTATTGAATTACTCCTGCTGAATCTGGACCTCGATCAACAAGGTCGCCGCAAGAGTAAAGAGGAATGTCCCCATGTAAATCTTTAATCTTCTTATGAAGAGCCTCTAACATGTCACTTCTACCGTGCGTATCTCCAAATATACCAATTACCTTTGCCATACTCTCTCCATAGTCTCATCAAACCTCTTTCTTTTTAATCCAAATTCCACATCATGATGTATCCAATTTAAAAAAGAAATAACTTCTGCTTTCTTAGTAATTCTTAACCTAGAACTATTGCCATGCAAAGATTTACTTTTATTATATTTTGGTTTTATACCAATGGCTTTAAATATATTTTCTGCATCTGATATACCGAAGATCAAACTAATTCTTTCCTCTTAATACTCCTAAGTTCCATATAGCCTCTTCCTTCTGTTTATCAGTTAGATCATCAAATATTTCTTCAAAACTAATATCTACCCTTACGTGCGATAAAGTCAACTGCTTCCAGGTGACTCCGTTCCCGCTGCCATGAGGCGATAAGAAGTAATCTGTTCCTATTATCCTATAGGCCGGATATTCGGTTATCCAAGGATTCTCAATCGGCTCCATAAATGAAAGACTTGAAATTTCATTAGGATAATCCAAATATATATTTCTAACCAGCCCTCTTGGCTTTGAGTCCATTCCATTGGAGATCTGAATAGAAATCCAGTCATCCCATATTTGAACCTCGTACTCATCTTTAGGACCATGATAAGTATAAAGATATATACCACGAACACCGTTCTTATGATCAAATAAGAGCTTCTTAAAGAAGCGGCGTCGGATGCGGCGCCTCTTAGAATCCATTTCCCCTACCTAAATATTATACCGTACAAATAAATATTACTCACAAAGTCCAGTGGGATCTTCTATTTCTGCCATATGCCGATTGCATCTTTTGCAAAGAAAATCTTCACCAAACTTGTGCGAAACTAATGCGACCTCTTCTACGAAGATACGAAGAGTTTTCCTTGGTTGCCCTCTAGAATCTTTAATGACCATAACTCCATCTTCATACGAATATGAGGCGCCAGTGTTAGTACCCATAGAGTCAGTCTTCTTATCTCGTACAATTGTATTAAAGATGACTTCTGCTGGAATTGCTTTGAATAACCGCTTCGGAGTAGCATGTTTAATAGCACGCATAGACGATGGTTGCTTCGGAAAAAACCCTGCATCAGCAGTCCAGACAACACGACCCTTTTGATTTGTTATATAAGATAGAGTATGACCTATTACATCACGCAAGTACCACTTTACAGCGGCAGGTAAATCTTTGAAATTACCTTCTTGAATTTGTTTGTCTGAGTATGTTCCGACAAAATATTCAGCCATTTGCTCCTCGCTCTAGAACCTCTTTTAGCTTGTACAAATGATTGAGAGCTTCCTCGGTTACATCATCTACATCATCGTTACGACCAATATTCTTGAGAGTTTCCTCAACAATCTCTGCTACAGAAATTAAACCTCTTAGGTGTCGTTCAGTATCACTCGTCATCTATTATCCTTTGCATCATATTCTAGGTTTGCCAACCTATCAACTACTTCTTCTGCTAGATCAAGTGTTGTCAATTCTTCTTCTCGTACCTTCTTAGAAGAGTATCCAAGAGAACGTCTAAGCACTTCAGTTATCTCATGATTCTTGTCGGTCATTACTTCTATCTTTGACTCAAGCTCTTCTACTTCAGATTGCTTAAGCGGAAAGGTAACCGTCTTGTACCACTTAGCCATGTACTTCCATACATAATGAATGATAATAATTAAAAGAGTCGCTCCCGCAGTAAATGCTATGGCCCAAAGTATCGACTGAATCATGTGATATCCCAATTTGGACGGATAGCCACGCCTCTATTGAAGCGAGGAAGCCCATCGTTGGTATATCCATTAAACTGCACCTTGAGCATCTTGCCGATATAAGTATCGAGATTTTCAAGATACTCTGCTCGCTGCTCGTAAGTGCCGGTTGGGCGAGATTCAAACTCAATACCACTCTGCGTCACACATAAGAACACTACAGTCCCCGCATCCTTTCCGGTGGCTTCACGTCCTCCAACAACTTCGAACTCATCCTCATCAAAGTCCTTGACCTTTAACAGATCATCACTTCGATCATCATAGCCATAAACTCCATCTTTGTTACGAATCATCGCACCTTCGTATGGAAGATCCTGACTTGTCCACTTTTCAAATAGCTCCATCAACTCATCGGCACTATTGACAATAAAAGTAGGAACGATCTTAACTCGCTCTGTCCCTACCAAAGTCTTGTCAATGAACGCTGGCTTGTAGAACCGCTCATAAAAGGTTGCTTCCGGCTTTTCTGGAATTGGCCTATCGTAAACATGATATTCTAACAGATCTGTATCACTTCGCCACTTCTTTACCGACGCAGAAATGCGCTGGAAGTCGGCTTCGTTCGATGGACTTCTCCAATCGTGTCGATACAATTCTCCGTCTCGGCATTCAGACGGACCCATAACGGTTTCTAGCTCAGCAATAATCAGATGAGGAACGGCGAACTTCTTTCGCGCTCTTGACCATAGAACAACAGCGTCACCGCCGCGTCGCCCTGAGACGCATCTAAAGCCGTCTAGCTTAGGCTGAACATAAGCCGGAAACTTAATATGCTTAGCCTTTTTCTCCCACTTATCAGCAAGCATCGGAAGAAAGTTCTCAAGCTCCCACGCCCAAGGAATATTGTCAGGATCTTCTACATATCCCTTATCAATCTGCTTATTCCATTTGCTCTGAGCTTCAGAAGAAGCCTGCTCAAAAGTAGTGGTCTCGTTGGCCTTACCAAGATTTTTTCCAACCTTGATATGCTTAGGGCTTACCTGCTTCTTACCGTCACGCAAACCATGAGTAACAACATACTGAGCAGTACCATCAAACAAATCTTCTGAGTAGACCGACCATTGTTTAGTCCGTCCTTTAGAATCACGAGCGAATAGTGTAGGTAATTTCAATTTGCCTCCTGTTCATCGTCGGTAGCAATATGCCGTTCGACATCAATAAGTATTTTGATCTCAGTAGTGATCGAATTAATTATGTGTCGCACCAAATAAAATGGCCAATTAAATGGAAAGAAGAGCATGGTTCTAAACTCTTTCTGAGCTTCCAATGCCGCTTCTTTAGACGGCCTGTTTAGATATCTATTTCGTGCACACAGATAATTCTGCATACTCTCTATGAAAATCATGAGTGACACAAACGAATAGACCACCCCTGTCACAATTAAAAGCGAAACCATCTTACTCTCCGGGAATAGTCTCGGGGAAAACAATTTCGTCACACATAATGCGGACTGCACCCCAAGCAATTACAGCATTCTGCTGCTCAGCCCATGCATTTAAGATTCCCATTACAAGAGGAGGAGTAAAAGCGTCAGCCATTCCCTCTGGAAAGTCCTTTGGATCAATCTTGGCTGAAGTCCGCATAGACGTGCCACTCTCTAGATTCAAAGTAAATCCATAAAGAGTATCCTCTGCAAAAGCCGCAAGCAAAATTCCCTGACCTGCCGAACCAGAGCGAACAGCGTCAATCATACTTTCAATGATCGCTATGCCCTTTTCGATATCCTGCTCACTGTCATTGACCATGCCGGGAATACTCAATGGTACGTCAATGGTAGATCTATCAGCATTAAGATCTAGCTCACGAAGCCCCTTAAGATCGGCTTCCGCCTGCTCAATAAAACCCTTTCTCACTTCCTCATCCGCAGGTGGCACTGTCCAAAGTACTGATCCTGCAACATCGTCTAGGTGGTCCATTCTTACCTCATAATTCATTCATGTTAACATTTGTATACTGGACAGACAAGACCTGCGGATCTACAATTCTATAAACCTTGCCTTGACAATCCGAAAAGTATCTGTAACCAAGATCCGCCGCAATCTCTGCGAATCTTACTAACTTTATTATACCCTTTATTTGCCTCATATCGTGCACCTGTTCTCTTGAAAAGAACTCAGTACCTCTAATGTTTTTGATAGCTGCATGAGTAACACTACCAAAGGTTTCATGCGTCATGAACCCATCTAGTCCGCTTGCATAACTGCACGCCTCTGGATACGATCCAAACACACCATCCAAGTAATCTCCGTCCGGTCCAAAGATGAACCATACCTCTGAGCCGAGTATATTTTCTGGGGCCTCATTAAATAGAGCACACAGAACATTGCTTCGTGTTAGAAATGACATAGCAAGTCCCTTGCCATAAACCTATGAAGACATTACTCTTTGAAATTTCTTTCTAGCTCACCTTATGGTCGTCCTATATGTCTCTGCATTTCCTCAACATCAAGCTCCATCTTAAACTTTGGCTTTCCATCCAGCGGTAAGGTATGCTCTTTCGAAATATTAACAACTAGTCCTGGATCATTCTGCATTTGTTCCCAGGACACGTTGCCTGGCCTGTCCCACTCTTCATAATCTCTATTGACAGCGTAATACAGGTTGTGTTCGTGGATTTTGCCGCCAAAGCTGATCTGCTCTCCGTCAGACAGCCGAACAGACACACTCGTGTTGCTTATTCTGGCTCTTCCGATAAAGATGTACTGGTGATGGAAGGGTCCATATCTTCTATAGAATCTCGACATAATTTCCTGCCAACAAAGCTCCATATTTTTGGCCAAATTAACTCAAATATGTAGTGAGCTATTATCATCACAATGTTCAATGCAATAACCAGTCCTACTACTTGAAATACTTCTCCAATAAATATAAGTGTGACTAAGGTTCCTAATGGTATGGAGATTAAAAATCTCCATACCATAATCTTTACAAAGGATTCTTTATCTACTATTTTCATCCCGCTCCTACTTTAAAATAGCAAAAAGTAAGAGAGAGTTTACTCTGCCGGGGTAGACTCTTCATCCGAATCAGGGCAGGCGCAAGTGATCACAACCTTATCTCGCTGATCTTCTTCAAGCTCTTTAACGATCTCATAAGAAGCCTCAGCCCCCGCATCACAAATAAGGCTGGTTGAATTTCCATTAGAAGGCATTGTCTTTACATAGACCCTTTCATTACAGGTGGCTGGGCCAGTACATGAGGCAGCACAACTTGGAAAGAGAAACATAAATGCGGCTAGTAGCATTACAATGCTAACTCCTACCGCAAAAATTTGCATGGCTTGTTCCATTTTAATACCTACTGATTTTCGATGTGATAGCCGTCGGGAACTACGATCTGCACAGCCGGACATTCGGGCGTCGCATCTGTGACCGGAGAGAAGAAGCCTCCCCAGTACAGAATACCCACCGTAATGATCGCGGCAAAGATCGTTGAGCCAAAACTTGTACGTTCGGGCTGGCCGTCCTTAATGAGCGAAATTACTAGACCGACGGCCATAAGAACAATATAAATAATTGCAGGTGTGGACATTAAAACCTCAAGCTGGAATGAAGCAGCAAATATACATAGCCATAGCTGCCAAAGATGAAAGTACGACTGGCCACTCATGATTCTCGTAAGCGTCAAATCCGGTGATTATAACCCCGATGGCCCCAAGCATCATTACAACCATCAAAGCTGCTGTGCCAATCGGGGACATAAGAATTGAGTAAATCAAGAATTCCATTTCAATCCTCCTCGTCGTCCGTGAGACCGGAAATAAATCGCTCAGTCAACTCACCAAGATAGTTGAAGCTGGCCGGAACTACATTACAAAAGAATAGGTAAAGAAGCACACAGGCGGCATAAAGCTCGACTGCTCCCGGACAGAATCCAACCACCCAAAGCAGAGTAGCCAGACCTGACATATCCTCATGAGTAGTATAACGATTCTTTAGGCTCTTTACATAATTTTACTTCCACTTTCGATAGTAGAATGCAGCAGCAAAGGTGCTTCCAATTCGAGAAAGGATATACCAAATGATTAGGACCGCGTTCATGTTCTCTCCTTTAGAGAATAAGGTATGCTACCAGATAGAGTACGCAAGTCAGGAGGCTGCACGCGAATGCTAACACACCCATGCCAGCCCAAGCTTTATGCTGCTTCTTATCTGTCTTTGGAATGAAGTCCCAGCAATACTTCAACATATGTACATTGAAGAGGGCCAGAGCAACAAGAAAAATTAGTCCAAGAATTTCAATCATTTAATATCTCCATACACTCTTCCATCTTAACCCTTTTTCTATCCAGTCCGATACCAAGATTGCCCTGACCGTACATTAGATTATAAGCGTGTATAATGTTTTTCTTTTTTCCTGTACGCCAACTGCTATGGCTATGACCATTATTTCTTTTTATTCTTGATATATTTCCATCACTTAGCATGGACATAAATGACCAGTCTTGCTCGTAGGAACTTGAGAATGATAGTTGCTTTATTTTTTTATTATAATAGAAATTTCCATCGCCATCAAAATATCCTCTCCACCAAAACCCCCTTAGTTTATCTGGTATACCATCTATAACCTTTGCTGGAGAAGCGTATTGTTTTATATGAAAATCTTTATTAATCATCCATGCGTGGAATGCTCTATTTTTAATATACAATGTAGCCTGAGGCTTTCGGCCGTCTCTTGTTCTGCTGGAATAAAGCCAATCTCCCGTCTTTAAAAATATCGGCTTTATTTTATCAATATCTTTTTTAACGCACTCTATACTAAATCTGGCTGTATGATTCATAAAGTAACCGTCTGCCCAAATCATTCCAAGCACATAGGCACTCTCTGGTGTCTCTCCAACCAAATTCTTTAGACTGTTAATATCTTTTTGACTTGGAGATCCAATTAGGCCAGGGGGCCTATCTCTTCTTAATAAGTGATAGCTATGCCTGCATAATCTGCAACAATAGCTTATGTTATTTGATCTTGACTGATCTTTATGAAACTCAGATGAGGGTTTTGTTATTTTACACTTTGAGCATTTCTTCATGTAAATATAATACTAAAATATATGAAGAAAGCCAAACTACAATTTATAAAAAAAGCTTCCGTTCTTATCTATTTCTCTAATCCAACCCTCACCATGCAGTCCGCAACAATAGAATCGTGTTCCTGAAATTTTATCTTTTCTTAGAACATGATGATGACCATAAAGCCAACGCTTTGGCTTATATCCATCCGACTGCCAATTCCAAAACATATCGTCAAGCATTCTGACAGTCTTGTTGGAATTTCTACCACGTCTATTAAACTCAACAGACCTCGGTGCCTCGTGAGTTACAATAGTATCGGGTCGCTGATCAAGAACCTTGTCGTAAAAGTCCCTTAAGTCTTTCTGAGTAGGCTCTTCGTCTTTCCACCAGTCAATATTTTCAACAAGCTGGCCTCGATTGGTGGACATAGCTCCACCCATGAATCCGTGAAGCACGCCACCAACCTCAATGATGGAGCCGCGACGAGCATAGAAGACGCCAGAGTCGGGAACCAACTCCAACAAATCACCATCGCTCTCCTGTTCCATTCTGAGCAGGAGGTTCCAATTATCGTGGTTGCCACCAGAAGTAATGATGGGAATTGTCCAGTCGCCTGTGCGTGCCCGTGCGTGTAGGTATTCATCCATGTGGTCAGTATACTTCGGCCACAAGAAGCCAAAGTCACCAACCTGGATAATTGCGGCAGGCTTAATGGTTCTACTTTCAGCTTCTGCTACGACTCTTTTTAAATCACTAACTCTAATGTGTAAATCACCTAAGTATACAAGTCCCATTCTATTATCTCCTTTATTATGCTGGAGGATATCATGCAGACAAGACTTTACCTTATAGGATTCTTTTATGCAGATGGGTGTTTACATACGAAAACTAGTCGAGAAAAACACACCCTGTCTGTCACCATATCTAATAAAGATTCTATTATTACCTATGAATTTAAAAAAATTTTTGGCGGATACCAATATGAAGTGAACAATAATGGTGTAAAATATTCAAGATGGGCCTTAAGAGATCGAGATATTTATAGTGAACTAGAGTTAATGGGATTAACTCCAAGGAAAACATTTACATTACAAATGCCTAAATTGGATGATTATAGAGATTTTATTAGAGGGTACTTTGATGGTGATGGTTCTATCTATCTGTCACAGCATGGTACCATAACATCTGAAATATGGGGAACAAAAGATTTCTTAAGACAAATTTCAGATATATTAGGCGATGAAATAGACTCAGCAATGAAAGTCAAAGTAGTAAAAGGTAAAGGTAAAACGTTTAGATTGAGATTTAATCAGACTCAATCAATTCTTCTTTATAGATGGATGTATTATGATAACTGCTTAAGTCTTGAACGTAAACGAAGAAGATTCGAAAATGGAATAAGACGTGCTAGCAATCTCAAAAGAACCCGATTTATGTGGACCGAATATGAAGATAATTTAATTCGCAAATACTATAAAAAACTCGGACCAGATAAAATTTTATCTAAAATGTTGTTTCCGCGAACTAAAAACTCCATTATGTGTCGCGCCTCTCTCTTAAGAAGAGCTATAGCTTTACCTTGATATGAATACCGCCACTCTTCTTCGCCTTCTGACGAATCTTCTTTGGCGGTCGAGTGTCAACGAAAGTAACTCTGTGACCGCACACACCGCCGTAACCTTCCTTGCGACAGGTATAGCGATGCAGATCATACGAGCGAGGCATACGCGCACGCCGACCGATCACTCCATGAATAGGGCAATGGTACTCGACCTTCCTCTCTTCCTTTAGACCGGTAGTATCATAGTTATGATACGTATGCGAACGCTTGTATCCAACAATTTCATCCATCTTCTTTTGAAAATAAATGTCATGCTTATGTCGGACACCAGTAGTGTGAGCCAACCAAGCGTGAACCATTTCATGGATTAGCGTATCCTTAATTGCCTTGGGATTATCGCCAATCAAACGAGGGTTTAGATCGATCTGCTTCAAGGAGATTTCTCCTCGACGGATGCTGCGCTTGTATCGACAGTAACCTGCGGTAGTCCGCAGACGACTGTTCCAAATAACAGGCAGGTCTTCCGGCAACTCTCCGCCGAAATGCTCGACGTTAAGCTCCAGATACATAGCCTTGATATCAGGGAGTTGCTGGCTCATAACTTTCCGCCTTGTAATTCATTACTGCATGATCACAGAAGTCTTGAATCTTCGCATAGTGGGCATTGTTTCCCCTGAAAGTCTCTACGTAAATCTCATCAACCGGGAGGTACTTAACCTTTGATTCCACAATTCCATGCACCTTTACATCGCCGATGCCCTCTACATGATATGACTGTAGTGAAATAGGATTACAAGTGTACTCTGGCGGCTCATAGATAAAGATGGCATAGCCGAAACCAGTAAGCATCCCTACGACCAGTAGACCAAGGACCCAAGAGATCGGATCAACGTCCATAACTCTATCGAACATATGCTGAAATAGCTTTGCCATTTCTTCCATTGTTAACTCCAACAGTGATAGGCGACTATGCGTAACAGCATAGTCGCCTATCAGTTTCCAGTTGTTTATGACTTGATAGTCGGCGGGGCCAACTTGACCTTGATCCGAATCTGTCCGGGCGTCTTGGGCGTGCGCGGCTTGCGCGTACCAACAGCCTGATACTTCTTGGGACGCTTCGGTGCAGCAAGATCATCCAGAGTATAACCCTGAGCCAAAGCGAGCTTCTGAAGTCGAGGACTCAGAGAGATCGGAGCAATCACATTCGGATTGCTTCCGCGCAACGCTCCATCCCAAGTACCCTCGACACAACACCAGTAGGTGCTGTAAGTCTTGTAATCCTTGCAAAGCCTGAACGATCCGCGATCCGTGTTGACAATGACATTCATTTAATTCTCTCCTAATCGTTGTTCGTAGAATCGTTCTGAGCAGCGATACGAGCCGCACGACGCTCACGCCGCAGTCGCATCCTCTCTTCCTGTGCAGCTTCCCTGTCCAACTCGGCCTGAGTCTTGCGATTCGGCAAAGGCATACTGAGACGCTGAAGATCGTTGAAGACAGAGATCCGAATATCGGGCGTACCGTCTTCCTTCAGAGTAATCTTCCGGTGCTCGCGCCGACGAAGGTTCTTTCCACCTTCCTTTGCAGTCCGAAGAATAGCAACCTTCGTCGGGTCGCCGGAATTCTCAGCCATGAAAGCCTCGATTGCTGCCGCGTCAGCGTCTACATCACAAGTCTTTCCAGAGATATAATCGTACTTCATACGACCAGTCTTGGTTCCGTCGAATTCATGGCTCATTACTGCCTCCTACCCCGAAACGGGAACCCAGGCTAAGCGTCCGGGTGGTTGGTTTTCTTTGCACCTATATATTACCCTTAGATTTTCTTTAATAAGACAGGGAACACACTGGCGCACCAACCGCAGAAGACCTCGATACACAAATCAGCTATGAAGCTTTTGCCGCCTACGCGGCGGCAACTTGGATTGCCTTTTCTAGCTCAGACCTAAATCTCTCAGGTCGGTAAGCTAGATCGGGATTATCCAGTAGAAGCTTTCTAGATGAGGGAGAGTAAATTGTCTCGTTGAAAACTTTAAAGTTTCCTCCACCATACTGCCTGACCATTCTAGGAAAGAACCCTTTGTCTTTTAAGGCGGCTCCCGGATTTTTAAGCAAGTTAACAAAGCGCCAGGCTTTACCGCTTTCCATTCCAGAGGCAATCTCTCTTAGCCTGACCTTCTCTTCTTCAGTCAAGAAGCTTACCTTGTCTCCGACCGATAAATCTAGATCCATTAGACCAAATAGCATATCGAGCTTATGATCATGAAGGTGGCCAATGATAGTTGTCTTAAGAACCTGATCTTCTTTAATTAATTCTCTAATATGCGTTAGAAGACCAAGCTCTTTCATCCAATTCATAGCTTCCAACCAAGATTCTTCTTTCAGGACAATATCCGTAAGTAAACTAGCCAGATGACCTAGAGGTATATTTCTAATCTTATCCGCGTTGCGAAGGATTGCGTCCCTAGTATCAGGAGTTAGTTCATGACGATATCTAATTGCAAATTTAATTACTCGGATCATTCTACTTGGATCATCTTTGAATGTTACGTCAGGGGAAGATGGACATTGCATCCTGCCTTCCATTAGGTCCTTCATTCCGCAACCAGTTAAGTCTAGAATGTCTGCTTTATCTGGGCCGTTAGCTAGGTTAAGCAAACTAATAAGAAGCGTGTTGTATGTTAGCTCTCGCCTAAGCACGTCTTCTTGAATCGTAGATGGCGCAACATCAGTTGGTTTGTATCCACCCTCAGTATAAGATTCAGTTCTGGCATTAGCGACTTCAATAACTTCGCCCTTCATATCCAGACCTTCAAGTACCCATTCTTTGGATACGGTCAGGATTGCTACGCCGTAATTATTAATCGCAATACTAGTGGCCGCAGGGATAGCGGAAGCCACCTGCTCTGCAAACCATGTAGAGTCCTTGCCCAAAGTAACCGAGTCGATTACCACATCAACATCTTTGATTGGACGATCCAAAACAAAGTCTCTAATTGCTCCACCAACAACGTAAGTATTCGATGCTACGTCCTGACCTAGATTGGATGCAACACTCGAGAGAAACCTCATCAAAGCCACGGACTTACGATGCGCCTCACTGTTGGCAACTTTACTTAGTACCATAACCTCTCTCGCTTCCTGGTCTAAGCCAAGAGTTGTGAGTGCATTAATTTGGCTAGAAAAAGAAAGTTATTTTCTCTAGCTTGCGAATGGGGTTACTAAATCATTAACAGTAAGTCCTGCGCGGCGGGCCAAAGATAAAGCATATCTTTGCCACAGTAAGTGCTCTACTGCATGTGCATCACTGTTTAATACAAATTTACACCCAATCGTCTTTGCACGCCTTATAAGATAAACAGGAAGATCAAGTCTTGGGCCATTTATTTCAAGAGCTACGTTGTTTTCAACACATGCTTTAAATAGCTTGTCCCAATCGTCATCTGGAACATCGCGCCTTCCAAGAAGTCTGCCAGTTGGGTGGCCAATAAATTTAACCTTTGGATGCTCCATCGCCTTTATTAGACGCTTAACAGGTTCTTTCGAGTGGCTTTTGTGGATAGATACTATAATGTACTCTTGTTTTTCTATGTCTATACGATTAACAAGCGTCCCGTCTACATTAACTCCGACTTCTGCACCTGCATAAATCTTAATTCCGGTATGCTTTTCAGCCTTCCTAATTTCTAAAATTCTTTTTTCTATATCTTCTGGCATCCATTTATATTGGACCTCAACATGATCAGTAATACCAATAGAAGTAAGCCCTTTTTCTTTTGCCGCAATAGCCATTTCCATTACAGAGTTTTTTGCGTCAGAAGAGTAGGTAGTATGCATATGCCAGTCACTTACAATGTCGTCTTCGGTAACTAAATCAGGAATTTTTTCTAGTAGGTCACTTCCTTCGCGCAACTCAGGAGGGCACCAAGGTAGTCCAAGCTGTGTGTAGATATCATCCTCAGTATACATATCATCAAATCTACTTGGAAGCATATTGAGGCCGTCACTAATTCTTGTCAGTGAATGCTCATTCAAGGTCATGCCACGTTCTAGTGCCCGACGCCGAAGAGAAATATTATGCTCTTTGGAACCGGTAAAGTACGCCATAGCCGGGCCCCATGACTCAGCAGTAGTGAACAACAGATCCATTGTCACAGAGGTACGATGATTAATCGGAATAATAATCCTAGCCTTTTGATCTCCGCGTACTAATTCCTCACCGTATTCCAGGAAGCGATCGATCACAGCTTCACGATCGCTGGCTACGATTACAATGTCCACATCTTTAATCGTTTCTTTTCCACGTCTAACGCTACCAGCAAAGCTGGCGGCTCTTACCCCGGGCATCCAGCGTAAATCTTCTAGGATTGGCTCCACTATTGGGAGTACGTCATAGATGGGGATTCTTCCCTGCGTCTTAAGCGCCAACTTAACGCCGGCCTTAATAGACTTAGCCGTTACTTTGCCTGCATCACAAGCATCAGAAAGTAACTGGACTGTAGTGTACCCCTTCTTGTATAGCTTTAGTGCTGTCTTCATTCCTACACCTGGAACACCAAGCAGGATACGCGATGCAACACCATCAGTATTGGCAGCCTTAAGAGCCTCAAGCTTCTGGCATGTGCCGGTCTTAAGAATCTCCATCATCTTGTCAGCAATAGAGTCGCCCACACCTGATAGACTCTTTAGATCATTGACCGTATCAATCGGAATGTCTAATGATAGAACAGTAGATGCGGCCTTATTATATGCTCTTGCCGGCCAGACATTACCAGCCAATGATTCTAGGTCTGCTAGAAGATTAAGTTGCTCAGCAACTTGCAGATTCTTCTTCTGGATGCTCATCTGTTTATTCTTCCTCATTATTTAAAAAATACTCTACGATTTTTTCGATACCTAGCCCAAAATAGTACATGCCTTTTTCAACTCCCTTAAAGAACGTGTAACCAAACAGGAAAGGGGCAATAAAGAACAGCGCAATTTCCAATAGGAAGCATAGGTTAAACGTTGCTGTAACAATCTTTGATGCATCACCATCACCGGTCTTCTTTACATAGACCATAACATATGATCCAAACCCAACAATGATGGCGCGAGAGATAAGAAACCAGATCATAAAAGCAGTCATTACTATTCCTCTTCTTCGTTAGTTTCATTGGAGCCTGAAAGAAGTCCCGTCAATACCTGGACAGACTGGTCGATAGCCATCCCAAGGTAATGCATTCCCTGACCTAAAAGAAGTCCAGATCCTACAATTGCAGCGGCAGCCAGCCCAAACTCTAAGAATGCCATAACCATAACTGTAATCCATACGTCCTCAAAGTCCCAATCAATATCAGACTTTTTTTGGCTACTTCTATATTGGAAATATGACATCACACAAAAGGCAATTATTTGGTTAACAATAAGCCATAACATTAACAAACTCATTTGTTCTCTCCTAAACTCGTTCTACTTGGCGAGCGTTAGACCTCTTTTGATTTGCCAAAGTAAGCTCTACTTCTACTTGCGCTCTAATCTTTTCCGTTAGGTCATCTGGGAGTCTATCTTCAATCTTGCCCTCTCCAGACTCAAGATAGACAATCTTTTCGATTACTCTTACTTCTGGAACCGGAACGGCAACCTCTATGAATCTAACATCTGGATCTTTCCGTGCAGAAACCGAGGTCCATGCTTTCACAGAAAAGATAATGCTCGCATTTGGCAGATAAATCTTCCCATCTTTATCTGCACGACTCCAGGCAGTATCAATAAAAACTAATTTTGCCTCAGATATAACCTGTTCAGCAGGGCCAGTTAAAAAGGTCGCCCTTGATTGTGAGACCTCCTTACCCGTCGCATTTAGCTCGTCAGAATGCCAAGTCCACTTCCTCTCTTTTACAAGAAACCTCTTCCACGCACCAATTACTCTGACTTCAAAAGATATCTTAACTCGTTGCCCATTTGCAATTCTAGTAATATCCTCGGCCATCCTATCAAAATTCAAATCAGCGTTCGCTTTATAATTAAAAAGAAACGGATCTTCTTCAAACTCACCAGTCGCCGGAGTCATATCAATCGTATGAGTCTTGGCAATTTCAGTCATCTTTGCAAGAGCAGCTTGCGACTCAGTTAGAGAGTCGTTCACCTTATAAAGATACTCTTCCGATGTTTCATACTTTCGTGCAAGAATCTTATTCTCTCTTCGGATCTTCTCTGCCTCACTAGGCCAGACCTTGGTACAGAGATACGTCACACCAATGCCGGCCAGAAACATGACGACAGGAACAATAACAGAAGTCATCTATCTTCCTTCAAGCTTATCGTGGATTTCATCTAGACTATCAGCAACCATCATAGAGTCGCCGTCATAAAAATTAATTAGACACCCTTCGAATTCAAAGCCAGTGTCATGTTCAAACTCCAACTCATCTACGTCTCTGATATCAGATACGCGAATCAACTTCTCTACCGCATAGAATGGGGGATTAGAATCTTCGTCTTCTTCAGCTTTTGTTACTCGTATGAATGTCGGAGTCATCATCGGCTTCCTCTAAAACACAAGAGTTAAATGGTTCTCCCGGAAATTCTTTTAAGAATACATCGGTATGAAACTTTCCCATGATAGTTTTCTCTACTGTGCAAACCCTATTTCCCATTAGTTCAGCAGCACGAGCCCTTTGATAATCGTAGCCACCATTGGCCGATACTCTAACCTTTTGTCCGGGATACAAACTCACTTACCCTCCTCTTCTTTTTCCTTATTTGCCTTGAGCCATTCTAACGAACTAACTACCTGACTCTTATGCGGAGTAAGACGATACTCAAGTCGGTTCTTCCACAGGTCAGACCAACGTGTAGAGGTTGGGAAGGTTAGTTTGATATTTAGGCTCGGTCTTTCTGCCTCAAGCTTCTGCAATAGAGGACAGCTGGGAAAAATATCAGCAGCCTGATTCTTCCACCCATTACCACGCGCTCCATTACAACCGGAACACGTTGGCCTTAGGTTCTTAATATGATCCGTCCCGCCCTTTGACTTCGGAAGAATATGATCAATCGTAGCAAGACCATACTTACTCATATCGTGAGTAGATAGCTTACGATATTCGTTTGTTCTTACCAGCTTGATACCACACCAAAAACATTGATAACCGTAGGCTTCAAGTGTCTGACGCAATAGTGAGTCTTTCGCCATTATTGCCACCGTCTTATTTTCTTTGAAAATATTTTTGCTTTCCCCTTGTCCACTGTAGTACAGTATCTACACTATACAATGGAGGCGCGGGAGACAGAATTTCTCTCCTGTTAGCTATATATACATAATACCATAGGGTCAAAAGAGAAGCCCGATAATAACGCCTGATAGAAAGAGGCTTGTATGGGTAATGATAGTCGAAAAATTCGGAGAATTATACCACTTCTCTTTCGCCCTCTTTGTTACGCTCCTCGGCCCGGCCATTTCCTTACCGTGAATCTCAGGATATAGGCCACCAAGTTGTTGAAGAATGCTACTCTTCGTTCGGTAGCCCTTCCAGGTTGTGATTTTCTTAAAATTATGAAGATCAGTAATGTTGTCAACCAAGAGCTTAAATACCTGTTCTTCATCAACACTCTGATAACGTAAGTGTGATACAAGATAACCAAACTGAGCACAGGTAATATTTTCATTTCGTAAAAGTCTGACCATAAGATGTTCGTCACCATGGCCGGCTCTGGCAATTCTTTTAGCAATCTTAGTAACTTGCTCTCGTCTAAGCACTTCAATTTCAGGCTCAGGCTCAGGTTCGGACTTAATGGCAGTAGGTCGCTCTGTATTATCCAGCAGACCCATAGAGCGCAAATCAGATACGACAGATAAAATGTCATCTACTCCGAGTTCTCGGGCGACAGCCTCCATTTCTTTCTTCTGCTTCATTGCCTTCTTAAGCTCTGCTGCGTTCATCGTTTATTTCCTAGAGCCTGGAGTCCAAAGTCTTTTCGAAATCTTCTTCGTAAATACGAGCACGAACCAGTCGAGTATATTCTTCGTGGTCCTTAGAAATATCTGCCATTGGAATACGAAGAACCGCCTGAGCAATGTTCCACTGATTCTTAGAGGCACGCATCTTCTTTCCGACACCACGGCGACTAAGATAGTAGTCAAAGTCTCGGTTGAAATTAACGCCATAGATTAGCTGCAAGTAATCATTGCTACGCACCTTGAACATTGGAACCACATCAGGGTTCCAGCTTCCGATGGGCTTAACAACCACACCCTCCATCTTCTTATGACCAATGATATTGCTATAGAACTCGTAAGCCTTCTTGATCATTTCGTCAAGATACCTATCGTTCTCAGGTCCTGGTGGATTACCATCGCCATCAAAGCGAAAGGTCATAGCTAGATCGATATCAGATACCATAGAGAATGTCGTATGATCGTCCGGAATCTTTTCTAATCCATCCGAATAAACAATCTTTAGAATATTGAACGGCTTGAAGTGGAGAGGTTCGTCCGCACCATATCGCTTAAGCTGCTTATCAAAGAGATCAATATCTTCTTTGTACTCTTTCAGATCAGGAAGAGACAGAGCGAACAAGGCTTCATACTGAGAAACAATGTGCGCAGGATAGGCGGCCTTGAGGGTTTTACGATCCATCGTTCCCTGATCGATTAAGAACTGATGATAGTTAGGATCTTGAAGAAGCTTTTGAACGTCATCATTGAGACTCGTACTATCTAGATAGGCATGGTGGGCTCGGTGAGAAATCCCGTAACCACCAAAGTCTCTTTCGATTAGTCCGCCGCCAAGTGCATACCAGGGCATTAGCTCGGACTGAACAATGATCAGATCAGCATGAGGAAAAAGCTCATCAAACAGATGGTCATGAAGAGACCTGATAGAGTTAATCATTTCCTCATGGTCTAGTCTGACCGGATAGCCGCGACGAGAATAGAACCGAGACTCGCCAATCTCTCGACGCATATAGATGTCGCAATAAGAGCCCATGTACTTGGGCTGAATAACCACACCCTGTGCACCGTTCTCATAGAAGTATCTGATAGCAGAGTCGAGACTTTCAATCTCGTTGCGATCGACATTCTTAGGAGCAGGTGAAATAGTCGGAGCAAAAAATTGTACTTTTTGACTGATCGCTCGACGGATCCTTCCCTCTTCCTTTGGGGAAAATCTGCGTTTCCAATTCTTACCCATTTACCACCACCTATAATTCTTTTGCTTATCTACAGTATTGAAAAAGCTTCTGCTGCTTTGGTCCCAGGGATACGAAATCAATTTGCGATGCTTCTGTCGGGCGATTTCCCGTGCCCAATTGTAGAAGATAGTTCCGAGGCCCTTACGTCGATGCTCTGGACGAATAAAGACTTGAAATCCTCGGGCTCGATTTATTACAAGGGGATCCCGATTATCATAAATATTGTAATTAAAGGTCCAAGCCCACCCGGCCGCTTTATCATCTTCAAAGGCGATCATAACCTGAACATTTTGATGATCAAGTCTATCATCACGACCATGAATAACATCATCCATACCGGAGTATTGATACAGAATAAGCCTGGTATGATCGACAACGGTTAGTGCCTCTTCAAGTGTCATAACTTCGAATGTCATTGCATCATCCTTGATTGAAGTTGAACTTGACATTGAAGCCGCTCATCTTATGAAACATCTTCTGTGTTTGATAGGCAGCAGAAATCTGCTCCAAAATTGGAGTGGGTCCGGTAATGGTTACCTTTCGTTCCTCGTATTCTGCACCTAACTTATACTTAGCAACTACTTCACTCAGCTTCTCTTCCAACATTTCAGCAGTTACGTGCTCAGGAAAAGTCAGAGTCAACTGTCCGATTTGCATTTAGAATATCCTTTTGCGTTTCTTTCTGAGTGCGGTAAAGGGCAATAGCCTCTGCCCATTTATTCTGGTCACAAAGTGTCTTAACACTTTCAAGCTCAGTTCGCCGCTCAGGGTTTATATTATATGTTTCTAGATCGATCGAAGCCCAATCGCCGTCAGCCTCTGCATCTAAATGTCGCTGGTATGATGTTCCAAACCAGTGAACCTCTTTAATCAGATCAAGCCAGGGAGAACGTAAGTGAAGAGGGAGTAAGCCGTTGTAAGCATCAGGACCAACCCAGCCCCAACCAAGATCATAATGACTACGGCTCCAATGATATGAAGTATCTGGAATCATTAGCGAGTGCGGCTTACGCATCCACTGTAACTTTCCAGCCTCCACGAGCCGGTCAAAATAACTAATTAAAATTGGTGGTAATTCTACTTCCATTTACTTCCTTAGCTCCACTCCAATCGATATATGTTCTTTACCAATCCGATCACCGATCCCAAAGAATTCAGCTTCATACTTTCGAAGCTTGGACTCATCAAGTAGCGCCATAATGTATGACTCAAACTCTTCAGTAGTTAGTTCGAAGTCATGATCGTCATGCCTAAACTGACGATCCAATGCATCAAATCTGTACCATTTATTGAACGAACGATTTGGCGTTGTAATGATCATGCGCCTTGGATTGAATCTTTCAATGGTAGAAACAATCAAGTCCGTCGCCTCCTCAAGCGGCATGTGCTCAATAACCTCAACCATTAGAACCGTGGGATCATCATAGATCGGAATGTCTGTAACGTCCTGAGTGAAGGAGAACTTAATCGAATCCCTCATCCTTTCGGGTACGCGATGGCTAAGGAAGTTAAAGTCCTCAGTGTCGTGCGACCACCATTCCAAACCATCGGCCAGCTTTCGCGCTAGCTTTCGCGGATAGTCACCCTCGCCACACCCAATCTCTACAATGTTAGTATTGATCGAGCCATCGTCAAGCAGCATATCAGAAATATGGTTGAGTCTCATAAGCTGAGTGTTACCATAGACCATTGCAAGGTCGTAGTCATCATGAGCTTTATTAAAGATTGATTCAATCCTTGGCTTAAACTCCATAAACATCTTCTCTGTCGGAAGACAAACTCGCGCGAAAAGATACAGAATGAAGTAGGGAACGTCTCGGACATTCTCAAGAACACGAATGTACTTCTTTGCCAGATCATTATTCAGAAACCAAGGCTGACGATTGGTTGCTGCAAGATACATACAAACAAAGGTTGCGAGGTTGATTGCGTAATGGAGAGTATTTTCCTCTACATCAACCACCAAACGAAACTGATTACGTCCGATAGGATGGAGGCTAATCTCCTTGAAATACTTTTCTAGAACAAGGCCGCGATCGAGATTATAACCATCAGCATAGATATTATCGATCTCGATACGATGATGATTTCCATTATTGTCTAAATCTTCTACGGTTCTTTCAAGCCATGAGATAGTGTCGCTCATCCAAGCTTCTTCACTTACCAAGATATGACGCAGAAAAGTGCCGACCAGCCCTAGGGCTACGCGCGGGTTACAGAAGCTCTGAAAGTCAATCTGATTGGTAGTATCCTGAGAGTAACTGTACTTGGTATCGTGAAACACCATATGATACTCATTAGGGCCAACGATCCTTCCGATCGCCGTACCATTCTTGTGCTTTCTCAACTGATACCCGTTAAAGCTCGACGGGTTCTTCTTTAGAAGATCCAAAAAGTTTTGATTAGTTGAAGTAATTCTGACAATCATTACTTAATCCTAATCGTAGTTTCGATCTCAGCGATATCATCAACGTGAAATGCGAAATAGATATTCTTAGAGTATTCGCCAGACTTATTATTGGCAGCCTCCATCTTAATGATGTAAGCAGGCTTTGCCTCACCCTTTGCACGCAACTTGAACAAGCCACTATCGTAAGGAATTCCCATTACCAGCCCTCTGCTTCCGGCAAGTAAACTTGTACCTGCCGACGAATTATATTTTGTGGTTTACGAGGTGTAAAGCTAAGTCGAAAGAAGTAACGCCACCCAGGATTACGACAAACCTCAGCCTTATGAATAGCATCCTGATTGAACCAGAGAATGTTCCCGTCTGTTGAGCGGGTAACTTCCGGCTCCTGATCCTCTATTGAAAGATGCACTGACTTCCAAACCTTTTCTGGATCAATGCCGATCTCGATAGGGCTATCAAGAAATAACGTATTCGACACTCCGTGTTCATGCGTCGAGAGAGTGGCGGTATAATGCTGAACCATACTATCCGGTCGAGTAAGATCCGGCTGACTATACGTCTCATCGCGAGGAAAGTCATCGCAGTGCCATCCACCTATGGCGGGCAACATACCCGCCATAAGCATATGGCACCGAGTATCGATTACGACGTTGTAGTCTCTCTTGTCAATGGAGCGCCAAAGCATACGCTGAACATCATCCGCAGGGATGGCCTTCATTATTGCCTTAGTGATCGGCCCACCATTAGCACGAGCAAAGAACCAGTCGGAACTGAATAGCATCGTCTCTGAGTGAATCATATCTACAGATAGTGAAGGTACTTCTACCCTTCCCACGACTTTGATTGCCGGCTCAAATCGAAACAGACCATTACTTAGATCAATAGGCACAGCTTCCCCTTTTGTAATTCCTTACTCTTCGTCTTTTCTTTCTAAGATAAGGTCTTTCTTCTTAAGCAAAGCTGCGGCATGACAGCACCTACAGATACCGCCATACCCCTCTTTGTGTTCCCGTGTATCAAGATCACAATCATAGTCATCACGAATCATCTTAACAAAATCTGCCAATTCTGACTCAATGTCTTCGTTAGGTTCCTCGTCAAGATACTCAACCCCGAACAGCGCGGCCACTACATCACTATACTCTTGCGAGATACTAATGATGGAGCCGCCCGCCAGATACAGGCTGGTCCCATAACTCTCTTCTAGTTGAATGTTATAGTCAGTTTCTACCACTATAACAGAATCAACATCAACCAATCTTTCGTCCCAATCCGTCTTGATGACTGTCATGTTCATTGCTTTATCGTACCTTACCCCTTGTCTAACCATTTTAAAACATTCTTTCGCTTACACTTGGAGCAGTAAACGAAGAGATAACGCAAGTATGACGACCCTCTTTGTTTGGTATCAATTCTGAGATCATAGCCCTGGTATTGGCTGCTATGACCACAGGTATGACAGCTAAGGTAAAGAGGGTCAGTCACTGACTTAGCTCACCCAACGAGTGCTGGTGGACTCAACCACGCCTTCGCAGCGCCAAACTACGAAACGCTTCTCGGTATTCATACCGGCCAAACGCTCAGCCTCACGGCGAGCATCAGACAAGTTCATCTTGATAGAAGGGTTTGAAGCAACAGAGAACGTACCGCGAGTCTTGTGAATAGACCCGACGATGTAGTTGCCCTTAGAAAGACCTGGGTTTACGAAACGATTTGACATTTTTTCTCTCCTGTTTTTATTCTTCTGAATTGTCGCCATTTAGAATCCACAATAGTGAGAAGTATAACCCTACAAAGATTAGGGAAATATCTCCAACCACTGGAATCACGGAGACTGTGAAAGCTAGGCGCTGAGCACTAGTTTCGCACTTGTGAAGCATATCTTCAATATGATCATCATGCAACAGAATAAATCTGATCGCAACTGAGATGATAAGCCACCAAATTAAAAGTGGGCTCATTCGTCTTCTCCATCAGCTATAAACTGAATCACTCTGGTAACCAGTAGGTATAGAGTCATGACTGTTACTCCTGAGTATCCAGATAGTTAAAGAACCACTTACTAGCCTGAGAACTAATGGGCCTGCCAATGTCTTTTGCCGTAAGCATAGAAGCCTCCATTACGTCGGCTTCTTCGGTCGCAATATCATTAACCACCCAGCGTAGGTACTCCCCGGTGCTGGAACGAGCAAAGGGCAGGTTCATTTCCTCAAGGTGGGACAAGCCCTGCTTAAGTCTAGACTCGGTAACCGTTCGATCTACAAAGTCATTGACGTTGTTAACCTTGGTTACATCAATCTCGGCAATAGTCCTGACCTTAGATGCGGTATGCTTATCGCCCTTAGTCTTAAACCAGAAGTCAGTATCTTCCCAGCCTTCGGTGGTGCAACGCCAGACGATACCTTCGCCGGTCCCATTCTCTACCCCAAAGAAATCAGCTACAGGACAACCCGCCTCAATCTCTTGCGTCCACTTAACGAGTGAATTCTGAGAAAGTGCAGGGTTTTCAAAGTCGATATCGATAAGATAGACCGGAGAAATCTCAGTGATCAGATAGATATTGTTTTCTGCAAGGAGGGCGTGCTTATCAAAAGCAGGAAACTGACTCAGAGAAATCCAGTATCCATCTGGTACATCACCTGCTTCTTCTCCGCGAATAGCTCGGCTGCCAACAAAGGCACCAAAGACCACAAATACTTTCTGGTCAATCTCGGAAACGCCTACCGCATCCTTGTTGATACCACGACCAATCCACTCGCCAAAGAGAGTGATCTTACCGCTCATTCGATCGGTATCTATATAGTAGGTCAATATCTCGTCAAAGATCAGATCCCAAACCATGTCAGGAACCTCCTCTACAAAACGGGCAAAACCATTGTTATCCTTCTCAAGAGACAGGACGCGCTTGCGACTCTGAGCATATTGAGTCTTAGTTGGAATATCTCGGACCACACCCGCATTGGTCCCATGCATCTTAACTGTACCAAGAAACTTTAGCTCTGGCAGCGGGCGGTTGGAATCATAGACGGGATTATTATTTTCATCGCGTCCGGCATAAGTACCGCGACGACGTACCGAAGTGATTACGTCACGAAACTGCCGGGTTCTTGGGTATTGAATAAACTTCATTTAACTTACTCCTCTATTCTTTTAGAAAATAGATTGAAGTTCCATAGGATCTTTTCTTGAGTATCATCATCTAACTTATTAAAGACCGGTTCAAAATCTCCCGGACCATTAAACAGTTGGACATCATTTTTTATTGCATAGTCGACGATCTGAGGGATTAAGTCGTAAATTATGCTTGTGATATTTAAAGATTTCATCTTAGCAGCAGCATAAGCAGCATAAGCAGCAGCAGCAGCATAAGCAGCAGCAGCAGCATCAGCAGCAGCAGCAGCATCAGCAGCA